>JACDJA010001898.1_pt1 | contig 16253 bp, 17 predicted proteins | sample 7449241 | NCBI WGS metagenome assembly JACDJA01 (sample SAMN14253289, study PRJNA609438) | sludge metagenome | isolation source: initial anaerobic sludge | collected 2018-12-20 | reverse complement strand
CGTCAATGGTGACCCAGGCATCCATCGGCGAATCAATCGTGCGGATATGGTTATATAACCCGGCAGCTCTCAGGTTCTCAATTTCGTCTCGCAGCCACGCGGTGCGTCCGTCTTCCATGATTTTCTCTCCCTCGAATGTTAATTCATCCTCAACAACGGTGATTGACGATTGGCGTCTCTCTGGCTATACTCGCGACCGTATGAGCAGTGATGGCCTATTGCAAGAGCCGGTGCTCATTCTAAACGTGACATTCGAACCGATGCACGTTTGCAGCACGAAGCGGGCCTTGGCTCTGGTACTTTCCGGAAAAGCTGAGATTGTCATCAATGGTCGCGGGACCATTCATAGTGCTGCATCTGAATTTGAAATCCCCTCAGTCATCAAGCTTAGCTACATGGTGAGACGACCACGACCGCGCATCGCGCTATCGAAGCGCGAGATCTTGCGCCGCGACAACTATACCTGCCAATACTGCGGGCGAAAAATGCGCACGCTGACCCTCGACCACGTGATACCACGCCGCCAGGGCGGGGCCTACAGCTGGGAGAACCTCGTCGCCGCCTGCTCGCCCTGCAACCGCCGCAAGGGCGGCAAGCTGGCAGATGAGGCCGACATGGCTCTCCAACGCCCACCGTTCGAGCCTAACCCGTCGGCCGCCTACCGGTTCGGAACTCATCTGGAGCACCGGCAAGAGTGGGCACAGTTCATCGAGGGCTGGTAGCGCGGTCGATCATCGGCCGGCGGTCTCTCCCAAAACAGATGGTATTAAAGTACCTCAGATTACCGCACGCCGGGCTTTGGCATTGTCGCCCGCCAGGGTGATGATGCGATCCAGCCCGGCATCGATCACTTCCTGCAACCCGGCATACATGCGCTCGTATTCGTGATACGGCCCGCCATACGGATCGGCTATGTTATACGAATGGCCGGCCATCTCCGTCAGCAAATAGACCTTGTAGGCATCTCGCGGAAACTCGGCGCGCAACGCCTCCGCGTGGCCAATCTCCATCGTCAACACCAGATCGGCGCCACGCAGATGACCTTCCCCAATCATCGTCGAACGATGCCGGGTGATATCCAGCCCATTGCGTTGCGACACTTCGATGCTATAGCGCGAAGCCCCGCGCGACACCATCGCCCACGTCCCCGCCGAGCGTACTTGCCAGTCGGTCAGATTGCGTTGCCGCAGCCGGTCGCGCAGCAGGGCCGCGGCGACCGGCGAGCGGCAGATATTAGCCGTACAAACTATGAGGATATTCGCCATAAAGCGTCAAAATAGCCCGCCCTAGCCCATTTCAGGTTGCAGCAGACCAAACGTGCCGTCACGACGGCGGTAGATAACGTTCACAGCGTCATCTTCAGAGTTGAAAAACACGTAGAAATCGTGGCCCAACAGTTCCATCTGATCGATGGCTTCTTCGGCCGACATGGGGTAGAGGGCAAAACGCTTGCGGCGAACGATGACCTGATCTTCTTCCATAAGGTCTTCGTCAATCGGAAGTGGCTCGCCGAATTCCTGTTCCTCGCTCTTGCCGCGAGTCTTGCGCTTGTGCTTGCCACGGTAGCGTTCGATCTGGCGATAGAGCTTATCGACGACAGCGTCGATGGCGGCAAACATATCGCTGTTCCGCTCCTCAGCCCGCAGGATGGTGCCGCGCTCGTCGCGAATGGTGATCTCGGCCACGTGGCGCTGAACGGCGCTGCGCGTGTTTTCCATCGCCAGTTCGACCTGAATGCTGGACAGGTTAGGAAGATAGCGATCGAGTCGCGCGGTCTTCTTTTCCACGTAATCGCGCAAGCGTGGCGTCACTTCCATATTGTTCGAGAAGATTTGCAGTTCCATATGGCTACACCTGCTCCTTTAGATAAATGTGGGATGCGTTTTCAAAAAGCCCGCCGGCCACCAAAGTCGCCTGTAAATTTCCTCGCGACGGATAGCGTTATTATCCCATGTCTAGTTAACTCGCGCCAAGCAATAGGCAGCGACCGACGAAGCTCCCGCGGCAAGCAATGCCTCCGCGGCAGCAGACATCGTCGCGCCGGTAGTCAGAACGTCGTCGATCAGGAGAATATGACGGCCGTCGACAGCTGCGGAATCGACCTGAAACGCACCCCGGACGTTATCGCGTCGCTCGTCGGGGCCAAGCCCGACCTGCGGTATCGTGGGTCGGATGCGGCGCAAGGACGTCGCGTCAACGGGAACGCCCGTCGCAAGCCCCAACGGCCGCGCCAGTAATTCCGCCTGATTGTAACCGCGTTGCCTGCGGCGGCTGGGATGCAATGGGATGGGCTGAATAAGATCGGGGGTGCGCGCCCATCGCGGCCAACCGGCGATCATGAAGTCGGCCAGCGGCTCGGCCAACGCAAAGTACCCTTCGTATTTGAAGCGGTGGATGATGCTGCTGGTCGGCTCCTGGTAGCGCAATGAAGCCCTCAGCTGAGTGAGCAATGGTGGGTGATCTGTGCATTCCCGGCAGGGTGCGCCGGCCGAAGCCATGTTCGCCGTGTCGAGAAAGCGTCCGCAGATAGAACAGATTGCCTCAGGCGAACGAGCCATCTGCGTCCGACATTCGACACAAAGCAGGAAACCGACACGGCCGCATCGCGCGCACGTCGGGGGAAATACCACATCCACCAGAAAGCCCGCCAGCCGGCGCAAGGGTGAAACAGCGGGGCGAACCGATGAACCCGAAACGATCACAATTGCCCGTTGGTCAAGTCGGCAACAATGGCTTCCAGCAGTTGGCGCTTTTCACTGCGATTGAGCACGATACCACGCTCATCCAGCAATCCGTCAAGTTGATCGTGCACGTAGGGACGAATCTGGGATCGCTGTGTTTTATCGATCCCCGGTTCCAGATGTCCGATAATGTGTGTAGTCAGAACATTCTTCAGATCAAGGAAAGCATCCCGAGCGCCCACCACGGGCGAATCGCGCCGAACGCGGATCTCGTGCAAATCATCCGCGTCCGTCCCGGAACGATTTCCTCTTGTCTTTGCCATTACACTCTCGACCCCACCCCTGAAACCTGCCGGGCAGATTAACCACCGTTACCGAGCAGCCGGCCAAACCATTCAGATACACTATTGAGCCAATCGCCGATATATGGCCCCAATAGAGCCAGGATAGCAATCACTACAACGGCAACCAGAACAAGCACCAGGGCATATTCCACCAATCCCTGTCCGTCTTCGCCTCTCCAAAAGCGCATACTTTCCTTCCTCCGCGGTCGATGCTACACCGACATGCCCATTGATGACGCAATCAGTTTGACGAAGATGTATCCAGGCGCACCCAACCATGTCGCAACGCATAGACCGCAGCCTGCGTGCGATCATCCACGTGCAGCTTGCGCAAAATCGCCGTCATGTGGTTCTTGACCGTCTGCTGGCTGATCCGTAATTGCGATGCGATCTCTTTGTTACTTGCACCCCGCGTCACCATCTCCAGAATCTCCATCTCGCGCGGTGATAGTGGCGTATATATTTCGGTAGTTTGCTCGTCCGCCGGAAAGTTATATCGTCCTACCCGCTGCTGAACCCATTCGATCACTTCTTCATACGTCATAACCTGACCATGGACAACATAGCCGCCGTGATAGACGGCGTAAACAGTATTCAGCAGCGCCTCGGGCGGAATATCTTTTGAGCAATAGGCAGCCGCTCCCAGTCGCAAGGCATGGAATACCTGCTCGGCGTCGTCATAACCGGTCAGAATAATAACCTTCGTTTGAGGCAACTCGCCCAGTATCTGCCGCGTCACCCGCAGTCCATTGGCATTCGGCAAATTGACGTCCATCAGGATAATGTCGGGTCGATGCAGGAGCGCATGACCAACAGCCACTTCACCGTCGGCAGCCTGGGCCACAACCCTCAAACCAGGATCAGTTTCCAGGACATCGACAAGCCCCTGTCGAAATAGCGGGTGGTCATCCACGATGAGCAACTTGATCTGATCCATGCACATCAATCTCAAACTATTCGCGTCTGGCCAAAGTATAACATGTTCTCTTCGAACGACCCATTGAGGAGAACGATCAGAGGCGTCGGCTTATGAATGTTCTCAGATCGCCAAAGTTGACCGGTATGGCGGACTCGCGCAGACCCAGACGGTTCACCGCGGTTCCGGCGACGCGGCCCAGCGGCGTACTCATCCCCCCCACGCGCGACGCCAGATAGCCCAGACTTAAATATCGCCCTTGCGTGCCTTGCCAGGCCACCTCGTAGCCATGCTCGGTGAGCATCCGGCCCAACGTCCGACCACTGAAGTAATAAAGATGCATATCCATGAGCCAGGGCCAGCGCGGCCCCATCAAACGGGCGATTGGCGCATCGATATCCATGGTATGGACCACCAGCCAGCCACCGGGCCGCAATAGTCGTCGCGCTCGTTCCAGTTCGGCCGCCGGATCGACGACGTGCTCAATGACATCCCACAGCGTCACCACGTCCAGCGAAGTATCGGGCAGGCCAACCGAATCCATCGTCCCAACCCGCACGTCCAGCCCGCGCCGTTGAGCCTCGGCTGCGGCCCATTCGGATGGCTCCACGCCCATCGCCTGCCAACCTGCTGTTGCGGCAACCTCAACAAATACGCCAATGTAGGCGCCTACATCGAGCAAGCGCCGTCCGTCCGGCGGGCCGACCACGCCCTCCAGACGCCGCAGATGATTGCGAAAGGTCATCTCGCGGCCGAGGCGCTCCTGAACGTATGTCTCATCTTCGACGGCCGTATAAGCCTCAAGGACAAACTCCGCAGGCCAGCGCGGGTTGGCATACACAAGGCCACAGTGACAACATTCGACGATTTGGGGATGATGCCCGTAGCCCGAATGGGTGCATCGAAAGGCTTCGACGCGCAAGGCATCACCCTCTGCCGTGGCCGGATAGCGAACGCGATACTCGTCCCGGCCGCACAGATTACAATTGACTTTGATCATTACCAATAGCGGAAGAAACTGTGATGGATGGGCGACGCGGTTCGCCACCGCTCAGGCGACGTAAAAACAAACGAAATATCGTGTATTGCGCCTTGAATATCTCTTGCCGGGAAATTTTCGTCTTCCCCTTGCGCCGGTCCTCAAAGATGATGGGGACTTCGCCGATCTGCCATCCGCGTCGCTGACAAAGAAAGAGCATCTCGACCAGGAAGGAGTAGCCATTCGAGAAAATCTCATCGAGCGGAATGGACAACAACACCTCGCGGCGATAGAGTCGGAAGCCGGCCGTTGCATCACGCGCCTTCAGGCCGAGAAGCGCGCGGGCGACAAAATTGGCCATGAGGCTGAGCAGGATGCGCTTCCGCGTGCAGTTCCGCGTGCCGCCGCCGGCCACATAGCGCGAGCCGATGACGACGTGCTTGCTGCGGCTGAGTGCGATCATATCGGGGATATAGCGCGGGTTATGGGAGAAATCGGCGTCCATCGTCAGAATGCGCTCAGCCCCAAGCTCGTACACCGCCTTATTAAACCCGGCAATATAGGCTGTGCCCAGACCCAGCTTGGCCGGCCGGTGGACGGCATACACGCGATCCGGGTGCGCTTCGGCCCATCGATCGGCCATCCTGCCCGTACCGTCGGGCGAGTTATCATCGACCACGATCGCGCCAATCTGCGTGGGCAACGCCAGAAGTTGATCCAGCAGGTCATCCAGATTGTCGGCCTCGTTATAGGTAGGGACGATGACGAATGTGTCAATCATTCAAGATGCTCCAATAGTCGGGATTGTAGCGGCAAGCGATCGGGCGGTCAAAGCGCGGCGAGAAGAATCAGTGGCGCGGGAGCGTTGTCGGGCGGACAATTGCTCTCGCCATGCACATCGGAATTCTCTCTCGCAACCCGAAGCTATACAGCACCCGGCGTCTGATGGCCGCCGCGCGTGCGCGTGGCCATCAGGCCCGGATAATCGACACAACGTCGGTAGCGGTACACATCGGCCGCGACGGCCATTCGCGCGTTGAGCCGCAAGTTCTCGTCGACGGTATCCCCGGCTTGGCTGCCCCGATCGATTTACCGCCACTGGATGCCATCATCCCCCGCATCGGCGCGTCGGTGACATTCTACGGGCTGGCGGTCGTGAGACAGTACGAAGCGGCGGGCGTACCCACGACTGCCTCATCGGAGGCCATTGCCCGCTCTCGCGACAAGCTCCACAGTCTGCAACTATTGGCCCAGGCGCGGTTGCCAATCCCGCGAACGGCGGTCGTTGCCCGACCGGAGGCCCTCTTCGCGGCGGTGGAAGCGGTCGGCGGGCTGCCGGCCGTCGTCAAGCTGATTCACGGCACACAAGGCCGCGGCGTGGTGCTGGCCCACCATCTGGCCGCCGTCTCGGCCCTCTTGCAGCGGGTGGAAGAGCTAAATCGTCAGGCAATCGTGCAGGAGTTTATCGCCGAGTCGGGTGGGCGAGATTTGCGGCTTATTATCATCGGCAATCGTTGCGTCGCGGCGATGGAGCGCCGGGCGCCGGACGGCGAATTTCGCGCCAACCTCCACCGCGGCGGCACGGCCGTCTCCATTACGCCGGACGCGGAGACGATCCGCCTGGCCACGGCCGCGGCGCGCGTTCACGGGCTGGCTGTGGCCGGTGTGGATCTAATCGAGTCGGCGCGCGGCCCGCTCGTCCTGGAAATTAACTCCTCGCCGGGCCTGGAGGGCATCGAACACGTCACAGGCGTCGATGTGGCCGGGGCGATTGTAACGCACATCGAACAGGCAGCCCGGCACGCCGGACGGAAATAACAAACCGCCGGTGCGTCGGCGGTTTGTTGATCAGTGAATAACCTTCCGGGCTGCGTCCCTGCCCTTCCTGGCGGCGATGTTGTCCGGGGTGAGCTTGCTGGCTCCGCGATTGCCCGTTTCCAGCCAATGACAGGCGGCGAAGTGGCCGCCGCCATAATCCTTGAACAGCGGTTCCTCCTGGGAGCACAAATCGAACGCGATGGGGCAACGTGTATGAAAACGGCAGCCCGTCGGCGGGTTCAACGGGCTGGGGACGTCGCCTTCCAGAATGATACGCTGGCGCTTGTAGGTTGGGTCGGGCACGGGAATAGCCGACATCAGCGCCTGCGTATAGGGGTGGAGCGGATCGGCATAGAGCAGGTCGCGCGGGGCCATCTCCACCATCTTGCCCAGGTACATGACACCGACGCGCTCGCTGAAATGCTCGACGACGCTCAGATTATGGGCGATGAATAGATAAGTCAGGCCGAAATCGCGCTGCAATTCGCGCAGGATATTGAGCACCTGGGCCTGAATCGATACGTCGAGCGCCGAAACCGGCTCGTCGCAGACAATGAACTTCGGCCGCAGGGCCAACGCGCGCGCGATGCCGATGCGCTGGCGCTGGCCGCCGGAAAACTCATGCGGGTAGCGGCGGGCGTGTTCGGCGCGCATGCCGACGCGCGACAGCATTTCAACAACTATGTCATACCGCTCCTGGCCGCTCTTGTCGGTATGAACACGCAGGCCCTCGGCAATGCTCTCACCAACGGGCAAACGCGGGTCGAGAGACGAGTAAGGGTCCTGGAAGATGATCTGCATATCGGCGCGCATCTTCTTCAACTCGGACGAGTTCAGGTCGAAAACATTGGTCCCGTCCATGAGCACCTCGCCCGACGTAGCGGGAATCAGCCGCAGGATAGTGCGGCCGATCGTCGTCTTGCCACACCCCGACTCACCCACCAGGCCGAACGTCTCGCCCTCGTTGATGAAGAACGACACGTCATCCACCGCCTTGACCCAGGCCTTCACACGCTGCATCAGGCCCGCCCGCACCGGGAAGTACTTGACCAGATGGTTGACCTCGATGAGCTTCTTGCGCTCTTTCGGGATACTCGTCTCTTTATATTCGCCCAATTCCGCCGCCATCCGTTTCTCTCCTCTACCTGCCGATTCCCGCCGCGCCATTGACGCCGTTCCTCCGAGGCGAGGAGCTTTTCAGTTCGGGTAGATCCTCATATAGCCAACACCGAACCGTGTGGCCGGGGCTGAGCGATTTCAATTCCGGTTCCTCTTGAATGCAGATCTCCAGATTGTATTGGATGCGCGCCACACAACGGGGCCAGAACTTGCAGCCGGTCGGTAAATTAATCAGATTTGGAACTGAGCCGGGAATCGTTGTCAGCGGTTTATCGGCATGTCCGAGGATAGGCGTCGATCCGATGAGCGCCTCGGTATAGGGATGCTTGGGCGACTTGAACAGTTCGCCGACAGGCGCCTGTTCGACGATACGGCCGGCGTACATCACGTTTACCCGGTCGCACATCTCGGCGACGACGCCCAGATCGTGGGTAATGAGGATGATGGCCGTATCCATCTTCGAGCGCAGATTGCGCATCAGGTCCAGAATCTGGGCCTGGATGGTAACGTCGAGCGCCGTCGTCGGCTCGTCGGCGATAAGCAGTTCCGGCACACAGGCCAGGGCCATGGCGATCATCACGCGTTGGGCCATGCCGCCCGACAGCTCGTGCGGGAATGCCTTAACGCGCGACTCCGGATCGGGCACGCCAACCATCGCCAGCAGTTCGATGGCGCGCTTCTCGCCTATCTCCTTGCCGACATCCTGATGAATCTGCAACACTTCGGAGAGTTGATCGCCGATTCGGAAAACGGGATTGAGGCTGCTCTGCGGCTGCTGGAAAATCATCGAGACCCGATTGCCGCGAATCTCAACCATGCGCGACTCCGGCAATTCCAACAGATCCTGGGTGTCGAAGATGATCTGACCATCGACGATTCTGCCCGGCTGACCGATGAGGCGCATGATGGAGAGCGAGGTCACGCTCTTGCCGCAACCGGATTCCCCCACCAGGCCGACCACTTCGCCGCGCTTGACCATGAAATCAATGCCATCGACAGCGCGCACGACCCCGGCTTCGGTGAAGAACTGGGTTTTCAGGTTCCTGATATCCAGTATGACGTTCTTATCGTTAGTCACTCTACCTTCTTGCCTTTCCACCCGTTCAGATTTGCGTTGTGATAATGCCACCGATTTATTGTAACCGCGGGTCTCTTATCCGGCAGCTATTGGCTACTGATCGTGCCATTCGTCTTTATCTTTCCTGCGAGCATCGCCAACGTACATTGCCACGCTGATAACGCCCAGGAAGATGCCCACGGTTGAGGCGGCGAATGCGATGAAGTTTACCAGAAAGGTAGACGGCAAATAGCGCAAGACCACAAGGAACGGCAGGACAGCTCCTGTCAACACCATCAGGAAACCAATCACCATCAAGCGATTAGGTCGCATCTCGATTAAGTTTTGGATCGTACAGCCAACAGGCCACCCGATGATCCTCACTGACGACAAAGTTCGGCGGCACCTTCACATCGCAAAGACCCGCCATAAAGCTGGAGCAGCGCGGATGGAAGCGACAGCCGGTGGGCGGCTTCACCAGACTCGGCGGCTCGCCCTTCGGAATCTCGCGCAGAACCAGCGCATTGTCCGCATTCGGATCGGATGATGCATCAAGCAATGCCAACGTGTACGGATGCCTCGGATCGTCCAGCAAATCCTCCATGCGAGCGAACTCAATCACCTCGCCGGCATACATGACAAATATATACTCGGAGAAGTAGCGCACGGTGGAAAGATCGTGGGTGATATAGATAACCGCCAGGTTGTGGCTCTCTTGCAGCTTGCGCAGCAAGCGCAAAATCTCGACGCGCACCGAAGCGTCCAGCATGGAAACCGGCTCATCGGCAACCAGCAGCTTCGGCTCCATGATCATGGCCCGGGCAATAACGACGCGCTGCTGCTGACCCCCGCTCAACATATGAGGAAACTTGGGCAGCACTTCGTTAATAGGGGTCAGCTTCACTTCCTCAAGGATTTTCTCGATGCGTCGCATTCGCTCTTGCGAATCAGACACGCCGTTCACAATCAACGGCTCCTCAAGGATCGTCTTGATACTCATGAAAGGCGGCAAGGCTCCGAAGGGATCCTGCTGAACGTAGCCTATCTTGGAGCGATATTTGCGGAGGTCATCGCCTCTGGTTTTGCTCAGTGGCGTGTCGTCGAATATCACGTCCCCCTTGGTGGGGATATTCAGGCCGAGAATGGTCTTCATCAGGCTCGACTTGCCGCAACCGCTCTCGCCTACGCAAGCAATCGCCTCGCCCTGCTTAAGGTCGAAAGTGACATTATCAACAGCGCGGACATAACCGGCATGACCAAAGCCAAACCGTTTTAATTCATACCAGACGTGCAGATCCTTGATCTGCAACAGCGGCTGACCGTTCATCTCTGAAACGGCGCTTATCTCAGAGTTATCTTTAATCATTATGCCGGTCCAATTTCCTTGTATGTGGCAATTATCCGATCAGCTAGGCGTACAGCCAGCATTTGACCTTGCGATCACCGTCCACTAAAACGGTGGGTGGTTCTTCGTCGCACTTCTCAAAACGTTTGGGGCAACGGTCTTTGAAACGACAACCCGTAGGCGGATTGAGCAGGCTGGGCGGCTGACCAGTAATAAACTCCGGCTCTATTGTCTCGCGCAAGCGCGGCACGCTGGCCATGAGCGCATGCGAGTATGGGTGCAATGGATTGGTGAAGAAGCGCCGGGCGTCGCCGACCTCCACGATCTGACCCGCGTACATTACAGCCACGTTGTCGGCCAGTTCGCTGGATGTGGCGATGTCGTGGGTGATGAGGATGAAGCTGGTCTCCAGTTCTTTCTTCATCCGCTTCATGAGATTCATGATGCTGGCCTGAGTCAGCACGTCCAGAGCCGATGTCGGCTCGTCCAGCAGGACGACGTCGGGCAGGGTCACCAGAGCCATGGCCAAAGCCGAACGCTGGCGCATGCCGCCGCTCAACTCGAAGGCGTAGCGGTGGAGAAAGTCCACGGGCACACCGACATGCTCCAGCATACGGGCGGCGCTCTTGGTGGCTTCCTCTTTGTCCATGTTCATGTGAACAAGAGCCGGCTCGGCCACCTGATCGCCGATTCGCATGACGGGATTGAGCGCGTTCATGGCCGCCTGAGGGACCATGGAGATCCGTTTCCAGCGAATCTCCTTGCGGAAGCTCTCATCGTTCAGAGCCATAATGTTCTGGTCATGCAACCAGATTTCACCGTCATAAGTCCCCGCATTTCGCGGAAGCAGGCGCAAGATAGCCTTGGCCAGCGAACTCTTGCCGCAACCCGACTCGCCAATGATGACTGTGGCCTCGTTCTTGCGCAGGTCAAAATCGACGCCGTCTACAGCCTGGACGAAGCCACTCCGCGTATTAAAGTACAAGCGAAGGTTTCTCACCTTCAGGACTAATTCTTTTGGCTTTTCCATAGACTTTATATTTCGCGCAATCTCGGATTGAACACACGATCTAAAGCAAAACCAACCATGGCGAAGCCCAGCCCGGCGATCATCAGCAGGAAAGACGGTAGCAAGATCCAGTAGTAATAGCCGTTGAACAGCGCGCCCTGCCGGTTGGCATCATTGATAAGCTTGCCCCAGGTTGGGATGAAGGGGTCGCCCAGTCCCAGAACGGCCAAAGAGGCCTCCAGGAAGACAAAACTGGGCACGAGGATCACGATAGCCGGAATAACCAGCGGCAGGATGCGCGGGATTAGATAGCGGAAGATGATCCGCATATCACCCGCCCCATATGCGCGAGCGGCGTCGATGTAGGGCGATTCCTTCACCTGCATGAAGATGGCCCGGTAATTCTTGATCTGCAACCCGAAGATGCTCAGCACAATGACCAGGCCCAACGTGATCCAAATGCTTCGACTATAGAGCGTGCCCACCATAATCAAAATGGGCAAAAGCGGGATAATAGAGTTCACTTCCGTTATCCGCTGAATGAGGCCATCCACCCAGCCGCCAACCCAGACGCCGAAAGCGGCAATACCCATCGTGGTGACGGTGGTGAACAAGGCAGCCAGCAAGCCGAAAGCCATGGCAATAGGAGTTCCCCAAAGCAAGGCTACCGAGAGGTCACGCCGTTGGTGGTCGGTTCCGGCAACGCCATGAACCTGGCCATAACTGACGAACGACAGATCAAGTTCGGACTCAGGCTCGAACAAAAGAGCTGTGGCATCCAGCCGGTAGGTACCCTGGAGGACCTGAATACCCTCCTTGCTGGGATCATCAAAAAGTCCCTGGATAACCGTAATACCGTCTATCCCGGTTTCACGCTCCAGGCGTCGTTGCAGGCGGGTGTCCTGGTCGAAACGCACCGAGGTACTGCCTCCCGCCGAAAACTCTCCGGCGCGTATCTCGCGGCCGTCCGGTGTAATCCAGGTCAACTCGACGAAGGGCTGCTTGCCGGCATATTTTGCCGCGGCGAACAGAATCATTTCAGGCGGAAAGGTGTCGTAGGGGAAGTCGAATTCGAATGAATAGCGCGCCTCGCGCGTATCGGTCGATAACTGCTCAATTGTAGGTTCGATATCCCCTTGTGAACTGTCGATGATTACCGATGCCGCCTGATCCGTGCTCCTGAACCAGTTCGTCCATGCCGGCGCAGCATTACGGGGATAGAACCGCCAGACATCCTCGCCGCCGCGCCAGAGTCTCACCGCTTCATTATACGGTATGATAATGGGCGTAATGATGGATACGATCAGCAGCAGGCCAATAATGATCATGCCAATAACGGCTGTTGGATACTGGCCCAGCTGACGCAGGGCGCCCAGCATTCCTTTCATTGTTTCCGCTCCCCGCCCCCGATCCTCACGCGCGGATCAACCAGAGCATAGACAAAGTCCAACAAGAAAACGGTTATGGCTAACAAATATGCGTATAGCACCACATTGGCGACAATCACCGGTGTGTCAAACGCACCAATAGCACGGAAATAAAGCTCGCCCACTCCGGGCCAGTTAAAAACCGTCTCGAAGATGATGGCCCCGGTCCAGAGACCGATGAGCAGCAGGGCGAAACTGGTGATGATATTGGGCAATGTGGGGCGCAGGATATAACGCCGCTCGATCATCCGGTCGGAAAGTCCCTTGGCCTTGGCCATCTCCACGTAGTCCTCGCTGGAATAAATGAGGAAGAACGTCCGCCAATTATAGGCTGTCAGGAAAATGGCGGAAATGAGCCAGGCAGCAATGGGCAATACCATATGTTTCGCCAGGCTGAGCGCGTAATCCAGGGTGTTTTCGGGGGGCGGCGCAGACACCATTCCACCGAACGGTAAAATTTTGAACCACGCGGCAAAAATGAGGATCAGGAAAAGCCCGTAGAACCATGCCGGCGCGGCCGAGGTCGGCGCCAGAGCCAGCACAGCTTTATCGGGAACACTGCCATAGCGCCGGGAAAGGCTCAGCCCGGCGAACAATGCAATGAAAAACAGCATCAGGTTTGCAGTTCCAAACAGGAGCAACGTGGATGGCAGCCGCTCCAGGAGGATGTTCCTCACCAGGCGCGAGCCGCTGTCGCTCATCAGCTGCTGGGAATATCCAAGGTTCAGGGTCATCCCGTCCCTCAAATATTCAAGACTGCGTATGGCGAAGGGCCGGTCCAGCCCAAATCGTTGGGCTTCGAGTTCTACACGCTTGTTGATGTAGTCGATGCGCTGGGCAGACGACAGCGTCTTGAACGCCGGATCGGCCGTGGCGGCCACGGCCACCGATTCACGAATCGTGGCCATGCGCATCTCATCCACCGCGCCGCCCATATTGGCGACGATAATTGTAATGTAAACACCAATGGCGACGGTAATTACCAACGCCACTAATTTCAGAAGCATATAACGCAGAAGTCGCTGGGCGCTCTGTATTCGGGCTTTGCGAGCCGAGGACTCAATGGATTCGACATCAACCTCGGCGTTGATATCGAAACTGCCGGCGATCACGTCTGTGGCCATGGCCTCACCTCTTCGTGTTCCGCGAGAAAAACAGGACAGAAGGTAAGTAGGAGGAGGTGACTCGAAGGTCACCTCCTCTACTTACCTAGATTTTAGCACAGACGATCGTATGTGCTACCGAATGAAAGTCAATTACGGGGCGGTCACGAACTCAAAGCTGGACAGACCAGGGATGGCAACCAGCTTGGAGACGACAACGACATCCAGGCGATTCGCGCCTTCGGCCAGGCCACCGGTGACTTCGGAACTCAGAACAGCTTGCCAGACGCCGTCTTCAACGGCCTCGGCCGTGCCTTCGGCAACCAGCGCCCCGTCCGCTCCGAACACCAGGTAGTTAACGGCCTCGATATCGTCGACCGGGTAAGGACCGTCGAAGACATCGATGAAGATGTCAAAGGCGGCTTCCTCCCCAATGGTCACGCGCGCCGGCCCGTCGATCTCCGTCACCGGGAAGGCGGGAGCGGCGAAGTTGGAGAAGCGGCTGGCCAGATCCGGGTAGGCCGCATAGTGGGACAGCACAGCCTGACCCTCGACCGGGAAGACCCCGGACAGGAAGTATGGGCCGGTGCTGATGTAGTAGTGGCCGTAACGGCGAGCGAACTCGGCCAGGTTGTCATAGCGCGCAGTCGCTTCCTCGGCGGTCACATACTGACCCAGCGTCGGGGCATAGGGGATGTAGGCCTCTTCCGTGGCGGAGATCAACTCGCCGGCCATGATTTCGAGGGACGGCCCGGAAATCAGGTTGGCCCGCTCGAGTTCATTGGCCGAAGCCTTTTCGGGCGTGAAGGCAAACCCGCCGTTGGCGTCGCCACGCAGCATGAGCGACATATTGTGCCAGGCGACGTCGGAGTAGTCGTAGACGCCGGCCGGCCACCAGGAAGCAACGGCGTTCTCGGCATCCAGGCTACCCGCGTCGGTCCAGGTCTCGATCACCAGCGGATCGGTGGAGACGATGCGGACGCCCCGGAAGGCGCTCATGAACTGCTCGCGGGTCGGAACCAGCGCCTCGTCGTAGTTCGGGCTGGCCGGATCGCCCAGATCGAAGTTGGTGATCATAGCCATGACGAAATCGGCCGCGCTGATGGGGCTGCCGTCATGCCAGGTCACCGTCGTGTAGAAATCCTCCGGATAGTACACGGTCGACTTGAGCAGCGCGGTCTGCGTCTCGGTATAGACTTCGGCGGCGGTCAGGAAGACCTGGTTCTCGGCATCCCATCCGGCCCACGCGTCGTCGGGGACGACTACTTCAGGCTCGAAGGCGAGCGTAACCCAGTCGGAAGACGCCGTCATCGGGTAGCCCTCGCGGACGGTCAGCTCGGCCCGCTCGATGCGGCCCGGCAGGCCCAGGCCGGTATTCGGGTCCTGGTAGACACCCAGATCACCGACACCACGGATGATCATCTGGTCGAACACCCAGTTCGAACCGCCGAAGGGGTTCCACGGCTCAGTGAAGACGCTGGGCAGGCCAACGTTCATGGAGCCGCCGACCTCGTCCTCGAAGCGAAGCGTCTTGGACCACATCGCGGCGCCGCTGACGCCACCGGCCAGGTCGGTCGTCACCGAAACTTCATTGCGGAACGGCACGACAGTGGTACGGCTGGTGATCCAGTCGCGAGTCGCGTATTCGTTGCTCAGCGGCAACGCCGTGCGGAACAGTTCATTGCGCTCATCAATGGAGGCGAAGTCGCCGTTGAAGATCTTCGCGGAAGCGTCATCCAACTCCGCGGGCGGGGCGTAGATCGCCCACAACGGCCACGGCAGAACACGATTGGTGTAGTACTGCTCGAAGGAGAACGTGGACTCGCGATCGATGCTCGTCTGGCTCCAGGCACCGGTGTAGAGGTGCCACTCGCACAGGGTCGGATCGCCGGCGTTCCAAATCGGGCTAAGCTCGGCCGAGGTGCGCTCGACGCGCTCGACCTGGAAGCCCAACTCCTCAAGCTGGGTGGCAATGTAGCCGCCGATCAGCAGACGGGTGTCTTCCGTGCGGATCAGGACTTTGACGTTGATAGGCTCGCCGTTGAAGGACCAAACGCCGCCATCAAGGGTGGCGCCCATGGCTTCCATCTCGGCCGTGATCAGCTCACGAGCCTTCTCAAGGTCATAACTCCACTTGGCTTCCTCCAGGCGGATTTCCTTGGCGAAACGGGCGCGATCGGCGCTGGCTTCGGCAATGGTCGTGTACTTCGGCACGGCCAGACCCTGATACAGTTCCTGAGCGACGTAGCTGCGGTCTATGGCAAAATTCATTGCCTGCCGAATATTCTCGTTCTGGAACGGGTTGAGCATGGCCTCGTCCTGACAAGTGCCGATGTTGAAAAGCAACTCGTCAAAAAGACCATACTGCGTCCGGGTCTCGATATTTTCGGAGGCGATAGCCTGGGTAGCGGCCTCGCCGCCAATGTCGTCGGCGTACATGTGCATGTCGCCGGCT
>JACDJA010001897.1_pt1 | contig 16254 bp, 2 predicted proteins | sample 7449241 | NCBI WGS metagenome assembly JACDJA01 (sample SAMN14253289, study PRJNA609438) | sludge metagenome | isolation source: initial anaerobic sludge | collected 2018-12-20 | reverse complement strand
GTTTTAAACCAATCAAAGCATGTCGCAGTCGATCATGAGAAAACAATCAAGGCGGCCTGGGTTAATCTGACCGAGGGGGGCATGTATCAATTTGCCACGATGGTGGAGCAAATTGTGTATCCGGCACCCTCCATCACCAATGCTGGCCGCTCTAGCGAGCGCGAAGTTTACTATCTGGAGGGGGAAACCAACCTGGAGGCCGCCACCATGTCGCTGCGCTTCTGGCAGCAAGGCGGGGCGCTGGTCAAATCGGATGATGCGATAGAGATTAAGATTGAAAACAACGAAGCCATGGGGCGTTTTACCAGGGCGGACTGGGTGAAACTCGATCAGTTTGACGCCAATAGTTTTGCCCCAGGGCAGGATGCGGCTTCCTATTTAAATGCAGCCACCCATGTTAAACTGCAAGCCGTGGAAACGCTCAGCCTGCCGGATGAAAGCGGCCGCATGGTGGAGAGCCAGGTTTCCCATTATGTGTTTGATGTTGATTCACACCGTTTTGCGACCATGATGCGCGACCAGCTGATTCAGGAGCTGCAGCGCAAGGGAAAATTGCCGATTGGCATGCAGCTTGAGATCAGTGAGGAATATCGGGCAATGAACGCCAGCGGGGAAGTTTGGTTAAACGCCCAAGAGCTGCCGGTGCGCATGAAGATCACCATGGAAATGCCGCCTTATAAAAGCGGTGAGCAGGTCAAGGCGATCATCAGCACCGATTTTACACCCAAGGCACGCGGCACGCGGCTGGCGGGTGCGCCCATGCCGTGGATAGCTGCCTTCGGCCTGACCAGCCCGACGCGCATGCTGCAAAGCGCACAAAGCGTTGGGCTGGGTTTGCTGGCCCTGCTGCTGTTGGTGGCCGTCTTTCGCTTCAGCCCGCAGCGCGTGCAGTTAACCCTGGTGGCTTCCGTGATCATCCTTTCCATGATTATTTCACCGGTCTGGCAGGGGGTCAAGGCGGCGGAATTTACGGATGAAATGGAGAGCCGCCGCGCTGTCTCGGAGGAGCAGCAGGAACGATTAAAAGTAAAACAAGCGGAGCAAGAAGCAGCGGCTGCCGAGAGCTGGCAGGTACATCAGGATCCGCTGGCGGCCGCTTCAGCACTCTCCGCACGGCTGTTAAGCGTTGTCGAAACCACGCAGCACTTTTCGGCCTTTTTTTCACCGGCCTCCAAAGCTTTATTGGCAGAAGTCGGCGACCAGGAAGCAGACCAGGATAGGGATGGACTGACGGATGCCTTCGAGGATTCCTATCCCGAGGCATTCGATAAAACCAAAGCCGATACGGATGGGGATGGCTTGATGGATGGAGTCGAATATAAGCTGGGCACGCTGCCCGGGCGTGAAGATTCCGACAATGATGGCATCCTGGATGCGGTCGAGGTAACGGCCTTTCGCTTTAATGATCAAGATTGGTATTCCAACCCGACCGATAACGACAGCGATGGGGATGGCATTGGGGATGGGGTGGAATGTATGCAGCGCAGCGTGCATGGCAGCGATCCGGCCAACGGAGTATGTGCCGATTTGGATGGGGATGGCATTCCCAATATTTTCGATACCGACGATGACGGCGATGGGGTGCCAAGCAATGTCGATCATTCTCCATATACCTATCAGCAAACGGTTTACACCCAGGCCGCTCCCTTTCAATTCAACGTCAAGAACGTGGTTAACCAGGCCGACGTCATTCTTGATCTCCAGCTGCAGCCGGAAAATCTAAAACACCTGACCTACAGCATGAACGTGCTGGATTGGCCGGCGGGGGATACGGCTGGGCAGATTATGCGCGTCAACAATACCACCTTCGCCGATGAGCTGACCGCAGACCAGCGCTCCCAAGACCCAAAGGCTGCCAATGGCGATATGCGCCTGATCCCGATGCTGGAATTCCGCATCAAGCAGGGCGAAATTCCCTTCCCGTTAACGAATAGGTTTGAATTCTCGATTGTAAACGATAAAATCGATGTCACTTTTTCGGCTTCCGCGGCCACGGATCATGAGATCAAGGTAGAGAAAGTGGCCGGCCCCTCCCAGGCATTAACCCTGCAAACAGCACGCGGCAACTGCGATGAATATGATGGGTTGATGACGATGGGCATATTTAACCCGGGTGGGGCGTTTACCGCCAATTTCTCCTTAAGCAGCATGGCGGCTGGGGAACATATTTTTATTGTAAAGAACGCCAGCGGTGAGGAATTGGGCTGCACGCAGCCCTTTGCCGCGCACGGTACGGCAACCGATATGGTGGTGGATGGCAGTAAATTGGCGCAATATGGTGCTTCGGCGCGCAATGATGTCAATGGCGACATCCTCATGTACGCGCCGTTAACCCTGGAATACGACTATTCGGAGAGTTCTCCGGTCGCCTTCCGCACGCGGGTGCCATATTACTTCGCGGACAACAGCCTGAACGATGCTTTGCAAGAAGTGCGTATGGTGTGGACGTTAAACATGATCACCGACTTCTGTAAACCCGTGCCGAGCGATTACAACGCCACCGAGGGCGGGGCCTGGTGTGACAGCAACAAACCGGAACGCTGGTTCAACAATATTCCGCGCGTCGTGCATTCTTATCCTGATTCGTTCCGTATCACCGGCCTGAACGTGATTGAAGATCGCGGCGTGGAGATGGATGTGATTGTGGAAAACCCGGCCAGCGACGGTGATTTTAACTACGATGATAATTTATGGGCGCTGGCGCAAGGCTTGCAGGGCACCTTTATGGCGGGCAGCCCGGACCTCACCCTGGATGAGATTTACAATCGGTTTGATGATGCAGTGAACGGTACACCTGAAGATACGGACGTGAAACAATGGGGTTTGCCGCAAGATGCCTTCCGCGTGAGACAGTATCGTTACGAGACCGAAGACGGCCAGCATCGATTTGTGAGTGAGCAGGTCTATACCCTGCTGGATGAATTGTTTGGCGATTATACCAGCAGCATTGGCGGGGTGACGCTGTTATTTGCGCGCACCTCAGCGCAGCGTTCTACCTCCTTTGGTGATCCACAGGCCACATGCAGCGGCACGACCTGCAGCTTTGATTTTGCCTCCGCTGACTTATTGACCAATTCCATCTTAAATTGGGCACCCTACCGTTGGACGGGTTCAGAGTGGACGACCTACGCGCTGGATGAGTACCTTGACCTGATGGAAGCCAATTTGCGCCAAACGGATTATTTTATTTCTGACCAGGCTAACGACATCTATCCGGAAGGGATGCCGCGCGAAGCCGTTGACGGCATGATGAACATGGCACGCTATACCTATGAGACCTATTTCCGCGGCCTGGTGATGATCACCAAATTAAATGCGAATCCAATCGTGAACACGCCCGAATTGCTGGATGATAGTGAAATCTTCAACGAATTTTACCGTAACAACGCCAAAGGGCAATTGATTACCAAGGTGGTAAAAACATGCACGGAACAGATCTTGACAATGATGGCAAACAATCCAGGTATGGTGAATCTAAGCACCAGGACGAATAAGGTTGTTGAGTTTTATACACTGATCAGTGATGCCCTGCAGGATAAGGTGTCGCAGCTGACCTCCAAACTATCCTCCATGTTAAAAAAAGTAGCCTTTGGGATTGCTGCGGTCATCTTAATCGCTGCGCTGGCCGCTTGTTTTATCATGTATATGGCTTCCCCCAACAGCACCGCCGGCCGAGTCGGCGGGCGTATTTTCTTTGGTGCGATTGGCTTGGTTTGCTTAGGGTTGGGGGTGTATGGCCTGACAGGGCTGGTTCAAACCGTTAATGGCTCGCTGAAATTAATCAAGAGCATTTCGAGTGCTGCGAAAACGGCCGCCGTGGTCGGGGCGGTGATCGGGGCGGTCATCACCTGGGGCGTGTTTGTCTACACCTGGATAGCCAGCGGGGCGACAGCCTTTGACCTGGCCTTTAACAGTATGCTGGCGGATGCGATTGCCGCCACGATGACAATTATTCTCATGGCAGTCCTCTCGGCGACGGTGGTCGGGGCGGTGATTGTGGCGGTGATCGCCATTATCGATGCCTTGATCATGACGGTTTGCGCCCTGGCCGGCGCACATGAGCAGGAAGAGGGGCATTGGGCACGCCAGTATGTGTGTATTGGCATTTCGGGCTGGGTGACGAAGATCTTTAAATGGTTTATTTACAGCCAGACCTTTATGGTCAAATATGATGATGATCAGCGCTTGTCATTTACCGGCATGGATACCAGTCTGCAGCATGAAGACCAGGGCATGTCCACCGGCAACCATCTCCAGTTAACCGTTTCCATTAAAAACACGATCACCAAATCCGGTGTGCCTTTGGATTGGAAGGCACTGGCCTATTTCTGGCAATATTCCGACAGCAATGCCAAGTCAGCCACTTTTGCTTACCGTGTGCAGACCAGCAAGAGCAATTTTAGTGATGACCTCAACCGCGGCACGATGAAGGGCGAGTGGGAATCTGCCGGGAGTAAAAAATGGTCGATTGAAAAAGATGTTTCCTCCAGTGGCTATCCGATCACATTGCCGGCAGCCGGTATCAACCGCGCGGCCAGTGCCTACGTCAGCGAAGGAGCGGCCATTCCGGTGCAGGAGTGCTGGGTTATTCCCCCCACCATCTTTACCCTCTATATTCCGATTCCGATCTGTTATGTACGCACTTACTCCAATGATATTCATATTGCCATGGATGATAATCTAATCCTGGATGTCTTCCCGGCCACCCTGGATGACTTCTACAGCCTGGTGCAAGTGGGCGAGTTTGGCTATGCCCCGGCCTGGGGGCGGGATGCGAGCATTAAGCTGCCCACGTTAAAAGACGCCGATGGAGACGGGCTGGTTTCACGCGCCTTCCCCGGGGGAAATGACCCGGATGATTCAAAATACGATAGCGATAACGATGGCTTATCCGATTATTATGAAATCTCGCATGGCACCAACCCGAATTTGTTTGACACGGACGATGACGGCTTATACGACCTGACCGAAATCCAACAAGGCTGTGACCCGCTGCGCAAAGACTCGGATGGGGATGGCTTAACCGATGCGATGGAGTTGGCGGGCTGGTTGTTCGTCTACGATTTTGAAGCCGACGGCACCCCCAAGGAAATGATGGTCTATTCCGACCCGCTCATGCCGGATTCAGATTTTGACGGCATCAGCGACCTGCTGGAAAAGATTTACGGTTTTAACCCGAACGCGCCGTCTGATCCGAATATCCTCAATTATGAACTTTCGATGCGCGAGTACGATTCACCGGCTGTGATGCTGCGTTTTGAAGAAAACAGTGCGGCGACCCTGTTCGCGGATTCCTCCAACTTCAGCTTTGACGGCGTTTGTGAAGGGGAAACCTGCCCACAGTCCGCTGTGCCGGGCCGTTACGGCAGCGCGGTACGCTTTGATGGCAGCCAGGCTGTCACCCTGACGACGACCGCAACCGCCCTCGACCTGGGTAATAACCAGCCCTTCACCCTGAGCGGCTGGGTCAAGCGCGATGGAGATGGCACCATTCTTTCTAAGTGGAAAGATGCGGCCAATACAAAGAATATCTTCCAATTGAACGTGAATGGCAGTGGTGCCTTGACATTGATCGGCCCGAATGGCACTGTTACCAGCAGCGTCAGCCTGCCGGATGCCGTTTGGAGTCATTATGCGGTCACGTATGACGGCAGTGTGGTTAATTTTTACCTGAATGGGTCGGCAGCGGGCAGCGGCCCTTGGTCGAGTGCCTTCGCTTATGGTGCTAGTGATGCCGACCAGCCGCTGATGGTGGCGGCCTACAGTGACGCAAACGGTGCGGTGAACGGATTCAACGGCTGGCTGGATGAGATGGCCGTCTTTGACCGCGCATTAAGCCAACAGGAAATTCAAGAACGCCAGATGACAGCGCGTTATAACCTGAATGACAGCTATGTGCGCCCCGGAGAAACGGTCGCTTATCATTCCATGGTCAAGAATCTACTTAACAACCGGTTTGCGTATGGCTTATTAACCACCCAGGCCGACAAACCACAGGCGATTGTGGGCGGCGCGAACAAATTTGCCCCGAAAACCTTCGTCTTATTCCCCGATAATCCGGTGGTGAGCGGGGTCAGCCAGGCCGATTTTGTGGACACGATTCAGATCGAACCCAGCTTTGCGGAATCAACCATGTTGACGCTTGAACAAACGGTTTCGGCACAGATCGTTGACCGGCGCACGGAGTCCAACTTCGCGGAACTGTGGTTGAAAGTGGATGAAGGGGCCGGCGCAGCCGAATTTGAAGACTTCTCCGGCAATATGCCGCCGCGCAATGCGACGTGTATCAGCTGCCCGGATAGCGGTGAGGGTGGCGTCTATAACCAGGCGGTCAAATTTAACAGCGGGCAGAGCCAGAGTATCACGCTGCCGACGCTGGACAAATTGAATCTGGTCAATCGCGGCTATACGATTTCGTTATGGGTGAAACCAACCGTAGGATCAACCCAGACTTTGACTTTATTAGATGCCCCGAATTCCTTTAAATTAGATTTAATTCCCGATTCCAATGACTATAATCTTGCGGTTTACCATAATAACGGCGCGAACCAGGTCAATGCCCCCTGGCGGGCGGTGGCTGGCGGTAGCTGGAACCATCTCGTGCTGGTGTATGCCAGCGTGGATCAGCGTTTGGATGTGTATATCAATGGGGCCAAGGTTTTCACAAAAACCGGGGTTCCGGCCATGGCTGCCGATGCCTGTTTCAGCCTGGGCTGCGGCAGCGCCGCGGTGGATTACTGGGTGGATGAGTTGCAAATGTATAGCCGTCCCTTAACCTTCCTGGATGTACACCGCCTTTCGCAGCGGGCAGCCTTGCAGCTGACGATGGATACAACCGCATTTGCGGATGCTTCTATTTACGAACAAACGGTGACGCAGCCCAAAACTCCTGGGAGTACTTCGAATGCCATCCGCAAAAATGCACTCGACCCGCGCAGCGGTTCCAGCCAGGGTTATCTGCGGGTGGACGGGGATGCGATGCTCGATCTCTCGGATGGGGTCTTCAGTATTTCGACCTGGGTCTACCCCAAAACCAGCTCGGGGCATTGGGAAGGCATCTTCGGCAACCGCGAATCGGAAACCGATGCAAACGCTTACCCCACCCTGGAGCGGAAGGGCAGCCAGCTGCGCTTTGGCTTTGGGAATGGCAGTACCTATGTCAGCCATACCTTTACGAGTGGGTTAACCCTCAATCAGTGGGCGCAGATTGTCATCACCTTTAAGCCAGGGGTGACGGCCGGTGAGTATGAATATAAATTATATGTGGATTCGGTCTTGAAGGACTCGTATCTTTTCGATACGAAGCCAAGCACCACCAGGTCTTTTTATATCGGGCACTCCAGCAAGTCATACAATTTGCATGCCCGTAATTTAACGATGGCTGATGAACACGATGCCGGTTCGCATGCTGAGGTATATCTGAAATATTTTCGTGCTAGTAGTTATCAGGGCCGCTTACCTTCTGGCAGTCATACCAGTATGGCGGATGGTGATACCTGGAATGTAGACCACTCCATGACGGAAAGCAATTACAGCAGTTTGAAATATGAAGTCTGGGAAGAAGATGACAACCCGGATGATTTCTGCGGGCAAATTACGATGAATTGGTACGATAACCCGACCAGCAGTTCGATCAGCTTGTCGAATGGCTTTGATGGCTCGCTGGATTACACCAAATCCCGCCCATCGGTCATTTTCAGCGGATTGATTGATGAGTTTGAAATTTACCGCTACGCGATTGACACCGAGCAGGTCATGGATCTGTATAGCTCCCTGCCGATGACGGCTAACCTGCCCTTGAACGATCGCCCGTCTGCGACGCGCTTTGAGAATCGCGCCGCAATTGGCGATCTGGATGACGGCAGTTGTGTCGGCCTGGCCTGCCCGGCGGCGGGCACGGTCGGCCTGATCAACCAGGCAGTGCGCTTTGACGGTATGGATGATGTGATTGAAGTGCCGGTCAACACCACCCCCCAATACACCCTCTCACTGTGGCTGAATACCAGCTGCGCTGACTGCGGTGTCTATACGTTAAAGAACGGTACCACGGTGCTAAACGAAGTGTACACCAAGGGCGGCAATATCTGCGGCTTAACGGACACAACGGAGATCTGTTCCAAGGGAGCCGATATCCTAAACGGGCAGTGGCACCATGTTGTCTACAACAACGATAACGGGGCAACCGTTTTGTGGTTGGATGGGGCGAAGGTCAATCAGCTCACAGGGGCGGTGCTGCAAGCCAACCCGGACGGCAAGGCCTATTTTGGCATGGCTGCTTCGGCTGAACAGGACTATTTAACCGGACAGGTGGATGACGTGCGTTTGTTCCGCGCCGCTCAATCGGATGCGGCCATTTTGCAATTGAAGCAGCGTGCGCCCTTCTTCCTGGCGCATTTGGACGATACCGATCTTTCGAATGGGGTCTTGGATGACACACCCGCAGATTGGCTGTTGACCTGTGAGGACGAGCGCTGCCCGAAGAGCGGGGTCGCTGGCCGCCTGGGGAACGGAATGGAATTTGATGCCCAAAATGACCGCTTGCATCTCTCCCAGGCTCAGCTTTCTGGGGATGCCAAGGACTTTACCCTGTCGATTTGGGTGCGGCCTTCCCAGACCCTCGAAAACCCGCAAACCTTGTGGCAGGTAATGAAGGCTGACAATAGCGGATTGAAATACGGCCTGGCCCTGGTGCCAAACAAGTTAAATCTCTGCCTGCTGACGACGGCCGACCATGCGGACTGCGAGGCGGATTCCCAGGTCGGCTTGATTGCCAATACCTGGAATCAGATTGCGCTGGTCGTTCACCGCGAGGGCAGCAGCGAGCGTGTGGAACTGTATATCAACGGCTATCTGGATTCAACCCATACCACTACGAGTGTTTCGGAGGGCCTCGGGCGGATATATTTGGGCGATACCAGCGGCGTTGCGAACACTGCCGGCGGCCCCTTGGTAGGCGTGCTGGATGAAGTGGCTGTGTTTGGCTATGCCTTAAATGAAATTGAGGTGCGCGATACCTTCCACTACCAGATGGAGCATGTCGAAGAAACCGAAAGCCTGACGATGACGATTGATGCAGAAGCACCACACGGCGAACTGCTTTCGTACACGCCGGCCTTTCCGTATATGCCGCAAACCGATACCCTGATGCACTTTGAGGCCGCAGATGTCACGGCGGGCATGGCCCTGGTGGAGATGACGACCCAGTTTGGCAGTTCGGCAGCACGCTTCAGTACGGCGCCGGTCTGCCTAGATTCAAGCAGCGGCACCTCTTTCTGCCCGCGCATTGACCCGCTGGAAGGGGAGGGCCAATATAGCCTCTCCTTCAGGATGATCGATCAGGTCGGCAACCAGGCCAGCGATGGGCCGTATACCTATTATGTAGATGGGCAGGGCCCGCGCATTGTGGTTGGCTTTTATGAAGGGCAAGTTTTAGGCGCGGTCCGACATCCTTCCCAGGAAAATACCTGGGTTTTGGCAATCAGCGGCAATGTCAGCGATGAATTGCTGGCGGATGGCAGCCCGGGCAGCGGCTTGGATGCGGATAGCGTCAGCCTCACCCTACTGAGCGAAGCCGGGGAAGTGGTGGGCGAGGGGATGGTGAAACCCAGCCTGAGCGCGGCCACCGTCGGTATGGATTGGTATCATGAATTTATCTTTACCGAAAAAGAACCGACCGGCAAGCTGACCATTCAGGTTCAGGCTGCCGATCAGGTTGGCAACCTGGCCTTGAAAACGATCTCGATTTATCTGGATGCGACCGCGCCACAGAGTGCGGTCAATCAGGATGCCTTACCAATTCCTGATCTGAGTCTCAGCCTGGACGAGCGCAAGGCCGCTACCAAATCCGGCGTGAAATCTACCGACATCCTGACCCAGGACACCTTTAGCGGCACAGCCAGTGATATTCCCACCCTTGATCTGCCCTATATGACCAGCAGTGGGGAAGCCGCCGCAACCCAAGTGCAGCAGGTGGAAACGGCCTTCACCCCGGCCATGCCCGCCTCGTACCCGTTTAATGAACCCTATCCCCAGGGAGTTTTGGCCTGGCTGCCGCTGGATAAAGAAGAGGTGCCCTTGAATGCAGACGGGGAACCCGATCCTGAGCTGCCATTGCGCTATTACCTGGATATGTCACCCTACCAGATCGCCGGGGTGTGCGAGGGCAGCAGCTGCCCGATGCCGGGCGTAATTGGGCATAAGAATGGTTCGGTCTACTTTAACGGCGATCACCAATTGATCAATTTGGGTCAACATGTGGATATTGCCAACCGCTCCTTTACCATCTCGCTGTGGGCCAAACGCGCCGCGCTGGATAAGGCGGATCCCTTACTTTGGCAGGGGCCTTTGTCGATTGCGGAACAACGCTTCTTATTTGGCTTCAACCCGTCCAACCAGTTGGTGTGTGGCTTCGGCGGCAGTGATCTGGTAACAAGTGGCCTGGTGGGCGATACGGATTGGCACTATTGGGCTTGCAGCTACGATGTGGAAAGCCGCACGCGCAGTCTTTGGCAGGATGGGCAATTAATCGTCTCTGATCAGAGCGACGCCCTACCGCAAATGAATGAAAACCTGTATATCGGCCAGGCTCCGGTGGGCAGTTTTAACGGCAACCTGGATGAATTGGTGGTCTTGGACCGTGCCTTGAGTGCAGCGGAAATCCGTGCCCAATACACCGCCTACCAGACGGTATTTTACCTGGATGTGGATGATGACTTTGTGGTGCCGGGCGATGGGTTGGATGACCGTTCGGGTTATTTCCAGCGTGCGCTGCTACAGAGTGCCTCCGCGGATGGGTTCAATAAATCCGTTACCGGTGTTGTCGGGGATTATGCCCTCGGCTTTGATGGCGATGACAAACTGGTGGTGCAGCCGGCTTACAGCCTGCAGTTGGATCGCGGGCAGTTCACCCAATCCGCCTGGCTGTATCCATTGCAAGTGGATCAGGAGATTGGGGTATTCAGTCAGTTTGATGTCAACCTCGAACAGCGTTATCCTTCGCTGGTCGTGCGGCCCGACCGTTCGATTCAAGCCGGGTTTGGAAATGGCCTCGATTGGTATACGGTACAGACAGCGGCCGGGGTGGTGCCACTGAATGAGTGGAGTATGCTCACCACCAGTTTTGATGGTGAAAGCTATCGCATTTATCTGAATGATCGCTTGCTGCTGAGCAGCACGGCCCTCAACGGTTTGCAGCCCTATCCCAGCCAGCAAGTTAACCTGGGCGAGCAGCTAGAGGGTATGCTGGACGAGGTGGTTATCTTCCCGCGCGCCTTCCAGGCGGATGAAGTGGCCGCCTGGTATCGCACCGCTTACCGAGCCGCTGCTTTACAAAACAATGGCAATCAGGTCGGCTGGCTGGCGCAGGTGCCGGATGGCCTGGAAGGGCCTTACAACCTGAACGTGCGTGCCCGCGATGGCGAAGGGCATGTGGTGAGTGATCTGACCCAGATTCAGCAGTGGGGCGGGGTGGTTGACCGCTACCCGCCGCGCCTGACCATCAATCGCTGGGTGGATGCGCAGGATGCCAACCTGCTACATTATCAATTTGAAGTGATTGACAATATGCTTGATCCCGATTCGATCCACCAGAACCTGTGTCAGGGGATTGAGTTGGAAAAAGAGTACTACAACAGCTCCTGGTATCTGGCGGGTGGGGTCGCTCCCAATACGGCCCTGTACCGCATCGCTGGTTCATGTACCACCGATGCGCGCACGACCGAAGAAACCGGCATTGTGGCCTGTGATACGGCTGGCAATTGTGCGGCCCAAACCTACGATGCCGAGCTGCCCGAAAAAGTGTACCTGCCCTTCATCAGCGGCGGCAGCGGCAGCGGCAATGGCAGTGATGTCTTGCCGAGCGAACACCCGCGCCTGGAAGCGGTGCTGGCCTTGGCAGCAGATTGGCCGAGTCTGACCGACAGCCTCAGCTTGGCTGCCGACAGCCCGACCCCGCAGGCTGCGTTGGATCAGTCCGAGATTACTTTCACGGATGTGCGCAGCGCGGTGCATCTCAATTTGCACGGCAGCCTGGTGCATGGCGCGGCTGTCAGCCGCTTTGAAGTGCGCATTTTGAATAAGGAAGGGCTCGTGGCCGAAAGCCAGGCGGCTGTGTTTGGGGATGTCTGGAATGCACTGTGGATGTTCACCCCCGGGCAGCCGCCCGCGGATGGCTTGTATCAGGTTGAGTTGATCCTGACCGACCATAGCGGCCAACAAACCACGCAGGTGGAAACCGTAACGGTTTCGCTGAAACCATGAGGAAGGAAACTGCCATGAAAAAAAGTTCACGTTCTTTTGGTTTCATCTTGTGCTGGGTGCTGGTGTTTTTAATGGTGGTGCCCGCGGCTGCCAAACCCAGCGGTCCCGTTATTGAGGGATACGCGCTTTTACCCAGCGGCAGTGCGCCGGGCGGCCTGGTGTATGGCCCGCAGCAAGCCCTGTGGGTAACTGGATTGAAAAGCAATGCCGTTTATCGCGTCAAAGCGGCCGACGGCGGCTATACGGATGCGGCCAAAGCGGTGATGGAAGTGCTGCCGATTGAACTAAGCAGCACCGCTGGCGGGCTGCCCCTGGATGTGACGATTGGCATCGATCAGCAGGTCTGGGTCAGCGACCAGAAGCTGGGCGGGCTGTATCACGTCAAGGATGGCGATCTCCCGCCGGTTGAAACCCATCTTTTTCCGCCGGAATTGGACTTGGATGCCACCCAAATGGTGACTGGGCGCGACCAGGCCGTGTGGTTTACTGCTTTTGAAGCGGACATGATCGGACGTTTGGATGCCAATGGGGACTTAAGCCAGGTTGTTCTGGAGGCGGGTAGCCATCCTTTGGGCATCAGCAATGACGCTGCCGGCAATCTGTGGTTTACGGCCTGGGGCAGCCGGCAGATTGGGCGCGTCAGTTTGGAGGGGGATGTGACCATGTTTGATCTGCCCTCTCAGCAGTACCGTCCGGTCGAGCTGGTGCGTGATCCCAGCGGCAGCCTGTGGTTGATTTACGATCTCGGTAGCCGCATCACCCGCCTCAATCCGGTCGATGGCAGCATGCAGGATTTTCAGCTCAGCACGGCCAGCCAGTCGTTTATGGATGTGCGCGTTGGGCCGGATGGCAGATTGTGGCTGTTGGGCACGCATGGGGTCGGGCGTTTTGAGATCAGTGCGGGCGGCCCGCTCGACTACCAGGAGACGCTGTTTACCAGCCCGGTGTTTGATGGACAGGGGCGTTCGCAGCTCACCAGTGGCGGGGATGGCCATCTTTACTTTACGCGCCTCGATCAGGATCAGGTCTACCGGGTTCAGGCTGAGGGTGCTTCGCTGCGCGATTTGCAGCTGACCACGCGCCGCATGCCGACCTATGCCCTGGCCGGGGCCTCGTTTTATAGCCTGGTGGATGCAGCCAACTGGAGTGAGCAGACCGCGCAAGCAGTGGAACTGAGCTTGACCCTGGATGCGGGCATCCGCTTTGAATCACTGGAAAATTATGACGCGGCTGCTTGCAGCGTGAGTGGTTTGGAAGTCCGCTGTGCCTTGGGCGATCTGCCCGCCAGCAGCAGCAGCACCCTGCGCATTAACCTCTCGGCGGAGGAAGGCTTTCTTTCAGAGACTCCCCACAAGCTAGTGGCCGAGCTGAACCTGCCGGCGCAGGATTATTACCCCGAGAATAACCAGACCGAACAACGCTTTTTGGGCCTGCAGCAATTTGCATACTTTAATGATTTCGGGGTGAGCGCGGAAGCGGACTTATGGTCGCATACCCGTCTCTCCCAGCCGGATGCCCAGCACTCCTATTTGGGGCCATTTGTGAATGATAATGTATCTCTGGCCTTTGAGCCTTTGCCGCGCCACGACCGCGTGCGCACCTGCTTCCAATTGTATGTCAATGGCGGCTGGGATGGTGATCAATTCATCAACCCGCAGGACCCAACGGCTGTGGTAGGCCCGGATATTTGGGCGCATTATCTCGATGAAAATGATCTGGTGGTGACCACCTTTTCCAATCAGGCGCAGTTCAGTCAGTCCTACCCGCAAGCCTACCGCCAGGGCAGCCATGCAGCCCAGCAGGGAGCGCGCGAGGTGGGAGATTTTGATGGTGACGGTGTAAGTCAGGATGCGCGCTATGATTTTTGCTTTGTGCAGCCACATCGCGCGGATGGCTTGAAATTGACCTTTTATGGGGTTAACCTAAACGGAAAACAAGGTGAAAGCTGGGGGCTGGATAACGTCTCCGTCCAAATCTACAATCAAGACGCATTCGATTGGCTGTATCTGCCAATGATCATCCAATAAAAATGAGGAAACCCATGCAAAAAACATCTCTTCTGTTTCGATTAATTAAATTATTGCGCGTAGCCACTATAGCAAGCTTACTATTTGGGTTCCTCAGTCTTCAAAACGTACAAGCGCAAACCATCGTCCTGGATGGCCCCTACCAAACACAGATTACCTTTCAATCGATCACGCCCAGCCCGGCGTTTATTAACCAGCCGGTCAGTATCTCGGTGTTGGTCGAGGCGTTGGACACGGCGGGGGGGATACCGAGCGGGGTGGTGGAAGTCAAATCTGGTGTGGAGAAGGTGTGTGAGATCACGCTCGGGGTCAATGGTGCAGGCAGTTGTGTCTTGGATTTTGACAACCCGGGGGTACTGCCCTTACAGGCCTTTTACTTGGGCACGAATGTCTATCTGCCAGCGGCCAGCGTATCGCGAGATGTTACGGTGTGGGATCAATATCGTCCGCTGGTGGCAATCACCCACGATACCCCAGACCCCTCCATCTTAGGCCGTAAGGTGCTGGTCGAGGTTGCGGTCAGCAGCAGCTTTAGCACACTGCCCAGCGGGGCGGTGCAGGTCTACCGCAGCTTAAGCAGCCAATGTTCTGCGGCGGCAGCGGTGAGTGCCGCCGACCAATGCACGTTGACCGTGGACGCGGCTGGTGAGGGGGCGTGTGAGTTGGCGTTGAACGCGGCTGGTTCAATTAACTTATGTGCGGTCTACGCTGGCGATGTGGCACATTATGCGGCGGTGTCTGCTGCCGAGGCGCATACCGTCAGCAGCTCCAATAGTTTTGTGGAACTGCTCAGCCTGACCCCCAGCCCGTATATTTTGGGCGAAGACGGGCAGGCTGCGTTTCAGGTCACATCACCGGATGGCAGCCCGAACAGCGGCCTGGTGACGGTGTATGCCGGCCAGACGCGCCTGTGTGCGGCCGCGGCCAGCGTCGGTAAGTGCAGCTTTACCTTCAGGCAGCCGAACCAACAAACCATATACGCGACCTACGCTGGTGAAGTTGACGGACAGGTCGTCTTGCAGCCGAGCATCTCCGACCCGCTGAGCATCAGCGTCTTCGCAGCCCCGACCGCCATTCACTTCTCAACGATGACCGTGAACACCTACCGCGATCAGGCGAATGCGGTGGCGGTGTTAAGTGCGGTCGATCTCAACCCGCATGATCGGTTTGTGTTTCGGCTGGTGCCGGGGGCGGGGGATGCTGGAAATCGTTACTTCAGCGTGCGGGAAAATCAATTATATGCGCTGGGCCATATCCCCTACGGCAACGTCAACCTGAGTATTCGCTTACAGGTCACAGATCAAACTGGCCTCAGTTTTGAAGCGGCTTACCGTTTGCGCTTAAATGAAAATCAGCCGCTCTTACCGGCGACCGGCTTTGCGCCCAGTCGCAGCACACGCCTGACCACCCCGCGCGTCAGCTACCCAGCCCTGGGGCAGGTCACACTTGCGATTCCCTCCTTGAAGGTGGAAAGTGCGATTGTGGGGGTCGCGCTGAGCCCAAGCGTAGGGGATGACTTGCAATGGGATACATTCTGGCTGGGTGAGCAGGTTGGCTGGCTGGATGGTTCCGCCTTTCCGGGCTGGCAGGGTAATGCCTACCTGGCCGCACATAATTACCTGCCCTCGGGGCTGGCTGGGCCATTTGAGAAGCTGGCAGACTTAAGCTGGGGGGATCAGATTTTGATCGATGCCTATGGCACAAGGTCGGTTTATGAAGTGCGGTCTGTGAAGTGGGTCTCTCCGAACAATAAGCGGGTTTTAACGCATGAAGAGGATGCCTGGTTAACCCTGGTAACCTGTGACCAATATGATGAAACCCAACAAGCCTACCGCTGGCGGGTGGTGGTACGCGCTGTTTTGGTGAATGTAGAGTGAGGATGAGGTGGCAGATGGTGAATAAATTGCAAAATCGAATGGTTTCACGATGCGTTAAGGCCGGGCTGCTCTTGTTGCTGCTGCTGGGACTC
>JACDJA010001896.1_pt1 | contig 16261 bp, 10 predicted proteins | sample 7449241 | NCBI WGS metagenome assembly JACDJA01 (sample SAMN14253289, study PRJNA609438) | sludge metagenome | isolation source: initial anaerobic sludge | collected 2018-12-20 | reverse complement strand
GTTGTGCATCAACCCCAAACGCCACAGCGGTGTTTGAATCACAATCTCGTAGCGGGTGCGACGGTGGCCGGAATCACCTCGGGCAAATTCGTTGACCACGCCGGTGAAGCGGCGAAGGGGCATGACATCCTGCCACACCACCAGATCGACTTGCTGCTCCAGAACTTCGGATGCATCTATGTCCGGGTCGGTGCTGGCCAGTTCAAGGCAACCATGGAAAAGCCCGGATAAACGTTCGGTCAGCGTGAAGCCAACAACGGCGAATAGATCAGAGGGGAGTTCGCCAACACGGGCGGTAAACTGCAGTCCGCTTGCCTGGGGCATGTCTTCGGTCCCTGAAGAAATGGTGTGTTAATCGCGCTCATCCTGAACGGAAGCCAGATTATAACCTCCAGATTCGGGAATGTAACCCCGCCGCGCAGAACCACTTTAAACATGAGAGGTTGACCACAGAAGCATTCTGCTTCAGTCTAATCTGGTTTCATTACGCAACCCAAGGGCAAGGTTGCTCCAGGTGACCTCGCGTCAGTTGCGTACCAACCATTTACAGGTAGAGGGAAACACCATGAGCCAATATCAGAATCGTGCCATTGTGCTGAAGCAGCGCCCCGACGGAGAAATTCAGGAAGGCGATCTGGTTATGGAAGAGCGCCCTGTGCGCAAACCCGAAGAGGGCGAAGTTGTTGCGCAGGTACTCTGGCTTTCGCTGGATCCCTACATGCGCCCCCGTATGAATGATGCCAAAAGCTATATGGACCCTATCGAAATTGATGAGCCCATCGTTGGCGAGAGTGTGGCGCGGATTGTGGAATCCCGGTCAGACAAGCTGAAAGTCGGTGATCTGGTCACCTGTTATTCCGGATGGCAGGAGTACGTAACCTTTCCCGCCGACGCGCCGATGGTTTACAAAATCCATCAAAAAGAAGGCGTTCCGGTGCAAGCATACCTTGGGGTTGCCGGCATGCCCGGCCGCACCGGCTACTGCGGTTTAACCTATGTGGGTAAGCCCAAACCGGGTGAAACCGTGGTGGTTTCTGCCGCATCCGGCCCTGTGGGCACAGTGGTTGGCCAAACCGCCAAAACCGTAGGTTGTCGCGTGGTTGGCATTGCTGGAGGCCCGGAAAAATGCAGTTATGTGGTTGATGAACTGGGGTTTGATGCCTGCGTGGATTACAAGGCCGGCAATCTGGAAGCCGATCTGAAAGCCGCCTGCCCGGACGGCATCGACATCTACTACGAAAACGTGGGCGGTGCTGTGACCAGAGCTGTTGCCCCGTTGCTGAATCCCGGAGCGCGAGTGCCCATCTGCGGTTTTGTCTCGGCTTACAACGCCAAAAGCACAGACAAAATAGAGACACCGTTCGATATTCTCAAACGCCTGGACCCGGTTCCGGAGCACCGTTTCTTTCTGGTGACCGAGTGGCAGGACAAGCACCAGGAAATCACAGATATTCTCACCAGTCGCATTGCTTCTGGTGAGCTTAAATACCGTGAAACGGTTGCTGAAGGCCTCGAAAATGCCGTTGAGGCCTTCAAGGGAATGCTCAAGGGCAAAAACTTCGGCAAGCAACTGGTTCACATAGCCGATTAACACGGAATGGCGTGTAACGCCGGGAAGGCTACTCCCCTATCTGAAGGAGCACCTTCCCGGTGTTTTTGTTCGCCTCCACATGTGCCATGGCCTGTTCAACCTGCTCAATGGGCCAGGTGCTGTCAATCACTGGCTCAATCTGGCCGGCAACCAGCAATGGCCACACATGGCGATACAGTTCCTGCATCACCCGCCCTTTATCTGCTACCGAACGGGACCGCAATGTAGAACCAATCAACCTGTGGCGCTTCATTAACATGATGCCCAGGTCCACTTCCGCGAATCGCCCGCCCATCAGGCCGATCAGGATTATTCGGCCGTCAGCATTCAGCACTCTCTGATCTTCCTGGATGTAGCCCCCGCCGACCGGATCCAGCACCATGTCCACACCACCCCAGCTCTTCACCGCATCCACAAACGAACCGTTCTTGCGATTCCAGATGCCGGTTGCACCCAGTTTGCGACAAACCTCCAGCTTTTCGTCATCACCGGCAGTTGCAAACACCGGGTTACCAAACGCCGTGGCAATCTGGATAACCGTGGTTCCCAGGCCACTGCCTGCTGCATGCAGCAACACCCGTTCGCCGGGCTGCAGATCGGCTTCCTGATAAAGGTTCAGCCAGGCCGTGGCAAACACCTCGGGAATAGCCGCGGCTTTTTTCAGGGAAAACCCCTTGGGCACCGGCAATACCTGAGCGGCGGGAACCACAACCTTGGTTGCATAGCCACCACCGGTAAGCAAGGCACACACCTCGTCGCCGGGCTCAAAGCCCGTTACCGCCTCGCCAACCGCTGCAATACGGCCGCTCACTTCCAGCCCGAGAATCTCGGATGCTCCCGGGGGTGGTGGGTAAACCCCGGCCCGCTGGGAAAGGTCGGCACGGTTCACAGCACTCCAGACAACATCGATTTCCACGTGATTTTCAGGCAGTTCCTCGAAGCCCGGGCAATCTTCCCAGACAAGAGAGTCACCGGTTATCTTGATTGCTTTCATCATGTATCAAATCTCGACACTGTTGCGTGTACAGTTATAAACAGGATATCTGTTGAGGATACCCCATGTAGGTGGGTCGTTGTAATGAGTATGTTTTCATAATCGCGAACAGGCGGTCAGGCCCCCTGGCGTTCCGGCGCGCCGCACACAATTCTTAGCGGTGTTGGCAGCCTGCGTCATTGGCAGAGGACAGGGGTATTCCGGGCTTTGGTCGTTCAGCCTGAAAACGAGGGCGGCCAAGGGAATGATCGCCGGAGACCTCAATCAGCACATCCGCGCGGCCTGGCAGTTTCTCAAGGCAGGATCGGGTTACCCGCTCATAATGCATAATGAAGCGAATCACTTCCTGATCACTCATGATGCGCGAATCCCGCTCAGCGTGCGCGGAGGTGTGTTCGCCTGTTTTTGCCGCCAGTTTGTGTTCCTGCAGGGTACGCCATTCCAGAACCCGCGACATCGACGGTGCCTTCAGCATAACCAGGCTGTTCAGCCTGGCAAAAAACGCCTGATACCTGCCTTTGAGGCACTGGTTCACATACCCTCGCCAGGTGCCCGCGGAATCCTCTTCCGCCTCCAGTGTATTGATAGGCTCGGCCAGAGCATTATCGTCTTCCGGCAGGGCACCAAGACACCAGCCTTCAATCAGAATAACCTCTGCCCTGCCGTCAAAAACAGGCCACTCGTTCAAAGGCGCGCGGTCGTCACGGGACTTGTCAAACGCAGGAATACGGGTCTGATCGGCTGGACCAGCCGTTTGAAGCTGATCAATAACCTGCTCGCCAAGTGCCAGGTCGTGAGTTCCGGGCACCCCCCGGGTGATAAACAGCGGATGCACCTGCTCCGCGAGTGCCCGGCGCCCGGCTCTGGTAAGGTAAAGATCGTCCAGCGAAAAGCTGGCGGTCGGGCATTGCCAGTGATCGCACAGCAGCCTGGTCAGGAACAGCGCCAACGTGGATTTCCCCGAACCCTGGGCACCGTGAATGCCCACAACCACGGATCGCTTTTCGGAGCGCCATAACGCGACAATGTACTCAACCAGGGGCAGGATGGTCTGTTCTACGGTGGCCGCGTAATTGTCAGGAAGCCCTTCCTGTTTAATCAGGGCTTCGAGGGTTGGTTCAAGCTCACGGTCAGACACGTTAAGGTTCCCGTACTTGGTGAATCGGTTAATTGAGTATTTAACAGAATACCTACCACATGGGAGTATAGGCTTTTATGAGTAGCAACGATTTTCGTGTAGAACACCGCTACCTGGAACTCCCGGACAGTTTCTACACCCGCGTTCAACCCACGCCCCTCAAAGACGCAAAAATGGCGTGTTTCAACCACAAACTGGCGCAGGAGATGGGGTTTCACGTTAGCAACGAAGCCGACTGGGCAAAAATTGGTGGTGGCACTGAATTGCTGGAGGGCATGGACCCGGTTGCCATGAAATACACCGGCCACCAGTTTGGCATGTACAACCCGGAACTGGGCGATGGCCGCGGCCTGTTGTTATGGGAAACCGTGGGGCCCGATGGCAGGCGTTGGGACTGGCACCTGAAAGGCGCCGGAACGACGCCCTACTCCCGCTTCGGGGATGGCCGGGCGGTTCTGCGCTCTACCATTCGCGAATACCTGTGCAGCGAAGCCATGCACGGGCTGGGCATCCCAACCACCCGCGCCCTGTTTATGGTCAGCGCCAGGAACCCGGTGCGCCGGGAGTCCATCGAAACCGCCGCCGCATTGGTGCGCGTAGCCCAGAGCCATATCCGTTTTGGCCACTTTGAATTTGCAGCACACCACGAAGGCCCGGAAGCCGTTAAGAGCCTGCTGGAGCATGTTATATCGCTGCACTTTCCACACCTGATTAAACTGCCCGAGGAAGAACGTCACGCACGCTGGTTTGAAGAAGTGGTGGAACGCACCGCCCGCCTGATTGCAGACTGGCAGGCAGTGGGCTTCTGCCATGGCGTGATGAACAGTGACAACATGTCGATTATTGGCGACACCTTCGATTACGGGCCTTTTGCGTTCCTCGACAATTTTGATGCCGGGTACATCTGCAATCACACGGATGAGGGCGGCCGCTACGCCTATAACCGCCAGCCCCAGGTGGGCTTTGCAAACTGCCAGTATCTTGCCAACGCGCTGTTACCGGTGATGGATGAAGACACCATTCGCAACGGCCTGCAGCGCTATGAAGCCGCCTACAACGGGCGCTTTTTACAGAACATGCGGGACAAGCTTGGTCTGGCGCAGGAAGACGAAGGCGACCTCCGCCTGGTCATGGACACCTTCAGCATGCTCGACGAGCACCGTATTGATTACACAGCTTTCTTCCGTGCACTTTCAAACCTTTATGACCACGGCCATGCGCCCTTGCGGGACCTGTTTGTGGATCGGCAGGTGGCGGACGAGTGGCTGGGGCGCTATGAGGAACGGCTCAAGAAAGAAACCCGCGCCCGGGACGAGCGGGAATACGAGATGCGCAGGGTGAACCCAAAGTACATATTACGAAACTACCTGGCACATCAGGTGATCCTTGAAGCCCAGAACGGTAATTTCGAACCCATGAAGGAGTTGCTCAGGGTTCTGGAAAAGCCCTTTGACGAGCAGCCCAAATATGAAAAATACGCGGCCTTGCCGCCGGACTGGGGCAAACACATGAACATCAGCTGCTCCAGCTAATCAGGAGAAAACAGGAAGGACGAACGGGAAGATAGAACCGGGGGCCAGGGTTAAAAGCCTGACCCCCGGGTTAATAGCCTAAGTAGCCTCAGACCGCTTTGGCCGCAATAATCTTCTCCTGCCACTCCACCGGGCCTGTCTGGTGAACCGATGTGCCTTTGGAATCCACCGCCACGGTTACCGGCATGTCTTCCACGTCAAACTCGTAAATGGCTTCCATGCCCAGTTCCGGGAAGGCGACCACTTCGGCATGCTTGATGGCCTTGGAAACCAGGTAAGCGGAACCACCCACGGCCATCAGGTACACGGCGCCAAATTCCTTGATGGCGTCGATGGCCACCTGGCCACGCTCGGCTTTGCCAATCATCCCGGTAAGGCCGGTTTTCTCCAGCATGGTGTGGGTAAACTTGTCCATACGGGTTGCAGTAGTGGGGCCTGCGGGGCCAACCACTTCTTCACGCACAGGATCAACCGGGCCCACGTAATAGATGAAGCGGCCCTTCAGATCCACCGGCAACTCTTCGCCCGCGTTGATCATATCCACCATTTTCTTGTGGGCTGCATCGCGACCGGTCAGCATCTTGCCAGACAACAGGATGGTTTCACCCGGCTGCCACTCTTTTACGTCTTCCGGCGTAACCGTATTCAGGTTAACCCGGCGCACACCCTCACCTACTTCCCAGGTGATTTCCGGCCAGTCTTCCAGGCTCGGCGGTGTTTGCAGGGCCGGGCCAGTACCATCCAGAGTAAAGTGCGCGTGGCGGGTAGCCGCACAGTTGGGAATGATCGCCACCGGCTTGTTTGCCGCATGAGTGGGGTAATCTTTTACCTTTACATCCAGAACGGTTGTCAGGCCACCCAGACCCTGCGCACCAATACCCAGATCGTTCACCTTGTCGAACAGCTCAAGGCGCAGTTCCTCGGCACGGCTGGAGGCACCACGCGCCTGCAGATCGTGGATATCAATGGGGTCCAGCAGCGACTCCTTCGCCAACTGCATGGCCTTCTCTGCTGTACCGCCAATACCTATACCCAGCATGCCCGGCGGGCACCAGCCTGCCCCCATCTGCGGCACCATTTTCAGAACCCAATCCACTACCGAATCGGATGGATTCAGCATGGCAAACTTGGATTTGGCTTCGGAGCCGCCACCCTTGGCCGCCACATGAACCTCCACCGTATCACCCGGCACCATCTTGTAGTGGATGATTGCCGGCGTGTTGTCTCCGGTGTTCTGGCGCTTGCCATCCGGGTCCGCAAGAATGGATGCACGCAGCACGTTGTCGGGATGCGAATAAGCACGGCGCACGCCTTCATTGATCACATCATCCAGCGGCATCTCGCAGTCCCACTGGACATTCATGCCGATATTCACAAACACAGTCACAATGCCGGTATCCTGACACAAGGGGCGATGGCCCTGGGCGCACATGCGGGAGTTGATCAGGATCTGCGCCATGGCATCCTTCGCCGCCTGGGATTCTTCCTTCTGGTAAGCCTCGTAAACACCCTGAATGAAATCTTTCGGGTGATAGTAAGAAATGAACTGCAGCGCGTCCGCTACGCTTTCAATCAGGTCATCCTGGCGGATTACGGTGGTCATAGGCGCCTCATCAGGTTGGTATCGTTAGGATAGGGTCGTCAAAAACAGGTGGCACAGTTTACCAGAAATTCGCGGGTGCGAGGGACCGGGCAAAAGGCGAAGCGCTATAGTCTTTTTTCAGAAGTCGAGTGCGCCGGCAAGCCATCGGGCGCCCTGTTCAATGAACCTCCCGCTGCGCCACGCGCATGCCATCACTCAGGCCGGAAGCCGGGTACAGGATCACGCGGTCACCAGGCTCCAGCCCCTTGATGACCTGGGCCTGCACACCGTTGTTGTGGCCAATTTCGACCTTACGCAGTTTCGCCCTGTCGTCTTCAACAAGAAACACGGCCCAATCCTGGCCTTCGCGAAACAGCGCACTGGACGGTACGATCAGCGCGTCGTCGTCTTCCCAGACAACAATCCTGGCTTCAACCCGGAATCCGTGGCCCAGGCCCGTTTGTGCCGGCCCGGCTTCATCAAAGCGAATGATTGTATTGACACGCTGCTCCTCAACACCGAGTGCGGAGAACTTGGTGAAGCCCCAGGGGTCAACCCGTGTTACCACGGCATCCAGGGTTCCCGGGCCACCCCACTTTTCGATGAGAACACGGTCGCCCGGGGCCACCTGCACAGCATCCGTTGACAGAAGCTCTAAGAGCACTTCAAGATCGCTGTCCACGTTGCCGACTTCCATGATGGCTGCTCCGACAGGAAGGGTGGTTTCGCTCTGCTGAATGATACGCAGCACCTGCCCGGTGATTGGCGCTCGAATAGGTATCTCATCGCTGTATCCCGCCTGGGCATTTACGCTACCGGGTTGTTGCTGGTCTTCGAACCCCATCAACTGAGCCCGCGCGTTTTCCAGCTCAGCCTGGCGTATTTCGATGGCGGCTTCAGCTGTGTCAACGGCAGCCTGGGTTGCGCGTGCTTCGTGAACCGCACGATCCAGCTCAACCTGGCTGGCTGTACCTTTCTGGTACAGCGTCCGAACCCGCTCCAGGTCCGTCTCCGCCAGTTCCCTGTCTGCCATGGCCCGGTTGAGTTCAGCGCGGGCAAGACGCAGTGCGGCTGCAGCAGCAGCCTCTGCAGATCGTGCCTGTTCACGGCTGCGAACATCCAGCACCGCGGGGTTGGTAGGGCGCATTTGCGCAACAATGGTCTCGTTCTTTTTAACCGGATCTCCCGGGTCGACCTCCACACGCAGGAGGCGACCGGCAACAGGTGTTGAGATCACATAGGCGTCCCGCACACGGGTACGCCCTTCTTCGTCAATCGTTACCATCATGGCTTCCTTGGTGACAGTGCCGATATCAACCCTGACCGGGCGGGGCCAGAAGGCGAAAGCCAGAACTGCACCAAGGGCAACCACAGTCGCAACGGTCAGAACTGAACGGGATCGTTTGCGTGCCATGTGAATCTATTCTCCGGTTTTCAGGGCAATGATCATGTCTGCCCGGTCGATGTCCCGTTTCACCAGCCAGCCGGACGTTATGGCCGCCAAAACAACGGCTAACACCGCCATGCCATAACTCTCGGGGGTGAAAACAGCGGGGATTTGGTAGAGGTCCGTGCTGAAGCCAGCAGCAATGCCGAAAGACAAAAAGTAGCCAAGAATCGAACCAAGGGGCAAGGCAAGCAGCGTTACCACCGCAAGCTCGCCCAGCAGCACGAAGGCGGTTTCGCCCCTGGTGAAACCGATTACCCGCAGGCTGGCGAGATCACGTGCCCGTTCCGCGTAGGCAATACGGGCGGAATTATACACGACACCAAAGGTGATGATGGCAGCGATAGCGGCCATGATGTAGCGCATGGCACCGGCACCTGTGTCCATCAGCTTCTGGAATGCAAGCCTCGCATCGGCCTTGAGACTGACCCCGGCAACGGTCGGCATATCCTTGAGCTTACGATAAATGCCCTCGCTGTGTGCTGCGTCGACCCGCAGATAGGCGCCCGAAACACGGTTCGGTTCACGAAGTGCACGATTGAGTGCCTCAAGCTCCATAAACGCAGGGGAGCCCAGCAGGGTCTCGGCGATGCCGATCACCGGGATATTGAGTACCGGCTGGCGCCCTTCCCGCACATCCACGGTCAGGCTTTCACCTGGCGTAATGTCGAGGATGTCCGCAAGTGCACTGGCGAGGATCACACCCTCCTGGCGCATGACGATTGTCGCCAGATCCTTGTCCACGGCGCGATTGAGGCGAGGTTCCCTCACCAGACCGTTGATTGCACCCCGATAGGTATTAAGCCCGTTACGCAGAATGGCGGGCACAACGCGAACCGGTTCAACTTCGATGACCCCGGGCATGCGCTGAAGCTCCAGGACAGTCTTGTCAGACATCACCTCGGTGAAGGTAACCGTTACGTCGCTACGGTCTACCACGCTGAACGCCAGGTCGATGGTGCGATCGAAACCGGAAAGAATCGAGATCATGCCGACCGACAGTGCCATCCCGGCGGCGATGCCGGTAACGGCCCCGGCCATGCGCCCGGGCTGTCGTGTCAGGCGCCGCAGCACCATGCGACTGGGCTGATCAAGCAGTGTGTTAAAGAAACGCCCTATCCGCCCCGAACGGCTGTAATCCTGCGGCGCGGGTGGACGCATGGCGGTAGCCGGCGTCAGCGCAAAGACGCCGCGCAGAACGATCAAACCGCCCGCCGAGGCTGCCAGAACACTCACCCCGAAACCGGTCACAAAGGATGCCGGGTCGAGCTGAAACACCAAAAAGGGGAACTTGAAGTACTCAAGATACACGCCGATCAGTGCCCGCCCGGCCGCAATACCGGCCAGGCAGCCGGCCAGGGCTCCCCCCATGGCAATGGCGAGGATCAGTTTGAAATAGTGCGCCCCCACCTCAGCGTTGGTATAGCCAAACGCTTTCATCAGCCCGATTTGCTCACGCTCGGACTGAACCATACGCGAAACGACGATGTAGAGCAGGAAAGCCGCTACGGCCAGGAAGATCGGTGGCACGCCAGTGCTCATTGCCCGCAGGCCGTCGATTTCTTCGCTTATAAACCGGTTGGACTCATGATCTTCCAGTCCGTAGGCACCCAGCCCGCCATTGGCATCAAGGAGGCGGTCCACCGCATCAAGAACGGCCGCCTCTTCAGCGTTGCGGCCTATAGAAATAAGTGCCTGGTTGAAGGCGCCGTCCATATCGTAGGCGGCGGACAGTGCCGTACGGCTCATCCAGATGACGCCGAAACGACTGTCGTCAGGAGCCAGCTCACCAGGCGGGGTGGTATAGAGAAACTCCGGCGACCGCGCCAGCCCGACGATCCGAAACGTGCGGCGGGCACCGTGCATAGTCGCTGAAAGCGTATCGCCGGGCTCCAGGCCATGGGCCTTCGCGAAGCCCTGGAGCAATAGAATTTCATTGGCTCGGTCGCTGTCGAGCCGGCGGCCAGCGCTCAGATAGACATCATTGAGCCTCGGCTCCCCGAAATCGGGTAACGAAACCGCTCGCGCCTGCAAGGGCAGATCCAGACCGGGCAGATCGATCAGCGCGCTGCCAACAACCCTCCCTTCGGCGGCAGAGACACCGGGAATGGCCGCCAGACCGGCGATCAGGCGGTCGGGAGCGCGGGTTACAGGGGCAAAAATATCCGCCAGCCGATAGCGTTCGTAATAGGTTTTGCGTGTTTCATCCAGGGAGGTAACGAGCCCCGTCATCATGACCAGCATCAGCACACCCACACCGATAACCGCGCCAATGGCGATGGCCTGGCCCTTTATGCGCCACAGGTCGCGAAGCAGCTTACGATCAAGCGGGCTCATCTCGTGCTCACCAGTGGATTTCCTCCGGCGTGATCTTGCTCTTGTTGACGATCACCTCACGAATTGCCCCGTCGGCGAAATGGATCACCCGGTCTGCCATGGCGGCAGTTGCCGCCGCGTGGGTGACGATCAGTACGGTCGCGCCCAGCCGCTCGTTCACATCTTTCAGTACTTTCAGCACGGCGCGGCCTGTCACACTGTCCAGGGCGCCTGTGGGCTCATCGCAAAACAACACCGCCGGCTGCTTGGCAACGGCGCGAGCGATTGCCACCCGCTGCTGCTCGCCCCCGGATAGCTGCGCGGGAAAGTGATCGGTTCGTGAGTGCAGGCCCACGAGGGCAAGCGCATCGTCCGGGTCCATGGGGTCATGGGCAATTTCGGTGACAAGCTCAACATTCTCGTGCGCCGTCAGGCCTGGCATCAGGTTATAAAACTGGAACACGAAACCAACATGATCACGCCGGTAGCGCGTAAGCTGCGCATCGGAAAGCGCCGTCAGTTCCTGGTCACGGAAGTACACTTGCCCGCTGGTAGCCCGATCCAGCCCACCAATGATGTTAAGCAGCGTGGACTTTCCGCTTCCAGAGGGGCCGAGCAGAACGATCAGCTCGCCGGCAGGAATCTCCAGATCAACCCCACGCAGGGCATGAACCGCCGCCGGCCCATCGCCGTAGACCTTGGTCAGACCCCTGATGCGGTAGGCGACAGCCCTCTCCTCATGCGACATTACGAACATCGTACTTGCTTCTCCGTGTTGGCGAGCCTCAGGGAATCCCCATCAAAGTTGCGTGAGGCTCTCCACATCATAAACCGGGTTCATTTGTATCGTTCAGCTATAGTTGAATGACACTGTTCTTAACAACCGGCAGAAAAACGGTATCATCCTAACCAAATGACAAAAACACGCCAGGAGATACCGTGACCGACTTTGTTCAAACCGAAATCAACAACCGGATTCTGACCGTTCGCATTCACCGCCCGGACCGAAAGAACGCCCTTACCCATGCCATGTACACAGCACTGGGCGATGCGATTGAGCAGGCGGATGCAGACGACAACATACGCTGCGTAATGTTCACCGGCAACGAGGACTGCTTTACCGCCGGCAACGACCTGAGCGATTTCGCCAGCGGATTACCGGGCGCCTTTACCGAAACCCCCGTGGGCCGTTTTCTTTTTCTTCTGGCCAATGCGACCAAACCGGTAGTGGCCGCAGTGAACGGCCCGGCGGTTGGCATAGGCACCACCATGCTTCTGCACTGCGATATGGTGTTTGCTGGCACCAACACCGGGTTCAAAATGCCCTTTGCCAGCCTGGGCCTGTGCCCGGAAGGGGGCTCCAGCCTCCTTTTACCCTCCTGGATTGGCCGGGTACGGGCTGCGGAACTGCTCATGCTGGGTGAAACCTTCAGCGCCGATGAAGCGTTTCGCCTGGGGCTGATTAACCGGGTGTGCGAGCCCGCCGACACCGAAGCAAAAGCCCGTGAAGCCTGCGAAAAGCTCGCCAGCCAACCGCCGGCGGCCATACGTGCCACCAAAAAGCTGCTCAACAGCCCCACTCACAAGGATCTGACAGACACCATGCTCGCCGAAGGCGAACTGTTTGCGGAGCGACTGAAATCCCCGGAAGCCGCCGAAGCCTTCGGCGCCTTTCTGCAAAAACGCCAACCGGATTTCTCGAAGTTCAAATAACGCCCCCGCCCGCCAGCAAGCCAGCCCTGGCGGGCAATTGATACATTTTGTAAAAAGCCCCGCATAAGCACTGCAAATGCTCGACAAACTGCGCCCGGCAAACTATTTTTCATGAAGATCAAGCTTCCCCCCTACAAAGTGCTTTGGGAGTTGTGCGAGGAGGATCCAAATAACAAGAATCACACTTTTGGCTGATCAACACTGGCCTTAGTGTCGCTATAGTCATAAGTACAGAAATTGGCTTGAAGCGCTGGCTACAATTTCAGACAACCGTTTATGCAGAACAGGCCACTGACACCGGGTTTACCGCATCAGACCGGCCCCGTTAGTTGCCGAACATAACGATAAAACAACAGGAAAAGGTTCCACCCATGTTCAAGAAAACTCTAATAAGTCTTGCCGTGGCGTCTTCCCTTGGGCTAACTGGCTGCCTCAGCGGCGGTGACGAAGGGGCGAATGCTGATCCGGAATATAAGATTTCCAATCCGGACATTGATGGTAAAACCTGGCCCGTTTTTAATGCGATCACCGGTGAACTACCCATTCCAAACGATCTGATTTTTGATTCGGTCGCCGGAGACGGAACATTCCGTGTCACAGATACGTCTCCCCCTGTAACCACCGCACTCAACTCAATCAGTGGTGCATCAACGGTTGCTCCAGCCGTTATAAGCTTCAATGGCCAGATTGATGAAGCCTCAGTAGATGCACGTGCATTTTTGCTAAAAGATCCCTCAGATCCAACCAAAGGGGTCATACCTAACCCCAAACAGAATGTTTTCCTGATTGAACTTGACTACGCCAGTGGCGATCCTGTTCGTGGTCTCAGTATTGGAGAACCACCAACGATTCCTCTGGCGGTTACCGCATTTATGGCCGCCGGAGGCGACCCTGAATCAGGTGCTGAGTTGGCTGGTTTGGCCATGTCCCCGGCGTACGAATCTGAGGTAGTGCAACTGGACGGCCAATCTGCTATCCGCATTAATCCTCTCAAGCCGCTGGACCCCCAAAAGCGGTATTTGGTTGTGGTTACCAAAGAAGTGCTGGACATTAATGGTGACCCCGTAATCCAGTCTCCCAACTACAACAACATTACGGATGAAACCCAGCCGTTGGGCACTGTGAGCCTTGCGCCAGTTCGTTCATTGGTAAACAAACTGTGGGAACCGACTGCCGCCAGCTACTTCCAGGTTACCAACGGTGCACGGCCAGACGACCCCTTAACCACCGATGATATTGCAATGACCTACAGCTTCACTACCTCGAACGACGAGAAGGTGTTGCAGTACATTGCCGAGCCGGCGGCCTGGTTTGCTGACCAGTTAACACTGTCTATCCGCGTCGCTGCCGCAACGGCTGTCGTAAGTGGTAAAGTCGACATGAACGATGACGGTGCTATTGACTATACCGACGTTAACCTTGCTGCTAACGGCGCTGTTGCCGGTTTCCCGGATGCCGACACAGCAGCCGCCCTGGGCGCCATCTTTGCTGCGCCACCTCCTAACGGTTGTGCTACCCTGACCGGCCAGATTGCAATCGACTGCGTGGGCTTCGCACTGGCCAATACACCATCGACAAGTGGCGGCTTTGCCGATTTACTGCCAACGCCACAATCACGGGCTGTGAGCCTTGATCTGACGGGCACCAACGATGTTACTCTGGTGTCGACACCCGTTGCTGGTATCGTTGATCCTCTTTCAGTGAACATTGTACAGGGCACTATTGAACTACCCTATTATCTGGGCGTCCCTTCCGGCTCCAACGGTTCGCCTCTGCAAACGGAATTCTGGAATGCGGACAACGGTCTTGCCGCCGTCATGAATCTGGCTTTCAAGTCTCTTGACTTGGCGATCCCCCAGGCCGATGAATCGGTTAGTGATGTTGTGAACTATATTTTTCCATTCCCGGAACTCACGGAAATGGTTGAAGTTCCATTATTGGTACTTTACCCGTCTGATGGCGATATAAGCGGTGGAACTGTTATTTTTCAACACGGCATTACAACTGACCGCAGTACTGCCTTGACCTTTGGCAGTGCGCTGGCTGATGCAGCCAAGGTTGCGGTTGTGGCCATCGACCAGCCACTACATGGTGTGACGCCTGCGTCACAGGCATCCCTGGAACAACTGGCAACATCCCTGCTCGACGCCGGGCAGGATAATGGTTTGCCGTCAACACTGGCAGCATCTGATACTACGGTTGAGGCATTAATCGCCGGTCAGTTGAATTTGGGTTTTGTCATGTCAGCCACTGGGCAAGATGCAACGGCCGCTCAGGCAACCATCGATACTGTATTGACTGGTGGTACATCAGACTATCCCGATCTGGATCCTGTAATCGGCTATCTTGGCTCCGCTGAAAACACCGTTGCAAATGCTGGCAGTACTGTACCAGGCATTGCAAAAACCGAAGACGAACGTCACTTCGGATTCTACGCCAATGAAGCAAACCAACCAGTGCAGATGAACTTTGATCCCTCGGTTGCCGCGGGTGAGGACGAGTCAGGAAGTCTCTTCATCAACCTGAGCAACTTCCTGAATGGCCGTGATAACCTGCGCCAGGGTTCGGTTGACCTGATGAACCTGCGTGCGAGCCTTGGGGCCATAGACATCAACGGTCCGGCACCGGGTGGCACACTGGATACAGCCAAGGTGTATTTTGTAGGCCACTCCCTGGGCACCATCAACGGCTCACCGTTTGTGGCGGCATCCAACCAGAACCAGATCAATCTGGGTGTTCCCGGTTCGACGAAAACCAGCGATGACATTGTGGCGGCAAACCTCCTGACACCGGGCGGCGGTATTATACGCTTGCTGGAAAACTCTCCTGCGTTCGCTCCGAAAATTCTCGGTGGTCTTGCTGCCGCTGGTCTTGAGCAGGGTGATGCCAACCTGGAAACCTACTTTAACGTCTATCAGGCTACCCTCGACACAGTGGACCCGATCAACTTCTCGGACAACCATCTGAACGGAGGTTCACCTGCGGGAATCCTGCTGTCTGAAGTGATTGGAGATACGGTCATCCCGAACAGCGCCGAAGGTGGAAACACCCTGGGCAATGCCTTTGCTGCACCACTGGCTGGCACAGAGCCGCTGGCAACTACCCTGAACGCCTCCAAAACAGGCGTAGATGGAACAACTCTGCCGGCAATCACCCGCTACACTGCGGGCACTCACGGCACACCGGTCTCGGCTGACGATCCGGCTGTGTTCGCTGAGATGGTGACACAGGCCGCATTGATGATCAGCAACTCCGGTGCTAGCACGTCAGTTGTAGATACCTCAGTGGTAGAGAACTGAACTGAGCCTTATAGCAGGGGATGAAGTTCCATCCCCTGCTCTCACGCACTATCACACGCAAATGCAATCAATCAGTAGGGGGATTTACCTCCCCCTCCAACCTCTCTCACACTACCGGGTTCTCGTTGCACTTGACCAATGCTGTTGCAGGGCCATTACCGGTATCTGCAGATAGTTTCCTTGAAGAATACACTCCCTATTCACCGATAATCGTAAGTTCTCCCTGCGCAATCAGATTCGCCTCAATATCGTTCTCATCAAACCAGATTTGCCGGTAATTTTTCTCAGAGAAGCGCTGGCCCTGATCATTGAAAAAAGGTGACCGGGAATCCGTTGACTGGGAATAGCTTATTAGTCCATAAGCTTCTGGCCCTGTCTCCGTAAACTCGAGACCAAAATGCCAGCTGGTACCCCGAGCCATTCTCCAGCCCTCGCCTGGCACGTCAGACAGGCCAGCGGTATTGTCGATAACATTAGGCGCAACCCGGGGAAAACGAGTGTCCTCGGCAAAAGCATCTGTCACCACCCCAACCGCGTTAAAGGCACCATCCACCGATCCATCGCCACCATGCCACGGGAACGAAGGGCCAAGATCAACTGGCGTACCGCCACTCAGACTTCCACCGGCAAGCCCAGGCAGAGCTCCACC
>JACDJA010001895.1_pt1 | contig 16268 bp, 16 predicted proteins | sample 7449241 | NCBI WGS metagenome assembly JACDJA01 (sample SAMN14253289, study PRJNA609438) | sludge metagenome | isolation source: initial anaerobic sludge | collected 2018-12-20 | reverse complement strand
GATCTTCTATACCAAATCTAACTTCCTTAATGTCGGTGTGGATAGGAGTCTAGTGCAAGGGGTAGCGGTTAAAATATTTAATCGTGACCGTACTCTCTGTGATGTTCTCCGCTATGAGAACAAACTGGAAAGAGAAGTTTTTAGCCAGGCTATTCAAAGATATATTAAAGACCCAAAGAAAAATATCAGAAGGCTGCTCGAGTATTCTGAAATATTTAACATTCAAAATAAAGTACAAACCTATATAGGAGTATGGTTGTAATGGCAAATTTTGCATCCTCTATATTGGCAAGGCTAAAAAATGAATCGAAGAAAAAAGGCGTTTCATTACAGCAGATAATAAACTTGTTTTGCCAGGAAGAATTTATTAGAAGACTTTCAAAGTCTACTTATAAGGATAATGTAATTCTTAAAGGTGGATTCTTGTTGTATTCTATAAGTAATTTCACTGGGAGACCGACAATTGATGCCGATTTTTTATTAATAAATTATTCAAATGATTTAGATAGGATAAAAAAACTTGTTGATGAAGTAATATCCTCGAGCAACAAAAATGAATTTGTAGAACTAAATATTAAAAATCTAGAAGTAATTGGGGAGCTTAAGAAAAATATCATGGAGTTAGAGTTAATCTTATAGGAATTATCGGAAAAACAAGCACCCCTTTTAGCATAGATTTTGGAGTAGGAGATATTGTTATACCTTCACCAGTTGAGAGAATGCTACCTGTATTACTTATTGGTTTTGAAGAACCAAAAATCTTGACATATTCTTTAGAATCCATAATAGCAGAAAAAGTAGATTCTATTATTTTATTAATGGAAGTTACGGGACGAATGAAAGATTTTTATGATCTGTATTACCTGGCAATAACATTTGATTTTGAAGGAAGAAAATTACAAAAGGCAATTTATGAAACTTTAACCAATAGGGAGAGAGTTTATGAAAGAGATTCTATTTCGGATATTATTAAATTAACCAAGAACTTGGAAATTTTAAAAAGATGGAATACCTTTTGCCATAAGATATTGAATGATGAACTCGATTTTATAAATGTAGTTACCGTAATTGTTGAATTTATCTCATCACCTTATGAGGCAATTCTTGAGGAGGAAGTTTTTTTTCAAAATTGGATTCACGAAGAAAGAAAATATTTTTGATAAACGAATGTGATTGGTTATCTTGGGGGATTTATTCTTGCGATGAACTTTAATTCGGGTGGTGTCGATCCGGGAGGAGGAAGGACAAATAATGCTTGGATCATCTGTACTGGGGGTCTGCGTTTGGTTTATTTTGGTTGGTTTTTCAGTGAAGATATATTGTATTTTGTGTAATCCTTGTCTATACCATATACAGGCTAGGAGGAAAACCGATGAATAGCATAAAAAGAGGAATATGTTGGTTGGTGGTTGTTTTGTTCTTGGTTGGTTTTATACCGCCCGTTCAGGCAGCCGGGTATGCGTGGGTCTTGGTAAGTAAAATTGATTACCCGGGCTCGACGGATGCAGATCGGTATAATAAGACTTTAATTTATCGCTTCGATATTCAATACAGCCCCAGCAGCTATGCCATGAGGATCACTTATATTGGTGAGGATACCGAGTTTGAGAAAGATGTCAAGATTGAAAGTGGGGAGACTTTGGCTGTAATTGCGGTGGTTGAGGGTATCCCGGATGTGATCAACGCGGGTGAACCTGTCGAATTGAGGTTGAATCAAAGTGTGATGGAGCGGTTTACTCCGAATCTAGATTTGGGAGAGGGGCCTGTGGAAACCCAAGTTTACTTCGCACCCGTAAATGCTACCCTGGACGGGGAAAACGCGGGAATGCCAAGGTTTACAGATACAAGCGGGGCAGATCGTTTTAGCACGGGTATGCGGAATGGGGATCACATCTATTCAGATCTGACCCTCTCCGCGGAGTTGGGGGAAGGTGAATTAGGACAGCAAGTAGCCCTTGTTACGCGCACCTCCTTTCAAACCGCCACGGTAGCTACCTATTATATTTATGAATGGCAAAAAAGCTTATCTACCACAACCGAGTTAAACGGTATGCGGATGGACTTCGATAGCAGCAGAAAAATAGAAGTCCCGAAGGATGCAGATGGGAACTATATCGATTCGGGTATTCGATTTAATAACTTAAGTGGGGAAGTTTTAATTCGTCGTGGTGATGATCCTTTGGGATGGGAATTTGTCGAACTGGATTCCATCATTTATGAGGGTGATATTATTAAGACGAAACATTATGGCGAGGTAGAATTTAGCTTCCCCGATATGACAATCTTTAAGATGCTCGATCAGTCTGCAACTTGTGTCCTTACGAAGTCGGAAGAAGAAAGTAAAATAGACTTGATCAATGGAAAGGTGTGGGCCAATGTCAAAAGGATGATCAAAGACGGCTCAATGGAAGTCGAAATGTCCCAGGCTGTGGCCGGCATCAAGGGCACCATCTTCATTTGTGAATCGGATGATGAGGTCTCCACGGTGAAGGTCTTGGAGGGTGAAGTAGAAGTTACCGATCTGAAAGGCAATCAAGTCGTCATCGGGCCAGGCGAATCGGTTACGGCCCGGGACGGCACGGTAGGAACGGTTGAGGAATTTTCAATTCAGGAAGAACTATCTTTATGGCCCGAGGAGGTTCGAACGGAAACGGAGAAAGAGATTGCAGCCCGTAACGCCGCAGACATTGGAGAAGATGAAGCAGCAATTGAAAAAAGCGAAGAAAAAGCCCAGCTTCCATCAAGGACCATATTTGTTGCATTAATTATAGGGGTAATCCTATTTATTGCGGTTGCAGCGGTTGGTGTGTTAGTCTTGCTATTTTTCCTTCGCTCCCGGAAAAAGACTGTATAAAAGAATCGATTCTCGTTCTATTCAATTTTTCATAAACAAAGCCGCTTCATAGACTTTGTTTACCCCGTACCATGCAGGTGTAGCTTGTGCCCGACAGGGTATCGCGGCTGCATTGTTGTGCAGCGGGCGAGGCTACCGGCGATCCACATTCCGGTGTTAACCCTTCCCGCCTCGCCCCGACATATTTTCCCCGTACCATGCAAGAGGTATCGTGTGCTTAATTGCTTAGTTTGCATTGGATGTTCCGAGTACACAGCGTCCACTCGTTAGCGATGGAATCACGCAATAACTATCCGATGTGGGTAGTGTAATCACCTCTTCTTTTTGATATAGTATTAACTGCATCTGTTCCTGACGTTAAAAAGCGATTCGATAACGATGGAATGAAGAGGATTGTGACATAAAGAAAATTGCTTTAATCACGACCAACAAAATATTTGCGCAAAGTTTGGCTGCTGCAATCAAAGCGTTGCCAGCCCTGGAATTTGAGCTGTTTTTATTGCTTAATTCACAACAGGCTTTGTTAGATGCAGAAATTTTTGCGGTTGATGTTGCCTTGATTGATGTGAGAGGAAGCGGCATACAAAAAAAAGAAACATCGCTGTCATTTTGTGAACAATTGCATCAGCGATTGCCAGATTGCCATCTTTTACTGCTGGTTTCGCAAGAGGATCGTGTAAGCCGTAAGATGGCAGCGGAAGCCAAGCAAAGGAAGATCGTTGAGGATTTTGTGTTTTACGATGCTTCGCTCCAATACTTATTTGCAAAATTATCCGCATTCTGATCCATGCGCGGTAATTGAGGGTTTCCAATGCACAAAAATCAATGGGGGTATGTTATCATGGTGATATCATCAGTGTGGGCAGGTGCATGAATGATTTTTCCTTGGAGTAAGCGGTGGGAGGTGAGGGCTCGCTTTACGGATTGGATAAAGCCTGTGGGGATGATGATGGGTTTTGCTGTGTCCCTACTCGTCGCCGGACTTGGATCGGGCTGCGTAAGAGAACCCTTCTCTCAGTCAATTCAATTGATTGAGGACGATTATTCGCTCTACCCGGCAGTAGTCGAACAAATTTTGCCTTCGTTGACGGTGGAACGGGCGGAGAATAAAGCCTATTTTAGTTTAGACAACGGAGCGATTGCAGAAGGCTTTGATACACAAGCCCTGGGTGCCCTGGAAACTGGGATTGCAAAATATTGGTATCCACACTATCTGGCAACCGTAATTATTGCGGTAGACCGTGATCAAACCGATGTCGTTATTGCCAGTTGGCCGGATTTATTGGCAGCGCAGCAGGAAGTAGCCTTTTTTGATACACCGGGGAATGTGCAAATGTTAACGGCAGCCATGGCTTATGGCCTGGAAGGGGAGCAGTATTCTTTAACGAAAACACTTGGCTTGTTGGCCGAATTGCAGCGTCACGGCCGTCTTAAAATGAACTCATTTGAGCCCGCGTTAATCATTTGTTACGACTATCAGGCTGCTGCACTGATCGAAAATGGGCGCAATCTTGAAATGATCATACCGGCATCTGGAACCTTCACCTACGAGAAGGGGCTGCTTTCTACCCAGCCTTTGAAGTTTAAAGAGAATCCTAATAAATTGTTACTGGATGCGAAGCTGAGGTTGTTAGATCGACAAAGTGACAAGTCCATCTACCCCGATGAAGCCGGCTATGCCCCGGCCGTTCGTGTTGACGATTATCAGCACTTTGCAAAAACCACCCAAAAGGTCATTCCATTACTAGAGCGGGAGGTTCTTCAGACCAGAAGGTATATGTCGATTGACAATCGAGAACACCTCTATTTTGCTTTAATTTATATCCTTATCGTAACAATGTGGACCGTCCTGGTTGTACGCCGTTCGATACAAAAGGGGATCAGTTATGCCGCTTTTTTTACCGGAATCATTTTGATTGGATGGACATTCGTTCGTCTTATAAAATATCAAATTATTGCCACGCCTATCCTTACCCGCTATTTGTGGTATGCGTTTTATATTTTTCAGTTGACCTTGCCGCTGGTTCTGTTGTGGATGGCATGGGCAATTGACAAGCCAAAAAATAAAACCTTTCCGCCCAAATGGTGGCGGGGGATGGCGGTACTGATCAGCTTATTGATCATTTTTGTGTTCACCAATGACCTGCATGGACTGGTTTTTCACCTGGATTTAAGTAAGCCGGACTGGAGCAGCAATTACGGCTACGGCTTTGGTTACTATCTGGTGCTGTTGGTCTGCATGTTGAATCTGGCTGCAGTGTTATTCATCCTGGTGCAAAAAAGCATCCGAAATCCCAGAAAAAAGGGATTTATCTTCCCGCTTGTGATTTTCTTGATGTTTATTGTGTATAACTACGGCTATATCATTCGAGACCCATTTTTCTTTCAAACGGACGTAACCCTTGTGACCGGACTTTTTACAATGCTTATGTTCGAAGCGTGCATTCGTTCGGGGTTGATTCCAGTCAACACAAAATATATCGATCTTTTCAGGCGCTCGCCGCTTAAAATGCAAATTGTGAATAAAACGGGAAAAATGGCACTTACATCCGCATCAACACCCAACCTGGGTAAAGACATTCTCGATAAAGTCATTGTTTCGTCACCGCAGCTGATTCTGCAGAATAATGAGTCTTTGTTATATGCGAACCCCATTGCGGGTGGTTATGCCGTCTGGCAAGAGGATATCCGCAAGCTTACACAATTGCAGCGGGAAATTCAGGCTTCAACCCAAATGCTTTCCGAAGCGAATGCAATTCTCGCTGAGGAAGAAAAGTTAAAGCGTTCCATTATTCAGAAAAACGCAAAAAAACAACTGATGGAGCAATTAGAGGCCGAGATTGCTGGAAGTATCAAACGGTTGTCTGCCATGATCGAAAACCTCCCTCAACACGAAACGGGTTCACCCTCAAAACAAATAAGGCGGATCGCATTATTGCTCTGCTATATAAAGCGCCGTTGCAATTTGTTCTTCCGAGAAAAAGAAATAAATAGCATGGCAATGGATCAATTAATCGTTTATATGGATGAACTCTCAGAAATAGCAGCCTATTCACAGGTTCAAATTACAATCGTACATGAAATAAAGGGGGACCTGGCTATCCGACAGGCGACTTTATTTTTTGACATTTTTTTTGTGGCGGCTGATTTGGCAGTCTCTACGGACTGCCCTTATCTGATTGTACAATTTGAAACCGAAGAAAAATTTTTTACAATGCGTCTCCTTCCTTCAAAAAACCTGGGCGCATTCCAACCCACACCCCGACTGAGGGCAGCGATTAAGACCGCAAAGGGAAACCTTGTCACAAAAGATTTAGAAGATACCACCGGCATCAGCATTTCTTTTCCGAAAGATGGACTTCTATGATTGCGTTTTTTGCTTTCTCACCGGCAGCCCGTATCCTGATCACATTTTTATTAGGGATTGGGGTTTTAGCGCAAACGCTGGCGTTGGTGTTTAATGATTTCCGGCGCAGCGTGACCACACGCAGCATTTTTGAAACGATGTTGGAAATATCGATTGTAGGTGAAATTCTCGTTTTCGCCCTGATGCATGGACAGGTTATCAACGGCTATAAAAATGGATTTGTCGTGCCGACCGGGTATGAAGAACTTCGCGGCATTTTTTCTTTGAGCGTATTCATTTTGGGGATCGTGGTTTTCCTTCTCAACAAAAACCTTTTGCATCTGAGTGTTCTCCCCGCGGCTGTTATCATCTTACCCATTGTAGAAGATGGATTAGGAAGCGCTTTCCCATGGTTTTTTATTGCCGCTTTGCTCTATTTCCTGGTTAGAAGCATCTTTATTTTCACGATGAGTGCCCGAGCCATCCGGTCAAATATTTCGGCGTTGTCAGTGATCCAGGCGGTCGATACGTTACATACCGGCGTATTGTTCGCTGAAAATGACGGCACCATACTTCTCACCAACCATCAAATGCATAATTTGATGGTTGCCATTACCGGAAAAGTCTATCGCAATGCTTTAAATTTCTATGATGTACTTGTTTCAGAACGCTGTGAATTAAGATGCCAAAAAGCCGAATTAGGGGGACAAATGGTCTTCCTTTTCCCAGATGGGACGGCCTGGATGGTTACAAAAACAGAAATTCCATTTCGTATAAAAAATTATACTCATATTTCCATAGCGGACGTCAGCGAGCTTTGGATATTAACGACAAAATTGCAGCTTCAAAATGAGGAACTAAGACAAAAGAGTGATGAATTAAAAGATACCATTGCTAACTTGCATATTCTCAGCAAAGAATGGGAAATTGAGAAGGCCAGGATGCGTGCCCATGATGTTTTGGGGCAGCGTCTTAGCGTGCTGCTTCACACCATCCAAAACGATCATAATTTGGATCGTGCCCTGCTTGCTTCCTTATCAAAAGGACTGTTAGCCGAGCTAAAAGCGGAACAGCGTAAGGCGGGGCCCCTTGATGAATTAGCAAATATTCAAAAGATTTTTGCTGTGATTGGGGTTGATGTTCACTTTGCTGGGCAGCTGCCGCATAACGAACAACAGGCGCATTTATTTGTCGATATTATTCGAGAAAGCTCCACAAACGCTGTTCGACATGGTTTTGCTACCCAAATTAATATCCAGACTGGACAAAAAGAGAAGGCCTATACAATGAAAATTTCAAATAATGGGCATACAACCTCTGCCCCGCTTGCATTAGGCAGCGGCATTGAGATGATGAAAAAGAAAGTGGCTTCCCAAGGCGGCAATTTGGCTATCAATCATCATCCCTTGTTCACATTATCGGTGGTATTACCCGGAGGTGATTAAAATGGTTAAAGTCCTGATCGTTGATGATCACGAATCGATGATCGATTCGCTGTCGCACGCACTGACAAGTACCGAGCACTTTGTGGTTGTTGGCAGTTTAAAAAGTGCCGATCATGCTGAATTGTATTGTAAGAAGCTCAGACCTGATTTGGTGCTGATGGATGTTTGTACGGAAGGGGGAGCATCGGGGATTGAGGCGACGAAAGCCATTCGAGAAAATTTCCCGGAGATTAAAGTCATCGTGATGTCCGGTTTTGATGAGATTACTTATGCACCCCGGGCGAAAGAAGCAGGGGCGCAAGCCTTTGTTTTCAAGAGTAAAAGTCTGGATTACTTCGTACAAGCTGCCAAAGCCGTCATGGATGGTGAGATGATATTTCCTGAGCCAAAAACCATTCGTACGGTAATGGGGGAAGCGCCCTTAACGGAAAGAGAAATGGAAGTGCTCCGGCTTGTGTGTAAACACATGACAAACAAAGAAATTGCTGCGGAGCTTTTTATCACCGAACACACGGTGAAATATCACAAATCCAACATGTTGGCTAAAACAGGTTTTCAAAAATCGGTGGATCTCGCATTCTACATGATCTCTAACGGGCTGATCAATCCGCTCTACTAAGCCAACATCCATCGAATAGAAGATGACAAAAAAACAGGTAGCGATTGACCTGTTTTTTTCACTTAAAGACTACTAAAGACTACCCGCAGCGGCTAGGGTAATTCGATCTCACAATCGATATACTTAAAATAGGCTTGAAAAATGAAAAGTAGCAAGGAAGATGATTAATAAATTGGAAAGAAAATCAGGCGGGGTGGAATAGTTTGGGGTGTTTGTGAAACCATGCGGGTAATGTTTTAAGCCCGCTTAGGACAAAGGAGAGTGTAATGAAAAAAATTGGTTCAATCGTTCTTGCATTGATAATGTTGGTTAGCTTTACCGCTTGCGGCGGTAAAAGCAGTAAAAGTGATGACCCAAATATCGGCATGTGGAACGCTGTCGCAGCTTCTATGATGGACATGACGATGGATATTTCCGAGGTATTCGATGAAGGGGCTTCGCTGGAACTGAAAGAAAATGGGAAATATAAATTGGTATTGGATGGAGAGAAAGCCTTCGGGAAATGGTGGTATGAAGGTGGCGGCTTAATCCTTACCATCGAAGGGGTGGATTTCCCGGGCAATATTGAAAACGAGATTTTGACGCTGACCAATATGATGGATATGGGTTTGGATCTAATCTTTGAAAAAGAAGGTAGTAATGCCTTTGCAAACCTTCCTGCCACCAGCAATGATGCAGGATACTATATGTTGGAAAAAGCCTCCGAAGATGGTGAAACGACAACGGGGGACGAACTTCGGGAATTGGGCATTGATTATTATGTTTTATTAAACGAGGATGGTACGGCGGTTGTCCAAACCGATGAAATCGCTACCGGAACTTGGGAAAATGGGGTCTTGGATCTTCACAACGCAGAAGGTGATGCGGAAATTTTTGATTACAGCCTAGATGGGGATGAGCTGACCATTATTTTGGATGACCTCATTTTGATTTATGTCCGCAGTAGTGGTACACCCCCCCCGTATACGCTGGGTACAAGCCCTGAAACTGCGGGAAAGCTAAGTGAGTTGCAGCAATGGTGGGACGGGGATTGGTATGGATATTGGGAACCTCACACCGTCAGCGATGATTACAAACATATCGATGATGGCCGATGGGATATCTATGCCCGAATTGAAATGAATCCCGATGATACCGGCCTCCTTTATCTATGGGAGGATGGAGAAGATTTTGCCACGGTGGATATTTCGGTGTCGGCCTATGGCGGTGCAGGGGATATGGGAGCCGCTGTTTCCGAAAGCGGGCATTATTGGGCGGGGGATGAAATTGGCCATGCCCATTGGATTATTGACCCAAGCCTGTATGGATATGAGAACTATATGGTGATTGATGGTCGCTATGAAGACACTTACGGCGAAGGATTCAATTATGTAGTATACCTGCGCCCTTGGGGCCTGCTTTGGGATGATATTCCCGAAGACCAAAGACCACCCTGGTACGATGACTGGTATCTTGCCACTTATAACGAACCTATGATCGAGTCGATTCTCAATTCCGATGGATTTATTCATACAGAATTAGTGAACACGCTGGTCGTCGAAAAACCGGCACCTACCGCGCTTGCTGGGGAAGCTGCGACAGAACCTTCGGCAACCTCTACGCCTGCTGTGGAAGCTGCGACAGAAACCCCGGCACCCTCTGCGCCGGCCGGTGGTAGTCCGATTGAAGCCCAGTTTGAGATGGCGGGTGTCATGATTTCTGCGACGCTTCCCGGACAAGGCTGGTGTCCCCAAGACACTCCATTTGGCTACAACCTGTATCAAGTGAAAAGCTGCGATGACATATATTCCAATTCTCCTCGTATCAGCATAAACATCAAACCGGATCTGAAAGATTTTGATCTTCATTTAGAAGATTTTGAAAATCTACAAACCCTTCAAAATAGGACGATTGGCGGAATTGACATGACCGGACGCACCTATGAAAATATTGGCATGAACTGGATAGAATACTTGGGCATGCTGAACGGTGCGCATGCGGTTAGTGTTAAGACTTCTAAATTGGACATTGGCAGTGAGGAAGTAAGTGCTGTATTGGACAGCATAAAATTTAACGGAAATTAACCCGTCACCGCTGTTCGCGGTGAAAGAATTTCCGCCGCCTATTCTAGCCGATACAGGGTCAACAGGGATATCGATAAGTTAATATGTCCCTGTTGACCTTTTCTTTACGAGTTAAAGAAGAATAAGCATGCATTGGAGTAAGGATATGAAAACTGGTAACTTATGTTGGAAGGTTGAGTTCGATGAACTACTAACAACGCTGGATATGCTTCGGGCTTTGCCGCAGGCCGGACTACAGGAACCGCACTTTGCGGCAGCTCTGTTGATCCCTGCATTGTGTCTATGGCCGATCAACCAAAATGTCGCCCTGGAGATGATTCGCTTTCTGAAAGGGCCCCAGGCACTCATGGTGCATGAAATCCAATTCATCAATGAGCGGTTGCGGGGTAGAGCCTATTTGCCGTTTTCATACTTTGACGGAACCAAACCCGAAAATGGATATGACCCATCACGACCCTATAGGGTAACGATAACCACGGTGCCCACCAGTTTTGATGAAACTGGGTATGCCCGGCTCTACCTGCAATCGAGCGGTGCGGACAGTCCCCGCCCTGTTCTGCTCCGCAAAAAGGGATCGAGCGGAGAATGGTTTTTGTGGGAACAAATGCTGCTCAGCGAGATTCGGCCCCCTGTTTCGGCTGACCCCTGGTTATGATCGCAATGCGGAGGAGGAGGGTTAAACGATGTCAGTTATTATGTTGATCATGCAACGTAAGGCGATCGTACAGAGGTTGATGGAGCGGTTTCGGGGGAACCCAGCTATTCGCCTGATTTATGAACCTAATTATCAGCAGGCGGATCGTGCTCTTTGTCCTTATAACGCAAATGTGATCCTGATTGAAGCCGCGGAAACAGGCCCGTATGATACGGCTTATTGTTTAGTCCTCTGCCAGCAGCTGCGCACGCACTATCCGGGATGTAAGCTGCTGTTGATGTGTCCGGAACAGAATGAGCAAAACATCAAACGGGTGGTTAAGGCCAAGTGGGAAAAGCAAATTGACGACTTTGTGTTCTATGATGTGACGATTGATTATTTGGTGTCAAAAATTATATCGATATAATCGGAAAGCTGGGGTTTTTTCCAATAACTGCTGCGCATGCAAGCAGTTATTGCTTCATACAGCATATTGTTGGCATAAGTCTGAATTCCTTGAATGTCCTCAAGCATATCTTCAATTCGTTCATCCGAACGCCGAGGTGACATAAAAACAGTCCTCCATGACGTGCTCATGTATACGAGCCTTCAAACTGGCAGGGGTTCCCAGACCAACCTTACCGCCGAGAATCTCTTCTAACGGTTTTGCAGCGTAATCGGATCCAATGATCCGATGGGTCGTTGGAACCATTTGACCTTAGAACTCGTCATAAGAAAAAATGGTATAGTTGTTGCAACATCGTTAAATCAATTGATGTTTTGTTTTAACTTATGGAGGATTTGATGAAGAAAAAAATGAAGATGGTGGTCTTGATCATCTTGGCGGTGTTGATCTTAAGCGCCTGTAATATGCCGGGGTCAAAACCAAACCCAACGCCAATTTTGTTCCCCACGCCGAATTATACGATGACGGCTTTGTTTTCGCAGGAAGGAGAGATCCCGCCAACCATTACCCCGCCAGTCGTCGTGGTGGTAACTCAGGTGGAACCAACTGCCCTACCCACCGACGAGCCATCCGTAGCGACCAATACCCCAGTGGTGTCAACGGCTGTGCCCACAGCCACTGTTGCAGCTGCCACCAATACCGCCCAGCCGATCCGCGGCGGGCAATGGGTATATGCCAAAAAGATGAGCAGCGCACCCAAGTTCGATAGTGTCTGGGATGAATGGGAATCCACCAAATATCCAGCCACGTATGTGGTATATGGTAAGGGTGAGTGGAAAGGCAGTGAAGACCTGGAAGCCTCTTTCCGGGTTGCCTGGGATAAGGATTACCTGTACGTGGCGGTCAAAGTGTATGATGACAAATATGTGCAGGAAGCAACCGGCAAGGAGATTTATTTGGGCGACAGTATTGAGATTTTGCTGGATACCAATTTATATGGTGATTTAAACACCACCTATCTCAGCAATGACGATTATCAAATTGGTATCTCCCCTGGAAAAGGCAGTATTGACGGAGAAAAAGAGGTTTATCGCTGGTTTCCGAGCGGCAGCTCAGGTGGCATCAGCGGTACCAAGGTTGCTTCTTCCAAAGAGGATGGCATTTATCGCGTAGAAGCGGCTATTCCGTGGAGTACTTTTGGGGTTACGCCCGCCAGTGGGCAGCAATTTGGGTTCGGGTTGTCGATTTCTGATAATGACAATCCAGGTGAAAAATTGCAGCAGTCGATGGTTTCAAATTTGGCATACCGTAGTTTGGTCGATCCGACTACCTGGACGGTTTTGACGTTGAATAATTAATAATTTTTGTCCTAATAGGACGATAAGGCAGCCGCCAATTTCGCTAATTTTGCAAATAAATTGGATGGTATGGCTCCCTTCGGAAGGTTTTCAACTGGCATGTCCTGGTATAAGGCCGCCCTTCCGAAGGTTTTGATTTAAATTCAGCAACTAATTATTAAATGAAACTTTCCGATGGAAGGACTCACAGCAGGGGTAGTTTGTCCTTCAACCATAGGAAGGGGTGATTGTTTCCCTACTTTGTATGTTGATTGAGAGGCTCACACAGATGCACAGAAGCACATAAGAAGAAAACCTAAATTTCTTTTCTCAGTATCTCTGCAGCTCTGTGGGCGATTAAAAGAATTAAAACAAGATGGTCGCTAGCTCGGTTCTGTAATTGCGGGTGAGCGGATCATCCTCACCAAGGAGTTCGAGCAAAGCTAAGACCACTTTGTGGGCAATGCCATCGCGATACCGTTTTTCCTGGCGCAGGATGTCTAATAACCCATCCAATGCGGAGGGCAGGTTGCCGTTAGAGGCCAACCGGATCGCGTTTTGAAACGCAAAGTCCAAATCATGTTCTTGCGGAAGTTGACCTTTCGTAAAGTAAGCCAGCGATTCGGCATAGGGCAGCAGAATTTCAGCGCGGGCATATTGGCGGCTGGTGGGGAAATTGCGTAGGATCAATAGGGCTTCAAGGGCATCGCCCAGCCCTAACGAAGCTTTTGCCAGGCCCAAGAGTAAGTTGGGCTGGTTAGGGTGATGCTCCAATAATTCGCTGAAGGTTTCTTCCGCTTTTTCCCATGCGTGGTTTGCCAGCAGACTTTCTGCTTTTTCAATCGAAAGGCTGTATTGGCTGGGCGGCGTGATTTTTGAGAGAAAGTCGCGAACGCGCTCTTCGGGCTGGTTGCCCACAAATTCGCCCACCACCTGCATCATGGTAATGGCCTTGACGGTAGGCACCGTGCGTACGCCAAATTGCAAGGCTAGATTGGGGTTTTCATCGACATCCACCTTGGCCAGCCGGAATGCGCCCATCGCTTCGTGCGCTAAATTTTCGAGGAGCGGGCTTAACGTCTTACAAGGACGGCACCAGGTAGCCCAAAAATCCACCACAACCGGTGTGTTCTGGGAAAACGATAAGACTTCATATTCAAAATCGGTTTCATTTACTTCAATAATATAGTCTGTGGTCATAGATTTCTCCGTTTACCAGTATTTTTGGTAAACCTCCTATGGAAAACTATCCTTAATAGCGTGCGTTGATTGCACTGCTTTATATTTTTGTTTTTGGTGATGTTAAAGGATTACCTTTGGGTACTTATTCTTCATCACCATCAATGCCCATGCCGGGCTGAAATACGTTAATCACATTGCCATGATAATCAATCACGATCTTAAATCCCAGCATGCCCAAATAGACACGCGCGTCTTCAGGAATACCTGTTTCGAGAAGCTGGTCAAATTGTTTGTCCATTTGTTTAATTTGTGAGGCAATCATGGCGCGGGTAAAAATATCATCCTGACCTAACATCTTCGCGGTCTGATCGGTGATTGCGTCTTCATTGCCGTCTACCATATCCAACATCTGGTCTAACACCTGACGGTCAACTGCCTCCGAAATAATGTGACGCCGAAAACCCTGGTCATCGACCACGTAACAAGAATCTTGCCCCACAAAGGCGACTTCAACAGGGCGATCATTTTCATCGACAATTAAACCGGCAAATACTGCTTTTTTAGACATAATCGCTCCTTTTATGATGGATTAAGTGTATCATTTAATTATATGAACTGTATTAAAAAGGGGGTAAAGGAAAGAAGAAACAGGGAGTTTACCCCGATACCCTGCGGGCATAGGGCCTACTAAGCACACGAAGCACAGGAAAGAATCACCACCTTTTGTAAGCGGCCCAATAAAAAAAGTAAAGCCCTTCACCACCCAGTGCGGTATACTCCTGCGGGGCATAAGTTCAACTCGCCCGCCTCGCCGGCATAGCGATTAATGAATATAGACATAGGTGCCATGGTCGGCGTTGCGGATTTCCTGGTCAGCGGGAACTTCCGGTAAGGTCCAACGGTAAATCCATTTGGCATCTGCCGGGGTCAGGTTGATGCAACCATGACTGCGCGGCTTGCCATAGTCATTATGCCAGTAGGTGCCATGAAAAGAGATGCCACTTTCGGTCAGGTAGGTGATCCAGGGGATGCCGGGCAGGTCATAACTATTCGGCGCAGCGGGATCACCGGCAGCCATGTGGCGGGAAGGGCGTTTGCGATTGGTGCAGTAGCTGCCAGGCTGGGTGCGGAAATCCCCATCTGCGAAATGACCCCCGGTGGCAGTGCGGGCAAAAAATACCGGACGTTCATTTTCGTAAGCAATCACAACCTGTTCTTCCAAACGAATTTCGAGCCGCTTGTTTTCCAGGCTGATCTGTTTTGAAAGTGGGGAAATTTCCTCCGGTTCAATAAAGTGGGCGTGTTCTGCCTCAATATAGTAGTGAAGATCCCATTTATCATCTGGGATTTTATACCAGACCTTGCCGCTTTTGTCCTTAACGATCTCCGTTACCCAAAAAACAGTCCCAAAATAGAGGCGATAGACGAGGATATGCGGTGACTTTGGGTGCCAGATGGCGTCGGTGAAGGGAACGGTTATTTCGATCAATTTTCCCCCAGGCGGCAGGTAGGTGATGATCGGGTTCTTGTGAATGGTCACAGGCTGCACCCTGCCGGAATGGACAAAGCCTTCGCCTTCCAATTCGTACCAGATGCGGTTATAAGCCGGGGTTTCTTCGCCAATCGTCACCCCGCTGATGGGGTATACCTCGTCTTTCCAAAGGGTGGTGAGTAAGGCGGAATCGCGGGTCGGCTGCTGGTAGACATTGATCGCCTCCGATATGATGCGCCCCTGATCGAGGGTTAACCCATTATTCGGTTGTACTTTTCCTGGCAACCAGCCGCGATCCTGAAGGGGCATTAACCATAAGGAGCAGAAAGCGGCTCCACTGTATTTTAGAAAATCCCGGCGGTTGAGGGATAACAAATCGTATTTAATCAGATCAAACACTTCTCCCCCCGTTTACGGATGAACATTCACCAGGGTTCCCACCGAAGCCCAATTATAGATCCACTCAGCTTCTGAGGTTTCAAAGTTGACACAACCATGACTCATCGGTGTGCCAAAATTACTGTGCCAATAGGTGCCGTGAATGCCATATCCCTTGTAATAATACATGACGAAAGGTACATCCGGTAAATAATATCCCGGACCGGACATATCCGCGTAGCGATACTTGACATACACATGGAATTGGCCGGTTAGGGTGGGGTGGGCGGCGGTTCCGGTAGAAACCAGGAAGGAATTGACGCGGGTGTTGCCTTCGTAGGCATATACCATTTGTTCGCTCAGGTCAATATCGATCCAGCGCGTATCCGCATCGACTTCTTCTGGGATGACCACTCCATCCTGAGAAGGCAGGCGGGTACTGGTTGGAATCAGGGTTGGGGTCGGGATCGGAGTAGGCGTATCGGTGGGCGTGGGGGTAGGGGTATGGGTGG
>JACDJA010001894.1_pt1 | contig 16271 bp, 16 predicted proteins | sample 7449241 | NCBI WGS metagenome assembly JACDJA01 (sample SAMN14253289, study PRJNA609438) | sludge metagenome | isolation source: initial anaerobic sludge | collected 2018-12-20 | reverse complement strand
AATTCCCACCTCCAGGGTTTTCCCGGAAGCCTCTTTGAGCAACTCCTTTCGCCAATTGGAAAAAATATGTTCCATTGGTGCCTCCAGGATGTCGTAGAGGCCGGCAATGCGGTTGTACCGCTGTTTGGTTTTACTTTTCATTTCATATTCCTCACTCAAATCCTGAGAAACTACATTTCCAATGAGGAATTGTTGGTGAATCGACTGCTTGCTGCATAAGGAGATAAAATAATCTTCCCCGATAGATTGAAAGTTTTCTGTTAAACCGAAAAGCATACTCATCCAAAGAGAATTAAAAATGCTTTGGAGAAACTTGTCTTCCTTTTCCATGCTCAAAAGTATAAAAATAATTTTACTTGTTGAGCTCTTTCCGGAAAGGCTAAAAGAAGAAAATATGCCACGAAGACACAAAGACACCAGGAATTGCAAAAATGAAAATAAGCAATTTATGATTCGTGAAATCTTTGTGTCTTAGAGCCTTGGTGGCAAGAATATACTTTTTGAAGTGGACTTACTTGTTCTAAAGGGATAAGCAGTTTTATCTTATCTACCTCATCCATACGTCCGCTTAACATCATTTGACCCATATACAAAGCAAATCCTTTCATTCGGTCAAATTCCAGCCTGGGAGGCATGGCGAGGGCATTCGGATCAGTCTGAATAGAGACCAATACAGGACCTTCATTCATAAAGACCGTTTCAAATCCTTATAGCTTCTTTGTGTACACCTCGGTGTAGCCAGGACCATGCACAATGGTAAACTTGGTGAAGTTATCCCGAAAAACGAGTTGAAATATATCAGAATCCTCGCTCCCATTGGGTTTGAGCTCGTATTCGTTGTCGCCCAGGTGTTTCCAGGTGCCGTTAACCACAACGGCTACCACACATTTGGCGGAACCCTCGCCGGCGTATGTCGTTTTGGTGTAAGTAGAATTTTTCAAAAATACGTAGGTTACTTTGCTGTTACAAAGTATATCCTCTACCAACTGTCCATTATCGACGTAATAATCTAATTCCCAGGTACCAAACAAACCGGTTGTACTAATGGGCTTATCATCATCGTCTTTGGAGCAGTTTACCACTAATAAACCAAATGCCAATAGAGTTATGAATATAAAGAGTTGTTTCTTCATTGTTTTCTGTTTTAGTATTTCCAATTAATCCGGATTTGAATATAGTTCGTTTTAATATCCAAACTTGAATCCTATTGCAAACTGATTGTACTTAAATGAATTGCGCATGGTGTAATCAAAATAAAAATTGGGGTTTAATATGGGAAGTTGGGCGCCTATCAGGAGGTTATAATTGCCATGAAAACTATCGTCGATGCTTGCAAATCCCAGTCCAAAGCCCACATACGGAAGTACTTCTTCGTTACCTCCGGTAGTGAATGGCAAAATCACATTCGCTGACATTCCGAAAGAGGTTCCCTCGCCAAATCCTAAATAGGCTTCGGGCATAAATTCAAGGGGTGAGTTCAATATGTCGTAATGCATTCTAATTCCTACATTAAGTGTAGAAGCACCGCCATAGTTAAAGCCTAACAGAGCCGACATGCTTTTATACAGCAAGGCCTGATTGGCTCCCGGCATCTTTTTAATATCCACCACGTTTCCCTGCTCATCCAATTGAGTAATGGTGGATTGAGTTTGCCCGCTTCCCGGCGGACTCACTACCACGGTCTGTCCCGACTGTTCCCGCTGGCTCAGCCTGTAAGTGTTTTCATCAATTTTTCGGTTCAAATCATCCAACCTGTCCATTATTTTATCCGACATGTCGGCCACTTTTTCCTGAGTGCTTTGAATCTCAGGCTGGGTCGATGGAACCGGTTGGTCTAAACCTTTTTTCAAATTCACTTCCAGCAATAGCTTTTCGAGAAAATCAATGCGTTTATTAAGCAGATCGAGTTGCGGCTGCTGATACTGATTGTACGGCATTGGTTGTTGCCCGGGCATAATTTGCAAAGGTTGAACGGGGGCTGTAGCCGGTGCTGCTGCTGGGGCTTCTTCCAGACTCTTCAGGATACGCTCGATGAGCAATTCAAACTCCACGGGGGTCATCTGTATTAACTTCTCCTGTTGGGGAGCCACTACAACTGTTCCATCGGGTGTTTCAATTACCTTGGCTTTCAGTCCTTTATTCTGCTCTTCCAGCACAGTTACCTCTTCAAGTTCCTTTTCGGCTTTCTTCTTCTCTTCCAGCAGCTTAACCGCTTTCTCCACATCCCGTGCCTCATAGGCCGCCTTCAGCTCTTGCTCGAGGCCGGCAATCTTATTTTGATAATCTTCTTTGATCTTTTGAATTCTTTGATCGTTTACCGCTTGTTGAGCATCCAGCTCGCGATTCAGGTTTCGTTGATAGATGGCCTGGGGAGGTGTTGATCGTTTGCCTAAAGTAAATTTTAGCCCCGCGTTGTACATCAAATGAGTTTGTATATCGTCGGTAACGGTGATGTCTTCAATATCTTCACCGGAAGTAAGCATGGCCCGTACGCCGCCTATTATGGCAACATTCCTGCCCAGGGGAATATCCAATCCCAGCCCGCCGGAGGCGAAGGCCGTGCCGTCGGAAGCCAGGTTATTCCTGCCCACATAGTCGTTATAAGGATTTAGATATCCCCCACCTAAAATAATGAAGGGTGTAACACCGCTGCCGTCGTTAAGGCGAGCCCTGAACTCCATTCCGTACATGCGTAGGGGGTCAAAATCGAACGATATCTCTTCGTTCTGCGTGGCGTGAAAGTAGAATGCCCTGATGCCTATAAATTCATTAAAATCAATACCGGCGTAGGTTCCCAGCATATAAGCATCGCGAAACGAAGAGCTGTTGTCGAAATTCACATAGTGGCCTCCCGGCTCCAATACAAATTGGAGGCCTTTAAATCCGCCTCTGAACTTATTAAGATAGGCCTGGTCCAAATCGGACAAGGTACCCGGCTCCCTGCCACCCAGGTAAAACTGCAGAGCGCCTTGTATCGACCAATTGGTTAATCTTTCGCGCGAAAAATCGGCGCCGGTCAGTCCAAACAAAGCACGCTCGGTATCGGTCAGGAAATTTTCGCCCGCATTAAAATTATAGGTCGTATTCTTACCTTCCAATGAAAAGGTGCTCCTTTCGCCTACTTTAAATTTAACACCCAGGCCGGCTGAGGCATAAATCTGGTCAAAGTCGTCTCCCTCATCCAAATCAAGAGTTTGCACCCCGGTGCCCAGGGTTAGGTAAGGATTGAGTGTGCCAGTGCCCAGGTTGGCCTTAAATTCTCCGCCCCAACGGGTTAGGGTCAAATTTTGTTTGGTCAGCATCCCCTGGCTGTAATTGGGCAACCCAAAATCGTCGAAGCTGGTATTCAGGTCCAATGACCGGAGGTAAATTCCACGCAGTTCCACGTACTCGCCAAAGCCAAAGCCCAGTTTACCACCAATAAGAAAGGCATCGTTGAGCCCCGAATTATTGTCGAACCAGGAGTATTCACCCACAGGGGAAATTGTAAAACTAATGTCTTTTATCTGTGACTTTAACCCCTGACTTGCAAAAAGCAGGAACAATGATATGACAATGGTTAAATTTTTCATCTTAATAAGGTATTACATAAATTATTAATAAGTAGCAATTTGGTTCCTGGATGCACAACCAGCCGTAAACGATTGCTATTGTATATATGTTAGACACCTGTTTTTAGGATAGGTCACTCATTTTGTAAAAGAAATGAAATATTTTTGTGACCTTTTTATATTTCCCGTGTCCTAACAGGTAGGAACGACACCAAAATTATTCTAATCATGAAACGAGCATGTTCGTTAAAAAAGACACGGATGAAAATTCACATGCGAGTTCCCCCGATGAAAAATCGGGGCAGGCTATACGACCATAAAAAACTAAATTATTTACTGATGAAAAGTATGTCCACCATCTTACTAAGTTTGTTTCTACTCATGCTCCCTGTTCTAATGTATGGGCAGAAACCCAATGCACTCAAACCTAAAAGCAAAGTGGTGATGAGTGAAGCGGATATAAGTTCGCTGGTAAAAACTTTATTGGAACACCGGGCAGCTCAAAGTCAGGTGGTATCAGGTATAGCTCCAGTTGGAAGTCAGGCGGCTCAATATATGGTGCAACCCATGTACCATTCCGGATATTCAGGTGAAATTCCTGTAAAAGATGTCTCACTGGAAAATACGCTTCTCAAACTTCATCTTACTTTGCTTCAGGAGCAAATAATGAACCGGCCCCCTGTTGTGCAAGGCCAAAGTTATCCGGTATTTCCCGGCAATTCCGGTGACGATTCACAAAGAATAAGGGATATGCAATACGAAATTTCCCGATTGCAAAACCGGTTGTGGGAGCTGTCCAATAGCGGAAGCACTCCAACTACAATATTGCCAGGTACAGGTCAAAGTGCAATAAGAGAGAACATTGTAACTACACCTTCCCCTTCGGATACCGGTGATGAAGAAAAAGCGCTGGCTGCCATGCAACAAAGAATGGACTCACTGATGGCCGTGATACAAAGCAATAGCCAAACAACGTCGCCTGAAGTAATCAACTACAACAGTGCGTTTGATTCGTTGCAACAAAAATTAGCCGCCTTAAAAGAAGAAATGGCTGTAAGGAAAGAGTCGCCCACCAATTATGATGTACTTAGAGCCAAATTTACAGACTATAAAAGGGAAATTTATTTCGCCAATAATTCCGCCGAATTGGATGCCAATGCTGCTCAGATAGTTGAGGAGTTGAAAGGTGTGCTTGAAGCCAATAATGATCTCGATGTGGTGCTGAAAGGATTTGCCAGCGACAAAGGGCCCCCGCTTACAACGAAAGGTTATCGATGCAAAGAACCGAAACTATTAAAAGGATGTTAACGCGAGAGGGCATTCATCCCACGCGCATACTTACACAATTTCACGGAATCGATTACAATGCTTCTTCAGATTCTCAGGCCAGAAGGGTGGTGATTTCCCTCCTGGTTAGGAAGTGATTAGGAAGAGATATCTGGTAATTTCTCAAAAGGAGAAATGGACTGCTTTGATGCCTTTAACAGGCGAGTTGTTGATGTGCTGCAAGTAATTTATGCCTGGCCCTTTTTAGTCTCATTTTAACGGCACTGCCTTTGATATTGAGGAGTTCCTGGATTTTTTTAACCGGTTCGTTTTGAAGATATTTTAATTGTAAGATGGCTTTATCGGCCGGGTTAAGTGCGTTCAACGCTTTTTTTAGTTCGGCTATCTTCATTTCATGAAGTTCCTCATCCAGGTCATCCCCTCCTGGTAATGACATTAAATTATCGTTGTCATCCAGAGGTGAAGTTAAAAGCATTTCTCTTTTTGTTACATCTCTTTGCAAGTAATTGACACAATAATTATGTATAAATGAGTACAGCCAGGTAGAAAATCTGGATTGGCCGTTATAGGTTTTAATTTTCAAAAATAGTTTTAAAAAAATATCCTGAGTCATATCTTTTACTTCGGCTCTGTTTTTAACAAACTTATAGCACTTGTTTTGCACTTTTTGACAGTATCTGTGATAGATGAGTTCGAATAATCGGGCATCTCCCGATTCGTTAAATGTCTCCACAAGCTTTTCATCGGATAGTTTACAGCATTGACCCCGCACTGTTAATGTCCGGGTGTTTTCTAATATTTTATATTGGGGAAAGGCCATTGTAGTTCGTTTTTGAGAGAATTTAGCTTGACTGGACCATATCCAGGCATACAATTAAGTTTTAAATAATAATTATAACACAAATATCATGTTTTCTGTGATAAAAAGTATTACATAATTCTTGCAAAGAGTTACAACATTCACACATTGTACAGTTGTATGCTTTTGGAATGACAACCTGTGAATGATGTAAAAATCAATCAGAATTGTGTAACACAAACAAATGTAATATCCACTACTTTTAACTGTAAAAATTAATTTAAAAAAACACAAAATGAAAAAGTCAATTTTTTTTGCAATCGTGATGTTTTTCACGCTGAGTGCTACAATGGCATTTGCCGGGAATAAGGGTCTAAAGTCGGATACTGAAACATCGGCTGTTCCGGTAACCGAAAACAAATTATCGGAAGAGGAAATAAGCCGTCTGATAAAACGTGTTGAAGAAATCCGGGACATGGATAAATCAGAAATGAACGCTAAAGAGCGGAAGGAACTGAGAAAAGAACTTAAAGAGATCAAGAAAAATGTAAAGAAAAGTGGAGGAACCATTTATATTGGTGGCGCTTCATTGCTTTTACTTATTATCCTGATTGTCCTTTTGGTTTGATCTTTAAAAGTCTTTGCAAGAAAACGCCAAATACTGCGTTATTCTCCGATTAAAATACGGGGCAGGTATCAAATGACAAAAAACAAAAGACAATCCCTAAGTCTCGGGACCAAGCATAAAGTACGATCCCGAGGCTTCGGGACTAAACCCTATTATGATGTTTGATCCCGATGCCTCGGGATTGTGATTTGTTTTTTGCTATTTGTCATTTCTGGTTTATCCAGGTTAGGATTCCGAATGTAGATGCACAATTTTCTCCTTAGATTCATTCAGCGGTTTAAAGATGAGCAGTAATAGATAAGAAGTTTTCCTTTACCAAATGTGCAAATGTGTGAATGATGTAACTTTTATCTGAAATTGTGTAATGCTTTTTATTGCTGGAAATCTGACCTTTGTGACGTAAGATTTAGTATTTTTTGAATTAGCAACAATTTTAAAACTTAATGGTATGCCTATTTTAACTGTCATCATTGTCATCCTGGTTGTTGGGGTTATCCTTTGGCTGATAAACAGCTTTATTCCCATGCAACGAACGATTAAAAGCATCCTAAATGCAGTTGTTGTAATTGTTCTTGTGATTTGGCTGCTGAAAGTATTTGGAGTTTTGGGTAGTTTACAAAACATTACAATATGAAAAAAAACCCATTAAACAATACCAGCAAACTGCGCCAAATAGCAGAAACTTTATTAAATAAAACAAAGAAGAGAGAGTCGGAACCATCTTTCTCTGAACCCGATAACTTTAAGCTCATTCATGAGCTTAAAGTGCATCAGATAGAACTGGAGTTGCAAAACGAAGAATTAAAGCTGGCAAAGGAAAAGGCAGAATTTGCTGAAAAGAAATATATAGAATTATACGATTTTGCCCCTTCAGGATACCTGACACTTACAAAGACCGGTGAAATAACCAATTTGAATATTTATGCAGAACACTTATTGGGAAAAGAGCGTTCACAGTTGGTCAAGAGCAGTTTCGGATTTTTTGTTTCCCCCGAAACGAGAGCTGTTTACAACCCTTTTCTTCAAAAAATATTCAAAACCAATTTAAAGCAAACCTGCGAACTCACACTATTACCCGGTAATGGCTCAATAATATATGTACTTGCCAACGGCATTGTAAGTAATATGGACGAAAAATGTCTGCTCACCCTGACTGACATTTCAAAACGTAAGCTGGCTGAGAACAGATTGAAAAAAGCCAGAGAGAAAGCAGAAGAAAACGACAGGCTAAAATCAGCTTTCCTGGCCAATATGAGCCACGAAATCCGGACACCCATGAATGGTATCCTGGGGTTTACTGAACTTTTAAAAACGGTAAAGCTGACAAATGAAACCCAGCAGGAATTTATTGATCTCATTCAGAAAAGCGGCACCCGCATGCTCAATATTATAAACGATATTATTAGTATCTCAAGAATAGAATCACAACAAATGGAAATCTCCATTGCAGATACAAATATAAATGAACAGGTAGAGTACATTTATCACTTTTTCAGGCAGGAGGCAGAGCAAAAAAAGTTACATATTAGCTTCAAAAACGGACTGGACTCAGATAATGCATTAATACAGGCAGACAGGGAAAAAGTATATGCGGTGCTGACCAATCTGGTTAAAAATGCGATTAAGTTTACTCAAACGGGCTCCATTGAATTGGGTTATGAATTGAAGGGCGAATTCCTGGAATTTTATGTGAAAGATACCGGGCCGGGCATTCCGGATGAACAGTTAGAAACCATTTTTGAACGCTTCACACGAGGCAGCGAATCATCAACCGGACATTCAGAAGGGTCGGGATTGGGTTTGGCAATTTCAAAAGCTTATGTTGAAATGCTTGGAGGTGAAATATGGGTAGAGAGTAAAGTTGGACAGGGCTCCACCATGCGATTTACCATTCCTTTTCTTAGTGGGTTTAAGAAGAATGAACCGCTCCAAACTGTTACGGAAGAAGAGATCAGGCTGACCAAAAAGTTGGAAATACTGGTAGTTGACGACGACGAAACATCACGGTTGTTATTCAATATGATGATGAAGCCTTTTACCAATAATTATTTTCAAGCTGTTAATGGTCATGAAGCCGTTAAGGTGTGCTGGCAAAATCCAGGCATCAATTTAGTGCTGATGGACATCAATATGCCAGGAATGAATGGTTATGAAGCTACACGTCAAATCCGTGAGTTTAACAAAGATGTTGTAATTATTGCCCAAACAGCTTACGCACTTTCTGAGGATCGCGAAAAGGCCATCGAAGCAGGTTGCAATAATTATATTTCAAAACCCATAAACCGGACGGAATTGATAGGTTTAATCAACCAATATTTAAGCTGACCTGGAAAAAGTGTGAATGATGTAACTTTTTCATAAAGTTGTGTAACAGTTTCCGGGGTAAATAGAAATACCTTTGAATATGCATTATTAAATTAAAACATTAAGTCATGGGAAATTTACTTTACATCATCGCAGTAATCCTGCTTATTGGATGGGCCGTCGGATTTATTGGGTACAATGCCGGTGGCATTATTCACATTCTGCTTGTGATTGCACTGATTGCAATAATAATCAGAGTAATTCAGGGAAGAAAAATTCTTTGAACATTGTTTGAAGGCGTGGGATTTACGAAACCAAGAGGGTTGTTCGTAGCCTGGTTTTCGAAATTGTGAGTGAGACCCCTGGTTTTTCATTTGACCTGATTAATTCAAACCATGAAGAAGATTTTATTTTTATTAACTGTTGCCGGCCTATTGACAGGTTGTGCACTCAACCTGTTAACAGGCCGCAAACAACTGAGTTTGATTCAGGAATCGGAGTTGCAATTGATGGCTACCAGTCAATACAAAACCTTTCTGGACGAAAACAAGGTGTTAAACCCGCGCAACAGTAAAGACGCTGCAATGGTTGACCGGGTGGGTGCGCGCATTTCAAATGCCATAACGAAGTATTACAGTGGACATGGAAAACAATCGGTAATAGAAGGATACAATTGGGAATTTAACACCATTGACAGCAAAGAGGCTAATGCATGGTGTATGCCGGGGGGTAAAGTGGTTGTTTATTCGGGTTTATTACCGATAACCCAAAACGAAACAGCGCTGGCTATTGTTGTAGGCCACGAAATTGCTCATGCCGTTGCCAAACATGGCAGCGAACGAATGAGCCAGGGTATCGTTCAACAGTTGGGAGGAATGGCTCTCGAAGTAGCCTTATCGCAAAAACCGCAGGAGACACAAAATTTATTTATGCAGGCTTATGGCATTGGAAGCACAATTGGTGCGGTGTTACCCTGGTCGCGACAGCAGGAAACAGAAGCCGACCAGTATGGGCTGATATTTGCAGCCATGGCCGGGTACAACCCCCGGGAAGCAATACCTTTTTGGCAGCGAATGTCAAATGCCGGAGGTGCAAATCCACCGGAATTTTTGAGTACCCACCCATCGGATGAAACAAGGATAAGAAAGCTAAAACAATTTATGCCCGAAGCCCTGAAATATTACAATCAGAGCAATCAATAAAATTGTAATTACATAAGAGGAAAATAACTCGGGAAATCATGGCAATCAACGAAATTAAAATCCCAACGAGTGTAAAGGCACCTCTTATCTTTATGGGTTTATTTGCATTATTTGCCGTTTTATACATTGCCAAAAGCATTGTTATTCCCGTTGTTTTTGCTACCATTATTGCCATAGTTTTACATCCCGTTGTAAATCTGTTTATCCGTATTAAGATTAACCGGGTTTTAGCCATCATCATTACTTTATTTCTCACCTTTCTGGTTATTGCAGCTTTTGGTATCCTGCTATTTTCACAGGTAAGCCGGTTTACCGAATCACTGCCAACACTGGTGAATAAATTTACCGGGATTCTCAATCATACGATTATCTATGTTTCGGGGCATTTCAATTTAAGCAACAAGGAAATTACCGAATGGATTACACAAACTAAAAATGAACTCATCGGCAGCCTTAAAATTGGGCAAACCATCGCGAACGTTGGTAGTACGGTGGCTTTTTTATTCCTGATTCCTGTGTTTGTATTTATGATTCTATTTTATCAGCCTCTTTTAATTGAGTTTTTTCGCAGGGTTTTTGGCCAAAGCAACCGCAGCAAAGTAAGCGAACTGATTAATTTGATAAAGTCACTCATTCAGCGCTACCTCATCGGACTGCTTTTACAAGTGGCCATAATTTCAGCCATGTACTCAATCGGACTTTTGATACTGGGAATAAAATATGCAATAATTCTTGGCATCATAGGCGCCTTTCTCAACCTCATTCCATATTTGGGTGCCATTATTGCAGCCTCATTGCCGATGATCATTGCCATTGTAACAAAATCGTCGCCCTGGTTTGCCTTGTTGGTACTGGCACTTTACATAGTCACACAATTCATCGACAATAATTTCATCACCCCAAAAATTGTTGGCTCAAAAGTAAAACTCAACGCCCTTGCTTCTATCATTGCCGTAATCGCGTTTGCCGCTTTGTGGGGAATACAGGGAATGATATTGGCCATTCCGCTTACAGCTATTGCCAAACTCATATTCGACCATATCGAGCCCCTTCAACCCTGGGGATTTTTATTAGGCGATACTATGCCTTCATCATTTACGATAAAACCGATTTTGAAAAAATTAATTCAAAAATGAGTGAAAGATGACTTTTAAAATGGAAAAAAATGAATTCAGAGAGAACTTGTCATGAAAAAATTCACTCCGGTCGTTAAAGTTAAAGGATTTGCCACTCAGCAATCTAAAAGGTTGAGTGAAAAAACATTAAAGAAAACGCAAGTCGTTAGCATTTTTCTTGCAGAAGTTGCGTCTGTTTTCATCTTTATTTCGGTGCTGATGAAAGAGACGTTTTCGCGCGATTTTGAATTCAGAGAGTTTTTACGTCAGTGTTTTCAAGTCGGTTATAAATCATTACCGCTGATTACTGTAACCGGAGCCATTATGGGTTTGGTGCTAACGATTCAGTCGCGCCCCGTATTGGTTGATTTTGGGGCAGTTTCCCTGCTTCCGGGCATGGTAACCGTGTCAATCATCAGAGAAATGGGACCGGTGATTACCGCACTGATATGTGCCGGTAAAATTGGTTCGGGCATGGGAGCCGAACTTGGATCAATGAAAGTTACCGAGCAGATAGAAGCCATGGAAGTTTCCTCCATCAATCCGATGCGTTTTTTGGTTGTTACCCGGGTGCTTGCAGCAACCCTGATGATTCCATTGCTCATATTATATGCCGATGCCCTCGGTATTTTAGGAAGCTGGGCAGGTGCCAACATAAAAGGGAGTGTAAGCTTTGTCCTGTTTTTTTCGCAGGCGTTTGCCTCTGTTGGTTTCGCGGATTTCCTGCCTGCCTTTGTAAAGTCGTTTTTTTTCGGGGCGGCAATCGGGTTGGTCGGATGTTATCAGGGTTATAACGCGGGTCGAGGTACCGCGAGTGTCGGTGTTGCTGCCAATTCAGCGGTAGTAATAGCTTCTCTCCTGGTGATTGTAATCGATTTAATTGCAGTTCAAATATCTGATATGATGATATGATGAGTTCAAACCGAACAGATATGACTACCTATTCACCTCATACAGCCAATAGTGACGACGTTGTGATTGAGATAAGCAATCTCAGCAAATCGTTCGACAATCAGGAGGTTTTAAAGGATGTTTCCTTAAAGCTTTTTAATGGCGAAAACCTGGTGGTACTTGGTAAATCGGGCAGTGGAAAATCTGTATTAATAAAATGTATTGTCAGGTTGTTAAATTCCGATGGCGGAACAATCAATGTATTCGATAAAGATGTACTGGGTTTAAACCGGGAAGAATTGAGCGAACTCAGGAAGAAAATCGGTTTCTTATTTCAAAGCGGGGCATTGTATGATTCCATGACGGTGAAACAAAATCTGGAATTTCACTTAAAAAGAATAAAAAAGGGTCTGTCAAACAGGGAAATTGATGAAAAAATTGCTGATGTTCTGGAAAATGTGGGGTTGCCCGATGCATTACATAAAATGCCATCACAGCTTTCGGGCGGAATGAGAAAGAGAATAAGTCTGGCACGAACCATTGTTGTGGATCCACAGATAATGTTGTACGACGAACCTACCACCGGGCTCGATCCGGTAACCTCTGATGAGATAAGTTTGCTCATCAACGAGGTTCAGGAAAAATACAAAACGTCGTCCATCATTATTACGCATGATATTGCCTGTGCACGCACCAATGCAAACCGTGTAGTTATGTTATTAGACGGCAAAATTTATCTCGAGGGAAGTCTGGAAATGTTTGAAAAGTCGGCAGACCCCAACATAAAATCGTTCTTTAAGTCAGTGAGACTATGATTTTATTAATAAAATCATTTAGTCGAACTGATCCCGAGCGATAGTCGAGGGATCTCATGGGTTTTATCCCCCGGCACCCTGGGGCGAAATAAATATTCAAATCTCATCGAGATACCGCGTCAGCTCGCTGCAAGGAGATTCATTAGTAAACAGTAAATGAGATACGAAAAAATAAAAAAAAATCATGGATACACATACTGAGAAATTTAAAGTGCGGTTGGGATTGTTTATCATTGGCGGGCTGGCGTTGTTTGTTCTGGCCATCTTTCTCATCGGGAAACAGCAAAATTTGTTTAACCCTGTTTTTAAGCTTTCAGCTACTTTCCGGAATGTGAGCGGGTTGCAGGTGGGGAATAATGTCCGCTTTACCGGGATAAACGTTGGAACCGTTGACAATATTAAAATAATCAACGACTCCACCGTTCGGGTTGAAATGCTGATAAAAAAGGATGTTCAACCCTTTATTAAATCCGACTGCGAGGTTGCCATTGGTTCAGAAGGGCTCATTGGCGACCGCCTGTTAACTATTTCATACGGAAGCTCCGATGCGCCCATGGCAAAGGACGGACAACAACTATCTTCTAAAGAACCTGTTGAAACCGATGCCATTATATCGAGTTTGCAAAAATCATCGGTGAATGCCGAAATTATTATGCAACAGCTTGCTGAAATAATGACCAATGTTAATAGCGGACAAGGCACACTGGGCAGGTTAATACAGGATTCTACCATTGCAGAAAACATTAATCAAACCATTGAGAATTTCAAAAACAGCTCGGAAGGATTTGATGAAACCATTGAACTTACCAAAGAAAATGTGTTTGCCTTTATGGAGAGCTTACAAAAAACTGCCGCCAAAACAGAAGTAGCTTCAAACCAGTTAGGAGAAATCATGGTAAAAATTAACAGCGGCCAGGGCACACTGGGCATGTTAATCCAGGATTCAACTACCTCAGAACACTTGACTGAGACCATTATAAACCTCAAAGAAAGTTCACAGGGACTGAATGAGAATATGGAAGCGCTCAAGCATAATTTCTTATTCAGGGGTTATTTTAGACGGAGGGCAAAAGCAGAGGAAAAACTGAAGAAGGATACAGAGATAAAGAATGGAGCTGATAAGGAACCAAAAAAGGAATCAAATAAAAAAGAAAAGGAATAAACCGTTGGAAATGGAAAGCGAAAATGTGGTTCAGAATTGTGGTCATACTGATTTTTATTTCATCAATAGCAAATGATTTTGCATTTGCACAGGAAACTACAACTCCCAAAGATTCAACGCATCTTTATAAAGATATGGAAAACTACACCAACCGGAGTAAGTTCACCAGATTCATGTTCGGCTTATTTTTTAAACCGGTTGCACCCGATCTGTCGCAGATAAAGAAAAACAAAAGGCAGATACAAAAACCATATTCCACATTCGAAGGAAAAATTATCAGGAATATTAACATCGAAACGCTGGACCCTTTTGGGAATTCCATTGGTGATACGGTTAGCTCATCGCAAAATTTCATATCCAGAACAGGAAATAGTTTGCACATACAAACAAGAACCGGTACCATTCGTAACTTACTGCTCATTCACAAGAATCAATCATTTGATGCATTGCGGGTAAAAGAATCCGAACGCTTGATCCGCAGCATGGGTTATATCACCGATGTAAGATTTTATGTTGAGGCAGTACCTGAAAGCCCTGATTCTGTTGATATATCTATTCGTGAATTAGACAAATGGAGTATTATTCCGGGAGGTTCAAGTTCTGCCTCACGCACTACTTTTAACCTGAAAGATAATAATTTCCTGGGGTTAGGACATGAATTTGAAAATAACCTTGCCCGGAATCATTCAACGGGCGACTATGCCTTTAAAACAAAATATTTTGTTCCAAATTTCCGCAACACTTATATTAATTCTACATTGCAATACGGCACCGATGAGTACGGAAATTTTATTAAAAGTATAGCCATTGACAGGCCGTTTTTTTCACCCTTTGCAAAATGGGCAGCAGGCGTAAAATTTTCGCGACACCTTCATAACGATACCATTTGGTCGGTCGACTATATGCATTACAAATATACCCGGCAAGATTACTGGGCCGGGAATGCCATTCGAATTTTCAAGGGAAATACAGATTATAAACGCACAACCAATTTTATTTCAAGCGTGCGATTTATCCGAACCCGTTTTTTAGAGAAACCGCTTGAAACCATTGATACACTTCAGTTTTATACAGATGAGAACTTTTATCTCACAAGTCTGGGCGTTTCATCACGCCTATATGTGAATGATAAATATATTTTCAAATTTGGGACAACAGAAGATGTTCCGGTCGGGAAAGTCATCAGTTTAACCGGCGGTTATCAGAAAAAAAATGATGTTGGACGTGTTTATATAGGCGGCCGTTTCTCTTTAGGCAACTATTATTCATGGGGTTACCTGAGTTCCAACGTCGAATATGGCACATTTTTGCGTGCATCAAAAGCCGAGCAGGGTGTTTTTAGCGCAGGCATAAATTATTTCACCAATCTGATTGAAATCGGACCGTGGAAATTCAGGCAATTTGTAAAACCTCAGCTTATTGTTGGCATTAAACGTACTGATTATGATAGCTTAACCATAAACAACGAATATGGTTTGAGAGGATTTAACAGTCCGGCCTTGTCTGGCAACAGCCGGTTGCTGTTTACTTCGCAAACACAATTTTATGCCCCATGGAATTTTATCGGGTTCCATTTTGGGCCATATTTGACTTTCTCGCTGGGTATGCTTGGCGATGCAGAAAGAGGATTCCGGGCTGGTAAAGTATATTCACAATTTGGCCTCGGCGTTTTAATAAAAAACGAAAACCTGGTGATGAATACTTTTCAAATCTCTCTTTCTTTCTATCCGGTAATTCCGGGCAGGGGTAATAATGTATTTAAACTCAACTCATTTCAAACCGCTGATTTTGGCTTCCGTGATTTTGAAATTGGAAAACCGGCAACTGTATTATTCCGGTAAACCGGAAATGTGGGAATGATGTAAATGTAACAGGAAATAGAAAAGGCATAATTAAAAACTAAAACGCCATGACCAATATTCAATTTAACAACGCACTCCTTAATTTAAGGGGCAAGCTTTATTTTTATGCGATCAGTTTAACATACGATTCGGAACAGGCCAACGACCTGTTGCAGGAAACCATGTTAAAAGTACTGACTTATCGCGACAAGTTTAAGCATAACACCAATTTCAAAGCATGGGTTTACACCATCATGAGAAACACATTTATTAATGATTACCGGAGGAATTTAAGAACAAGGAACACGTTCAATAATTCAAACAACGATTCCCATTTATCATTTTCAAAAGATAAAATTTATCCGGCGCCCGATTCTTTTTGCCATACCAAAGAAATACACAACAGCATTGATGCACTTAAAGACGAATTCAAAATCCCTTTTACTATGTATTTTGAAGGGTACAAATACAAAGAAATAGCCGAAGTGCTTGATTTGCCAATTGGTACCGTTAAGAGCAGAATTTTTTTCACCCGGAAGAAGCTGAAAAAAATTCTGAATGAATATTCGGACTGTTAATGCCGATTAAACGCCCTTTATAATTCAATCCTATCACTATATCCCCTGGCCGGGCAACGCCATTCCCGTGGAAAACGCAACGGCAATAGTTAGTCATT
>JACDJA010001893.1_pt1 | contig 16272 bp, 19 predicted proteins | sample 7449241 | NCBI WGS metagenome assembly JACDJA01 (sample SAMN14253289, study PRJNA609438) | sludge metagenome | isolation source: initial anaerobic sludge | collected 2018-12-20 | reverse complement strand
GGGAAAAACCAAGATGGCCGCCCTGGGCGCTGCAATGCGCAAGCTCGTGCATCTTTGCTTCGGGGTGATTAAGCATCAGACCGTTTATCAACCTAATTGGCAGCCTCGCACTTGACTGGAGAGACGGTATCTACAGGGGGGCGCGGTTGGAGGGCCGCCCCGGCCCGATTGGGGTGAAGGTTCCACCGCCCAAATCGCGGCGAACGTCTGGAGGGCGCTCTCCCCGCCTCTCCACTCTCCGCCTCAAACCGGCATGTTCATGATGTCCTGGTAGGCCTGTACCAGTTTATTGCGGACCTGTACGGTCTGCTGGAAGGCGATGCTGGATTTCTGCAGGGCGATCATGGCGTCGGACAGGCTGACGCCGCCATCACCCGTCTCGAAACGCTGGGCAAGGTTTTGCGCGTCGAGCTGCATGCCGTTGACCTGATCAAGCGAAGCCTTCAAGGCGCCCTGAAATCCCTCCGCCTGGGTGGCCTGCGGCGTCTTCGCCGCGCCGGCGCCCGGGCTCGCCTGGGCTGCCGCGGCCCGCAATTGGGCCACCATGGCCTCGATGCGGCTGGTGTCGATTGCGCCGATGCTCATTGCTGACTCCTTTCCCGCCGCTGGCCGGCGGATTTCCACGCGCTCACCTTAAACACCCCCCGGCCGTCACATAAGGCGGATAAACAGGGAAAAGCCGCGTTTATTCCCCTGAATGGAAGCCGCTTCGCTGCCGATAATCCATTCAAATGGCGAAATCCGGAGGCCGCGGGTTTCCGGATCGAAGGGAGCAGCAGATGGCAGCAGGCGAAATAGTGGTCCCGGCAAACCTGATGGACCTGACCCGTTCACCCGGCGGGCGCAGGATCATGCTTTTGCTGGGCGCGGCGGCAACGGTGGCGGTGATGGCCGCGGTATGGATGTGGGGCAGCCAGCCCGAATACCGCGTGTTGTTCTCGAATTTCAGCGACCGTGACGGCGGCGCCATCGTCGCCGAGCTGGAAAAAATGGGAATTCCCTACAAATACGCCGAAGGCGGCGGCGCGGTGATGGTACCCGCCGACAAGGTGCACGATGCACGCCTGAAACTCGCCTCCCAGGGATTGCCCAAGGGCGGCAACGTGGGTTTCGAGCTGATGGAGAACCAGAGGCTCGGCGCCTCCCAATTCGTCGAACAGATCAATTTCCAGCGCGCCATGGAAGGCGAGCTTGCGCGCTCGATCGAGTCGGTGTCGGCGGTGCAGGCCGCGCGCGTCCACCTGGCGATTCCCAGGTCGTCGATCTTCGTCTCCGAACAGAAGACGCCGACCGCGTCGGTACTGCTCAACCTGCATCCGGGACGCACGCTCGATGCGCAGCAGGTCAGCGCCATCGTCCACCTGGTGGCGAGCAGCGTGCCGGAACTGTCCACCAAGAACGTGACGGTCGTCGACCAGAATGGCGATCTGCTGTCCGACGCCGGCCGTTCTCCCGCGCCTGCGGGACTGGATGCCACTCAGATCAAATATGTCCAGGAATTGCAGCAAAGCGTCGCACGCCGCATCGAGTCCATCATCGGCCCCATCGTCGGACCGGGCAACGTGCGCGCCGAAGCCACGGCGGACGTCGATTTTTCACGCAGTGAACAGGCGGTGGAGTCGTACAAGCCCAACCAGACGCCGGAGGCGATGGCGATCCGCAGCCAGCAGACCAGCGAGGCGGTGAACGGGGCACGCACCGCCGGCGGTGTTCCGGGCGCGCTCTCGAACCAGCCGCCGGCGCCGGCGACCGCGCCGCTCGCTTCATCGCCGCAGAGCGGCGCGGCGGCCGCGCCCGACACGCCCTCCGCCAACACGCGCAAGGACGCCACGGTGAATTACGAGGTCGACAAGACCATCCAGTACGTGCAGCAAGGCATGGGCGGCCTGAAGCGGCTGACCGTGGCCGTGGTGGTCAATCACCGCAGGAGCGTCGACGCGGACGGCAAGGTGACGATGCAGCCGCTCGCCGAGGCGGAAATGGCCCAGATCACGGATCTGGTGAAGGAAGCCATGGGGTTCAACGCCGAGCGCGGCGACTCGATCAACGTGGTGAACACGCCCTTCGCTGCGCCCGAGGTCGAGAAAATTCCGGAGACGCCCTTGTGGAAGCAGCCGAAAACCCTGCAGATGGCCAAGGACGCGGGACGCTATCTGCTCATCGGCCTCGCCCTGCTGTTCATCTACCTTCGCGTACTCAAACCGATGATGAAAAAGATCTCGGAGCTGGCGCCGTCGGCCGCCCTGCCGCAACCCGCACTGCCGCAGGGAGCGGACGTGATGGCCATGGCCCCGGGGCAGCACAGCTACCAGGAAAATCTTTCGCGCGCGCAGCGGCTGGCCAACGAGGACCCGCGCGTCGTCGCCAACATCGTGAAGACCTGGGTGGACAAGAATGACTGACGGGGTGACCAAGGGCGCCATCCTGATGCTGGCGCTGGGCGAGGAAGGCGCGGCGGAGGTGATGAAATTCCTCGGGCCGCGCGACGTGCAGAAACTCGGCGAGGCGATGACGACGATGAAGGCGGTTCCGCAGCATACCGTGGAAGCCGTGCTCAATGACTTCAGCGAGATCGTCGACAGGAATTCCACCCTGGGGCTGGATTCGGACGACTACATCCGCACGGTACTGAGGAAGGCGCTGGGCGACGACAAGGCGAATTCCCTGCTCAACCGCATCCTTGGCGGCGGCAGCGACGCCAGCGGCATCGAGAGCCTGAAGTGGATGGATTCCGATTCGGTGGCCGATCTCATCCGCAACGAGCATCCGCAGACGATCGCCACGATCCTGGTGCATCTCGAACGCGATCAGGCGTCGGAGGTGCTGCACTGTTTCACCGAACGGCTGCGCAACGACGTCCTGCTGCGTATCGCCACCCTGTCGGGCGTGCAGCCGACGGCCTTGCGCGAGCTCAACGACGTGCTGTCCAAGCTGCTGTCCGGCAGCGACGTGCTGAAGAAGCAGGCGATGGGCGGCACCCGCGTCGCTGCCGACATTCTCAATTTCATGACGGGCGAACAGGAAATCTCCGCCATGGAATATCTGAAGAATTACGATCCGGACATGGCGCAGAAGATCATGGACGAAATGTTCGTGTTCGAGAACATTCTCGATATCGAGGACCGCAGCGTGCAACTTCTGCTGCGCGAGGTGCAGTCGGATTCGCTCATCATCGCCCTCAAGGGCGCCTCGCAGGACATGCGCGAAAAAGTCTTCCGGAACATGTCGCAACGCGCGGCCGAGACGATGCGCGAAGATCTCGAATCGAAGGGCCCGGTGCGACTGTCCGAAGTGGAGGCGCAGCAGAAGGAAATTCTCATGATCGTGCGCCGCCTCGTCGACGAAGGCCAGATCACGCTGGGCCCGAAGGGCGAGGAGACCTATGTCTGACTCTGTGATTTCCGCGGCCGACGGCATGGCGTGCCAGCTCTGGGAACCGACCAGCTTCGATTCGAGTGGGCGGATAAAGGCCGGAAACACGCCGTCTGCCGTGACGCTGCCGACCGTCGAGCAGATCGCGCGCATCGAGGAGCAGGCCCGCGAAGAGGGGTTTGCCGCGGGGCACGCCGAAGGCCATCTGCAAGGACGCACGGAAGGCCTGCGCGAAGCGGGGATCGAAGTGGCGCGCCTGCGTGCCCTGGCCGATGGCTTCGGCGCCGCGCTCGGCCAGGCGGATGAGGATATTTCGCGCCATATTCTCGAACTGTCGCTCGATCTTGCCCATGCGATGCTGAAAGCCGCCCTGGCGATCCGCCCCGAACAGCTGCTGCCGCTCGTGCGCGAGGCGGTGCGCAGCGTGCCGGCCATGCAGCAACCCGCCCTGCTCTACCTGCATCCGGACGACGTGGCGCTGGTGGAGCAGCACATGGGCGACGAACTCGCCCGCAACGGCTGGCAACTGGCCGCCGACCCCGCGCTCGAACGCGGCGGCTGCCGCATCGAGACGCCCGGCAGCCAGGTCGACGCCACGCTGCCGACGCGCTGGCAGCGCCTTGCCGCGGCGCTCGGTGAAACCTCCGATTGGCTGGCCTGAGCGCGCCGCGACATGACCGTTCCCGCCCACACCGAACGCTGGCAGGCCTTTCTCGGCGACTGCAGGGAACTGGTGGCGATCGCCGAGCCGATGCAGGTGACCGGGCGCGTCACCCGCGTGGCGGGGCTGGTCATGGAGGCGATCGGGCTCAACCTGCCGGTCGGCAGCACCTGCCACGTGCCGCTGCCCAACGGCAGCCAGATCGACGCGGAAGTCGTCGGGTTCGACGGTACCCGGCTGTTCCTCATGCCGCAAAGCGAGGTCGAGGGGCTCGTGCCGGGTGCGCGGGTGTTTCCGGCCGAGATCATTCCCACCCTCCCCGGCCCGGGGCAGGTCGACCACCCGCGCCGCCGCCCGAGCGACCGCACCCGCCACCTGCCGGTCGGCGACGCCCTGCTCGGGCGCGTCGTCGACAGCAACGGCCGCCCGCTGGACGGCCATGGGCCACTCGCCACCGGGACCACCGCACCGCTCAGCCGGCGCAGCACCAACCCGCTGGCGCGCGCGCCGATCTGCGACATTCTCGACGTCGGCGTACGTGCGATCAACAGCATGCTGACCGTGGGACGCGGCCAGCGCATGGGCCTGTTCGCCGGTTCGGGGGTGGGCAAGAGCGTGCTGCTCGGCATGATGGCGCGCTACACCAGCGCCGACGTCATCGTGGTCGGCCTGATCGGCGAACGCGGCCGTGAAGTCAAGGAATTCATCGAGCAGATTCTTGGCGAGGAAGGACTGGCGCGCGCCGCCGTCGTCGCGGCCCCCGCCGACACGCCCCCCCTGATGCGCATGCAGGGCGCCGCCTACGCCACCACGATTGCCGAGTACTTCCGCGACCAGGGCAAGGACGTGCTGCTGATCATGGACTCGCTCACGCGCTACGCCATGGCGCAGCGCGAGATCGCGCTCGCCATCGGCGAGCCGCCCGCGACCAAGGGTTATCCGCCGTCGGTGTTCGCCAAGCTCCCCGCGCTGGTGGAGCGCGCCGGCAACGGCAAGCCGGGCGGCGGCTCGATCACCGCCTTCTATACCGTGCTCACCGAAGGCGACGACCAGCAGGATCCGATCGCCGACGCCGCGCGGGCGATTCTCGACGGCCACGTGGTGCTGTCGCGCACGCTGGCGGAGAGCGGCCATTATCCCGCCATCGACATCGAACAGTCGATCAGCCGCGCCATGCACACGCTCACCTCGCCGGCCCACCAGGAACTCGCCCGGCGCGTGAAGAAGCTCTATTCACGCTATGCGCGCAGCCGCGACCTGATCAACGTCGGCGCGTACGCTGCCGGCAGCGACCCGGTGCTCGACGAGGCCATTCACCTGAACACCGCCATCGAGGCCTTCCTGCAGCAGGACATCGCGGAGCGTGCCGGCGTCCAGGAAAGCCTCGACGCACTCGCCGCGCTTTTTCAATGACCCGACCCAGCACAGGAACCCACTGAATGGCCACACCTTCCGCCCTCGACACGCTGATCGACCTCGCCCAGCGCGAAACCGACGACGCCGCCCAGTATCTGGGGGAAGCGCTGCGCGCCGGCGAGGAGGCCAGGCAGAAGCTCGATCTCCTGCAGCAGTATCGCGACGATTACGATGCCCGCTGCCAGGCCAGCCTCGGACAGGGCATCAGCGCCACCCACTTGTTGAATTTTCAGGCCTTCATGCAAAAACTCGAGGGTGCCATCGCCGGCCAGCGGAAAGTCGTCGACGATGCCCAGTCCCGCGTCGCCAGGGCACGCGCCGCCTGGCAACGCTGCGAGCAGAAGAAGATGTCTTTCGTCACCCTGGCCGAACGGGCCGACCTGGCCACGGCGCGGCGCGAACTGCGGCGCGAGCAGAAACAGAACGATGAATTCGCCGCGCGCCGCACGTCGTGCAAGCCCACCGCCTTCTGACAGGAACCGAACCATGAACGCCACTCCGATCCCCTCGTCCAGCACCGCCATCGCGCAGGCTTCGTCCGCCTCGCAGAAAGGCGAGCCGACGGCGGTCGACACGCCATTCAGCCAGTTCCTGTCCGGTGAAATCGCCTTGCAGACCCCTGGCGACGCGCGCGAACCCGACTCCGCGAAATCTCTCGAAGGCAGGCTGCGCGAGTTGCTGGATGCGCCGTCCGAGCCGGCGCAGGCGGCGGCGGATGCGGGACTGCTGCTGGCGGCGGCACCCGAGCCGGGTGTTCCGCCGGCGGAGGCAAGCGATGCCGCCCTCCTGCTGGCGGCAGGTTTCTTCCCCGTCCCGGCGCCGCACGGTGCCCCGCCCACGTCCAGTGACGCGCACGCCGCCGAGGCGTTGACGCAAGACGACGCCGCGCCGCACGTGCCGCCGGCCGGCACCGCCCTGCCCGGCGCGACCGCCGCCAGCACGGATGCGAAAACCCGCGGCCACGTGAATGCGGACGCGAGCACGCGTACGAATGTTGCCAAGACAGGCCTGGGCGCGAGCCCGAATGCAAGAACGGACGCGGGTTCCACGCTGCCGACGATGGCGGCGGCAGCGCCGGACGCTGGCGCCGCCCCGAGCGGCGGCGAAGTGCCTGGCGGATCCTTCGCGACACGTCCGGCCGCCGACGGCACGCACGTGCCCGAGGTGTCGCCGGGGCTGGCCGGCGCTCCACTCTCCCGCCCCGCCGCGCCGCCGGCGGCGGCCGATACCGGAGCCGCTCCGGGTTTTGCCGCGGCGCCGCGCCTCGCGCCCGAGGTGGGCAGCACCGCCTGGGGCCAGGCATTGGGCGAACGGATCGTATGGATGGCTTCCGGCAAACAGCAGACCGCCTCCCTCACCCTCAATCCGCCCCACCTCGGCCCCCTGCAAGTGGTGCTCAACGTCAGCAGCGACCAGGCCACGGCGAATTTCTTCGCCGCCCAGCCCGACGTGCGCCATGCCATCGAAGCCGCACTTCCCCGGCTGCGTGAAATGATGAACGAGGCGGGCATCGAGCTCGGCCAGGCCAGCGTCAGCGCGGACACGCCAAGCCAGGACCAGGCGCGCGAGCAGGAATTCAGCGAAACCCGGCCGCATGTGGCCGGCACCCGCGCCGAAGCGGACGCGCCCGCGTCCCCTCTTCCCGCGCCACGGCCGATGCGCGGCCTGATCGACACCTTCGCCTGATGGCCTGCGCCGGATGATACCGAGCAATTCTGCCGTCATCGTTCCGGCAAACGCTTCGCACGATAAGACGCGGTTTTTTCCTCCTGTTCCGTGCTTAGGTTGCGGCGAGTCGTTCCGATAATGGAATACAGGTGAACCCGACATACATTCCGCAGCAGGATTCCGCCCCATGACCGAAGACAGCCCCGTCGAAGAAGCCGCGCCACCCCGGTCGAGGAAAAAGCTCATCCTCGTCGTCGGCTTGCTCGTGCTCCTGCTGGGCGGCGCCGGTGGCGCCGCCTGGTACATCATGGATGACGGGGACGAAACCGCCACGCAGGCCAAGGAAGCCCCGCCCAAGCCACCCGTCTACCTGCCGCTCGAAACCTTCACCGTCAATCTCGGCCATGACGCGCAATTCCTGCAGGTCGACCTCACCCTGCAGCTCGCCGACCAGGCGGAAATCGACGTCATCAAGCAACACATGCCACGCGTCCGCAGCCGATTGCTGGCATTGCTGGCGAATCAGGACGCCGACGAGCTGCTCGATTCAGGAGGCAAGGACAGGCTGGCCAAGGCGATCATGGCCGAGATCAATCAGCCCTTCGAGCCGAAAAGCAAAGAGCAGAAAGTGATTGACGTACTGTTCACCTCGTTCGTGATCCAGTGAGCCCATGGCCGATACTTTTCTCTCCCAGGACGAAGTCGATGCCCTGCTCAAGGGCGTCACCGGCGAAGTCGACGAAGCGCCGGCGGAGGTCGTCGATACATCCGGGGTGCGTCCGTACAACCTGGCGACGCAGGAACGCATCGTGCGGGGGCGCATGCCCACGCTGGAAATCATCAACGAGCGCCTGGCGCGGCAGCTGCGCATCGGCCTGTACAATTTCCTGCGCCGCCAGGTCGAGATTTCGGTCGGCCCCGTGCGCGTGTCGAAATACAGCGAGTTCGTGCGCAACCTCGTGGTGCCGACCAATCTGAACCTGGTGCATTTCAAGCCGCTGCGCGGCACCGGCCTGATCATCTTCAATCCCGACCTGGTGTTCCTCATCGTCGACAACCTGTTCGGCGGAGACGGGCGCTTCCATACGCGCGTCGAAGGCCGCGACTTCACGCAGACCGAGCAGCGCATCATCCAGCGCGTGCTGAACATCGTATTCGAGTGCTACGCGAAATCGTGGGAGCCGGTGTATCCCATCAAGTTCGAATACATCCGCTCGGAAATGAATACGCAGTTCGCCAACATCGCCACGCCCAACGAAGTCGTGGTGGCGTTCACCTTCGCCATCGAGCTCGGCCAGGTCAGCGGGGAAATGCACATGTGCATGCCGTACTCGATGATCGAGCCGATCCGCGACCTGCTTACCAGCAGCCTGCAGGCGGAGAACCTCGAGGTCGACAAGCGCTGGATCCGCATGATGCGCCAGCAGATTCAGCTGGCCGAAGTCGAGCTCGTCGCCGATCTCGGCAGCACGCAGTTGAGCCTGCGCGACCTCACCAACCTGAAGGTGGGCGACATCGTGCCCCTCGAAATTCCCGACACCATCGAAGCCAAGGTCGACGGCGTACCGGTGATGGAATGTGCGTACGGCAAGTTCAACGGCCAGTACACCCTGCGGGTGGAACGCATGATTTCACTGAACCCCGCGGAAAAGAAGCAAGGAGAAAAGCATGTCTGACGATCTCACCCAAACGATCGCGGAGGACGACTGGGCCGCGGCGATGGCCGAGCAGGCTTCGGTCGCACCGGACGTCGCCGCCACTGCGCAGAGCGCCGACATTTTCCAGGATCTGGCCGCGCCTTCGCAGAACCACGGCAGCGCCAACGACATCGACTTCATTCTCGACATTCCGGTCCTCCTCACCGTGGAACTGGGGCGTACCAAGATCGCCATCAAGAATCTGCTCCAGCTCGCGCAAGGTTCGGTGGTCGAGCTCGACGGCCTCGCCGGCGAACCGATGGACGTGCTGGTCAACGGCTGCCTGATCGCGCAGGGCGAGGTGGTCGTGGTGAACGACAAGTTCGGCGTACGCCTCACCGACATCATCACCCCCGCCGAACGCATCCGGAAACTCAACAAATGAGCCTTGCCCGCCCCGGCATCGGCGGCCTGCTGAGCGTCGTGTCCGCCCCCGTCCTGGCGCAGGCTGCCGGCGGGCCCTCCGCCGCCGGCAGCCTGCTGCAGGTTTTTCTCGGACTGGCCGCGGTGCTGGCGCTGATCGCCGGCACGGCGTGGGTCGCCAAGCGCTTCGGCGTCATGCGGGGGGGAAATTCGGGAGTGCTGCAGGTGGTCAGCAGTACCGCGGTCGGCACGCGCGAGCGCGTCGTCGTCGTGGAGGTCGGCGAATCCTGGCTGGTCGTCGGGGTCGCACCCGGCAGCGTGAACGCCCTGATGACCCTGCCTCGCGGCACCACGCCACCGGCCGCCATGGCCAGCGTGTCCGGCAGCTTCGGTGCACGCCTGCACCGGCTCATCGAGAAGCATCGTGAAACTTAGCGCCAGCGGCTGTTTCGCGCTCATCGCGCTGCTGCTGCCCTCCCTGGCCCTCGCACAGGGGGCCGGTCTTCCTGCCTTCACCAGCACGCCGGCGGCGGGCGGGGGGCAGACCTATACCCTCAGCCTGCAGACGCTGCTGCTGCTGACCTCGCTGACTTTTCTGCCGGCCGCATTGCTGATGATGACGAGCTTCACCCGCATCATCATCGTGCTCTCCCTTCTGCGCATGGCGCTCGGCACGCAGTCCACGCCCCCCAACCAGGTCCTCGTCGGACTGGCGCTGTTTCTGACCTTCTTCGTGATGAGCCCGACGCTCGACAGGATCCATACCGAGGCCTACCAGCCGCTGTCCGAAAACCGCATCGAGCTCGGCGAAGCGCTCGACAGGGGGGCCGTGCCGCTGCGCGCCTTCATGTTCAAGCAGACGCGCGAAACCGATCTCGCGCTGTTCGCGCGCATGTCGAACACCAACGGCATGAAATCGCCCGACGACGTGCCGATGCGCATTCTCATTCCCGCCTTCATCACCAGCGAGCTGAAGACCGCGTTCCAGATCGGCTTCGCCATCTTCATCCCCTTTCTCATCATCGACATGGTGGTCGCCAGCGTCCTGATGGCGATGGGCATGATGATGGTCTCGCCGATGGTCGTCGCGCTGCCATTCAAAATCATACTTTTCGTGCTCGTCGACGGATGGAATCTTCTGCTCGGTTCGCTGGCACAGAGCTTCTACTGATCCACGGAGACCATCATGACGCCCGAAACCGTAATGACCATGGGCCGCACCGCGCTGCAAATGACCTTCCTGGTGGCCTCGCCGGTGCTGCTGGTCACCCTGGTCGTCGGCCTCATCATCAGCGTGTTCCAGGCCGCCACGCAGATCAACGACGCCAGCCTTTCCTTCATTCCCAAGGTACTCGCCGTACTGGCGACCTTCGCCATCGCCGGGCCGTGGATGCTGGCAGTCCTGACCGACTACATGCGCCGCATCCTGACGGGATTGCCCGGCCTGATCGAGTAGCCGTGCTCAGCTTCACCGACGCGCAGCTCAATACCTGGCTGGCCGCCTACCTCTGGCCGCTGGTGCGCATCCTCGGTGTATTGATGGTCACGCCGATGTTCGGGCACCGCAGCACGCCGGTACGGATCCGCATCGGACTCGGCGTCTTCATCACGCTCGTGCTCGTCCCGACGCTCCCCGCACCGCCCGACATCGACATCGGTTCCTGGCAGGGGCTGTTCGTGCTGGTACAGCAAATCCTGATCGGCATCTCGATCGGCTTCGTGGTGAGGGTGGCCTTCGCGGCGCTCGACGTGGCCGGTGAGATCATCGGGCTGCAGATGGGTCTCGGCTTCGCCAGTTTCTTCGATCCGCAGACGGCGGGCCAGTCCCTGGTGCTGGCACGCTTCTTCAACATGCTGGGCGTGCTCATATTCGTCGTGGTGAACGGCCACCTCCTGCTGCTCGACGCGCTGGCCGGCAGTTTCCACAGCCTTCCCGTCAGTGCCGCCCCGCTCGCCGCCGCCGGATTCCGCAGCATCGCCGCATTCGGCGGCACGGCGTTCTCGATCGGCCTGCAGCTCGCCCTGCCGCTGATCGCGATCATGCTCATGACCAACCTCGCGCTCGGCATCCTCACCCGCGCGTCACCTCAACTCAATATCTTCGCGATCGGCTTTCCCATCACGCTGAGCGTCGGCCTGATCACCCTCAATTTCAGCCTGCCCTACTTTGCCCTGCAGTTCGAGCGCATCATCCAGAACAGTCTCGAAATGGCGGCAACCGTCGTCAAGGGCTACTGATCGCAGGCGCACGCCCCATTCCGGCCTCGCGCGGGAACGACGCGCGGCCGACGCGCGATGCTCAGAACCCCAGGCTGTCCAGCAGATCGTCGACCTGGCTCTGGTCCGCAACCACGTCCGACGCCGCTTCGGGATTGATCTGCGGGCCGTTGAGCAGGGAGTTCCCGGCGGTATCCCGTTTCATCTCGTCCGGCGCGTAATCGATCAACAGCTGGACGAGCTGCCGCTCCAGGAGATGGGCCAGATCCGTGACCTTGCGGATGACCTGGCCGGTCAGATCCTGAAAATCCTGCGCCATCATGATGTCGAGCAAGTGCTGCTTGGTGGCGTCCGTATCGCTGCGCATGTCCACCAGGCATTGCATGGTCAGGGTGGCCATGTCGCGGTAGTTCGATTCCGAGAACGGCGCCTTCAGGGCGGCCTCCCAGCCCCCGAACACCTCGTCCGCGCCCGCCGAGACGCGTTCCTGGATCGGTATGGCGGCGTCGGTGGCATTGAGCACGCGCTGCGCCGCCTGGTCGGTCATGCGGATGACGTAGTCGAGACGTTCGCGGACATCCGGAATTTCGTGCGCCACCCGTTCCAGCGCCTTGTCGAGTCCCAGCTCGCGCAGGTTTTCGTGCAGGGTGCGAGTGATCTGTCCGATCCGGGCGAGCATCTCGCCCTGATCGGAGGTACACGGCGCGCATGCGTCCGCAGCTTGCACTGCCGCTTCGGGATTGGCGGAATGGGCACTCATGTCAGCCCTCCGCTTTTTCCATCTTTTCGAAGATCTTGCTGAGCTTCTCGTCCAGGGTGGCGGCGGTGAAGGGCTTGACGACGTAACCGCTCGCGCCCGCCTGCGCCGCGGCAATGATGTTTTCCTTTTTCGCTTCGGCGGTGACCATCAGCACCGGAATCTTGGACAGCGCGGCGTCGGCACGGATGGTCTGCAGCATGGTGAGTCCGTCCATGTTCGGCATGTTCCAGTCCGACACGACGAAATCGAACTTGCCCGCGCGCAGCTTGGCCAGGCCGTCGACGCCGTCCTCGGCCTCCTCGACGTTGGAATAGCCCAGCTCCTTGAGCAGGTTGCGCACGATGCGTCGCATCGTGGAAAAGTCGTCGACCACGAGAAATTTCATGTTCGGATCAGGCATGCGTCACTCCAATGAAGCGGTTTGTCATTAAGCTTAATCATCGGCACGCGGTGCCCAAACTTGACCCCTGCCTTCCGTACCTCACACCCGCATGGCGTGGCTGCCCTGCGCGGCGAAATGCGCCATGACCCGCGCCGACAGTTCGTGAAGCGGCGCGACCTCGTGGGTCGCACCCGCCGCAATGGCTTCCTTGGGCATGCCGAACACCACGCAGCTCGCCTCGTCCTGTGCCAGGTTGTAGGCCCCCGCCTCCCTCATGGCGAGCATGCCGGCGGCACCATCCTTGCCCATGCCGGTGAGGATGACGCCGACGGCATTCCTGCCCGCCGCGGTCGCCGCCGACTTGAACAGCACGTCGACCGAAGGGCGGTGGCGGTTGACGGGTGGCCCCTGGTCCAGGCGGGTGACGTAATTGGCGCCGCTGCGTACGAGCAGCAGATGCGAATGCCCGGGAGCCAGGAACGCATGGCCGGGCAGCACGCGCTCGCCGCCTTCGGCTTCCTTGACCGCGATGCGGCACAGCTTGTCGAGCCGCTCGGCAAACGAGCGGGTGAAGCCGGCCGGCATGTGCTGCGTGATGAGCACGCCCGGGCTGTCCGGCGGCAGCTGGATCAGAAAATCCTTGATTGCCTCGGTGCCGCCGGTGGACGCCCCGATGATGATGAGTTTTTCGCTGCTGATCAGCGGACTGCGCAGCGCGGCGAGCGGCGGCGGCCGCCTGGCGGCGCCGGTCTGGATGCGGGCGCGCGCGGCGGTACGGATTTTCTCGGCAATGAGCGCCGCATACTCGTGCATGCCGCTCTGAATCGAGACCTTCGGTTTGGTCACGAAATCCACGGCGCCCAGTTCCAGCGCCCGCATGGTGATTTCCGAACCACGCTCGGTCAGCGACGAGACCATGACCACGGGCATGGGACGCAGGCGCATCAGGCGTTCCAGAAAATCCAGGCCGTCCATCTTCGGCATCTCGACGTCGAGAGTCAGGACGTCGGGATTGGTCTGCTTGATGAGATCACGCGCCGCAAGCGGATCGGATGCCACGGCGACGGTTTCCATGTCCGGCTGGCTGTTGATGATTTCCTTCATGATGCCGCGGATGAGCGCGGAATCGTCTACGACCAGGACCTTGATTTTGCTCATGACGCCTGCCTCAGAACAGATCGACCGCACCCGATACCGGATTGGTGCGCAGGCGATGCGCATAATCCTGCTCGCGCTTGACCAGGGTATAGTTGTTGAGCTGCCGCAGTTTCTTCACCAGCACCTTGCCGGTGGCCGGAAAGAAATACACCTTGCGGGGATGGATATCATTGAGGTCCTGCGCGAGGACGGGTATTTTCTCGGCCTTGAGAAAATCGAGCACGAATCGTGCATTGCGTTCGCCCACGTTCATCGCCGTGAAACCACGCAGCACGTTGCCGCCGCCGAACACCTTGGCTTCGAGGTTGTCGCGGCGCGCGCCCGCCTTCAGCAGCTGGTTGATCAGGACTTCCATGGCATACGCGCCATAACGCATGGAAGCGGATGCGGGTCCCGCGCCGTCGCCGCCCTCCGGCAGCATGAAGTGGTTCATGCCGCCGATGCCCGAGCTGCGGTCACGGATGCAGGCAGCGACGCACGAGCCCAACACGGTGACGATGAGCATGGGCTTGCGGGTGAAGTAATATTCTCCCGGCAGGATCTTCGCCGCCTCGCAATCGAAATTGCGATCGTAATAGAGGTTGGTGGCGAGTTGCTCGTCGATGGCCGTATTCATGCGTGGCTCCTGGCGCCATCCATGCGATGGCGCGCCTCCAGTTCGTACACGGTCTTGCCGCGCAGCCTGAACGCACTCGAAGCATACATGAAATTTTCCGAGTGCCCCGCGAACAGCAGTCCATCGGGCTTCAGCAGGGGCACGAAGCGCGACAGGATGCGCGCCTGCGTCGGCTTGTCGAAATAGATCATCACGTTGCGACAGAAAATCGCATCGAACGGTCCGCTGAGCGGCCAGCTCGGCGCCAGCAGGTTGAGTGGCCTGAAATGGATCAACTGCCGCAATTCGGGCCGCACTCGCACCAGGCCGGCGCGCTCGCCCTTGCCGCGCAGGAAAAAACGCTTGAGGCGGCCTGGCGACATTTTTTCGACGCGTTCGATGGGATAGACGCCTTCCTCCGCAACGGCCAGCACGTTGGTGGCGATGTCGGTGGCGACGATGCTGACCGGCGGGGTGAGGCTGTCGAACGCTTCGCACAGGGTCATGGCGATGGAATACGGCTCCTCGCCGGTCGAACTCGCCGCGCACCAGACGGCGAGTGTTCCGCGCGCCTGCAGCATGTGTTCCGCGAGCAGGGGGAAATGGTGCGCCTCCCGGAAAAATGCGGTGAGATTGGTCGTCAGCGCATTGGTGAACGCCTCCCACTCGGCATCGTCGGCACCGCTCTCCAGCCTGTCGAGATATTCGGAGAAGCTGCTCAGGCCTTTCGCGCGCAGGCGCCGCGCGAGGCGGCTGTAGACCATTTCCCGCTTGGCTTCGCTGAGCGAGATTCCCGCACGCCGGTAGATCAACTCGCGAACCCGTGCAAAGTCCCGGCTGGTGAACTCGAAACATTTCGCGCTGGGGGGAAGGATCGGCTGCTGATTCATGGCAGACACGGCGTCAACCTCCGGCCACGGCGCGCGATCGCCCCTCCGCATCGCGGGAAGGGTCGTGCAGGAAATCCCGGCGGCGCGGCGGCGTGTGCCGCCGCATGGCGCCTGGCGCATGCGGTACCGATGCAATGCCGCGCCTTCCGCAAAGAAAGGCGGCACACGTCCGGTCCCGGAGCAGGCCGCAGGTGGAACGCGGGAGAATGAAGGACTGTCAAGGCGTCAAGTCGGCATGGTGAATGGACAGCCCGCTCGAGGTTGCGGGCGCTATGCCTGGATGGTCTTTTTCAGGGCGACGAGTGCCGCGCCCACTTCGGTCGAGGCGGCGGCGTAGGCGGTGCCCTGCTCGAGTGCGGACTCGGCCCGCTCGTACCTGCCCCTGTTGATCAGCTCGGCCACTTTGCCAGCCTCGACGTGAAACCGCCGATGGCTGCCGAGCGCACGCTGGAATTCCGGCATGCGGCCGTAGCGGGTTTTGCCTTCGCGATACATCCATTTGCCGACCGTGCAGCAATCGTCCCTGCCGATGATGTCGGCATCCAGCCGTTCCTTTTTCGAGATCGCGCCACGGAGCTTCACTTTCCATTCGGAGTGGGCGTGTATGGCGGCATCCAGGTCGATGGACGGCCCGGCCGGTTTCGCCAAGGCCAGAATCGGAGCCGCAGCCGGCAGCGTGGCCACGCGCACGGCAACCGGTGCCGCTGACGAAACGGGATGCGGGAGCCGGCGGGGTGCGGAGCCATGCGCCGCTGCGCCCTCGCTCAGCCTGAAGGCCTCCACCACGGTAGCGAGCGCGCGGGCTTGGTCCTGCAGATTTTCCGATGCCGTCGCGATCCGCTCCACCAGCGCGGCGTTCTGCTGGGTGATCTCGTCCATCTGCCCCACCGCCTGGTTCACCTGCTCGATGCCGGAACTCTGCTCGTGGCTCGCCTCCGCAATGCCGTTGACGATCTCGGCAACCAGCTGCACCGAGGTGACGATGTCGTCCATCACCTCGCCCGTCTCGTCGACCAGGCGACCCCCCGCTTCGATCTGCTCCACCGAATCCTCGATCAGAACCTTGATCTCCTTCGCCGCAGTGGCCGAACGC
>JACDJA010001892.1_pt1 | contig 16288 bp, 12 predicted proteins | sample 7449241 | NCBI WGS metagenome assembly JACDJA01 (sample SAMN14253289, study PRJNA609438) | sludge metagenome | isolation source: initial anaerobic sludge | collected 2018-12-20 | reverse complement strand
TCCCATCAATCTTTTCCCTTCAATCCCATCAATCTTCTGTCTCCGGTCTTCCCCTCATCTCTTCCAGGGAATCATATATTCCAAGACATACGAAAAGCCCAGGTTCACCTGATTATCGCCATTGCCAAAACCTGGGATAGAGTATGGCGCCAATACTTCTTTGTTGTCCTGAAACATTTTAATTCGCAGGTTGATGGACCATCCCATGAAAAAATTCTTAAACAATTCCGTTCGCGGGCCGGCACTAATCTCAACCCAATGGGTGTTGAGCACATAATCTCCTAAGGAACCATCGTGCCCGCCCCAGTAGTCGTTTTGAATATTGAAGCTGCTGGAGGAATGTTCCTGCAGGGCAAAACCATAATGGATGCCTAAGAAAATATTGTCGTTATTACCGGCTTCGTCCACCGAGAAAATATCGTAAAGAAGACCGGCACGTAAAAAAGAGCCGTTACTCTTGTAAGCGTAATTGCGCTCTTCGGCATTTTTATCCGAAAAAGTGAGATTTTCAAAGCCTGCCTCTCCCATAAAATAATATTTTTGAGACAAGGAGAGGTGTCCCACTACCGAAAATGCTGTTTTGTCACCGTCGAAGAAACGCTGAACGGGCCCATCCAGATTTATGCCAAGGGAAAAGCCGGTTTTCTGCCGCTTAACGCCCGGATCAATTAGAGACTGGGCGTTGAGCGAACCTGCAAAAAACCAAATACTAATAAATATAAAGCTTGATATTTTGCTCACTTTCTCCATATTTTACAGATGGGTAGCCAATGGCCACGGAGTCGATAAAGGCACGGGTAAACATAACAGTATCCAGCTCAAAACTAAAAAAATAGCCACAATTGCCCGAAATAAAATCAAGCTCCTTGCTGTGTATCATCCATAAAGTGTCTTTAAGCGTTTTCACGGCTATAACAAAGGCGGTGGTGTCGCGGTTGAAGTCGAGGGGTAAAAAAAGTTCGCGCAAACTCTCTTTGCGGTAAAGGCTGTCGGTACGATCTAACCCAAACACCGACACATCGGTTAAAAGGCTGTCTTTATCTACAACTGACCATGCCGAATAAAAACCCGCCTGTGCGGCATTCTGATTGGAAAGACAGGCTTCGTCGATACTACACCCCCCCAAAAAAATGATTATAATCACAGCCCATACAATAGGCCCTAATTTCATACTCATGCCAAACCGGATTAATCAGACTGGTGATAACAGTTTGCAAAGGTAGAAAATTAATTTTTAAGGAAGAGCCCCTCCGGGTGTACGAAAACGAACCTTAATGTGTTCGTAATCGTTCAGTTTAAAAATTATGGTAATTGATGATTTCTTTGTAAATTGCGTACGATAACCCGAATATGTTTTTTGGCCCGTGAATTGTCATGTGTTTGGTTTTTTGGAAAACTCCTAAGGAGTTGCCCTATCGTTACCATACACTATCATAGTCATAAAAAACCAATGAACCATTTTATGCAAATACCTAACCTGGATAAACCAGAAACCTGCCTGCCGGCAGGCAATTAACAACATCTCAACAAAAATTATTTAACCTATGAAAAACCGAATAAAAAACCTGCTGCTGCTGACTACTTTCCTGCTTTCGGCTACCCTTCTAAGCGCTCAGAAGGGAACTATTGAATTTATTGAGTACGACCTGGAAAACGGGCTGCATGTGATACTGCATCAGGACAAAACAACCCCCATCGTGGATGTAGCCGTAATGTATCACGTGGGATCGAAGAACGAACAACCCGACCGCACCGGGTTTGCCCACTTTTTTGAACATCTGATGTTCGAGGGCACCAAAAACATCGACCGGGGCGAATACTCCAAATACGTGGAGAGAGCCGGTGGTACATTAAATGCCAATACCTCGGCCGATCGCACCTACTATTATCAAATTCTCCCTTCCAACCAACTGGAGTTGGGCTTATGGCTGGAGTCGGAGCGTATGCTCCATGCCAGGATTGACAGTCTGGGCATACAAACCCAAAAAAAGGTGGTTATTGAGGAGAAAAAACAGTCGTACGACAACCGTCCCTATGGTTCATTGTTGGCCGAAACCATGAAGAGAGCCTTTAAAGAACACCCCTACCGATGGACCACCATCGGCGATCCCGATCACATACGCGCCGCCAAAGATGAAGAGTTCCAGCAATTTTACAATGCTTTTTATGTTCCCAACAACGCGGTATTGGTAGTGGCCGGTGATATCGAAATTGAACCGGCGAAAAAATTCATCCACAAATACTTCAGTGGCATTCCCCGGGGCGAAAAGGAGATTTATCGCCCCAATATTGTGGAGCCTCCTCTTACGGCAGAAGTGCGCGACACGGTTTTCGACAACATACAAATACCTCTGCTGCTCCATGCCTACCGTACCCCGGCAATGGGCACGCAGGATTTTTATGCACTCGAGATGTTGGGTACCCTTCTCTCCAAAGGCCAAAGTTCCCGGCTCTATCGTTCATTGGTTGACGAGCAACAGATTGCCCTTCAAATCGGCTCCTTCCCGCTGCCCTTCACCGATCCCAGTGTGAATCTCACCATGGTATTTCCCAACATGGGCCACGAGCTTCCGGAAGTGGAAAAAGCATTGATAAAAGAGATTGACGACGTAAAGGAGAATCTTATCGATGAAAGGGAGTTCCGTAAGCTGCAAAACCAGTTTGAGAACGACATTGTGGGCCAAAATGCCAGAATCGCCAGCCGCACCAACAACCTGGCCACCTATTACACCTATTTTGGTGATGCAAGTTTGATTAACAAAGAGCTGGACAAATACATGGCAGTGACCCGCGAAGACATACGCAACGTGGCGCAAAAGTATTTCACCAAAAACAACCGGGTGGTGCTTTATTATCTGCCAAAGAGCCAACAAAATTAACGTAACTCACCAATCTTATTTTGTTAAACCCTTCTGTTTCAACCTCCCTCACCACCTTTTGTACCGGTGCTAAGAGGTTCTCCGGGAAATGAAGAAAAAAACTCAAAAACAATGAAACGATTCTTGTCAATCTCTCTTTTTCTGCTGTTTGTAACCGCGCTTAGTGCGCAACTCGACCGTTCAGTGCCTCCTCCTCCAGGACCTGCCCCCAAAATTCAATTAGGGGATTTTAAAAAGTTCACCTTGCCAAACGGCCTCACGGTTATCGTGGTGGAGAATCATAAAGTTCCTATGGTATCCTACTCTCTTACGCTCGACATTGAACCCATTTTTGAAGGAGATGCCGCCGGATACGTGAGTATTGCAGGCAACCTGCTGCGTGCCGGTACCACCAACCGTTCCAAAGCCGAAATTGACGAAGCCGTCGATTTTATTGGCGCCTCGCTTTCAACCTTCTCCAGAGGCATCTTTGCACGCTCCCTGACACGCCACAGCGGCGAGTTGCTCGATTTGATGGCCGATGTACTGCACAACCCCGTTTTTCCACAAGAGGAACTTGACAAAATCGTGAAGCAGGAAAAAACAGGCATTCAGGCTGCAAAAGATGACCCGGGAGCCATCGCCGGAAATGTAGGCGGCATCCTGAAATATGGTAAAAATGACCCCTATGGTGAAATCGTTACCGAAGAGACTCTGGATAATGTAACTGTGGAAAAGTGTCGCAGCTATTACAATACCTATTTCAGGCCCAACGTGGCTTACCTGGTGGTGGTGGGCGACATTACCGCGAAAGAGGCCAAAAAGCAGGCCCGCCAATATTTTGGTCAATGGCAAAAAGCGCCGGTGCCCCGTAATCTTTACGAATTCCCCAAAGGCTATTCCGAACCTAAGGTAGCTATTGCCAATAAAGAGGGTGCCAACCAATCCACTGTGCAGGTAACCTACGCCGTGATGCTTACACCGGGTCATCCCGACGAAATAAAAAGCCGCGTGATGAACCAGGTGCTGGGAGGTGGTTCCTTTAGTGCACGGTTGTTCCAAAATTTACGCGAAGATAAGGCCTTTACCTACGGTGCCTACTCGGGCTTAAACTCCGATGAGCGCGTAGGCTCTTTTACCGCCTCTGCCCAGGTACGCACCTCGGTCACCGACAGCGCCATACATGAAATCCTTTTCGAGATGAACCGGATGAGGGATGAACCCGTGCCCGAGGATGATCTCCAACTGGTTAAAAATGTGCTTATTGGCAGCTTTTCCCGATCACTCGAAGACCCTGAGACCATAGCCCGGTTTGCACTCAACATCGAGCGCTTCAATCTGCCCCGCGACTATTACGAAACTTACCTCGAAAAAGTGGAGGCGGTAACACCCGGTGAGGTCCAGGCGATGGCACAAAAATATCTGCGTCCCGACAATGCCATTTTGCTGGCCGTGGGCAATGCCGATGAAATACGCGATAAAATGAAGCGTTTCAGCCCTTCGGGTACAGTAACCCAATACGACTATTACGGCAATGTGGTGGAAAAAAAGGAGGCTTCAGCCAACATGTCGGCAACAGAGGTTTTAAACAGCTACATTGAAGCACTGGGCGGCGCTACTGCCTTGAAAAATGTGCAGGACATTCATAGCGTTTCGGGGATGAATATGCAGGGCATGTCCCTGGAGATTGTCTCTTTGCAAAAGGCGCCCAATAAAATGTGTGTGGAAACCATCATGCAGGGTAATGTAGTATCTAAACAGGTGTTTGATGGTGAAAAGGCCAAAGTGGTTTCCCCTATGGGCGAACAGGAGCTCGAAGGCGAAATGCTTCAATACATGAAAGAGAGTGCCCTGCTATTCCCCGAACTGACATACGTTGAAAGAAATGTAAAATTGGAGTTGTCAGGAATCGAAAACATGGATGGAAAGGAAGTCTACAAGGTGCATGTTACTTCCCCTTCGGGAAAAAAATCCACCATGTTCTTCGGTGTCGATGATGGCCTGAAATATAAAGAGGTGGTGGAGTCACCCCAGGGAACCGTCTCCACCGTTTTTAGCGATTATCAGGAAAAGAACGGCATCCTTTTCCCCATGAAGATGACACAAAGTGTAGGGCCCCAGTCGTTCGACATAGAGATAAAAGAGGTAAAGGTGAACGAAGGAATCGACGACGAAAGGTTTGAAATTTAATACGTAGAGACGCCCAATTTGGGCGTCTCTATGTGGTATCACCTGGGTATTTCACGTAAGGAGACGCCCAAATTGGCGTCTCTATGATGACGCGATAAACCCGATATTTTTAGGTAAGGAGACGCCCAAATTGGGCGTCTTTATGTTGTTTTTCCCCTACCATCTCCCGGGCTGTTTTCCGGATGTTCTCCATCCCGAACCCACACTCACAGGCCAGCTCGGTTTGGGAACCATGTTCGATAAACCGGTCGGGGATGCCCAGGCGCTTTACCGAAGCCCGGTAACCATTATCGGCCATAAATTCTATCACTGCCGACCCCAGACCACCCGTGGTAGTTCCATCTTCAATGGTTATCACCCGGTTGTAATGCTTAAACACATCGTGCAGCAGGGCTTCATCAATGGGTTTCACAAAGCGCATGTCGCAATGGCCGGCACTGATGCCTTCCGCATCCAGCTGATCGACAACTCTTTGCACCTTAGCGCCGATGGGGCCGATGGTCAAAAAAACCAGATGAGAGCCCCTGCTCAAACATCTGCCCGTGCCCACCTTTATCTCTTCAAAAGGCGTCTGCCAGTCAATCATGCTGCCGGCGCCGCGCGGATAGCGTATTGAAAATGGACCCTTGTCGGGCAACTGTGCGGTGTACATCAGGTTACGCAATTCGGCTTCGTTCATGGGCGACGAAACAATCATGTTGGGCACGGTTCGGAGGTAAGCCAGGTCGAAGGCGCCATGATGCGTAGCCCCATCGGCCCCTACCAGGCCTCCCCGGTCGAGACAAAAAACCACATTCAGTTTTTGCAAAGCCACGTCGTGTATCACCTGATCGTAAGCACGCTGCATAAATGAAGAGTAGATATTGCAAAAGGGAACCTGGCCCGAAATAGCCAGACCAGCTGAAAAAGTAACCGCGTGCTGCTCAGCAATGCCCACATCAAAAGCCCGGTCGGGCATCTTCTCCATCATCAGGTTGAGGCTGCAGCCCGAGGGCATAGCGGGGGTTATGCCCACAATTTTTTTATTGAGACGGGCCAGCTCGATGATGGTGTATCCAAAAACATCCTGAAACTTGGGCGGCTTGGGCATTTGGGATTTTGGCTCTATAAAACGCCCGGTATGTTTATCGAACACCCCGCCGGTAGCATGCCAGGCGGTTTGATTTTCTTCGGCCAGTTTAAATCCTTTTCCCTTTTTGGTAATGACGTGAAGCACTTTCGGCCCCGGAATGGCCTTCAGATCGCTGAGTACCTGAGTCAACCGGGCCACATCGTGTCCGTCGACAGGGCCAAAGTAACGAATCCCCAGGCCTTCAAAAATATTGGCGTGTCGGGTAAGAAGTGTCTTCAAACTGTGATTGATCTTTACAATGAGCTCACGTGAACGCAGCCCCCCCATTTTAAACTTACCCAGTGCCTTAAACACCTCGCGTCGCAACTTGTTGTAGGTCTGGCTGGTGGCAATATCTGTGAGGTAGTCACTGAAGCCACCCACATTAGGGTCGATGGCCATGTTGTTGTCGTTGAGGATAACCAGCATGTCGGCTTTGACGGCGGCCATATTATTGAGTCCTTCAAAAGCCAGACCGGCGGTCATGGCGCCATCGCCAATTACCGCAACTATCTGGCGGTCCATCTCCTTATCTCTGCGCCTGGCAATGGCCATGCCCAGGGCAGCCGAAATAGAGGTGGAGGAATGTCCCGTACCAAAGGCATCGTATTCGCTCTCAAAAATATTGGGAAAGCCGCTGAGGCCACCCCGTTTACGGTTGGTGTAAAACTGCTCGCGCCGCCCGGTAAGTATCTTATGGCCATACGCCTGATGTCCCACATCCCACACTATTTTATCGTAGGGCGTATTGAACACATAATGAAGCGCTACGGTGAGTTCCACAACACCCAGGCTGGCCCCAAAATGGCCGGGATTACAGGAAACAGCATCAATAATGAACTCCCTCAGCTCGCGGCAGACATCGGGCAGCAACTCCGTAGGTAACTTGCGTAAGTCTTCGGGCTTATTAATGGTTTCCAACAATGCCTTCAGGGCCTCCTCCATCTCTTTGTATCCTGTTTAAAACAATGCTATTGGCAATTATAATGCAAAGATAAAATATTGTTAAGACTTTACCCAATTCAAAACTATTCACCAGAGAAAAACTGTCGGCTGAATATTTCGCCTATGGTATTAATAAGTGATTATAAGTTAACGCTTTAAAATAAATAACTTGCCAGCATGAAAAGATTCCTCTAATAGTATTCCTTTATTTCAACTTCAAAAAATGGTATCGTCCAACCTATATCTTAGTACAAGCTAAAAAAACCTTCCCAAACAGCAACGATCTTTCTTATTTATCGCATCTTAGTGGGAATATATGAACCAATTGATAATTAATTGTTTTACTCATCGGTTCATTGTCATTACAAGATGGAAATACTATCTTTGTAAAAAGAAAAGGCAGAATTATGAAACTTACTATTAAGTGTCCGGTTTACCAGGTTTCTTAACAACCCAAACATTATGAAATCACTCCCCCTAATTTATATTACAACTTTTGTTGTCTCATTGTTGATTTCCTGTGTTCCCATTCGGCAGTTTCAGGATTTAGAGAAACAAACCAACGCGCTCACCGGCGAGATGGACCAGGTGAAGAGCGAAAATGAATTGCTGTCCGGCAGAAATACGGAATTGCAAAAACAGTTAGAAAAACTCCGATCGCAAGTGTCTTCAATGGCTGCCGACACCCTCCGGTTGGGCCGGGACCATCGGGATTGCCGTGAAAAGCTGGCCCGGATGAGGGAAGAATACGATCAACTGTTGGCTCAACTGCGCAACCAAACAGGTGCAGGTGGTTCCAAAGAACTTCTCACCTATCTGCAAACACTTCAGGAAGAGCTGCAAGCACGCGAAGATGCCCTGCGCAAGGCAGAGCGCGACCTGGCGATGAGGCAACAAGAGCTGGATGCTTCCCAAAGCCAGCTGAGCAGCCAAACCCTGCGACTCCAGGAGCTGGAACGTGCCCTGGCCCGTAAGGACAGCGCCAGCAATGCGCTTCGGCAGGCGGTAGCCAACGCGCTCACCGGCTTCGATAAAAGCCAGCTCAACGTGCACATCAAAAACGGCAAGGTATACGTTTCCCTGGAAGAGAAACTGCTCTTTGGCTCGGGCAGCTACCAGGTAGGTGCCCAGGGAGCGTCGGCCATTCGCAAGGTGGCTGAAGTGCTGGCTCAAAATACCGACATCAACGTGATGGTAGAGGGACACACCGACCCGGTGCCTTACCGCAGCGGTGTATTGCTTGACAACTGGGACCTCAGCGTGAAAAGAGCCACCTCGGTAGTCCGCATACTGCTCGAAAACAAAAACATAGACCCCTCACGCATTATTGCAGCAGGCCGGGGTGAATTTGTTCCGGTAACCTCAAACGACACAGCTGCCGGCAGGCAAAAAAACCGGCGCACCGAAATCATTCTGACGCCCGAACTGGATAAGATATTGAACCTGCTGGAGACCAGATAAACATTTGAGGATGGTGAATATGTGGTACTCAGCAAAAGCTCGCCGAACCAATGCCCTGGAATACCTGCGCACGCTCTCTTTCCATCGGATATTTAATATGCTTAAGTTGCTGACAGGTTATTACACATCGAGAATTGCGAGAAGACCGGTGATGTGGGGTATGCCCTTTGCCCTTTCGACAGAGCCTTCGGGCCACTGCCAGCTTAAATGTCCCGAATGCCCCACCGGTGCCGGCACCCTCAACCGGGTAAAGGGCACAATGACCCCTCAAATATTCCAAAAAGCACTGGATGATTCGGCTCCCGGGCTGATGTATCTGAATCTATTTTTCCAGGGAGAGCCGCTACTGAACCTGCATATTGCCAAAATGGTAAAGAGCGCCCGGACCCATAACATCTACACCACCATCAGCACCAACGGTTTGTTGCTCCATGCAACCATCTGTGAAGCCCTGGTTACGGCAGGCCTCTCCCGGGTATTAATATCACTCGACGGGATTACACAGGAAACCTATCAAAAATATCGTAAGGGTGGAGATGTAGATATCGTGAAAGAGGGAATACAACGCCTGCTTGCTGCGCGGGAAAAGATGAATGCAGACCTGCCTCTCGTGGTGGTTCAGTTTTTGGCCTTTGAGCACAATCAACATGAGTTGCCGGCTATACAAGATTGGTGCAGCCAAACCGGGGTGGATAAACTTGAAATAAAAACGGCACAGATCGGGGGTCTGGCCGGCACAACCATCCGCCCACCCCGCGAAAAACGATGGTCGCGTTACAAGGGCGAGACCAACGGAAGGTTCGAGCTCAAAAACCGCATGCGCAACCACTGCTGGCGACAGTGGAGCAGTGCAGTAGTTGCCTGGAATGGCGCAGTTGCACCATGTTGCTACGACAAAAACCTGGAGCATTCTCCCGGCACAATCAACGGGCAATCGCTTAAAGCAATCTGGCAGGAAGAAGCGCTTACTGAGTACCGCCGTCAGATTTTAAAGGATAAGCATCAAATCCACATCTGCCACTCCTGTCCCGAAGGCCGGAAATTTTGGATTTAAATCCCACCTTTACGGCAATAACCGCCAGAAGAGCACAAAGCCCGATAACTTTTTGACCAAAAAGTGTATTATCCAATTTATTGTTGTTACTTTTAGAGAGCCATATTCCCCAAATAATAGTTAAGAATTTTTAGAATGGGCATTTCACCCGACCCTCTGTTGTTTCGAAAGATAAAAGCATTCGTTAACCGACGCCTGGGACCTGTATCCATCCCGGGAGAAGGAATTAACTACTGGCGCCAGAGGGTTTTTCACTATTTGTGCATGGCTGTTATCTTTCTGGGGGTAATTGCCTATCTATACTACACGCTTCTTTTTATTGTTAATAATCAGCCAGAATTTGCGCTGTTTTCTACCTTCGCCTTCTTCTCAACGGTTCTCATCGTATCCATTGAACGAATTCCTGTTAAATTCCGGGTTGGATGGTTGTTGCTCATGTTTTATCTTACCGGTTGTTTTCTGCTGTTTGCCGGCGCTCACCCGGTTCCGGGGATGCTCTTTTTCCTCTCCTACTCCATTATGGCCGTCACCATAGCAGGACAAACGGCAGCTATGCGCTCCATTGTCTACAACCTCCTGGCCATCGGGCTGGGAGGTCTTTACCGTTACAGCGGATGGATACCGGACCTTTCACCGGAACTCTCTCTCCAAACCTATGTTAGTCTGACCTTTAGCTTTGTTATACTGAATGTGGTGACCATAGTTCCACTTCTTTCCCTGATCAATGGCTTGTTGTTCAGCCTTAATAAAGAGAAACGATTTCAAAGGTTGCTGGCCGGCGAACGAAAAGAACTGGCCAGGGCCATAAAAAAAGCTGAAGAATCGGATCGCCTAAAGTCGGCCTTTCTGGCAAATATGTCACATGAAATCAGGACACCAATGAATGCCATCTTAGGATTCTCCAACCTGCTTTCGCATCCCGAAATAAGCGAACCGGAGAAGAAAGAGTTTGTTGAACTCATCAGGCACAACAGCCAAAGCCTGATGACGCTGGTGGACGACATCGTCGATATTTCAATGATTGAGAGCGGACAATTCAGGATAAAGAATGCTCCCTGCCAGCTTCATAAGCTACTGGATGAAATTCATCATACTTTCTCCGAAGATATGATCCGCCGGGGCATTGTCAACATCCGGTTTTATCTGAAAAAGGGAATCGCCGAAACCAATGTCCAGATACTCACCGATGGACCCAGACTGGCAAAAGTTTTATCCAGCTTGCTGAGTAATGCCATCAAATTTACCGATAAAGGATTTATTGAGTTTGGATACAGTCATATCCGTGAGCACTACCTGGAGTTTTATGTGAAAGATACCGGGATAGGTATCCCCAAAGGGAAAGAGCATGAAGTCTTTGGGCGGTTCGTGAAAGGAAAACCCGGTACTGAACGGCTCTATGGCGGAACCGGCATTGGGCTCACCATTGCCAGGCATCTGGTGGAGTTGATGGGGGGTGAAATATGGGCCAGATCGGAGCCGATGGCCGGCACCACCATTTTCTTTACCCTTCCCTACCAACGATTAGGTGTTGCTCCGGGAACCGAACAACCCATGAGAAACAAACCTGTCATCAACTGGGCAGGGAAAACATTTTTGGTGGCCGAAGATGAAGAGGACAACTTTCGGTACCTCGAAGTGGCACTTTCTCTTAACAATGCCAGCCTTATTTGGGCGCGCGACGGGGAGGAAGCGGTAGAGCTGTTCCGAAAAACAGAGCATATCGACCTGGTGCTGATGGACATTAAAATGCCCAAAATGGATGGCTATCAGGCTACCCATGCCATTAAATCTATTAAACCCGGGGTGCCGATAATTGCGCAAACTGCCTATTCAATGGCCGAAGAGAGGGAGAAATCGATAAAGGCGGGTTGCGACGGATACATTGCCAAACCCATAAACTACAAGGACCTGCTTCATTTAATCCAAAAATCGCTGGCAGCAGGCAAACAGCCTTGCGCATAATGGGTTAAACTACTTCTTTACCAGGTTGTTTTTAATCATATACTCTGCAATTTGCACGGCATTAAGGGCAGCCCCCTTGCGTATCTGGTCCGAAACAGTCCAGAAAGTAAGCCCATTGGGATTGGCCAGGTCGGCACGGATGCGTCCTACAAAAACCTCATCGCGTCCGGTGAGAAACAGCGGCATAGGGTACTCATTCTTTTGAGGATTGTCTATCAGCACTATCCCTTTAGCATTGGCAAACGCCTCACGGGCCTCTTCCACGCTGACCGGTCGTTCGGTTTCCACCCACATGGCTTCGGAGTGAGCCCGCATTACAGGAATGCGCACGCAGGTGGCACTCACCTGAACATCGGAGTGCATAATCTTGCGTGTTTCGTGGTACATCTTCATCTCCTCCCTGGTGTAGCCGTTATCGGTAAACACATCTACATGAGGGATGATGTTCATAGCCAGCTGATGCTGAAACTTTTGAACCGTGGGTTGCTCGCCTTTTACCACCTGGCGTATCTGCAGGTCGAGCTCGTCCATTCCGCTGGCACCGGCGCCACTGGCAGCCTGATAGGTGGAGACATGCACCCGGCGAATGTGCGACAGGTTTTCAATCACCTTTAGCGCAACCACCATCTGTATGGTAGTACAATTTGGGTTGGCAATTATATTACGCGGAATGTGAGCACAATCTTCGGCATTTACCTCGGGCACCACCAGTGGCACGTCTGCATCCATACGGAACGCGCTGGAGTTGTCGATCATCACCGTACCATGTTTGGTAATGGTGTCGGCAAATTCCTTTGAAATCCCTGCCCCTGCACTGGTAAGAGCAATGGCAATGTCCTTAAAGTCGTCGTTGTGCTTCAGCTCTTTAACAATCAGCTCCTTCCCCCTAAAGGTGTATTTTTTTCCTGCGCTTCGTGTCGAACCGAACAAAACAAGTTCACCCAAAGGGGGTTCCCTCTTTTCCAATACATTTAAAAACTCCTGTCCTACGGCACCACTGGCACCTACCACTGCTATTTTCATGGTTAAAAGATTTATTCTTTATATTGTAAATTAACAGAAAAAGGGTTAACTTGACTTTCTGTGATTGAAGATGTTCAAGAAATCCCACATTCCCTTTTTGAATGGCACTTTTTTACGGTCACCTTTTACATTCGCTGCAAAAATAGTCTTAATTTATTACAATTCATTGCGCAATGAGACTGATTTTCGCCATTTTGCTTTTTCTGAGCAGCACGTGCTTTTCTCAAACCACGCCACCGGTAAATCCGGTTATCGGGTATCCCGAAGGGTGGACAGGCGATATCGCCTTGTTTGAGACCGATGCCCAGGAGAGCCGTCTCCAGCTAAAAGCACCTGCCGTGACCGGCGAAGCCTTCATCTTCACCACCAGTGCTTCGATAGAAAATGCAGAGTGGCTTATCGCGTTCCGCATGGAGTTCAATCCCTCCTCATCCAACTACATGAAGGTTTACTTAGCCACCGACGAAAGCCCCGGTTTCGACCATGGCTTTTATCTGGTGTTGGGCACCACTGACGACAATATTTCGCTTTGGCAACGACGCAGCGGCAAGGATTCCATTTTGGTGGAGGGAGTAGCAGAGAGACTGAACAGCAGCCTGGCCGAAGGAACAGTGCGGGTAAACCGAACGACCGGTGGCGCCTGGCTTCTGGAATCCGACACGGGAACCGGCTGGCAAACCGAGGGAAGCGCCCACAGCTCCCTTGGATTCGACGCCGGATATTTTGGTTTAAGTTGCCATTACACATCTACCCGCAGTGACAAATTCTTTGCAGGCCCCATCACCATTACCGGTAAGCCTTATGCCGACACCATCCCGCCAACCGTAAGGGAGTTTGATGTGCTCAACAGCCGGCAAATTCAAATCGACGTATCCGAACCCCTGGATACACTCACAGTGCGGCCACTGACTCTCACTTTTTCACCACCAGCTCCAGCTGTGAAGCGCATCACCTTTGATCCGTCCATGACCAGGGTGTTACTTTTTTTGGAATCCCCGCTTCCACCATTAGAGAATGCCTCCCTGACTCTTTCGGGCTGGCGCGATGCAGCTGGAAATGCAGTGAAGGATACAACCCTCCTCTTCTCCTATCGTCCGCCTCAAATAACGGCGATTTCAGTGATGGATTATTCCACACTTCAGGTTTGCTTTAACGTGGAGATGCCCTCAGGTTGGCTGCAGCCGCATCATTTCACTATTGAAGGATTTTCGGGTAACGTCATTTCTGTTACCCCTGAAGGGGAGCGTTGCTACCGGCTCTTGCTGGATACACCTCTGGCCGATGGAACCGAATACGACCTGTTTATCGAAAACCTCATTCTGCCCAATGGTGATGCAGCTCCCCGCGGACCTTATGTGCTTTATTATCACGAGGCAGCCCGTTACGATCTGGTGATGAATGAAGTAATGCACGATCCGGTTCCGCCTGCTCTCCTGCCTCCGGTTGAATATCTGGAGTTGTTTAACCGGTCGCAACTGCCTGTTAACCTTGGGAACATGGCGCTCGTGATAAATAACAAGCGGACTCTTCTCCCCCCGCATCTTATCTTTCCCGGGGAATATGCCGTGTTGTATTCTGTGGCAGATATTTCGCAGGCTACCGGTTTTGTAAATGGGGTGGCAGTTCCCCAATGGCCCGGACTGCCCAACAGTGGCGGAGAAATAATAGTGTATAATCCATCAGAAAAAGTGGTGACGGCGCTCAGATACACAGACACACTACCGGGCGAAGCCTTTAAACAGGAGGGCGGCTGGTCCATGGAAATAATTGACCCCGACAACCTCTCCAACGATGCCGGCAACCGTGGATATTCCGCCAGTCCCAATGGTGGCACCCCGGGAGAAGCCAACTCCCTTTTCGCATCCAACCCGGACCTGCTCCCGCCTTCCATCACCGATGCCTGGCTGGAGGACGACTCTACATTGATGCTTCTTTTTTCGGAACCCATGCAGGAAGTAACCGGGCCTTTTACTCTTTCCGGCAGCAGCCTGACGATTCAAGGTATTGAGCAGGAAACTTTGTTTCAGGATGGATTCCGGCTTTCATTTCCCGAAGCCCTTCCTCCTCACCAGGTTTACGAATTAAGAATGCCGGAGAATCTCACCGACCTGGCCGGCAACCCGTTTAAGGCTTCATACGACTTTGAGTTCGGTCGGCCCGGCGCCATCGACAGTTTCGACATTGCGATCAACGAACTGCTTTACGACCCACCGGGTAGCGGGAGCGATTACGTGGAGCTTTATAACCGTTCGGAGCACATCGGCGACCTGGCAGCACTTTGCATCAGCAGGGCCTCGATGGATGGGAAGCCTGAAAAACTCAACCTGCTAAGTGACAGGCGTCGATGGTTCCTGCCCGGACAACGGCTCTGCTTTACTCCGGACACAGCCTTTATACAGACGCATTACCTTTGCGAAAAACCTCATCATCTGAGACCTTTGCCTTCGCTTCCCAACTTCACCAATGAGGGGGGCACCGTGTTTTTAACCCGTTTGAATGGTCAAATAGTGGATTATTTTAATTACTCGCCCGACCTTCACTTTCCGCTATTGGTAAATACCAAAGGGGTTGCATTGGAGCGTACCATGCCCCATGCCGTTACCAACCAGCCTTCCACCTGGCATTCGGCGGCTGCTACCGCTGGCTATGGAACGCCCACCGGCAAGAACTCGCAACATATTGAGGAGGCCATGCTTGTGTCCCAACAGCTTTTTACGGTAAGTCCCGATGTTTTTACACCCAATCAGGATGGTTTTCTGGATGTGTTGGTGATTTCCTATGACTATCCGGAGCCCGGAAATACCGGAACGATAAAAATATTCAACACCCTGGGCGAGGTGGAGCGTCAATTGCTTAACAACCGCTCCCTGGGCACTTCCGGCCAGATAACCTGGGATGGCACCCGCGATGATGGAAGCCGCTGTCCTCCCGGCATATACATAGTTTGGGGCCGTGTGTTTAACCTCGGGGGCCGTGTACAGGAATATAAAACCACTTGTGTGTTGGGAACAGGCGGTTTGATAGAATGAAAGGGGAGCTACCAGGATGCAAAAAACCCTATAAAATGAACATGAAAAGAGAGATTTACCAAAAAGAGGGCAGAGCCTTTGAAAAGACGTCTGAAGAGTTGGAGCGCATCGCCAAAATAATTGTAGAAGCTGCCTTTGAAGTCCATCGCCAACTGGGGCCGGGATTGCTCGAGAAAATATATGAGGCATGTTTTTGCTATGAACTGACTAAAAGAGGCTTAGAGTGTCGTCGGCAGGTGGAAATTCCCTTTTTTTACGATGGATTGGAATTTGATGAAGGTTTACGCGTGGATGTGTTGGTTGAAGAGGCAGTTATTTGCGAGTTGAAAGCAGTTGAAACAGTCAATCCATTGTGGCAGGCACAAATAATCAGCCACTTAAAGTTAACAAATAGGAGGTTGGGTTTTTTGATAAACTTTAACGTCCCTTTGATAAAACAGGGTATAAAGCGTTTTATCCGGTAAGAATAAATATCCCCGAAGACTCAAAGGCATGAAGATTAGAGCCACAAAGACAGTAGAGTAGGGTACAAAGCTAACAGTTTGTTAGCTTTGTAGTCCCCTCTTCAAACCGTACGTGCGGTTTTCCCGCATACGGCTTTCCTTGCACTTTCATCGTTGGGCATTCACAGGTCGTATGCCGGAAGTCCTGTATG
>JACDJA010001891.1_pt1 | contig 16288 bp, 14 predicted proteins | sample 7449241 | NCBI WGS metagenome assembly JACDJA01 (sample SAMN14253289, study PRJNA609438) | sludge metagenome | isolation source: initial anaerobic sludge | collected 2018-12-20 | reverse complement strand
CTCAACAACAAGATCCGCGTCATCCAACGTCGCGCTTACGGACTGCGTGACGAAGAGTATCTGCGCCTGAAAGTGCTCACTTGCATGCTACCGGAGCTGTGAAATCGGGTGAATCTACCCACACGACTTCACGAAGACCCAGAAAAACCATGCCATCGCGGTCGGGGAAGCGACTGCGCAGACCGTCCTGAAACTCCTGACTGGAAAACGGCACGGGCGCGCTATGCCTCACGAACCACGCCACCATTCGATCAAACAGGATGCGCGGATCACGCTCGGCGACAAACTCCAGCTCGCCGTTCCTCATCTTCACCACGGGTAGTTGCTTCAGGTGGGTCTGAACAAAATCCCATGCCGATTCCGGTGTGGCCCCGCGTTGAGCGAAACGTTGCTCCAAGCCACCGTTGGGTTTGTAGGCAGAGATGACCAGATCTTGCTTGACGGCGACCGCCGTGGTCACGGCTTTGAAGCTGCCTTGCTTTTTATCCAGTGCTGAAACGTTGGCAACCACAAAGCCTGCTTGCTGCATGGCAGTTTGTAGACCATTCCATACCGCTGCTTGCGTATTGGAAAATACAACGGTCATCCAGCGGCCAGGTTTCAGTACGCGGAAATATTCACTGAAGCAATCGGCCATCAGCTTCCGGTAGTCTTCAACCGACTTCTGTGCTGCGCGGTTTTCCTTGGCGCGATCCACAATGGCATCCAGCTTTGCCTGAGTGGTCACACCGTGCCAGGCCTCGACAATAAAATTTAACTCGGCATAGGGCAGGTTTTCGCCAAAGGGTGGGTCGGTGAAAATATAATCAACGGAGTCATCAGAAAGTGGTAGCTGGGCCGCCGAACCAGTTGTCACAGCTACATTAGACGCCAGTTTTACCGGTCTAAAAGTTTTCGTTAAACGGTCTAGCTTTCCATCCAGGATGTACCAAGGGCTGCATTCTGAGTGTTGGGATGCAACATAATAGACACCAGCCAAATACTGATTTACTTGAGAATACCCAGTCGGCCTGTATCGGTTAAGAAGAGTTGCAGTCCATATAGCCTGTTCGACCATGAAAAGCAGGAAAGAGCGTATGCGAGGCGAAGGATGCGCGAGAGCTTTTTCCCATAGTGCGCCCATTGCCTGTGCAGAGCGAGGTAGAAACATGTGATGTGTATGCGTGATTCCCTTGTCACGCATGCGAGGCGCCTCCCACATGTCCGCGAAGGGAAACGCGACGACAGGTACATTTTCATGCAGTGGCAAGGCATCAATTCTTTGTTGAAGTGCCAAATCCGCCGCATCAGGCTTTTTCTCGTATTTCGTTTTGCCAATGCGATACGCAATTAGGCTGGGCACACGCTTAGGGGTTGATAGCGTTTCACCTGTAACTTTGTCGAGCGTGTTGATGTAAAGTCGTTCAAGCTTTTTCTTTGTCAGGCCTACGTTGCAGTGCGGGCATGGGAAGCTTTCACGTACGCGCTTGCTCTCCGTATCCAGTGCCTCATCGAGAAAGTTCACTTCTCCGGCGCATTCAGGGCAGCTGAACACTTCACTCCACACGGTATATTCGATCCGTCCCTTGGTCTTGCCGTCGCTATGCAGGGTCTCGTACATCCAGCCGATTTCCTGCTCAACTTCCTTGAGCAACTGTTTGCCTGCTTTCGCAAAGGCATCAACATCAAAAGGGATGTTGTAGTTGGCACCAATGAAGGTTGCCGCCGGGGACAGGTCGTTCAATACAACTCGCCGTGCGCCCCACTGGGGAGCTTTGCGGCCCTCCTGCTTCCAGGCCATCTCAATTTCGTGCCGGTAGCTGGCTGGGGCGGTTCCACACCACTGGGCGGCAACGCCGGTCATGCCCGAGCCCGCGAAGCCATCCAGCACAATATCGCCGGGCTGGGTGTAGTGCAGGATCGACGGCACAATGGCCAGGTGCGGCACTTTAGTGTGGTAGGAATGTGCCCGATAGATGGCATCGGTTTTGCCGACCGAAACATCAATCGCCAGGGGTTCCCGGCTGTATGTCTGCTGCGGATCGTAAGGCTTCCCGTAGTGCTCGACGAACTCGGCAAGCCAGGGGTTGGGGCAGGCGGTGTAATAAGGCGGATCGGACATGGCCAGAATCGCCTCATCGGTGCCCTGCGGAAAACCCTCCTGCTTGCGGAATTCCGGATCTTTCAGCTTTTCAGCCAGCAGCTTCAGATAATGCTCGCGGCGCGCCTGGTCGCTGGGGAAGGTTTGGCCCAGGCACTCAACTGGTTCTGCTGCTGCGTCCTGGGATTCAAAAAGGGATGTCATCGTCAAATTCTCCGGCATCGTAGGCCGTTTTTTCCAACTGATTTAAGCCAAAAAGCTATTCAACGCTTTGAAAACTTTCTCAAAGCGATCCAAGGTTCCAGCAACTGAATCGTCTTCCCCATCGAGCATCTGAGGATTTCTCATCAGGTAGTCGGCGGGCACATAGTGGCCGAAGTCAGGGGCGTCAGCCGGCAATGTTCGACACAGCGCCTCCATCTGCTTGACGATGCGGCATGTATTCTGATCGGCCTCGCTGGCTTTCTCGACGGTGATTTCGCCTTCTTTGAGGCCTAACGCTTGATTGACCAGGGTGCAGTAGAAGGTGCTATCGAATAAATCTTCCACATCACTTTCAGGCTTTTCTGTGAAATCAGCTGCGGTGAGCACTCTTTCGGACTTCAGTATCTGGCTTTGCCGCAATCTTTCGACCTTGCTTTTGTCACCCTTCCCGTAATCGCATAGCACAGCCATGTTGAGATTGTTGCCGCTGAAGAGTGAGGAGAAAGACCACACTTTATCCAGCCCGCCGGTGGGGCAGATTGTCCAACGCTTATCCAGGCCGGTCCTTCCCCTGGCTTGCAATGCTCGCGATACGACTTGCAGATAAACAACGTCGGACGGTCCCTCTACCAGCAAACAGTTTTGGCCAACAAATAGGGACTGAGTGATTTCGTAGCCGAGGTGGGCCTGCAAAGGGAAAAGCGTGTCCTTATCAACCGAAAGTACATCGGCGGATACCTTCGTGCCTTTGACTACTGGGCGACGTGGGTCGCGGTAGTCGACAACGTCTTCGACAACACGAACATCTTCAAGGCGCTGGGCTGGCACCATGAAGGGCGAGTGGGTGGTGTAGATAACCTGGTGCTCAGGCAAAATCCGCTCTTCGATATACCGCAGAAGATCGGATTGAGCTTTGCCATGTAGGGTCAGACCCGGCTCATCAAGAAGTATGATTGCTTTGCCTGCAGACTTCTTAAGCTGTTTGAATTGCGCTAGAAAAGAGAAGAACCAGACAAAGCCTGCGCTGCGTTCGGATAGAGGAACGGTTACGCGATGATGCTTATTCTCAATCCGTATCTTTGCGATTTTACCGTTATTGAACGGGGGTGGGTCATTGGGCCTCCCCTCGTTAATTTCGATCTTGATGGCCAAGGCGTCGTTCTGGGTCCAGAACTCGAAAATCTCATCGGTGATGTCGTTTGACGCCCCTTCGCACTGAGCTACCAATTCCTCGTGTTTTGCAGCATCGCGGAGCTCCTCTATGGTCGTACCCGCGTACTCCAAGAAATCGAGGAATATCCTGTCTCCGGAGCTGACCTTTCCTTGTTTCTTGTCTTCTGCAAGTTTGTTCAGGGAAATTTCGCCTGACATCCGTTCAAAATGAGATGTATAGAAGAAAGTAGGCTTTCGCTCGTTGAGGAGGTCGATAGCTGCAAGCACAGGGCTTCCATCCCGGAATTTCTCAATGGCTTGCATGAGCGCAGTCTGCGCTTCCGACCGCTCAGGTAGGCCTTTGAGTGCCGCCAACGCATCCCTTCCGGTCTTGATCTGCTTCAGGTCGCCCTTGTCTTTAGCATTTAGCCCGTGGCGTGCCTGAAGCTTGCGGATGCACTCCTCTTCGTTAACCGGAATGCTCCAAGTGTTTCCGCGACCGATATGGCTGGTGATGATCACTTCATTATCTTCGAGAACATCTGCTCCTAGAAGATCTTCCAGGGCTTCCATGTCATCGTCATCCAGCCGCCACCAGCTTTTGGCAACCGGGGATACTTCATTAGGGTGGCGCTCATTAAATTTGCTTAGATAGCGGCGCGGGTAGTCTCGCGTCTTGTCGTACGCATAATCAGAATCAGAAGGGGCAATGCCTTGGATGGCATTCAGTATCGCGGTTTTTCCCGCCTCGTTCTTGCCGACCAGGCACGTCATGGCGCCGACCTGGAATTCGCCGCTGTCTTCGACAGATCGAAAGTTGGTGACCTGAACTTTTATTAGCTTCATTTTTCTTGCCCCCTATACATAATCCTGAGTTGACCTCACTCCACCACAAACCGCAGCTTGCTCGCGTCCTTGCCCTTGCAGCGCTCAGTCATGAATGACTCGAAGCGGCGGCGCAGGTCTTCAGGCGTGGCGGGAGAGCCGCCGGCCAGCAGCGCCTGTTTGATGTCGTCGCCGGTAACCAGGATCTTCTCCAGGCCGGACAGCGCCTCCTGGATGGTGGCTACAAATTCCGGCGTGACTGGGTCGGGCAGTGTTTTGGACGCCAGGAAGGCGGTAATCAGCTCGCGCTGGCTGGCCTTCAGCAGCTCGAAGTTGGCCTGAATGATGGGGTCGTCGAGGTTGTCCAGCAGTGTCTGCTGCCAGCCGTCGAGCAGGCGGTCCAGCTCTTCATCCAGGGCCTTGAGGACGTTGGCGGCCGGCAGCAGGTCGGCTTGCTCGTTGGTCGGCCGGAAACCGCAGTGCGGGCATACCGGGCTGGTGGCCAGCTCAGCCTCGACCAGCGAGGCGCAGCTTTTGAGCTTGTCGAGCTTGTCTTCGAAGCTGGTGAGCTGTCCGGTAGGCATCAGCGAGATGCCCGCTAGGGCGCGCAGCGTGGTGATGCGCGAGTCGCGGCGCAGGGCTGTCTTGGTCTTGTCCTCGGCTACGCCGAGCCGTGCCTTGCTGTGCTGGGCCACGTAGGCATTGATGTAGTCTTTCTTGAGCGCTGCCAGTTGTTGGCGGTAGGTGGCGGCGTGGGCGGCGCTTTTGTCCTGGGCGAGCTTGTCGAGAAGGTCCTTGCGGGCTGCTTGTGCTTGCTGCACCCAAGGGTGATCGCTTGGCAGGACCATTTCCGCCTGGGACAGGTAGCCAGCCACACTGCCCAGCTCAGCGACCAAATCACGCAGTTTCTCAACAGCGGAGAGCACATCCAGGTTCTTCTGCTGTGCCTCGATGTCGGCCTGGGTGATGCGCAGGTTCTTCAGCTTGCCCACGGTGTTGTAGGGGGACAGGCTTTCCAGGAAGCTCTTGAGGGCTTCCAGGCGGCTGCGCCAGTCACGCAGCTCTTCCTCACGCAGCAGGGACTGACCCCAGAAGCTCAGACGGGTTTGCAGGTCGGTACCTACGGTGAGCACGCGGTTGACTAGCTTGGCGACGGCTTCCAGCAGTTCCTTGACGGGCTCTTCCTTGCCCTGGGTTGCCATCTGCGCGAAACCGCTTGGCAGGCCCAGCAGCTCGAACAATGAGCGCAGGACGGCGACGTTGATCTCCTTGGGGGCTTCAACGTGTTTGAAGGTCTTCAGATCATCCAGGGCGCGTTCCACCAGAAGCGTGAGTTTGCCGGAGTCGATCTTGTCACCGGTGATGGCGAGCACGATGTCGCCGGAGTAGACCAACCCGCCCAGCACGGCCATCAGCAGATCGGGCTCCAGGCGGAAGCGTACCGGTGCGAAGAACTCGACATCGGTGGCGCCACTGATCAGCTCGGCGCGGTTGAGAACCTGGCCGTGACCTTTGGCGGTGAGGCGGCTGAGGACTTCCTGGGCGTAACGGGAGCGGGTCGGCTCGATGCGGTCGCCGTCGAGCATTTCCAGGGCATCGAGGATGACGATGGCGTCCTTGGTGCGGGTGCCACCGGCAAGTGCCTTCAGCGCGTTGCCGATGAGCTGCTTGCGGTTGGCTTCGGTGACCAGCGCGGAGAACGTCGGGTACTCCGGTGCCAGATCGGCAAAATGGGTGCCGAGGGCCAGGCCTGATGTCACGTTAACGATGTCACGGAAGTTGGCGCGCTCATCCGGCCCCAGGCGCAGCTTGTCACGCATGGAGACGCCCTTGGCCCACTCCTGCAGGGTTTTGGTCTTGCCCTGGTAGGTGACTTCGAAGGCTGTCAGCTGCTTGTCCTGCAGCCATTTGCTCATGTCTCGCAGGGCTTCTTTGGCCTTGTCCAGATACACCGACTTGGCGCCACCGCTGGCCGAGGATGCCAGCTCCTGGGCAGCGGCATAGCTGGCCAGATAGCGCTTGATGGCATCGTCCAGGCCTTTCAGGCGGAAAAACACCTCATCCATGCGGCTGTCGTCGCGAAAGCGCGGGGGCTCGAACGGCTGGATGAAGTAGATATAGAAATCGCGCTCCGGCTGGGCGGTCGGCCGGTCGTTGGGGGCACCCAGGAACAGGTAGCCGTTGCGTTCGACACGCCGCTCCTGCCATTCCACCTGGTGCTGCCAAATCCGGTAGCCGGTGACGTAGGTGTCTTCCTCGGTACGCTCCATCAACTGCATCAGGGCGCCGTAGTAGGCACGATCCAGGGCGTCGTCGGACAGTGCTTCGGCGCGCTTCTCGATTTGCGCGTCGTAGTCGACGTCTTTCTTCAGGTCGAGGTAGTACTGCTCGGTGTCGGGCGCTTTGGAGATGAACTGGCCGTTCACCGTTTTGACGATCTCGCGCAGGGTGGTTTGCACGGCGGTCAGCAGGTCGTCGGCCGGCTCGCCCCCCATGTCCTCGATGCCGGGCTGGTACAGGCAGAGGGTGTCGCGCAGCTCTTCTGCGGTCGGCCCAACGGGCACGTAGATATCGCCGCCGGTGGTCAGGCGGTGGACCGACAGGCCTTTGATGACGCGAATGGCCATGGCTTTGTAGGCGGGGCGAGAAAACGCTTTTTGCACACGCTCGCCCAGCACTTCAGCGACATTGAGTACCGGGCCGATATTCGGGTCCGAGCGCAATACCGAGTTGGATGTGACCGTTTCCCAGAACTTGTCGAAGCCGATCAGGCCTGGACGGTCGGTGGGCACTTCATCGTCCAGGATGGCCTGGATCTGGTCGCGCAGGGTGACCAGCGCGCCGCGTTTTTCGGTAAAGATCAGACGCTCGAAGGTGCCGATGTAGTCCGGGTGCACCGGAAACAGCCGCACGTATTCATCCATCCGCTCGTTCATGTTGTGGTAGAACTTGGCGAAGGGTGTGAGGTAGGTGCGGATCTTGTGCTGCTGGTCAGCGGATTTTTTCAGCAGACGCTCGGCAACCACGAAGCTGACATCCTGACGGGCCAGCAGTACCTGGGCGAAGCGCTCGTTCACACGGCGCAGGCTATCGGCAACATGCTGGAATCGGCTGCTGTCGAAAATGGCTTCCTGCACGCCGGCCACGAAACGGAAACGCAGGTGCTTGGTGACTTCGCCGATCTCGCGCAGGAAGGACAGATCCAGCACCAGGTCGTGGTCCTTGCGCGAGCGCAGGAACTCAAGGAACTCGTCGACCACCAGCAGCACGCCCTTGCCAGGGTGTACTTCGTCAAAGGCGGCCATCATTTCCTCGAACGCCGCTTTGTTATTGACGACTTTGTCGGCCGGCGGGAAGGCGTAGCTGACGCCCTGCTTCTCCAGGAAGGTCTCCAGCTCCTGAGTGATGATGTCGCGCAGGGACATCTGGCTGGAGATTTCGATGCGATGCACCTTGAACTTGCCAGCGATGCTGCCGGCCGCCTCGGCGACTTTGGGGTGCTGAACCATCGGCACATAGGCGGCGTCTTCGGCGATCAGCGACAGCACCGACATCAAGTGCGATTTACCGGTGCCGTAGTTGCCGACCACCAGCACACCCTTGTGGTCAACCGACTCATCGAAGGAGAGCTGCGGGATCATCTGTTTGGCAATGCGCTCGGCCATGTCATCGGAAATGACATAGGTGGCGACGAGCTTTTTGGCCTCGGTGGGCCGATTGGCGTCGAGCAGCTGAATGACCGACTCAATCGGCTCGAACTGAATAAGATCCCCGTAGCGCATGTGCTTCCCCTTTACCCCAACGATTCAATTTCAAATGGAACCAGGCCATCCAGGCCGTAGTCCTGATATTCCGGATGCCCCATCTCGGCATAGACGAGCCGGCCTTCGCGCAGCTCACCAGGCCACACCGCGACTACGCGGCGGCCATGGGCGTGGCGCTTGAGCAGGTCCAGCGGGTCCAGTTTGAGCGAGCGGTCGAACAGCAGCTCGAGATTGTCGAGCAACAGCAGGTCGCCCTCGGCATGTTCATCAGCCAGATCCCGCAGAACCACATTTGCCTGGAGTGCTCGCTGCCGCTGAGACATCGCGGCCAACTGGCGGCCCAAGGCGGCACCGACATTCATCACGCGTATGCCGTGCTGCTTTGCTAATTCACCGATCAAGGCACTCTTGCCGCTACCAGGGCGACCGATCAGCAGGACCAGCTTGGTTTGCAAGGCGCCTACTTCGTTAATTCGTTGTTCGAGCTGCTCCAGCATGGCGACCTCAGTCCAGTTCGGCCGCTTGCTGCTGCTCTGACGAGCAGTAGCCGGGTGCGAGCAAAGCGCTCTTGACGCCATAAATGGCCAGGTGGTCTTTCAACCACAGGCGATACTCAGGCCCCCGCAGGCTGTGATCCGGGGAACAATCGACGCTCCATTTGCGCAGAATGTAGCCCGCCGTGGCAGCCCGCAGTTTCATGTGCAGGCTGCCGTCGTCCATGCCGTAATCCATTTTGGTGATCTCAGGGCGCGGCTGTGCTGGATGCGGAACCAGTTCCAGTTCCACGATGCGGGTCCACTGGATATCCTGGTCGCTGCGTTCGTGGGCTTGCACGCTGGTATCCCGTGGGGCCGCGGGGCGCTTTATCCGTGTAATGACGAAATCCCTGAATTCCTGGGTTTTGCGATCAAAGGCGCGGACGTGCCAGCGCAGCCCGTTGTCGATCAGGGCAAAGGGCACGATTTCGCGCTGGGTGCGGCCGCTGGAAATGGAGTGATATTCGATGGCCAGGGGCCGCTCCTGGTGAATGGCCCGGGTGACGGCGGCCAGTACGTCCAGATCTGGATGCGTGAGTCTGGATGGAATCTCACTGGCTACCCAGGCTCTCAGCCGGGATGGTTCGCCATCGCCAAAGCCCTGGGTCAACCAGGCCAGGACCCGCTCGGGCTGGAAGTCAAAAACGGGTTTAAAGTGCTCGCCGAGCACGTAGTACTTGGCTTTGGTGTCGTAGTCGATATTGCCTGGCGCCAGTTCCTTGTAAACCGCCAGATCTCGCGTGGCAGCGGCCGACTGGATACCGAAGCGCGATACTAGATCCTGGCGGCGGATATCCCCAATGAAGCGCACCCGCAGCTCAACAAAGGCAAGGCGGTCGCGCTGCGGCTGGGTAAGGTCGTCAAGCTGTTCGTTGGACATTCCTGAGACTCATGCTGGAATCGGGGGCCATGATGGTTTCAGGAAGTATATGGCGCGCCCCAGCATGCGTCCATTACACACATGCCAATTCAGTGTGGCGATCATGGTGATCAGGGCTATGCTGGGGCGATGTTGGTGGATGGTGGGTTAGGACTCACTCTTGTTGTGGCCCGTATGCTCGGCTGTGCCAGCCAGGCTGTTACCTTCGAACGATGGGCTGCTCGCACGAAGTGATGACGCCAGGCGACCGCCTGCTGTATCCGCAACGCGGTCTTTAATCTTCTCAGCGGCCACAGCGCCGATGCCCTTGGCCAGGTTGCCTGCCGTGCTGGCTGCCAGGCTAACGGCCCGCTTTGCGCCGCTCTCCGAATTGCCACCAAACCCGGCGGCTTGGGCGAACGGGCTGCTGCCGGCATTGCCGTCACCGCCGGCGTTGGTACCATGGCCGCCAGCACTACTGTTTGACATTCCTCCCATGCTGGGCATGTCGCTCCCGCTCGACATCGAGGCTTGTGCCTTGTCGAACGCCGCCTTGATGGCTGAACCGCCACCCGCCAGGTTTGCAGCACCACCCATGACGGCTGAACCTGCCACGCTTGCTGCGCCCGCTGCCATCCCAGCCGCTCCCATAACGGCACTTACCGCTGCTCCGGTACCGAAGTTGCCGATGCCGCCGGCAGAACCGATGCCGGAACCTGTGATGATCCCGCCTACCATTGGCGGCACTCGGTTAACCAGCAACAGCAACGCCATGCAGAACACCAGCATGACGCCCAGCTCTTCGAAGTTGAGCACGTTCTGGTTCATCCTGGTGTAGAAGGTCGACAGCATGTCGTTACCAATGCCGACCAGCAGCACCATTGTCATGATCTGCACGGCCACGCCAAGGACGGTCTTGTAGTAGTTGATCGCCATGTCCGAAGTCCAACGCGAGCCGCCGAACCCCAGGAAGAAGATACCGGCATAGGCCAGCAGCCAGGCGGCGATCAGCATTAACAGCATGTTGATGGCGACCAGGGCCAGGAGCAGCATGATCGCGGCACTCAATACGGCACCCACCAGGCTATCGACGGGCGACCAGGCCGATAGGTTATTGATGGCCTGCTTCCAGATCATAAAGCCCACATCGACGATGCCGGACGGCGTGACAGAGGATACGCCGGCCGCCTGCTCACCGATTCTGGCCAATGACTAGATGATCGAGTTGGCAAACGCCGGGCCATTGACCAGCAGCCACCAGAAGAAGCCAGTGAAGATGATGAAGCGGACCAGCTCCGCGAAGAACTCGCCAATGTCCGCTTTGCGTAAGGCCATCATCCCGAACGTCCAGACCATTGAGATCACCACCAGCGTCCAGAACAGCCACGATGCAGCATCGATAATGACGTGCTGCCAACTGGCTGCTCGGGTGGCGTAGTCAGTTACTACCTGGTCGAGAATCCCTTGGTTGGTCAGGTTTGCACTGGCAAGGCTCGAATGCAGCAATAGGACGGTGCTGCCCAAGACAGTTTTGGTTAGCGTTTTCATCAGTTGCTCTCCTGTTCATGCGGCGCGGTCAACTCCAGCCAATTAAGCGGCTGTTCTGTGGGGGCAATGCCGCCGCCTGCTGGCCGGCGCGAGCACAACCCGGCAAATGTCTCCCGAGTTGCCTTGTCTTCGATCTTCATGATTTCTGCCATCTGGCAGTTGGCATCGTTGACCTCCGGCATGGTCGGAGCGGGCGGGGTGTTGTCGCAGCCAGTGATGGCGAGAAGGAAGCCTGCCAGCATCGGAATGGTGAATTTGCTCATGGTTGCCTCTCCTTGTCAGCGGGTCAGTTCGAGCCAGTTCTTGGGACTGTTGGTCGCCGCTATCCGCGATTCGGTGGAAGCGGCATGGGCAGCCTGTTGCTTCGCATCGAGGTCGGACTCGGCTTGCATCCGCGTTGCGATAACCTGGTGCTGCGCAAGCAACATGGCGCGCATCTGCAAGAGCTGATTGGCCTGCTGGCTGGCAAGCTGGTTGGCATAGCCGAGGGCCTGCATTTGTCCGTCCGCACCCTGCGCGCTGTGCTGGAGACGCTCCAGTGTGCGGGCGTCTGATTGCAGCGCATCCTGCTGCTGTTTCAGGGTATGGAACAGGTCATCATTGGCGCGCTTCTGGCTTTCGCTCGCCAGGCGGCGGTTCTCGTTCATGGCTGCCCATTCGGCATCTGTGCAACCGCCGGTGGCGTTAAAGCACGGCGAACCACGGTAGTAGGCGACGTCCTGGAACTTGCCGAGATACGCATCCAGGCTGCCGAGCTGGGTCTGGTAGTAATCCAGGGTGTTCATTGCCGAACGCAGGTTGTCCATCGTGCGGGTAGCCTGGTCCCAGATATACGCGGCCGGGGCTATGGTGTTCTGTAGCTGGTTTTCGTACTGCTGGAGCTGGGTTTGATACTGCTCGATCTGCTTGAGCGTTTGTGCCACCGACTCGATGGCGGTCATGACGTTTTGCGTCAGGTTGCCACCGTCAATGACTGGAATCCCGGCCTGAGCCGGTAGCGAGCCGCCGCCGATGGCGAGCGAGATCAGAAACGCGGTTTTAGCCGCTAAAATTTTGCGAGTTCTCATGGTCGATAACCTTTGCTGGAAGTGGCTAGCGTCATCGAGTAGCCGCGCCACGGAGCTATTCGGTAATTGACCAGAGCGACACCGAAGCCCGGCCGTTTTTGTTTGAATCACGGTGTCGATTTTTAGCGGCTAAAATCACTGATCAGCCTGAGGCCGAACAATGGTCCTCATTACGAGGGTCATCTGGTCCTGTGTGTCCTCGATCCTTGCCAGGAGGCGGTGGATAGTTTCCGAACCGAAAGCTGCGGTTCTCACATCGTCGGTTAGCCACAACTTGAGCAGCCCTCCCAGACGACCGAGGTCACCATTAATGCGCGCAAGCTCTCGCACCCGCTGGTAATCCGTGACGCCCTTGATTTGGTAGCCCTGACCAACCTCCCGCAAATAACGGGCAACACTCATTCCGGCCTGTTTGGCCTGTTGTTCGATATGGATCTTCTCTTCAGGCAGTACCGGAACCCGATGATGGTGTCGGCGTTTGCGGCTCGTCTCTTTCATCATTGCCTGTCTCTCTTTAACCCTTTCGGCGGCAGCCGATGCCTCGCAGAGCAGGATGAGCGTTGAACACCCTTGGGTGTGAATAAGATCCAGTGAAGATGGATAACCGGCTTGACGGTTAGCTAACTTCACACATCCTGCCCTGTGCTCAGCATCCAATCTTTCACATACACGCCAGGCAATTCATCGCTATTTCATTGCGGCTGGATCGCAACTCCAGTTGCCTCATGCGAATAAGCGATAAAACAGCGGTGTAGTTGCGTTCAACAGCACTGCAACAGCGATTCGACAGCGAGGTAACAGCGATCTTGCAGCGATCTTTATTTTCTGTTGATTTTGAGATGTCCCGCATGCGCGCAATCGTTGGTTTAGTTTCAACGCCAGGTGAGTGCGACATATCGAAGGGTGTTTCATTTAGAAGCAGGTAAAGCGAGTCTGGTTTATCTTCATCACGTGTTTCGAATGCAGGGTCATCACTTTCTCCTGGCGTTCACGTCACGGCGCAAGCCGTTTTATTGATCTGAGTCTTTACTAACATCAGTTCTTTTTACCCTTAGTATTTATTAGCGTCGGGTTTTCCGAATGCGGATTATCCGTAGTTGGATTTACCGTAGTTGGAAAATCCGAACGTGGTGAATCATGATTCCGGTACTCGGGTTGGTCTGACACGAGCCAGGTCGTGTGGCTGAACTTGCCTCGTTCTCCACGCTCTCGCTTGATTCGCAGATAGCCTGCTTGTTGCAGCTCCTGGAGCCCTGTTCGCGTCGCGTCTCGCCCCGACTTTTTCTGCTTGGATAGGTGGGACAGGCGTAGCCGGAAGTTGTCCGGCAGTGACAGCACGAACACCAGGATTCCCAGCGCTTTCCAGGACAGATTGGGGTCCCGAATAAGCTCATTGGGTAGCGTGGTGAAATTCGACCGGACTTTGCGGCGAACAATGACGGTATCATCCACATCATTGCCCTCATGCCTCGTCTATGAGTTCGGCAACATCACTTGCACGGAAATAAACGCGCCGGCCTACTTTGCGTTTGGCTGCGTTCCATTTCTGCGCAAACTCGGTTTGACTTCGCAACGCTATGCGGAGACCATCTGGACTACGCTTAAGCAACTCTGAAAGTTCTGTCAGTGACAGCAGCGGCCCATAACGGTCAAGAAGTTGTTCTTCGGTGGTCATCGTTTGGCTCCTTGTGAATACGCCCAACAAGTTCAATGTTCGCAGGGCTTCGGTAACCACCATTAGAAGGAAGGCACGATCATGAATACAGGCGCGGAAATGCCGAATATCACGCAAAAGAAAACAAAGTTGAGTCGTACCCGTGGAAGGCCAGCCAGGCATGAAAGCGAACGTATGAAAACGATTGCCTGGTATCACTTCCTGGCAGGGGAAAGAGCGCCTGCTGAAATGTGCGACTGGATGCCTTTTGAGGATGTTGACCAGGCAACCATATATCGCTATCGACGGGGAGATATTTCTCCGAGAGCGGATATTCTCTGTGCGAGTTGCGAAGTGTTTCAGGCAGCACGCTCCGTCTACGAAATCGGCCCGCTGATGGTGCCCTTATGGGATGCCTTGTGGGGAAGCATAACGCCCGAAGATTTCAGGATGGCTGATCGTTTGATGCCTGGGGGCGACTGGCCCGAAGGTGGGTTGAGTCAGTTTTTCTTCGAGGACTTGATCTTGGCCAGGGTTTTTGCGTTTCAAACCAAGTGTCTTCGCGGCAAGCCAGGCTCAGTCGTTTCGGAACTGGAGTGTTTTGTCACTGCAATTCGAGTTGTTCGTGCCTGGGATGTGCTTGGGCAGATAAAATCAACTGCTTTGCGGGTCTTGCTTGAAGGCCTCATGTCGATGCCGGGCACCCGGGAAATACTTTCTCGTCACGGGTTGGTCACGCCGCTCAAGGATTGGATTTTTGCCTATTTCGGCAGCGGATCGGCGGCACCTGCGGGTACGGTTTACTGGGCACCCTGGATGACGGACGAAAATGAATTGCTGAAACAGCAGTCGCGTGCTGAACAGCACCGCATGGTGGTGGCGAAGAGTTTACGCGCACAGATGTTTCAAGGTGACGCCGCAGAGCCCGAAGATTTTTCGGTAGCCGGTGCAGGTGACGATAGCACCTGGCATTGATATCCGCAGGGTGGCTGGATTTTAGCGGCTAAATTCGAGGGCATCGGCCAAGGTCATGTATGTAGTATGTTGTACGCTACTACAACATACTACATACATAATGCAGCGCTCTGCGCTTAGCTAGCGGTAATGATGACCCGTCAGTTTGGCTTTTTGGCGTCTTGTTGCTTGCCTGCTCTGCGCGTCGAGATGGCATCCAGCTCATCTACCAGGTCCTCCGCTCGCAGGTGGGTGTATCGCCGCAGCATCTGCATGGACTTGTGGCCGCTGATTGCCGCTACCTGTTGGTCGCTCAGACCGCCTTCGACAAAACGGCTGACCGCTTCATGGCGAAGGTCGTGGAATCGTAGGTCTTTCAGCCCGACACTTTCCTTGGTGTTCAACCAGACCTTGTTGAAATTGTAGGGCCGACGCTGCCCATCTTTTCCAGGCTCCCCGAAGAAGATCAGATCGGTTTCAATGGGTCGAACCGGGTTGGCCAGGGCCTGACGAAATATGTCTACTGTGGCACTGGTCAGGGGAACGGTGCGGGGCAGGGTGTTCTTCGTCTCCAGAAGGCGCACGATGCGCCGTTTCAGATCGACCTGGCTCCGGCGAAGGGTGGTGATCTCCGACGAACGCATGCCTGTTTCCAAGGCGATACGGACGATCCAGCCGAGCATTGGGTTGCTGTGCGCATCGACTGCCTGCATCAGTCGTGTTTCTTCGTCCAGACTAAGGCGCCGTTCGCGACCGGGTGGCGGTGCGGGGCGGCGGATGTTCTGTACCGGATTGCTTGGCAGACCAATGCCCCATTCCTTGATCGCGGTGCTGAACATGTGGCCCAGCAGTGCCAGATCGAGGCGGACCGTGTTCGGGGAGCGGGGCTTGGGGGCGGGTCTTCCCTTGGCGTCCTTTCTATCCAGCCCTGCCAGTCGGTCATCTCGATACTTGGCGATGATCTCAGGGGTGAGGGCGGCCAGAGAGTACTTGCCGAGGTGCTGGATCAATGGTTTGGAATGCCGGGCGTCGCTAGCTGCTGAAGATGGTCGCTTGGTGGGCGAGACCTCTGCCAGGTAGCGCTTGAGAGCGTCGGCGACTGTCATCCGCTCGGCCGGAGCGCGTTGGATGTATACGCCGCGCACCATCTCGTCTTCTGTTCGACGTGACCAGTCTTCAGCATCCCGTTTGGTACGGAAGGTTTTGGTTGCTGTTGGAAAGCCGACTTTGCGGATGACGGCTTTCCAGGTGCCGGAAGGTGTCTTTACCAGTGTCGCCATAGGAGCCTCGGTACAGTTCCAGTGTTTCTGACTGTACCGAAATTGTACCTTTGGGACAATTTGGCGGTAGATGGTGGGCCCAGCAGGACTTGAACCTGCGACCTACCGATTATGAGTCGGCTGCTCTAACCAACTGAGCTATAGGCCCTTTTTCTGATTTTACCTTCGCAAGCCAAGGCTTCGAAGGTGGTAATTCTAACGCTTCCTTCGGGCCTAGACTAATCGATTATGAGTCCTCTGCTCTAACCATTGAGCTATAGGCCCGTGCAGGAGCCGCAGTGTAGCGTAGCCGACGCGTGCGCACGCCGCGCCTGTCGAAATCGTTGTTACCAGTAATGAAGAAGCTCCGCGCGGGCGGAGCTTCT
>JACDJA010001890.1_pt1 | contig 16303 bp, 18 predicted proteins | sample 7449241 | NCBI WGS metagenome assembly JACDJA01 (sample SAMN14253289, study PRJNA609438) | sludge metagenome | isolation source: initial anaerobic sludge | collected 2018-12-20 | reverse complement strand
AGATGATCATATACAAAAACAAAGGGAAGATAGAGTTAAGTTTATAGATACAAAAGCTTATAGAAAAGAGGTTTTTGGCAAATAATAAGCTTTAAGCATTTTGACAACGGGGTTTTCTTAAAATGGCATAGCCACAAAACCACACAAGGAGTTCACCAAAGCTAAAAACTAAACAATGTTAGTGTAAACCTTTTGGACATCTTCATCATCATCAAGTCTTTCTAAAACTCTATCAATGTCGCTTTGTTGCTTCTCATTTATATCTATAGGTGCATTAGCAAGTCGCTCCAGGGTTGCTTTTTTAATCTCAATACCCATCTTCTCTAAAGCCGCATTCATCTGCCCAAAACTACTATAATCAGTAGTCACGACAACTAAATCATCTTCGCTTTCGATCTCCTCTAGGCCAAAGTCTATAAGCTCAAGTTCAAGTTCTTCAAGATCCATACCATCTTTTAAGTCAAACTCAAAAATCGCCTTGCGATCAAAGATAAAATCAAGAGAGCCCTTAGTTAGCATCTCACCACCATTTTTAGATAGTATACTCTTTACATTTGCCACAGTTCTAGTGTTGTTGTCGGTCATACACTCAATGAAAATCTGCACACCATGTGGCAATTTGCCCTCAAAGTTTACCTCACTAAGATTTGCCGAGTCTTTTGAAGTGGCTCTTTTTATAGCAGCTTCGATGTTCTCTTTTGGCATATTTTCAGCTTTAGCATTTAAGATCGCAGTTCTTAATTTTGCATTCATATCAGGATCGCCACCGCCCTCTTTTGCTGCTACTGTTATGATTTTGCCAAGTTTTGGGAACAATTTTGACATCGCTCCCCATCTTTTTAATTTTGAAGCTTTTCTATACTCAAACGCTCTACCCATCTATTACCTCTATTTACACACATTTAAAATTGAAAAATGTATAATAACATATAACAATTTACAGAGGATTTAATGAGGCTAGGTTTAGAGTTAAAACACTACTTTTACAACGCTTTTAGAGAGCTTTTTGTGCATCATCATGGCTCTTTAGAGTTTCGAGCTAGAATTTTTGCACTACTATTATCTAGCTATGATACAATCTATGATGAGTACTACGATAAACTGCGAGAGATCACTCTAAAAATCTACGAAAATGATGAAGATAGAGCAAATCTGCTCGTGCTTTTAACTAGTGAGTTTGTACAAAAAATCAAAAACGCAACAATTAGCCAAGATGAGCTCATAGCAACCATAAATAAAGAGATAAGAGTAGCTCCAAGATTTGCCAAAAAGATAGATATAGAACCTCTAAAAACATTAGCATTTTTATCTCATGATAGAGACACAAACGACTACCAAAATAGAATCTTGGAGTTTTTAGAGAGTCTTAAAGATGAGATGCTACACACCAACAAAGATAAAATAGAAAAAGATGAACTAGAGGCTAAAAAAGCTTAGTTATTGGCAAAATATCTATCGATCCCATTGGCAATACCTTTTGCTAGTTGGTTTTGGTAAGCTGTTGTCGAGAGTCGCTTAACCTCTTTGTCGTTTGTTACAAACCCTATCTCTATAAGAACAGATGGCATTGAAGCACCCACTAAAACCCAAAAAGGACCCTCTTTTACTCCCATGTCTTCAACTTGATTATACTTTTCTCTAAGTGAAGCCAAAACTCCGCGTTGTATATCTATAGCTAGTTTATTTGATGCTAAAATATTATGATGATTTAGCAGATTTAGATAGCTGTTTTTACCATACATATTCATATCGCTAAGATCGGCGGAGTTTTCAGCTGCTGCGACATTTTTGGCTCTATCTGATCTTGAGGGCGATAAAAAATATGTCTCAACTCCATTTGTTTTTGCATTTGCTATAGCATTGGCATGAATACTTACAAATATATCTGCATTCTTTTTATTTGCAAACTTTGTTCTTTGGCTTAATTTTATAAACTCATCTTTATTTCTAGTCATAAAAACCTTATGTCCACGAGCTCCTAGGATCTTGCTAACCTCTTTAGCCACCGCAAAGACAATATCTTTTTCACGGTATTTCTTAAAACCAATCGCGCCAGGATCATTTCCGCCATGTCCAGCATCTATAACTACCACTTTTGAGCTAATTTTTTTTAGAGTCTCACTTGAGATAGCTTTTGACTCTTTTGTTATGTTTTGGATTGGTTTAGCTTTTGGTTTTTGTACAAGATCTTTTGAGCCAAAATTTAAAATTAGCTCATTATCTAAGATAGTGTATGTTATGTCTAGTTTTTTTCTATTTTGGATCACTACTCTTATCTTTTGTGGGGTAAATTGAGAGACTCTTATGGAGTCGATCCCCTCTTTAGAGATGTTTAGAGCGGATGTTAGTGTAGCTGAGTCTATGTCATAAATGTATCTATTTTTATTTTGCTCTAAGATAGTTGAGTACTTAACACTCCCTTTTTGGATAATACCTTTAAAACTAATATGCAGACTATCTTTGATCCACTCTGTTTTGATTAGATGATTTTGCTTTAGTATCTTAAGTTGTGTTTTTGGTGTATTTTGCACACTTGATGAGTATTTTGCTAACTCTTTTTCATAATCACTCACATCTATTTTTAGCTTAGATCCGCTCTTTATGATACCCTCTAGTGAGCTCTTTTTTAGCACCTCATTGGCATCTACTATGGAGCGTAAATATAGGTTTTTATAATCATTATAAGCTCTAAAAGTATCACTCTCTTGGTTACTTTTGACTAGAGCATTTGCTCTTGCTAGTATCTCATCGTTTGTTGATGAAAGAAGCAGTGTTACGGCCGCCAATAGAGTAAATAAGAGTTTTATCATCACTCACCGTTTACTAATTTATCCATCAACTCTTTAACAGATATGATCTCTTGAAGCCTATAGCCATTACTTCCTGTAAAAAATAGTCCGCTTTGCTCATTTCCCTCATAAGCATCGCTTAATCTATCAGCTATACAGTAACCCACAACCTTTGCCTCTTCACCACGATTGCAAGGGGCAACGCAGTTAGATATGCATTTTATTGCGGGAGCGGTTTTTTCTTCCATCATTTTATGAAGATTTGTTCTAACTCCGCGGGCTGGGTAACCAACGGGTGAGCTCATAAGAACTATGTCATCCTCTTTTGCCTCTAGAAGAACTTTTTTAAAATTAGGGTGAGCATCACACTCATAAGTTCCTATAAACCTAGTTCCCATCTGAACACCACTAGCACCTAACTCCATTGCATTTTCTATATCTTTTTTATCCCAAATTCCACCAGCTGCAAAAACAGGAATATCACCCCAATTTTTAGCCTCCTCTACTACACTTGGTATAAGGTTTTCTAGCTGATGCTCATCCATAAAACACTGCTCATAAGTAAAGCCTTGATGCCCACCACTCTTTGGTCCCTCTAGCACGACAGCATCTGGAAGACGGTTATATCTCATTTGCCATCTTTTGCATATTAGTTTTAGTGCTTTTGCCGATGAGACTATTGGAACAAGAGCGACATCTGGGTAGCCCTCTGTAAATTCGGGCATATTTGTTGGAAGCCCTGCTCCAGTTATGATGATGTCTATCCCAGCTTCACAAGCATCTCTAACAACTCTAGGGTAGTCATTTATAGCATAGAGTATATTAACTGCTAATGGTTTGTCACCACTTATGGCTCTTGCATTTTTTATTATCTCAAAAAGTGCATCTTTTGAGTAGAAGTTTATAGTCTCTAGCGGTCTATCTGAGATCAATCTCTGAGCATACTTTTTACCCTCATAATAACCAGTTCCAACAGCACTAATAACCCCCAATCCACCTTCAAGTGAAACATTTCCAGCTAGTCTATCCCAGCTAATACCTACACCCATACCACCTTGAATTATTGGCTTTTCTATGAGATATTTACCAATTTTTACAGATTTGAAACTCATTATTTAACCTTTATTTTGGCAAACTTTCTCTTACCAACTTGAATTATATACTCACCACAACCAAGATTCAACTGCTCATCTGCAACTTTTTGCGAATCGATTTTTAAAGCACCTGCACTTATATCGCGTCTTGCTTGAGATGTTGAGCTACAAAGTTTGGTCTCAACCATAGCTTTAGCTATCCATATCCCATCTTCTAGCTCAAACTCTTCCATATCACTTGGAAGTTCATTTAATGCATGAACTCTGTTAAACTCCTCTAGTGCCATCTTAGCATCATCTGCTGAGTGATATTTTGTGACTATCTCAAGAGCTAAATCCTCTTTTGCTTTTTTAGGATGATAAGCCCCGCTTTGCACATCGGCTTTTAGCTTTGCAATCTCTTCCAATGTTTTTGAGCTAAGAAGCTCATAGTATCGCCACATAAGCTCATCACTAATACTTAGTACTTTGGCAAACATATCATTAGCCACCTCTTTAACTCCGATGTAGTTATTAAGGGATTTGCTCATCTTATTTATGCCATCTAAACCTTCTAGTATAGGCATCATAACAACTGCTTGTTCTTTTTCTGTGCCATAAGTTCGCTGGAGTGTTCTACCCATTAAAAGGTTAAACTTTTGATCAGTTCCACCAATCTCTATATCACTTTTTAGATGCACACTATCATAGCCTTGTAAAAGCGGGTAAATAAACTCACTAATAGCGATAGAGCTACCGCTTTTATACCTTTTTTCAAAATCATCTCTCTCTAGCATTCTAGCAACACTAAAAGTTGTGCTTAGTGCAACCATTCCAGCAGCACCTAGCTCATTTAGCCAAGTTGAGTTAAAAACAACCTCTGTTTTTGTGGGGTCTAGTAGCTTAAAAACTTGCTCTTTATATGTTTGTGCATTTTTGATGATGTCATCTTGACTTAACATCTTTCTAGTTGCATTTTTACCAGATGGATCTCCAATTTGTGCAGTAAAATCGCCTATTAGAAACTGTACTTTTGCACCATATTTTTGAAAAACAGATAACTTTTGAAGCAAAACGGTATGCCCTAAATGCAAATCAGCAGCGGTTGGATCAAACCCAGCTTTTATGGTGTATGTGGTTTTATCTTTTAGGTATTTTTCCATATGAGTTTTAATGGCATCAAACCCGATTATCTCTGCACATCCTCTTTGTATCTCTTTTAATGCACTCTCTAACATCTATAAATTTCCCTTAATTTTTATAAGCATCATCGCGTCTAGCTAAATGAACTATCTTTATTTTTCTCTCGATTTTAGCACGAAGAGCGTTAATATCTGCTTCTTTAGTTTCAAAACCTATCTCACAATAGTTTGTCGTTTCGCTTTTATGTTTACCTAATTCTACACTATTTATATCTAGTTTTAACTTTGCTAGATAATCTAAAAAATGAGCCAAAGAACCTATGCCACTTTGAAGCGAAACTATCATATGGTAACTAAAAACACTTACCTTATCCCATCTAACAAACAACATACTCTTTTTTTGCTCAATCTGTTTTATAGCATTTTGGCACATTTTATGGTGGATATGAGCTTTAGATTTTTCTAAAAACGCAACCACTTCATCACCAATTTTTGGATGACAACAATAATCAAAAACCACATCATTTACACTTTGAGTGCTAAAAATCTCAAAGTTTGCTATATTGTAGCTTTTTAGCTTAAACTTATGTCTTGATAAAAATGACTTAAACCTAGAGTTTGAGCCGATCTCAACGATATATTTGTGAAGTATCTCCCTAAAAAGATCTATATCTTTTGGGATCATATATTGCCGCTCACACTCGAAGTTATCAAACCACTCTTCCACCCTTGAAGAGCTAAGTCTCATAGCGGTTGCCACAATGTTTATGCTAGATTTTGTGTCAATATCTTTTAATCTTGCACTACATAAAAGCTTCATATTTGTCTTAGCTTTTGAGGTTTTAACCACATCTATCCAACTACATCTTGTAATGGGTTCGTTTTCTAGCTCAATCTTTACTATGTTTCCATTATAAAGCTCACTAACAAGCGAGGTTTTTACTCTATTTATGAGAGCTGATTTTGCACGATTTCCTATCTCTGAGTGAACCGCATAAGCATAATCTAGCACAACCGCTCCACGAGGAAGCGTAAAAGGTTCACCTTTTGGCGAGAAAACAACTATATCATCGCTATAGAGATCATTTTTCATAAGATCGTAAGACTCTTCGACACTATCATTTTGATAACTTAGATTATTTAGCCAATCAAATTTTATGGTTTCTGCTCCGCCACTTTTATACTTCCAATGGGCTGCAATACCAAGTTCTGCGGTTTTGTGCATATCATAAGTTCTAATTTGTACTTCAAAAATTGCTTTGTTGTAAAAAACAGATGTATGGATGGTTTCATAGCCATTATCTTTTGGAACTGCTATGTAGTCTTTAAACCTTGAACTTAGTGGCTGAAAATTTAGATGAATAAGCCCTAAAACTTTATAGCAATCAAGATCATTTTTTACAATAATTCTAATAGCCAAAAGATCAAGTACTTCATCGATGCCGATCCCTTTTCGCTGCATTTTTATGTAGATGGAGTATTTGTGTTTTATGCGAGAGAGTATCTCAAAGTCATCTTCGCAAAAACCATTTAGCACCAAGATCTTTTGCACCGACTCTCTAAACTCAGCCAGTCTCATCTCTATGGCATGAAAATTTATCTTGAAATAGTCATCTATTTTTCTATTTTCTTCTTTAAAAAGATAAGCAAAGCTTATATCTTCTAGCATATTTTTTATAAATGAAATTCCAAGTCTATGGGCGATTGGAGCATAAACAACCAGTGTTTCTTCAGCGATTCTTCGCTGTTTTTGCTCTCTTAGTGCATCAAGAGTCAGCATATTGTGTAATCTATCACAAAGTTTTATGACTAATACTCTTACATCTTTTATACTAGCTAGTAACATCTTTCTAAATGAGAGTGCCGATACAACTAGTTTTTCATTAGAGCTAGATGGTATGAGATGAGCATCTCTTATGGAGTCGATTTTAGTTAGCCCATCAACTAGCAAGGCAACATCCTCACCAAACCTAGCTTTTACCTCATCATACTCGATCTTAGTATCCTCAACAACATCATGAAGCAGTGCAGCTATGACCATGGCTTTATCACCAGCAATACTAGCTACTATAGCAGCCACTAATATTGGGTGTATCACATATGGTTCACCACTTTTTCTAAACTGTCCCTCATGTGCCTCTTTTGAGTAAGAGATGGCATCTTCTAGTTCTTCGCTTTTATCAATAATAGAGTAGAGATAATCTACTGCACCATCTACACTTTTTATAGCTTCAATGGTGGCTATATCGTTTATGTCTATCATTAAGATCTAAAAGTTATCTCTTATCTATAAAAGCTTTTATGGTGATTAGCCCCTCAGCTATCTCCATAAGGGCTAGATCTGTAGCCTTTATACCCTTAGTGCTAGTTAGTTTGCTTGGTGCACCATTTAAGATCTCATCAGCTCTAGCAGCAACTGCGATAGCTAGTTGATATCTATCAAGGTTTGGGTTTGCATCTAAGATTCTTCCTGTTAGTACTTCTACTTTCGTTTTATTGCTTTTCATAATTTCTCCTTATTTTACAATTGAGCAGTTTTGAGTATTACCCATAATAATATCTAAAAGATTACCTTTTTTAAACATATCACAAACCACGATTGGTAGCGAGTTATCTTTCGCTAGGGCGATTGATGTATCGTCCATAACTTTTATATTATCGCTCATCGCCATATCATAACTTAGTGTTGGAAGCTTTGTGGCATCACTAAACTTTGCTGGGTCTTTGTCATAAACTCCATCAACTTTTGTAGCTTTTATAATAACCTCAGCACCTATCTCTATGGCTCTTAGAGTTGCTGCTGTATCGGTTGTAAAAAATGGGTTTCCTGTCCCTGCGGCAAAAATTACAACTCTACCTTTTTCAAGATGTCTAGTCGCTTTGCGATTTATATATGGCTCAGCAACTTGTTCCATTTTTATGGCTGTTTGCATTCTAACTTGAAGTCCAACATGCTCACAAGCCTCTTGCATCGCAACACCATTTATAACAGTTGCTAGCATACCCATATAATCGGCACTTGTACGCTTAATGATACCATCTTTGGCAGCACTCACACCTCTTACAATATTGCCACCACCTATGACTATACCAACTTCAATTCCGGCGTCTACTAGCGATTTTATCTCTTGTGATATATAGTTTAATATCTGCGTATCTATGCCATACCCAGCATCTCCAGCTAGTGCTTCACCTGAAAATTTGACCAACACTCTTTTACTAGCCATAGTTAAGTAATCCTTGCTTAAGTAATTTTGCGATTATATTTAAATTTGGCTTTGAAAATGCTTTGCGATTTTTATATATTCTTTTAATATTATTGTGATAGAATTCTATGTGACAGAATTCTATGTTTAGTGCTGTATTAAAACTAAATCTATAAAGTCAATAATAAAAATATCAAGGTGCAAAAATTTTGAAAATATTAGTAGTAGACGATTCTAAAATAGCAAGAGTTTACATAATAAAGTCCATAAAATCGCTTGGTATTGATGCTCAAATAGTAGAAGCCGTAAATGGGCAAGAAGCGGTAGATGCATATAAAAGCGGTGATGTGAATGCTGTTTTTTTAGATCTAACTATGCCTGTTATGGATGGATATGAAGCACTTTGTCACATTATAAGCTTAGATGCTGATGCACAAGTTATCGTTGTTAGTGCAGATGTTCAGCCAGAGGCAAAACTAAGGGTTTTAAAATCTGGTGCTAAAAATATGTACGCAAAGCCAATAGATGAAGATAAAATGAGACAAATCTTTGAAAAAGACTTAGTAATTTAACTAAAAAAAGGCACTCAATTGGATGTAGTTTTAAGTGAAGACCAAAAGGACATATTGCGAGAGCTGATGAACATCTCGCTTGGCGAAGCAACATCAAACATTGCCAAACTCTTAAATGCTTTTGGCACTATGCACATACCTCAAGTTGATACACAAAGCACAAAAGATTTAGATAAAACCATCAGTCAAAACCTGCATTCAAATCTAAAATACCATGTCACAAAACAACTATTTTCTGGTGAATTTGGCGGTGAGATTATATTTATAGTAGATCAAGACTCCTCATACAACCTCGCAAAAAATGTTTTCGATACCGCTTTAGCTTCTTTAGATGATGTAAGTGATGCGGTCATGGAACTCACAAATATAGTAACTTCAACTATAATCTCTAGACTTGCCATAGAGCTTGGAACTACTGTTCAGTTTTTTGCACCATCGACCTCTATTATCTACCCTAAAGAGATCATAAACAACAATGATGTGACAAACTACGCAAATGTTATCATCCTAAAAACCTGTATAGAGTTTCAAGAACAAAACATAAACGGAACTATTTTTATATTAACCAAAAATGGTGCCATAGATAGGCTATTAAAACTAATAGATACAAAACTAGAGGAACTTTTTAGTTGAGTAAATTTATAGAAGATATAGAGATTTTACTAAATTCGCTAGAGAGCGGTCACATCATCCTTGATGAGGATTTGAAGGTATATTTTTACAATAGATGGCTTAGCGTAAATACTCAAATAAAAAACGAAGATATTATAGGTAAAAATCTTATAGATGTTTTTCCAAATATAGACAAAGATATACTAATCAGACGCATAAAAACCGCTTTTTTACTAAATTCACCAACATTTTATAGTGCAAATAGCATTGAACCATTTATAGCCATCAAAAGAAATCGTGTTAGCAACACCTCGCTTGAACATATGCAACAACAAGTTACCATCACGCCATATGATGCAACCAACAATATGGTTATGATTAGCATCTATGACATTAGTGAAGTTTATGAGATAAAGCTCTCACTAAGCCATGAGATACAAAAAGTAAACTCACTAAATAAAGCTTTAGAGCTTCAAAAAGAGACTATCGATAAAAACATTATGATACTCAGAAGTGATACAAATGGCATCATAAGCGATGTAAGCACTCTTTTTTGTGAATTTTATGGCTACACAAAAGAAGAGCTATTAGGCAAAAGTACTTCTATTCTTAGCAATAAAAAAGTAGCAAAAAGCTTTTATGATGAGATATGGCAAAATATCACTGAAGGCAAATCTTGGGATGGAGAGATACAAAACATCACAAAAGATGGCACTCTAAAATGGACTCAAATAAGTATAAATCCCATAATGGATGACAGTGGCAACATAGTAGAGTTCAGTGCTTTTTATCATGACATAACAAACAAAAAGCTTCTTGAGGAGTTATACATACGCGATACTCTAACAGGACTTTACAATAGAGCTTACTTTGAGAAAATTATATCTTCTCTAGAACCAAATCAGAGAAAAACAGATCTATCTTTTGCACTTGTTATAGTCGATATAGATCTATTTAAATCCATAAACGACACATATGGGCACCAAGTAGGTGATAAGGCATTAAAAGGCGTAGCTAACATACTCTATAACAATCTAAGAGCTGATGATATTGTCGCTAGATGGGGCGGTGAGGAGTTTGTTATTATGCTAAAAAATGTAGATCTCCCTAGTGCTATAACAATCGCAAACAAACTAAGAGTCGCTGTTTTGGAGGCCACCATCATAGAAAACAAGAGCATAACCTGCTCTTTTGGGATCTCTTTATATGATAAAAATAGCGACATAAATGAGGTGTTTCAAAAAGCTGACAAAGCCCTATATGAAGCTAAAAATAGCGGTAGAAATAGAGTCGCGGCTCTTTAGAAGTAGCCTTTTAAAATCTCTTTATTTATTACCTTTTTTTTCATATCTATAATATCTTCATCTTTAAAAAACTTTAAAATCCTAGATAGTGTCTCTGGTGAAACACCTAAAATCTCTGCAATTTCGATATTTTTAGTCTCAAAAAAATCATCGGCATGACTATATATATACTTAGCAACTCTCTCTTTTGAGTCTAGAACAAGGTTTGTTGAGATGATATTTTCAAGGTTTTTTATCTTTTTTATAAGTGATGTTAAAATGTTAAAAGATAGTTCAGGGTTAGTTTTTATGATCTCTTTTAATCTCTCAAAATCTATCTTTAAAACCTCAACATCACTATAAGCCTTAGCAGTTGCTGGGTACTCAATGCCCTCAAAGTTAGCAACTTCAGCTATTAGCTCATTTTCATGAAAATATTTAAGCACTATCTCTTTATGTGTTGAAGATGTTTTATATAGCTTTATAACACCTTTTGTTAGAAGATATAGGTACTTACTCTCCTCACCCTCATAAAATAGTATATTTCCCTTTGATACTTTTTGAGCAATTGAAAAGTTCTCGATCTTCTCAATCGTCTTTTTATCTAGGTTTTTAAATAAAACTGTTGATTGTATGCAAGAGATCATTTAACTCTCTCCAAAACCTCTTGAAAGCTTAAAACTTCCACGCTACCGAGATTTTCCTTGCTCTTGTGTGCACTAAAGCCAAACCCCATTGGAGTTATGTTCTCAGCCGTCCAAAACGCCTCTCTTGCATCAATCCAATCGCCACTATCTAAGTCAGTTACCCAGATTTTAACACTATCTTTGTAATCTACATTTTCCTCTTTAAACCAAAGAGCCAAACAACCAACATCATCAAATTTATACACTCTATTTGTATGCGGATCTCTTAGTTGAAGTGCATTTTTTCTATCGCTTATAACCATAACACATCTATCACACATATCACGGTCCCAATGTAAAGAGACTGGAGCATCCCTTTTTACACCATCATTTGAGCATCCGCCAAGAAAAAATACTACAAGCAAACCGAAAAAAAGCTTCATAAAAAAACTCCATTTTTTAAATAATATACTACTACATAGCCGCTTAGCAATATAACATAAACAAAGTTAAAGAGTAGCGATATTTTAAAATTTAATATATCTTTTTTAAATATAGCACTGCTTAAACCATAAAAAGTACCAATAAACCCAAAACTATATATAAAATAACCCACAAAATAGTACTCTCTTTGAAGCAAACAAAATGGGCAATGGTGAGTTGGAAGCTCATAAACATAAGTGCTAAAAAAGAGTATGATAGCTATTAGTGAAACGGGTATAAAAACAAGATTTGCAAGTGCAAACAAGAAGTTATTTTTTAAAAAATAAAATAGTACCAAAAAAGCAAAGTTTGCATAAAATATAGCTACTACTATTTTGTTATCTATCAAAAACAGATCCGAAATAAGTGAGGCTGATGAGCTAGAGTACAAACTCCCACAACAACTAACTATCTTATCTACTTCAATGGAGCTAAACATAGCAATTTCTATAGCTGTCTCACTAAAAAGTAGCAAAGCTAAAAACAAAAAGATAAAAAACTTCACTTTTGTGTATGGTTGAACTGGGTCTTTTATATCTGCGTTATTTAGTTTTAGCCAAAGTGCAAAAAGATAGATATTTATCACTTTTAAAAACATAAGATAAAGCCCATATTCCGTTGCATCAAGCACACCAGCACCACACATTGCACCTGTTAGAACATTTGAGATTTTATCTAGTGTAAATACAAAAAATAAAAACAACCCTATCTTGGTAAATAGTATAAATTTTATAATAACCGTTGCTAAAAAACTGCTTTTCTCAAGAGCATATTGTTTAGATGAAGTTGAGTTTACATCCCAATTTAGATATATTTTTACACTTATATAAGTAGCTATGAGCGTAAAAAATATAAAAATCGCATCCAAGACTAGTATACTTAAAACCTCAGGCATTAAAAGCAAAGTCTTCCCCCATCTATCTCATATATGTGATCAACAAAATCAAGATCAAAAAAGAGCGGATCGTGCGTTGCTACAACTATGGTTTTACCCTGTTTTTTTAACTCTTTTAGCATATCTATGAAGTGCAGTGAGAGCTTATGGTCTAGGTTTGCGGTTGGCTCATCTGCTATGATTATTTTTGGATCATTTACATTTGCTCTAGCAATGGCAACTCTTTGTTGTTCGCCACCCGATAAATTTTTAACTAGCTCATTTTTTTTATAATCTATCTTAAACATCAAAAGAGCTCTATCAACTCGTCTGTTTGCCTCTTTTATATCAAGGTTTAGCGGTGCAAGGGCTAGTAAAACATTTGTTTTTACACTTAGATTTGCTAAGAGATTATATTTTTGAAATATAAACCCGATACTTCGCAGTCTAAAATCTGATGCGAAGTTATCAAGAAGTTTTGAGACTCTTTTTCCATCAACTATAACCTCACCGCTAGTTGGCTTATTAAGAGATGCTATAAGAGATAAAAGTGTGCTTTTACCACTTCCGCTATGTCCTTTTAACACAACAAGCTCACCCTCTTTTATGTGTAGGTTTATATCTTTTAAAACACCGATCTCCGCTCCACTCGCATCTTTAAAATTTTTGTTTAATGACTCTATTGTTATCATCTAAGTACCTCATCAACTTCACTAGTAGCACTTTTCCAAGATGGGATAATAATCGCTGCTATATATATAGGAATGCTTAGAAAAAACAGCAGTGCCAAAGCCTCATAATCAAGCACAAACATAAGCTCAAACTCTGGTTTTAACTTAGAGTAACCACTAAATAGCCCTCGCAAAAGTGGAGCTTGAGCTATATAAACATAAAAAAGTGAGATAGCGATGCCAACAATATAGGCAAAAAAACTTATGATAAACCCCTCATAAAACCGCTCTTTTAATATATCATCAACCCTCCAACCGATGGAGCGAAGTATGCCTATCTCTCTTTTTTGCTCACTACTTAGCCCACTTGCTCTACCGTAGATGATTATGAAAAAACTAAAAAGAGCAACCACAAAAAGGGCTAAAAATATCCCACTTTTGTAGTCAAATATATTTTGATAACTAGCACTCAAATCCTCTTTACTTATAACTCTAAAAGATGGGTGATCTAACTTTATCTTTGAAGCTATTGTGCTTATCTCATTTTTATTTGGAACACGAAGCACTATATCAGTCGCCATTTCATCATCAAGGTTGAAGATCTTTTTTATATTATCTTTACTCATAAGTATCACATCGTTTGACTCAAGAAGCGTATCGGCATCAAAAACCCCAGCGATATTTAGCTTTAAAAAGGTGCCATCTGGTTTTATAAAGTTAAAATACTCATCATAGTGATTTGCCTTTAAAGTATCTAGCACACCCTTGCCAACTAGCATAACATCTTTGTTAAAATCAAGCTTTTTACTAGCCTTTTCCATACTTGGTTTGTAGCCATGTTCATACTCATCTATACCAACCAAACTAAAGTTCACTCCTGCATTTTCAAAATAATAATACCCCCAAACTCTAGCACTAGCACTACTAACACCATTTATCTCTAAAAACTCATCGACTAAACTCTCATCGATGTCATAATGTCTACCAGCTTTAATATTTTGTACCGTAATCTCAGGTAAAACACCGAGTGTAACATCTAGTTCGTGCTTTATGGAGCTTTTTATAAAGAGCATACTTGAGAGCAAAAAGATGAGTGAAGTTAGTATAAATGTTATAAAAATGGTCTTATATTTTTGATTTATTAACGAAGAAAGTGCATATTCTAGTATATAAAAGTTCATCTTTTACCCTCTTTGTATGTGAATGATGAAGCAAAATAGTCCAAAAGCTCTGGAGAGTCCTTATAGGCTGAGAAAAAATCACTAAGAGATCTATGTCTAATGAATGATGCCTCAGTAGATAGGGCTAGATCACTAAGCCCAACACTTTGAACAAACTCTCTTTTGGCTTCTATGTTGTGAGGTTTTAGCTCAAGATATAGTAGCTCTATGCCCAACAAAAGAGTTAAAATCCCAAAAAGGCTAAGTGTAAAAAAAGATTTTTTAAACATCTAGTTTTTTCACAATATCCTTTGTAATCTCATCAAATCGCAAGATCTTTTTTCCTTTATGATCAAGACTAAAGCTTTTTGCTTCACCAAGAGAACTAAAAGGTATAAGTTCATCTCCCATAGGTCCATAAACATCGCTACCCATAACAAAGTAAGCATCGCTAGCATCAATAGCCTCTAATGTGTAGTAGTTACTAACTAATATATGTTTGATGTTATCTTTATGTTCAAAATAGAACTTCATCAAATCTTTTACACCATCAAAGCTAACTTTTTTATCTTCATAAACTATCTGAGCTACCCATTTTGGGTATTTATGTAAAAACATCCCGCAAATGGGGCATTTGTCATCTTCGTTTATCTCTATCTTAAGAGCTCTACCCTCCAATCTTTTTTGTTCAAAAAGGTAGAGCGATAGCAGTTGAAGTTCTCTCTCTTGCATAGAGCCACAATACTCTTTTAGTGAAGATTTTAGCTCATTTAGAGTGCTATATTTTTGCAAATCAATATCTTGTTTACACTTTTTCTCAAAGATTTTTTTACCCATTGGGTAAACTTGTTTTAGTTTTTTTGACTCAACCATAGCAACATCATCTTTTAATGAATCGTTTGCCATTGCTAAAGCTGTTTTAAAATCAACCACTTTACCATTATAATCCATACTAAAATCATCAGCATCTTCACTAGAGGCAAACGCTAGTTTACTAACTCTACTCATAGTCCCTTTTATCTCAGAACCTACAACATAAAAAGCATCTTTGGCTGGTATGAACTTTTGTGAAGCAACATCTATAACTTTAATATCTTTTAATTTTTGAGTTTGCATATCAAGAGCTAAACATCTAAGTGAGCAGTACTGAGTGATAGTTCCATCCTCTTTTGTAGCAGCATATGAAGTTTTATAAAAATCCTCTAACTTCATTCCACAAACACTGCACCACTCTTTTTTAGCACCATCTTGAAGAAGTTGTGGTGTTATAGTAGCAGCTTTAGTAAAATCGGCTTGAAGTGAAGTTAGTAGTAGTAAAAAAAGCATTAAAACAGATCGCATAAAGAGCTCCTTACATTGGCAAATATAATAATAATTATATTACTAACAAATAAAGTCGTGCTTAAAATTGCTAAATTTTGTTACTTTATGCGAAGAAGTGAAAGTCGTCTTATAAAAAGTATTACAAGAGCGATGGCCAAGATCTTAAAATCTAACTCACTTGCATAGTGAATGTTTCTAAATGTATCGCTCTGTGTCGCCTCCTCACCTAACATCTGCATAGCGATGATTTTTGGTGAGTAGATGGCACTATACATAAAAGCTGAAAAAACCACGGTGGCGGCACTTCCATAAACAAGTGCATCTCTTTGCCCATTTTTATACATTATGATCTCATAAAAAACCACACTAAAGCCAACAATATATAGCCAGTAGTTAAACCTTCTAAATATCTCGGTCATAATTACCCCAGCACTGTAGCTATCTAGGTTTATCTCAAACATCAAATCTTTTGTATAAAATATAACAGGT
>JACDJA010001889.1_pt1 | contig 16305 bp, 16 predicted proteins | sample 7449241 | NCBI WGS metagenome assembly JACDJA01 (sample SAMN14253289, study PRJNA609438) | sludge metagenome | isolation source: initial anaerobic sludge | collected 2018-12-20 | reverse complement strand
TTTTATATCAGCGATCTTAGCTAAACTTTGGTACACCACCCCTATTAATGCCCTGCGATTGGCTTTTATTTTAGCATCTTCAACATTTACCATAACCTTATCAAAAAAGTTATCTAGTAGATTTTTAAGTGAAAAAAGTGCATCTAACTCATCTTCGTAGCTCTCATATGAAGCTTTGGCGACTTTTTTGTACCCATCATAAAGCTCTCTCTCTTGGCTTAGCTCAAAAAGTGACTCATCTACAAAAAGTTCCTCATCTAAAGTTACATCTTTTGTGATGTTTGCAACTCTTTTAAAAGTTGAAAAATACTCACCAAACCCGCTACCGCCAGTTATGCTTTTGAGTGCTTTTATCTTTTTGTTGATACTTTGAAGCTCTCTATCGCCACTACTAAAAACAGCCTCAATGAACGATGGATTTGCATCATAGTAGCCTCTTAATCTCTCTAAAAAAAACTCCTCAAGCTTTGTTGTGTCAAAAAAATTGTAGTTTTTAGCCAGAGTCTTTAACACATTTTTTACATCAAATTCAAACCCAGAGTCATAAACTATCCTAACTACACCATTTACAGCCCTTCTTAGAGCAAAAGGATCTCTTGAGCCTGATGGGATCTCATTTATGCTAAAAAGTGCCATCAAAGTATCTAGTTTTATGCTCATAGCAACCATTGAACTAAGCCTTGTACTTGGCATTGCTGAGTCCTCTTTATTTGGCAAATATTGCTCTTTTATGGCTAAACTTATGGCATCGCTATAACCTAGAGCTTTTGCATAATATGAACCCATAATGCCTTGAAGCTCAGTAAATTCATAAACCATTTCGCTAAGAAGATCCGCTTTTGCTAAAGATATGGCACTATCTAACTCAGATTCATTAACTCCGCCATAAAGTCCAAAAAGCTCTTTAGCCACCGCTCTTTCTCGCTCGATTTTATCGCTTAGGCTTCCTAAACCTTTCATAAAAAGAATATTCTCAAGCCCTTTTGTGCTCAAACCCACCCTTAGGTCATTGTTGTAAAAGAAAAGTGCATCGCTGAGTCTTGGACGAAGAACCCGCTCATTTCCTTTTATAACCAAAGAGTAATCATCACAAAGAGCATTTGAGACTACTACAAAATGGTTTTGAAGTTTTGAGTCTTTAAAAACCCCAAAATATCTCTGATGCTCTTTCATACTAGTTATGATAACCTCACTAGGAAGGGCTAAAAACTCCTCATCAAAACTTCCAAGAAGTGCGATTGGATGCTCTGTTATGGCTACAACCTCATCTAAGAGTGACTCATCTAGCTCTATGTTTATGTTATGTTTTTTCTCTATATCTTCAAACTGTTTTAGTATATTTGCCCTTCTACTTGAGGCATAAAGATCAACTCCACTATCTTTTAGCAGATCAAAATACTCCTTTATGCCATCAACTTTTATGGCATCAAAGCTCACACTTCTATGAACATAGGTAACAGCGGAGGACTTTACACCAAAAAGCTCTACATCAACTAGCTCTTTGCCCAAAAAAACACTTAGCCATCTAATGGGTCTTATAAAACTCTCATCAAGCTCACCCCATCTCATAGATTTTCCAAAATCAAGCGAACTTATCCACTCTTTTATGATGCCACCTAAAAGATCCTTAGACTCTCTACCTTTTATCTCTTTTTTGTAGTATAAAACCTCTTTGCCATCTTTTGTAGCACTTTTTATCTCTTTTAATTCAACCCCACATTTTTTAGCAAAACCCTCAGCTGCTGGGGTTGCCCTGCCATCTTTGTAGGCTATGGTTAGTGGTGCTCCAAAAAACTCCTCTATGCTATCATCTTGCACACTCTTAAAACCGCTATGCCACAAAACCAATCTTCTAGGTGTATAGTAAAACTCAAAATCACATAGCAGGTTATGTTTTTCTAAAACACTTGCATACTTTTTTTCTACATTTTTTAACTCTTTTAGTAGTGGAATAGCTGGAAGCTCCTCTACTCCTATCTCGATTAGCAGTGGTTGTTTCATCTTATATAACTCTTCAATTTTTTAGCGATTTTACCTATTTTTTGGTTAAACAATGATATACCAAAGTAAAAAAATGGTGTAAAATTGCACTCAAGCAAGGATTTGTATATGTTTAAACCAAAACTTTTTACACTTTTAAAAAGTGGCATCACTAAAGAGCAGTTACGAAATGATCTATTTGCTGGGATTATAGTTGGCATAGTAGCCTTACCTTTAGCCATCGCTTTTAGTGTAGCTAGTGGAGTTTCTCCGCAAATGGGCATAATTAGTGCCATAGTGGCTGGGTTTATAGTTTCACTCTTGGGTGGAAGCAGGGTCCAGATAGCAGGTCCAACAGGTGCTTTTGTAGTCATACTATATGCACTTGTGCAAAAATATGGTTTAGAGGGGCTTATGATCTCTACCATAATGGCTGGATTTATCTTGGTTGCATTTGGGCTTTTGGGGCTTGGCTCACTTCTTAGGTTTATACCTCATCCGCTTATAATTGGCTTTACAAGTGCCATTGCACTCATCATTTTTACATCGCAAATAAAAGATGCTCTAGGCTTAGATGTGGCTAAAATGCCATCAGAATTTTTAGATAAATGGCTTTTATATTTTGAGTTGCTATCGCACATAAATGCTTATGCACTTCTCATCACAACTCTAACTATTATCATCACTACAAATACAAAATATCTAAGCATAAAAATCCCTGGTTCTTTTATAGCTGTTATGCTTCTTACCCCTTTGGTTAGCATATTTGAGCTACCCGTTGCTACTATTGAGACTTTTTTTGGTGAGATTCCAAGTTCATTTAATTTTACCTTGCCTCACATCGAACTTAGCTCTATTGGCTTATACATAGTTCCTGCTCTAACCATAGCACTTTTAGGCGGTATAGAATCTCTTTTATCGGCAGTTGTCGCAGATGGTATGATAGGCTCAACTCACCGCTCAAATACTGAGCTCATAGCTCAAGGAGTGGCAAATATAGTAACTCCATTTTTTGGTGGCATAGCAGCAACAGGTGCGATAGCTAGAACAGCAACAAACATAAAAAATGGCGGAAGAAGCCCTATAGCTGGGATTGTCCACTCAATAACATTGCTATTTATTATGCTCTTTTTTGCAAACTATGCCAAACTCATACCGATGTCTGTTTTAGCTGGGATTTTGATGGTTGTGGCTTACAATATGAGCGAATATAAAAACTTTTTGTCCATACTAAAAGGCTCAAAGTTTGATGTTATAGTGCTTCTTAGTACATTTTTTCTAACTATTTTGGTTAATTTAACCGTTGCCATTGAGGTTGGCATAGTCTTATCGTCTCTACTTTTTATGAAAAGAATGGCGGACATTGAAACTTCTAAAATCCCAAAAGAGCTAGATAGTGATGCTATAGAAAATTATGCGAATGTGCCTGAGCATATAAGCATATATGAGATAAATGGGCCAATGTTTTTCGCCTCAGCAAAACAGTATGCACAAACCATAAAAGATATAGGTTTGAATAGTAAAATTATCATCATAAGAATGAGACATGTTCCCTTTGTCGATACAACAGCCCTACACAACTTTGAAGCAGCCATTGATGCTATTATGCTTGGTGGCACTAGAGTTATAATCTCTGGCATACAAGATGGCGTCTATAAAGATATTAAAAAATATGGTTTAGTAAAACTTTTAGGAGAGCAAAATATTCATAAAACATTTGATAAAGCACTAGCTTTTGCTAAGACCCTGCCAGATGATTAAAGAAGACTTAAGAGCTTTTGCTAATATAGTTTTGTTTACATTGCGATAAAAATATTTGATACAATTTTGACAAACTTAAACATAAAAGGAATGAAAATGCCAAAAATAAATAGATATGTTGATATTGACACGATTGAGCGTGAGAGCAAAAAAGACTACATCGATAGACACTCACCATTTATCCACTGTGAAGATAGTGCTAAAGAGGGAGAGATGTTTAGTGTAACTGTTAAGATGGGAAATGAGTACTCGCATCCAGATGATTTTGATCACTACATAGCAAATATGGCTCTATACAATGGTGAAACTTTACTAGCTAGAGCAGATTTTGTACCAGGTGCATTAGCAAATATGAAAGCACATGCGACTGTAACTTTTAACATCATCCCAATGGGTAACAAACTAAATTTAGTAGCTCATGCTTACTGTACTAAACATGGCATCTGGGAATCAACTCCAAAAGAAGTTAAAATAGAAAAATAAAACTTCACTTCGGCATTTCGCCGAAGAGCTACTCTTTTAAATCCACTCAAATTTTTATAGTATAATTATCCACTTTTAAAACAAGGTTTTTTATGTCAAAAATCAAAACACTATTTGAGTGCCAACATTGTGGCTTTACAACCCCAAAATGGATGGGAAAATGCACAAATTGTGGAGCTTGGGACTCTTTTGTGGAGCTAAACAAACAAGAGATAGAGGTGCTAAAAGAGACATCTTCGCTAAGTGTTAAAAACTCAAAAGCACTAAGCATAAACGATATAAAAGAGGAAGAACTTCTTCGCTTTAGCTCATATGATAAAGAGCTAGATATGGTTTTAGGTGGCGGTATAGTACGAGGCTCACTAACCTTAATAGGCGGAAGCCCTGGTGTTGGAAAATCTACTTTGCTTTTAAAAGTTGCTGGGGCGGTTGCAAAAAGCGGCAAAAATGTACTTTATGTAAGTGGTGAGGAGTCAAGTTCGCAGATAAAACTAAGAGCAAATAGACTAAGTGCGAACCACGACTCGCTGTACCTTCTAAGCGAAATTAGACTAGAACAAATACTAGTTGAATTAGAGCATAGAGAGTATGAGTTAATTGTTATAGACTCCATTCAAACTCTCTACTCAGATAGTATCTCATCAGCCCCAGGCTCTGTAACTCAGGTTAGACAAATAACATTTGATCTTATGCGAATAGCAAAAGATAGAAATATAGCCATTTTTATCATCGGTCACATCACCAAAGAGGGCTCCATCGCTGGTCCTAGAGTGCTTGAACATATGGTTGATACGGTGTTATATTTTGAGGGTGATGCCTCGGAGGAGCTAAGAATTTTGCGAGGTTTTAAAAACCGCTTTGGCACCACGAGTGAGATCGGTGTTTTTGAGATGAAATCAGATGGGCTTGTTAGTGCAAGTGACATAGCATCTAGATTTTTTAACCGTAACTCAAACCAAGCTGGTTCGGCACTAGGAGTCATTATAGAGGGTTCAAGACCCATCATACTAGAGATCCAAGCTTTAGTTTCGCAATCACACACACCAAACTCAAAAAGACAAGCAACGGGCTTTGATACAAATAGACTAAATATGCTCCTAGCACTGCTTGAGCGAAAACTTGACATTCCGCTTTATGGATATGATGTTTTTGTAAATATAACAGGTGGTATAAAAGTTAGCGAAACATCGGCGGACTTAGCGGTTTTAGCCGCCATTATAAGCAGTTTTAAAAACAGAGCCATATCAAAAGAGACTATATTTATAGGTGAAGTCTCTTTGGTTGGCGATGTTAGAGATGTTTATGCACTAGAAGCAAGACTCAAAGAAGCCCACTCACAAGGCATAACAAAAGCAATAGTTGCTAAAAAACCGACTCAAAAGTACCCTATAAAGCTTTTTGTAGCTGATGAAGTTAGTAAACTTTTAGAGTGGTATTAAATTTTAATTTATAGTATAATTTTAAAAAAAAAATTGAGGTTTGAATGTTAGCTCAAGTTAGAAGCGAAGAGAAGTTCGCTAGACTTTGTATATCTTATGCAGGTGAAGAGGAAGAGAACCTTATCTGCTCAACCGTTGATAAACTATCAAAAAAGTATGGATTAAAGCCAGATAGCTACAAATTTGTAGGCTCAAACGATCAAAAGAGCATCGTAGTAGAGTGCGACGAAGAGGCGGAGAGAATCCCAGGGGATTTTTTTGAAGATGTTATAAAAGTGTTAAATGTGAAGGTACTACACTAAAATTTCAAGGAAAAAATAATGCCAGAAAGTAAAGAAGAAGATACTCAGCAAGAGAAAAAAAGCTCAAAAAAGCTACTAGTCGTAATCATAGTAGCAGTAGTTGTTCTAATAATCGTTGCAATCATCGCTATAGCCATGATACTTCTAAACAAAGATGAAGAAGCACCTGTAAAAAATATACAGCAACAAGAACAACCAGCTCAGCTTCAAATGCAAAGAGCTCCACAATCAAACCAAATGTTAAGTGAAGATAACCGAAAACTTAGTCAAATTGGTGTGCTTTTTCCGCTTGACACTTTTACAGTAAATCTTAAAAGCGACTCAGGAAGAAGATACTTAAAGGCGACTCTATCGCTTGAACTTGAGGGTAAAGAGTTGGCTATGGAGTTAAATGATAAAAATGCAGTTATTCGCGATAGAATCATCCGCATACTATCTTCAAAAACAGTAGAGGAGATCTCCTCTCCAAAAGGCAAACTAAAAGTAACTTCTCAGATTATGGACACACTAAATATGATGGTAGTTGATGGAAAGATCAATGGTGTATATTTTACAGAGTTTGTGGTTCAGTGATAGGGATAGACTTAGTTAAAATCTCTCGCATAAAAGCTCTGCATAACAAGTTTGGCTACAAAGCTTTAGAGAGATTTTTAAGTAAAGATGAGATAAATCTTGCTAAAAATGAAAAAACTATAGCTGGTTTTTGGGCTGCAAAAGAGGCTTTTTCAAAAGCCCTAGGTACGGGCATAGGTCACGAGTGTAGCTTTTTTGACATAGAGATCTACAAAACCTCTATAGGTGCCCCAAAGATAAAACCCTCACAAAAAATCATACAAAACTTTAACATAAAAGATGTAGCACTCTCCATTACACACGATGGTGATTATGCCATCGCGGTTGTTGCACTAGAGTTTATAAGGTCTTAGCATATAGACTAACTTTGGCAATAGTAGCAAGTTAGAGATAAGCACACTAATCATAACAACTCCAGTTAATAGTCCAAAATATATTGTCGGCACAAGGTTAGATAACATAAGTATGGAAAAACCAACAACTATAATGATGGTAGTATGATACATCGGGTGCCCTACACTATTTAGCGAGTTTTTAACCGCCAAGTCATAACTTAGTGTATGTTTTAACTCAAACTCGAACCTATGCATAAAGTGTATAGTATCATCAACTGCAATTCCTAGTGCGATGGCGGCAATAGTAATTGTCATAATGTCAAGTGGAATTTTTAGCCACCCCATTATGCCAAAAACTAGCGATATTGGGATGAGATTTACTATAAGTGAGATAGCTACAAGCTTTACTTTTCTAAAGAGTATCATAAACATAGCCCCGAGTATAAGCACCGATGTTCCAGCGGTTGCGATTTGTGAATTAAACAAAGACTGAAGCATATTGTTATATAACACCATAAGGTTTGTTAGTCTATATGTCGTCTCCTTATTTTTTATAACACCTCTTAGATCATGTTCTATCTTTTTTAAAAGCTCATCTCGTCTTAGATCAGGATTGGAATCTACTATTCGCATAGTAACTCTAGCCTCATTAGCAGCAATATTTACAAATGGAGAGAGGATTAGCTTTTTGTAATCTTGTGGTAGCTTATTGTAAAAAAGTGCCAACATTACACCATCTAAGTCTTTGCCGCCATTTAGTTTTTTACCAATACTAAGCAGAGTCGCTAAAGATTGAACTTTACCAATTTGTGGCAGTGAGCTAAGATAGTTATGAACAGCGATAATGGTTTGCATCTTATCTTGACTAAACCAATACTGCTCATCACTCTTATTTTGCTCAAACTCATCCTCAAACTCGTCAAACTCATCACCACTCTTTACTTTAACACCCTTTTTTTCATCATCTTTAAACTTTATAATCACATCAAGCGGTGTTGTTCCACCTAGATTTTCATCAATAACTTTCATACCTTGATATATATGAGTTGAGGATTTAAAGTAGTTTATAAAGCTATTTTCCACAAAAATCTTAGAGCTTCCAACTAGTGAAAAAAGTGTTACTAACACAGCAATTGCGATAATTAGCTTACCTTTATGTAAAACTATATCTGGAAGCTTTGGTATAAACTTTAAATCCTCGCTCTCTTTTTTGTACTCATAACCTTTGCCTAAAAGTATGAGTATTATTGGAAAAAAAGCAAATGTTAAAACAAGTGAAACCAAGATCCCAACACTCATCATAAGCCCTAAGTTTATAACAGGCTCAATCTTTGATAAGACCAAAGAGAAAAAACCAACAACGGTTGTAATGATGGCAAAAAATGATGGGATTAGTTTAGATAAAACGGTATTTATGACTAGTTTGTACTGAGTCGCTCTTGGGTATAAAAAGTAAAGCTCTCTATAACGCTCTATTAGATGAACTATGATTGACATCGTTATAATAAGCTGAAGTGCGACAAAATTTGAAGATATCACAGTCACTTCCCAGTTAAAAAAGCCAAGTATTCCGCCCGTTGAAACTATGGTTATAAGACTTATAAAAAGTGTTATGGCTATCCATTTTACTCTTCTAAATATATACCACAATATGAGTGTAAATAGCACCAAAAGCCCCACTCCATAAACGACTAGATCGTTTTTAACAAACCCGACAACATCAGAGGCGATCATGCTAACACCACCTAAAAATATATCTGCATTGTTGCGATATTTTTTTATGATCTCTCTAATTTGCTCTATATTTTTAGTGTTGCTACTCGCTTGAGCTTCTCTATACTCTTTAAACTCCGCGATTATGGCATTTAGCTCACTATTTTGCTCACTTGTAATAGTGCCATCTTTTTGTTTTGCTTGAAGTTCATTTCTTTTTTTCACAAATTCTAGGTATTTTGTATCATCTTTTAAATGAAGTATGATTGCAGTGGTTAAAAAGTCGCTACTAACTAGTGCATTTGAGTAAAGCGGCGATGTGCTAAACTCTTTTTTTACTAAATTTTTATCGAACTTTTTTGTGCTAAGCGAATCAACTCCAGCGACAAGATCTGAGATAGGTCTAGGCGGTGAGGAGAGAAGTGGGACATTTAAAATGGAGCTGATGTTAGCGATATTTGGCACAAGCATTAGCTCATCTGAGAGGTTTTTTATATCTTTTAGAGTATTATCATCTAATAAAGAGCCATTTTTAGGTGAGTATGTCAAGACCAAAAAGCTTGAATTTTCATACCTTTGGTATATCTCTCTATAAAAAAGCAGATCTTTATCATCATCAAGCAAAAGTGTCTCAGCTGAAGCATCGATCTTGATCTTTGTAGCATAAAAACCAAGATATGAAACAAAGACAGATAGCACCAAAAGCACTAAAAATGGGTACTTAAATATAAAAAGATCGTAAGCTTTTTTAAACATTTTATCTACTGAGCACTAAATTGTGCAAACATCTCATTAAAGCTTTTTTCTTTTAATGCCCCTGAAAACTGAGCTCTATAAGTTTGTATGATGCTGACTCCAACTAGATCAACATCATAAATAAACCAATCACCGTTTTTGTTATAAAAGTTGTAATTAACCTCATAATTACCCTCTTTTCCAATGATCACAGTTTTTAACTGAAGCCTATTTTTTCCATATGGATCTAGTGATAAAATCTCGATTCTTTGGTTATTGTAGAGTTGTAGTTTTTCTATATATGAATCTTTTAATTTTCTCTCAAAAACAGCACTAAACTCATCTTGTTTTTGTTTATCTAGTGCACTCCAAGCATCTTTTCCAAGTGCGATTTTAGCCATTAAAGCAAAGTCAAAAACACCATCCATCACCCCAATAATTTCTTGAGTTTTTTGTCTAAAATCGCCACCACCATCTCTTAAGATCTCTAAAACTCTAACGATTTTTTGGCTCATTTGCGGTTTTATTTCAGACTCTTTTAGTGCAAAGAGCTCACTACTAAACATAGTAATCATCGTAAATAAAACAAAAATCTTTTTAAACATCTCTACTCCTGTATCTCTTTAGCTCTTTTTTGATTGTAAGTATCTCTTAAAAATGGATACAAATCTATGGCATCTTTTGTAAAAACCTCATATTTATCGGGGTTAAGTGAATTTTTATTGATCATATATAGTGCATCTATGCCAAACTCCTCATAACTATCTTGTGGAATCTTATATGGTATGACATTGTGCCCCATTTGCGACATAGGCATAGCTAGAGCATCAACACTTAGTCCGACTATATCTCGCAAGTTTGATGGCCCAAGTATGGGAATGACTATATGTACCGCATCTCCAACACCATAAAACCCCAAAGTTTGCCCAAAATCCTCACGATAAATTTTCATATTCATCTTAGTTGTAGCTGGGTCCATAAAACCTAAAACCCCCCAAGTTGTATTTACAAAGAACCTACCGAGTTCTATGGTGGCATTTGCAAATTTTAGCTGTAAAAGATTGTTGATAAATCTAACTGGAAAAAAAAGATTTGTAAAAAAATTATCAACCCTCTCTCTTGCAACCTCTGGAACAACATAAGCATAGCCCTTACTCACTGGCGTTAAAACATCTTTATAGAAGTAGTCATTAAAAGTACTCATAGCCCTATTGTAGCCACTTAATGGGTCAAAAACTTCTACATTTTTATCTTTATACTCACTATCAAACTCATCAAAAACCGTATCATCAGCAAATAGTGAAAATGTTATAAAAAATATTAAAATAACCTTTTTCAAACTTACCCTTTTATAAAAACTTAAAGTGTTATTATATTAAAAAGATGTGGCATATTGGCTTAAATAAGCTTCCAATAAGAGTAGTTGTTATAAAATTTCACTCTGCTTTTGGGGGATTAGCTCAGCTGGGAGAGCGCTTCGCTGGCAGCGAAGAGGTCAGCGGTTCGAACCCGCTATTCTCCACCAAAACTCTATCTTAGTTGCCTAAACCCATTTGTTAATGATATTGATACCTTTTTTGTAGCAGTTCTTAAAAGATTTGCTCTATCAGCTTCGATATTTGCACCACGCTCAACCCCAAAATACCTCTCTTTTGATATTGAGAGCTCACTTTTTGCATTTGCTCTAACATTTTTTAGACTATTTTTTGCATCTAGATTTAGCACAAGTGTTAGGTTTTCACTCTGCTCTTTTTTAAAAAAATTTTCCGAAACAACTTTGCTATCTTGGTAAATATCTGCTTTTACATTTAAAACAAACTCATCATCACTTTGAAGCGAGAAAACATCTCTATTTTGAAGCACAACTTTGTAGCAGTTAGTTTCACTCAAAGCTTGGGCTAGAGCTAGAGTTATCTGCTCTTTTGTTATGTTAAAACTTTGCGAATGATTAGCTACATCTACATCACTTAGATACAAAGTCGCATTTGGTGCTTGGCAAAGAGCTTGGTTTTGTATGTATAAAACAGATTGTTTTTCGCTACAACCACTAAAAAACAGCACTCCCATGACAAATATCAGTATATTAAAAACCCTCATCTTAAATCCTCATTTTTTATAAAAAGTATAGCATAAGTTAATATTTATATGTTAAACTCCACCTATGTTTAAAAAGATTTTACTACTACTTTTAATGCCGTTTTTTCTAAATGCAATCACACTTCAAGAGAGCTATGAAGTTAACCAAAGAGAAGTTGATTCTAGCATTTTTTCACTAGATAAAACTTTTCACATAGCAACCATAGATGAAGGTAGAGTGCTAGTTAGACTAAGCAAAAAAGAGCTTCTTTTGTTACTTAGAAAAAATGGATATAGCGATGTTGATATAGAAGTACCATATGTTAGTTTCAAGCTCAAAAGCGTCATAGATGTCACTCCCATAAAAGAGAGCATAAGAGAGTATTTTTTGCAAAAATATGGCAATCTTGAGATAAAAAACATAAAAGTAACACCCAGATCTTTTATGCAAGAGTTGCCCAGTGAGTATGAGTTTGGAGCAGATAAAAACACCTATCTTTTAGCAAATTCAACCATTCACATAATGACTCCACAGAGTAAAAAGTTCTTTTTTGACTATGAACTTGATGCCACACTAGAGTTATATATAAGCAAAAGTAAGCTTAGGCGAGGAAGTTTAGTAAATGAGCAAAACTTCATAAAAAAAAGAGTGCAACTAAAAGAGCTAAAAGATATGCCACTATTTAATATAACATCAATCCCTTTTGAAACAAACAAACCGCTTGAAAAAGATGCGGTCTTAACCATAAGAGATGTCATAAAACAGCGGCTTATAAAAAGAGGCGAAATGGTAGATATTAGCTATGAAAATGATGATATGGATATAACTTTTAGTGCAAAAGCATTGCAAGATGGGAGAGCTAATGATATAATAAGAGTTCAAAATATGAACAAAAAAATCATAAGAGTTAAGGTTATAGGAAAAAATTTGGCGGTAGTTATATGAAAAAAATCTTGCTAATTATTAGCGGTGCTAGTGGTGCTAGTTTGGGCTTAAAACTTTTAGATGCACTACCTAAGCAAATCCAAAAACATCTCATCATAACCCAAAATGCCCACACTGTTTTAAAAAAAGAGCAAAACATCATAGTACATGAAAACGAAGATATTTCAGCTAGTGTGGCATCTGGATCTTTTGGTATAGATGCTACCATTGTGGCACCTTGCTCTATGAACACTTTAGCGAAAATCGCTTATGGCATAAGCGATAACCTAGCCACTAGGGCAGCTAGTGTTGCCATAAAAGAGCAAAAAAAACTACTCCTAGCTCCAAGAGAGATGCCATTTAGTCCAATAGCTTTGGAAAATATGTTAAAACTCTCCCGACTTGGAGTCATAATCGCCCCGCCTGTTATGGCATACTACTCACAACAACAAAGTTTAGAAGATATGGAAAATTTCATTATCGGCAAGTGGCTAGATCTACTAGGCATACAAAACCAACTATATAAAAGATGGCAATCATGAAAAAAATAGCACTCTATCCAGGGACATTTGACCCCATCACAAACGGACACTATGACATTATTGAGAGGGCATTAAGCCTATTTGATGAAGTGATAGTCGCAGTTGCACTCTCAAGTGAAAAAAAACCGATGTTTGAACTTCAAGATCGTATAAATATGGCAAAAGCTGCTACAAAAGATCTTAAAAACATAAGAGTTTTGGGCTTTGATAACTTAACTGTTGAAGTTGCCAAAACCCAAAATGCTCATGTGCTTATAAGAGGTTTAAGAGCTGTTAGCGACTTTGAGTATGAGCTTCAGCTAGGCTACTTAAACAACTCGCTAGATAGCACACTAGAGACGGTTTATCTTATGCCAAAACTCCAACATGCATTCATAAGTAGTTCAATTGTGCGAAATCTTTTAAAATTTAATGGCACAACAAAACACCTCGTACCTAACGAAGTTGAGGAGCTATTTTTAGAGAGAAAAAAATGTACATTTGCATAGAGGGAATCGATACAGCGGGAAAAAGCACCCAATTACAAAGGCTAAGAGAACACTTTAGCGAAGCCATTATCACAAAAGAACCTGGTGGAAGCGAAGCTGGAATCAAGATACGAGATATAGTTCTAAACTCAAATCTAAGCAGTAAAAAAGCTGAATTTTTACTTTTTTTAGCAGACAGAGCTGAACATATGCAAAGTGTCATACTCCCAAATAAAAACAAGCTTATTATCTCCGATAGAAGCATTATTAGTGGTGTTGCTTATGCACTTGCACACAAAGAGTTTGATGAAAAAACTATAATTGAGTACAATCTTTTTGCAACATCAAACACACTTCCGCAAAAGGTTTTCATTCTTCATCTAAGCGAAGATGAACTAAGCTATAGACTCTCTTTAAAAAACCTTGATGCTATTGAGCTAAGAGGAACTAAGTACCTACTTAACATCCAAGATGCACTCATAAAATCTTGCGAACTCTTAAACATAAAACCAACCATCATAGATGCCTCTTTGCCAATAGAGCAGATCACAAACATCATAACAAGTGAGCTAAAATGAGTCTTTGCAAGATCTTATGTCTAAAAAGTTCAAAACCAAAAGAGCTAAAAAAACTAAATAGCAATGCCACCTATCTATCTGGCATAAACAAAGAGCTAGTGCAAAAACTCACCATCACAAAAGATGGCATAGTTGGCAATGAAGTAGCGGACAAACTCCATCATGGAAACCAAAACAAAGCCATTATGTTTATGTCTAAGCTAACTTATGGGAAGCTAAATGAGCTTTGCGATGTCAATTTTAACTATAACGATACCGCTTTTTATGGTGAAAACATCGTTGTTGATAGCGTAGATGAAGATGATATTTGTGTTGGAGATGTACTAAAAATTGGCGAAGTTTTACTTGAAGTATCACAACCTAGGCAACCTTGCTGGAAGCTCTCTAGTGCGACACTCATAAAAGATATGACCACAAAAATCTACAAAAATGGCTTAACTGGTTGGTATGCAAGAGTGCTAAAAGAGGGTGAAATAACACAAGGAAATAGCATAAAACTAGAACAAAGATGCCATCCAAATTTGAGCATAAAAAACTTAAATATGCTCATACAAGATCCATCAAGCAACAAAACCCTAACAAAAGAGGCACTTGAGTGCGAAAAACTAGGGTACCAATTTCGTGACTCACTAAGAGCTAGAGCCAAACTTGGCTGTGCAAAAGATGAGCCATTTGCCTACCACAACGAACCTTTATGATCCAAGATGTTATAGTCTTAGGTGGCGGAGCAGCTGGGATTATGGCGGCGATCAGCTCCGCTAGTGATGGTAAAAATGTTTTACTGCTAGAGAAAATGCCACAAATCGCACTAAAACTAAAAGCCACTGGTGGCGGTAGATGTAACCTTACAAACACTCTAGCAAGTGATGATTTTATGCAAAAATTTGGTAAAAATGGTAGGTTTTTAAGCGATGCACTTAAGAGTTTTAGCAAAGATGATCTGCAAAACTTTTTTGCTTCCATTGGAGTTAAAACCATCGCAAGAGATGGCTTTAGAATCTTCCCAGAGTCGCACAACTCAGCTCACATCATAGAAGCACTGACTCAAAAACTACAAGATCTAAATGTTAAAATCATAACTTCCATCGATATTATCAATATAAAAAAAGAGCAATCTATATTTTATCTCGACTCAAAAAATGACTCCTACAAAACAAAAAAGCTCATCATCGCAACAGGTGGACTAGGATACCCATCGCTTGGAGCTAGTGGAGATGGATATAAATATGCTAAAATATTTAACCACACCATCACAAAAACCTACCCTGCTATGATGCCACTTTTAACGAAAGAGAGAAATTTTGCAAACTGCAAAGCTCACACAATCGCAAAAGCAATCTTAAAAATAGAGCATAAAAAGTACAAAAACCTAAAGTTAAGCGGGGATCTAATATTTAGCAAAAACGCCTTAAGAGGTCCGCTTGTGCTGGATTTTGCTAGAGAGATAACACCGCTACTTGATGGACAAAATGAGCTAAAAGTTCTCATTAGTTTTTTAAAAGGCAAAAATGAAGATGAGATATTTAGGCACATAAAAGAGCAAAACATTAAAAAACCAAACGATAATATTTTGCAAAACATCACCTCGCTACTTCCAGAGTGTGTGGCAAATGAGCTACTTTTGATGGCTCAAATCGACAAAGAGCTAAGATTTAAACATATCGATGGTAAAAAAAGAGAGCTTTTATTAAAAACTTTGGCTTGGACGCCTTTTCATATCATCGGGCATGATGGCTTTAAAGAAGCGATGATAACTCGTGGTGGCATTAGCATAAAAGAGATAGATCCAAAAACCATGCAAAGTAGAGTTGTCGATGGGCTATATTTTTGCGGTGAGGTTATGGATATAGATGGACCCTGTGGTGGGTACAACTTACAATGGGCATTCTCAAGTGGATTTTTGGCTGGGAAATTGAAATCTACTCCAAAAACTTAAGCACTTCTAGTGGTGCTTGGGCGATTTTATCGTGATTAGTATATCTTGAAAAACCCCAAGTAGCAAAGATCGGGGTTAGATTAGCACAAATGGCACTTGCTATATCTTTTGAGTTATCGCCTATCATCCACCCTTTATGAGTAGTATCATCAAAGCCATAAAAATCAAGTATCAGTTTTAGCATATCGGCTGATGGTTTTGGGTTTTTAACCATATCAGCACCTACAATAAGCTCAAAATATTTACTCACATCTAAATGCTCAAGCATTCGCTTAGCAAAGGGAGTTGGAGCATTTGTAGCGACTGAGAGTTTTACATCTTGGTTTTTTAGCTCATCTAAAAGCACTGCTATACCATCATAAAGTACAACATTTTTCACACACTGTTTTTCATAATGAGACTCAAATAGATCTCTTGCTTTTTGCTCATATATGGCGGTGTTGTAAAAAAGCATAGCTAG
>JACDJA010001886.1_pt1 | contig 16332 bp, 11 predicted proteins | sample 7449241 | NCBI WGS metagenome assembly JACDJA01 (sample SAMN14253289, study PRJNA609438) | sludge metagenome | isolation source: initial anaerobic sludge | collected 2018-12-20 | reverse complement strand
GTTGGCGAACTCCAGGTTCGGGCCGGAAGCGATCACGCCCTCGCCGTTTTCGGCCACGGCGTCGAGGAACGTCTGGTCCTGGGCGCCGTCGGCAACACCCAGAATGGTGTTCTCCAGGCCGGGGATGGTGCGGGCCGTGTTGACCAGCAGACCAGCCAGGGGCATGAAGACCGGAGCGAACAGGAACTCCGGCTCCGACGCGGCGATCGTCGTCAGCAGCGGTTCGACGTTGGTTGCAGCCTTGTCTTCGGCCTCGATGGCGACAACTGTGCCGCCCAGTTCAGTGAAGGCGTTGGCGAACGACTGCGACAGACCCTCGGTATAGGGATCGCCGTCATGAACGGCCGCCGCCGTGCGCAGACCCAACTCGTTGTAGACGTAGTTGGCCATGGCCGCGCCCTGCACCAGGTCATTGTGGGCCGTGCGCAGATAGCCGACCTGCCAGGACTGATCCGGGTCGGTCAACGCCGGAGACGTATTGGACGGAGAGACCATCACGAAGCCCGCGTCGGAGACAATGCCGGCCATGGGCACGCCCGCGCCGGAGCAGGTGGTGCCGATGATGCCGACGACCTGCGGATTGGCGACGATCTTGGTGCCGGCAGCCTGGCCGCCTTCGGCGTTACAGCCGTCATCTTCGGGCTGCAACTCGACCGTGTGGCCGAGCAAATCGCCGCGCTTGGCCATGGCGATCTCGACGCCGCGTTGCGAGTCGGTGCCCAGCGGGGCCACGTCGCCGGAGATAGCCAGCGCCGAGGCGAGCAGGATCGGGTCGCCGGCGGCGACTTCAACGCAACCGAGGGCGTCGGTGCATTCCATCGATGCTTCCTCGGCCGGAGCCTCTTCAGCGGGTGCTTCGGTCGGAGCAGCCTCTTCAGCCGGAGCTTCCTCAGCGACCGCTTCGGTCGGGGCGGCTTCTTCGGCCGGGGCTTCGGTGGTGCCGCCGGCCGGCTGACAGGCCACCATGGTCAGGGCTGCCATCAACAGCAGAACTAAAAGCAGTGACAGACGTTTCATTTTCTTCTCCTCTATTCTGTATTGAACGTAATGTCTAAGCCTTCGCCTAACATTTGCCGATCGTGCTGACCGGCCTTGCCTCTCGCAACGGTACGTTTTTGGTTATCGGGGATGGTTTTGCCTTGCTCATCACCTCCTCAGGGGTAGCCCTTTCCCATTAAGAGATACCCGGCAGACCGGGCTATGAGGTTGGAATTCTAGAGGCAGACGGGTTGGTTGTCAAACTGTTGACTTTCGCGTCCGTTCTATTCGTAATCCTCGAGAACTTCGGTGTATTGGCCGGTGACCATGAAGACTACCCGCTCGGCCAGATTCGTCGTGCGGTCGCCGATACGCTCCAGATTATGGGCGATCCACAATAAATAGGTCGGCATCTCGGCCACGTGCCGGCTGCTCAATTCAGCCATCGTCTCGGCAAAGAACTTGCGATACTGGCGGTCGATCTTGTGGTCGCGCTTCGTGATGGCGTTGGCCTTATCGATGTCGCGTTCGATGTAAGCCTCGATGGCCCGACGCAGCATGTCGCGGGCGCGCTTGGTCATCTTGGGCAGGCGCGAGAGTTTGAGCCGCAGTGTGGGCGGCTCATCTTCCGATGCTTGGTCAACGCCGTCGCCGGCCATCGCCGGATTGATCGTTTCGATGAAAGGGGTCCGGGGCATATCGGCCATGCGCGTCACGATCCGCGCAATGCCGGCGGCATGATCGCCGATGCGCTCCAGTTCGATGGCGAAATGAATGGCGGCGATGACGGTGCGCAGATCGCGGGCCAGAGGCTGTTGGGTCGAGAGGATGACGTAGGCTTTCTCCTCGATCTGGAACCGCAGGCGGTTGATCTCGGCGTCGCCGTGGATGACGCTCTCGGCCAGCGGTATGTCGTTATTCAGAAGGGCGTCTACCGCGTCGGCGATGGCCTTGTCGACCATGCTGCCGAGCGACAGCACCGATTGATTGAGGTCATTCAGCTCGCTGTCGAGCAAGGCGCGTGCCCGAAGGGTCATGGCAGGCTCTCCTTTCTATTGAATCTATTGGAGCGTGCAGGGCCGCCGGAGGCAGGGTTATTCACCGACATCGGCGACCGTCTCTTCAATAAGATGAGCTGCCTTGGCGTCGAACGCGGCCCGCAGGGCGTCGTAGTCGGCGCGGGACATCGGCTTGAGATTGATCGTCTGTTGTCGCAGTACATTGGATAGCTTGGAGGTGTGGACAGCCGGGATGCGCGACTCTTTTACGTCCAGGTTGTCGATGTTTTGGGCAGTGAAGACGATGATTGGAATGATTGGCGCGCCGGCGGCGTCGGGCGCGGCTTCCTGGATATAGGCGGACATTTTGGCCGCCATGACTTCCGCTTCCCGCGATGGGTTGCCCAGACCCTCGCGGCCGAAGTAGCGGCGCATGCCCAGCCCTTTCTGGGTCCAGGTGTCGCCCTGGGCGGTGATACGGCCATTCTGGAATTTGGCGACCAATACGACGACGGCGGTGGGCAACAGCAGGACGTGGGGCGCGGGCAGCAGGTAATGATAGAGCCGGCCGTCGCGCCGGGCGAATTTGCCCGCCGCCTTGTCGAGCGCCTGGTCAATGCGCGGCCGCCGCAGGTAGCGGTGGGCGAAGTGCAGGCCAACCTGGGATATGGCAAAGCCGATGACCAGCGCCAGCAACTGGAAAAGGAAAACGTTGGGGTTATCGCTGATAAAGATCAGCAGCAGGCCGGCAATCAGAACGGCCAGGCCCGCCAGGCTGAGCATTTGGGCCAGGCGGCCCAATCGGTAAATTCGTTTTTCGTCACGTAGTACGATCATAATAGTCAGTCGTCAGTGGTTGGGCGACAGGAGTCGCCTTGTCGGTGGTTAGTGGTCAGTGATTTATCACTGGCCGTTGTCTTCTCCATTGGTGTAGCGGCCGAGGACGAGGCAGGCATTCTGGCCGCCCAGGCCGAACGAGTTCTTGAGAGCGACGCCGATGGTCGCCGGACGGGGAGCATTGGGCACGTAGTCCAGGTCGCATTCCGGGTCGGGTGTCTCGTAGTTCCAGGTGGGCGGAATGAGGCCGCGACCGAGGGCCAGTGTCGTAAAGATCGACTCGATTGTGCCCGCGCCGCCCATGGCATGGCCCATGGCCGACTTGGTGCTGCTGATCGGCACTTCGTAGGCTCGCTCGCCGAATAGCTGTTTGATCGCCAGTGTCTCGGTGGCGTCGTTGACCGGCGTCGAGGTGCCGTGGGCGTTAATGTAATCGACCTCGCGCGGGGTCAGCCCGGCGTCGTTGAGCGCCCACTGCATGGCGCGGATGGCCCCCTTCGCTTCGGGGTCGGGCGCGGCCACGTGGAACGCGTCGGAGGAGGACGCCTGGCCGAGTACCTCGCCATGGATGCGCGCGCCGCGGGCCAGCGCCTTGTCCAGCCGCTCCAGCACGACGATGCCCGCACCCTCGGCCAGAATGAAGCCGTCGCGATCCTTGTCGAACGGCCGGCTGGCGCGTTCGGGGTCGTCGTTGTAGTGTGTGGAGAGGGCGCGCATGGCCCCAAAGCCGGCGATGGCCGCAAAATGGATGAGGCCTTCCACGCCGCCGGCGAGCATCATGTCGGCCGCGCCTCGCCGGATGAATTCGGCCGCTTCGCCGATGGTCTGGGTGCCGGTGGCGCAGGCGGCGACGATGGTGCTGATTGGTCCGGTGGAGCCGGTCGCCAGGCTGACGTGGTGCGACGGCATGTTCGCCAGGAACATGGTCATGGCGAAGGGATTGACGGCACGCAGGCCTCGCGCCCGATAGATATCCATCTCCTCGAAGGCGCGTTCGATGCCGCCGACGGCCGTGCCCACGAGCACGCCGGTGCGCTCCGGTTCGGGCGCGGTTTCCGGCAGGCCCGCGTCGGCCAGCGCCATGCGCGCCGCGGCCACGCTAAGCTGGGATGCGCGCGACATGCGCCGGGCTTCCTTGAAATCCATATGGTCGCGGGCGACGAAGTTTTTGACCTCACCCGCGATGCGCGTGGGGAACTCGCTTGCGTCGAACTGGGTGATGGGGCCGATTCCGGAGCGACCGGCCAGCAGATTGTCCCAGCTTTCCTCGACGCTGTTGCCCAGCGGGCTAAGCATCCCCATGCCGGTGATGACGACGCGCGGACGGCCGCGAGCGTCGGTGGTGTCATGACTCATGGTAATTCCTTACAGTGTATTTAACGCGAAGGCGCCAGGACGAAAAGAGACTTGCGATGCTCCTGCACCGCATGCTTTCCTCGCTCCCTCGCGCCCCGGCGTCCTGGTGTTGACTTCTTATTTCACACCCTCAGCGATGGCCCCGACGATGTTGCGTTCGACCACGCGCCGGGCCTGGCTGATGGCCTGTTGCATGGCGTAGGCATTCGAGCGGCCGTGGGCAATGATCACAACCCCGTTGACGCCCAAAAGTGGCGCGCCGCCTACCTCGTCGGGATTCAGCTGCTCGCGCGCGCGTTTGAAGGCCGGCCGGGCCAGCGCGCCGCCGATCTTGGTCAGCGTGCCGGCCATGATGTTTTTGCGGATGGTATCGGACATATAGGCGGCCACGGCCTCGGCCGTTTTCATCATCACGTTGCCGGTGAAGCCGTCGACAACGCCGACGTCGGCCGCGCCGCGCACGAACTCCTTCGGCTCAATGTTGCCGACGTAGTTCAGATCGCTTCCCTCCATCAGGGGAATCGTTTCCTTGATGAGCAGGTTTCCCTTGCCCTGTTCCTCGCCGTTGGAAATAAGACCCACGCGCGGCCGGGCGATGCCGTGCATACGCGCCATGTAGATGCTGCCCATCTGACCGAACTGGAGCAGATATTCGGGCTTGCAATCGGCGTTGGCCCCGTTGTCGATGAGCATCGGCTTGCTCTCGATGGGGAAGACGACGCCGAGGGCGGGACGCAGAATGCCGGGGATACGGCCGAGGCCGGTCTGGCGCAGCGTGGCAACGGCCAGGATGGCCCCGGTGTTGCCGGCGCTGACGAAAGCGTCGGCCGCGCCCTCGCGCACGAGTTGCAGCCCCACGTGCATCGACGAGCCGCGCTTGTCGCGCGCCGCCGCGCCGGGAGCGTCTTTCATGCCAATGGCTTCGGTGGCATGGATGGTCTCAATCGACAGGCCGGTTGTATCGTGGCGCGACAGTTCGGCTTCGACGCGCGGCCGGTCACCGACCAGCACAATGGCGTCGCCGAACGCCCGCGCAGCCATAACCGCCCCCGCCACGTCGGGAGCGGGGTGGTCGTCGCTGCCCATGGCGTCAACTATGATCCGCATCGGAAGCACCCATACCTCTCACAAATTTACCCACGGTGAGGGGGTAATTGTGTAATTCTATCATAAGTGGGCCGCGGGGGGCAGCTAGCAAGTGGCGGATGATGCGTGGCGGGTACCCGCGCTCATCGCTTGTCACTCGTCGCCTGTAACTCGTCACTCATCAAAAATATCGCCATCCGATTGGGGCGGATGGGGTGGCCGTGGCGTTGGGCATAGAGCCGGGTGAACTCCGCGCCATAGAGCAGGATTTGGGCTGAGAAGTAGACCCAGATCAGCAGAATGACGATTGACCCGGCCGCGCCGTAGAGCGAGCCGGTGTTGCTGAGCGAGAGAAAGAAGATGAGCAGCCGCCGGCCGATTAGGAAGAGGATGGTCGTGACGAGCGCGCCGACGGCCACGTCGCGCCGGCGGTTATGGGCATCGGGCAGGAGCTTGAAGATGAGATAGAACGTGACAAACGTAAGCAGGGGAATGAGAAAGCGGCTGACGCTGGGCAGAAGAGCGACCGCTTCAGGGAGCAATACCTCAAAGCGGGCGCGCACAATCTCCAGAACAGCTTCGATTACGAAGGTGAGGCTGAACAATAGCCCGAAGACGAAGACCATCAAAAAGGGAATGATCCGACGACGAGCAACATAGAGCCAATCGCGCAGGGTGACGGGTCGCACGTCGGTGATACCCCAGAGCAGGTTGAGCGCCGTGCGCAACTGGTTGAAGATGCCGCCGGCGCCGATGAACAGGCCGATGAGAGCCAGAATGGTGGCTGTCGTGTTCGCGGTACGGTTGGTCAGCGTCTCCATGAGTCCGGCCAGAAAGTCGGCCAGTTGTGGGCCGACGAGGAATTGGAGTTGGAGTGCTATCTGCTCACCGGCGGTTGAGCGGCCGATGAACAGTCCGACGATGGCGGTCATGAACACCAGCAGCGGCGCGACGGAAAAGACCGCGTAGTAGGCCACACCCGCCGCGTAGATGGCCGCCCGATCCTTGAAATAGGCCCCAAGGGCGTCCCTGAATATAAAGAGTAGAGACTTCAGCCGTTCCATCATCTCGTTGTTTATAGAAAGGGATGCCTGGGCCTGACAGGCCTGTCTAGCCTGCCATCATGAGCACCTGTCGCAAGTCAGCGACGAGGTCGTCGGGGTGCTCAATGCCGACAGAGAGGCGGATAAGCGACGGCTCGACGGCGAACCCGGCCGCCAGCGCCTCCGGCCCGCCGACAGAGGCGTGGGTCATGGCCGCGGGCAGCTCGATAAGCGACTCGACGCCACCGAGCGACTCGGCCAGCTTGAAGAGGCGCGTGCCGCAGGCCACGGTCGTTGCCGCCGCTTCGCCGCCCCGCAGCGTGAACGACACCATCCCGCCCGGCCCGGCCATCTGGCGACGGGCCAGGTCGTACTGCGGGTGGCTGGTCAAGCCGGGGTAGTAGACGCGCTCGACGGCCGGGTGATCTTCAAGGAAGCGGGCCACGGCCGTGGCATTGTCGCAGTGAGCGCGCATGCGCAGGGCCAGCGTCTTGAGGCCGCGCAGGGTCAGGAAGCAATCCATTGGCCCCGACACCGCGCCGACAGCCTTTTGCAGGAATTTGAGCCGTTCGTGGGCGGCGTCGTCGTTCAGGATGATGGCCCCGCCGACGACGTCGGAGTGGCCGCCGAGGTACTTGGTTGTGCTGTGGACGACGAAGTCCGCGCCGAGGGCCAATGGCCGTTGCAGGGCGGGAGAGGCGAAGGTATTGTCCACGGCCACCCAGGCTCCGTCGGCGTGGGCGGCGGCGCTGATGGCGGCGATGTCGGCCAGTCGCAGCGTGGGGTTGGTCGGCGTCTCCAGCCAGACAAGCCGAACCGGCCCGGCGGCCAGCGCCGCGCGGACGGCGTCGGTGTCGGCCGTGTCGACGAATCGGAAGCGCAGGCCGTAGTCGGACAGCACCTTGTCGAAGAGGCGGAATGTGCCGCCGTAAACGTCGTTGCCGCAGATGACCGTCTCTCCCGGCCGGACGAGGCGCAATACCGTATCGATGGCGGCCATGCCGGAACTGAACGAAAGGCCATAACGCCCTCCCTCCAGCGTCGCCAGCGCGTTCTCCAGCGCCGTGCGCGTGGGGTTGCCGGCGCGGGCGTAGTCGTACCCTTTGTGCTCGTTGATGTAGGTCTGGACGAAAGTGGAGGTCTGGTAGATGGGGGTCATAATCGCGCCGGTGGCCGGGTCAGGCTCGACTCCGGCGTGGACGGCGAGGGTGTTGAAATGGTCGTGATCATTCGTTGCCATTCACATATCTCCTGTGGGTGCGCTGGGAAGCGCACAATTGATTGTATCATATCCGTGTCGATCGTTTACGGCAGGATTCCGGTGGGTTATCGGTCGTTTAGTCATCAGGACTGCGCGGCCCGGTGCGGGTACAATTAGCCGTCATGGGAGCAGAGCGCCTACTTGTGACCCAACAATTACCGCTATACAGGCGATGGCTTGTGCCTGTGGCGGCCGCCGCGTGCTGGTTCGTCGCCGGTCTGGCGCTATCGAGGCTGCTTTACGAGGGGTTGTTTCCGGCCTGGGGCTGGATAGGGCGGCCTGTCGCGGCGGCGGTGTTGGGAGCGGTGATGGGGGTGGCGGGAGCCGTTGTTGTATGGCGCAGAGAGCAACACCACGACGCGCCGCGTTGGCTGGTGGTATCCTTGCCGCTTCTGGTGAATCTGGTGTGGTTGTTCGATCCGGCTGTCGACCTGTCGCGCGGCCGTTTCCTGTTTGCCGCCGGCTGGTGGCTGGTGGTTGCCCTGGCGGTGTGGTCCGCACTGGGCGATAGCGACCGGCGCTGGCGCCGGGTGGGGCCGTTGCTGGTGGCCGCGGGGTTGCTGCCGGTCTATCTGGGCACCATGTCCCACGCCGTGGGCGCGGCCGACACGTTCGAGTTCCAGGTCGTCGCCCCGCAACTGGGCATCGCCCATCCCACGGGGTATCCGCTTTACTTGCTGCTGGGCAGGCTGTTCTCGCTGCTGCCATTCGGCGCGGTCGCCTGGCGATTGAATCTGGCCTCAGCCGTCTATGCGGTGATCGCGGCGGTCGTCGTCTTCCGCACGGGGTTGGCGCTGACGCGGCGGCCGCTGCCCGCGTTGGTGGGAGCTGTGGCGCTCGGCCTCGTCCCGATCTACTGGAGCCAGGCCATCGTGGCCGAGGTGTATACGCTGCACGCGCTGGTCGTGGCCGTCGCGCTGAGGCTGATGGTGCGGCTGGTGGTGGCTGACGGAGGACGGATGACATCCCATAGTCCTTCGTCCGACCGCAAGACAATGGTCGCCCTGGCGTTTGTGCTGGGGCTGGGGTTGGCAAACCATTTGACCACGGTTTTCCTGTTGCCGCCGGCGGCCATTGCCGTGGCGCTTAACCTGTGGCCTTCTGTCACCGGCGGATCCGCGGCAGTCGGCCGTCGTCGGTCGCTCCTCCTGCTCTTCCTGCAATTGTTGGCCGCCTTCGTGCTGCCGCTGCTGCTCTACGCCTATCTGCCGTTGCGCTGGTCCGTCGTCAACGGCGAGCCGATGGGTTTCAGCCGCTTTGTGGACTGGGTGGTCGGTGGGCGGTTCCAGGGGGCGTTGCAGTGGGGGGCATGGCTGCGCGATCCGGCGCGGCGGCAGATCGTCGCCCGTCTGTTCCTCGACGCCTGGGGATGGTTCTATCTGCTGTTGGCTGTCGGAGGGCTGATGTGGCTGTTCGCGCGGCAATGGCGGGCAGCACTGGTCTTGCTCATCACAGCAGCGGGTTTCACCTTCTACGCGCTCAACTACTACGTGCCCGACCTGGCTGTATTTCTCATTCCGGCGCATGTGGTCATCGCCCTGTGGGTGGCGGCGGGAATCGGAGGAATAGGAGACAGGCTTGGGGCCTGGGAGATTGGGAGATTGGGAGATTGGCGGGCGTCTGGGATTGTCGCGGCGGCTCTGTTCATGTCGGCCCTGCTGCCGATACTCCCGGCGACCGGAGAGCGATGGTCGACGCTGGATCAATCCGGCCGCGACGGAGGAGAACCCTGGGCGCGCGGCGTCCTGGGGCAACAGCCGGCGCGGGGGGCGGCCGTGTTGGCCGACAGCGAGAAGATCGCTCCGCTCTATTACCTGCAACAGATCGAAGGGCTGCGGCCCGATCTGGACATCATGGTTTTGCCTGATGAGGCCGCCTATCGCGCCGAACTGGACGCGCGGCTGGCGGCGGGGCAGCCTGTCTATCTGGCTCGCTATCTGCCGGGGCTGGAGGGTATCTATCATCTGCGCTCGGCCGGGCCGCTGGTGGAGGTGAGCCGGGAGCCGCTGATCGCGCTGCCGGATGGTGTCACGCCTGCCGGGCTGACTGTCGGGCCGCTGCGTCTGCTCGGCTACAAGGCCGAAACAACGGCGGCCGTTGATCCCGGCGCGGCCGGGCTGACGCTCTACTGGACCGCGGACAGGTCCCTTTCCGAAGGGGAGCAGTCGCCGGTGATCTATCTGCGCCGGGCCGGCGGGGATGTTGTCGTCAACGGAGTGCATCCCGCAGGTGACGCCTACCCGGTCAACGCCTGGCGGCCGGGGGAGGTTGTGCCCGACTATCATCTGTTGCCGCTGCCCGACGCGCGCTGCGGCGAGCCGGTTTGCGAATCGGTGATTGAGGTTGCCGTCGCGCCGCGCTTCACGCCCGCGGCCGATCTGGAGTGGCAAACGGTGACGGCCATGTCCGTCGCGCCGCGGCCGGGGCCGGTGGGCGCGCCGCGCCGGGCGCTGTTCGACGGCTTCGCGCTGGACGGGATCGAGTTTCCAACTTCGGCGCGACCGGGGACGACGCTCCTGTTGCGCTACAGCGGGCACGGCGACGGCGAGCAGTTGACCTTTCTCCTCGTCCCGTCCCATGCGACCGATAGCCTGATCATCCCCACGGGGCGCGCCCCGTCCGGGCAGCCGGATGCTACCGGATCGGCAGCCTTCGCCGCCGAGGTGGAACCGGCGACGGAGGCGGGGCCGCACGTCCTCATTGCCTGGACGTCGGGCGAGACAGGGGCCGTTTGTGGCTGGGCGGCGCGGCCGACGACCGGCTGCGTGGTGGCCGAGATTGACATCAGCGGGGCGGCGCTGCCGGAAGGCGCGACGAACTTTGACGACAAGATCGCCCTGCTGGACGTGGAACTGGAGCCGGAGGGCCTGACCCCCGGCGGACAATTGCCGGTGACGCTGACGTGGCAGGGGCTGGCCGAGATGGGCCAGGACTATACCGTGTTCGTGCAGGTGCTCGACGCGGCCGACCGCATCGTGGGGCAGGTGGACGCCTGGCCGGTGCAGGGTACCTTTCCGACGAGCCAATGGCGGCCGGGTCAGGTGGTTACCGATCCCTATGTCGTGGAGCTCGCGCCGGAACTGCCGCCGGGTGACTACCGGGTGATCGTCGGCCTCTATCTGCTGGCGACGGGACAGCGGCTGCCGGTGGTGGATGAGTCGGGAAACGCGGTGGATGACAAGGTGGAAATGGGGCTGACAGCCGGCAGGCCATAAGACTCAATGAGTTATCTCATCCCTTCTCGTTATCGACCGCGTACAGAAAGTCCATCAGCCCTTGGAAATAAATCTCCTGGTCATCGTACATACATAAGTGGCTACCATTGGAGCAGAAGTGATAGCGGCCGTTGGGCAGTTCCTTGGCCATCCACTCCAAATGTGCGGGATCCATCGTGTCATATCGTGCAGCGATGACAAGTGTGGGCGTCTTGATCGTGTGCAGTTCGGCCGTGCGATCCCAGTCGAGCAGCTGCCCGCTCAAGCCCAACTCCGAAGGTCCCTGCATGCTGACGTAGACGTCCTGATTTAGGTTCTTAATGGCTCGCATAACCGGCTCTGGCCACTCCTCCGGCGGCATACGCAAAACATGGTTGATATAATGGTGGTTTATGAGCAACTCCATGAAGCGCGGGTTCGCGTAATCGCCGGCCGATTCCAGCGCCTTGATTTCGGCCAGCGCTTCTGGGTCTATTTCCGGCATGAGCACATTCGTGGCGTAGGCGTTATAGGCTGGCGAACTGGCCATGGAATTGGAGAGGATTAGCCCTTTGAGGTGCTGCTGGTACTTCAGGGCGTACTCTACACTGAGCCAGCCGCCCCATGAATGGCCGTACAGGTAAAAATTGTCTGGGCCGAGGCCCAAGGCTTGCCGCACCTGCTCCACTTCTTCAACAAAGTGGGGCAGCTTGATGTAGGAAAGGTCCTTCGGCTGATCACTGTAGGCGCTGCCTAACTGGTCATAATAGTAGTACTCAACCCCGGCCGCGGGTAGGAAGCTATCGCAGGCCTGCAGGTACTCGTGGGTGGAACCCGGTCCGCCGTGGAGCAATAACACTTTGATGCTCGTATTATTGCCGACACGCTTGGTCCATACGCGGTAGGGGCCGCCCGGCGCGTCTACGGGAATCATACGGATGCCACCGGCCAGCGTGTCGACTCGGTCACTATTGTCGAAATAATCGGGGCGAAAGCGGGAATTGCGAGCCATTATTTCCTCCGTATACGATAGAAACGTAAACACAAGAAATGCAAACACGCCGATAGATGCGGGCGACACACACCCGCACAGGATTCTAGCGCCTGGTTGTGGGCATTGCAAGCGCAGAGATGGGATAAGAACAACTCCAGAGCCGGGTTTCTACGCGACGGTTTCCAGACGACGCCATGTTATAATCACCCCATCCCCGCATCCCTCGCCCGAATGATCGCCTCGGCTCGACCGGCCACCTGGAGCTTGCTGAAGATATTGGAGACATGGTTGCGCACGGTCTTGCGGCTGACGACAAGCCGGGCGGCGATGGCCTCGTTGTTGTGGCCGGCGGCGATGAGGTCGAGTATCTCGCGCTCGCGAGCGGTCAGTTCGGGGAAAACTTCGGCGGGGGCGGCCGGCCGAGGGCCGGAGAAATAGGACGTGAGCCGCGCGGCAATCGCCGGACCGAAGAGCGCCTCGCCTCGGGCCACGGCGCGAATCGTCCGCGTCACCTCCTCCTGCCCCGCGCCCTTCAGAATGTAGCCCCGCGCTCCGGCGCGCATGGCGGCGAAGACCGAGTTGTCATCCTCGAACATCGTCACGATGATGACGCCGATATGGGGGCTGGCGGCGGTGATGCGTCGCGTCGCTTCGATGCCGTTCAGGCCGGGCATCTGGATGTCCATCAGCACCACGTCGGGCTGGAATTGCTCGACCAGCGCCACGGACTCATCGCCGTTTGCCGCCTCGCCCACCACGGCAATATCGGATGACGAGACCAGCAGCGCCCGCAACCCGTCGCGGAACAGGCGGTGGTCGTCAGCGATGAAGACGGCAATGGGTTCGGTCATGAGTGCGGTTCCTCCGACAACGGGAAAACAGCGACGACCCGCGTCCCTCCACCGGGCGCGGATTCGATGCGACATGCGCCGCCCAGCTCGGCCGCGCGCTCGCGCATGGAGATCAGGCCGACGCCGGAGGCGGATTCCTGCCCGCCGACCCCGGACGGCAGACCCCGGCCGTTATCACTTATCTCCAGGGTCAAGTCGCTGTCGATTGCCAGGCGGATTGAACACTCCGTCGCTTTAGCGTGGCGCAGGCAGTTGGCAACCGCCTCCTGGGCGATACGATAGGCGGCCACTTCGACCGCCGCGGGCAACGGCGGCAGCGCATCCGGCGCTTCGACTGTGACGCGCAGACCGGCGTTGCCGTTCTTCTGCCCGGCGACGTATTCACTTAGCGCCCCGACCAGCCCCAACTGATCGAGCGCAGGTGGGCGCAGGTCGTAGACGAGGCGGCGAATGTCGGCGATGGCCGTCTGCGTGTCGGCCGAGAGCCGGCCCAGGAGATCTGCCGCGTCGGGCGAGCCTTCGGCGGCCAGCCGGCGAGCCACGTCGAGTTGCATGCTCAATGTCGCCAGTTGCGGGCCGAGGCCGTCGTGAAGGTCGCGCTGCAGGCGGCGGCGCTCTTCCTCGCGGGCCAGCACCAATTGTTCACGGCTGTGCTGGAGGTGGTCGGTCAACTGGGAGGCGTAAACGGCCGCGCCGGCCTGTTGGGCGATATTGTTGAGCAGGCGGCGCTCGGCGGCGGTGAACGATTCGCCGGGCGCGCGCGGGGCCACCAGCAGATCGCCGACCTGCCGGGACTGGTAGACCAGGGGCAGCCGCAAGGTATCGGGCTGAGCACTTCCACTCGCGGCCACGATGGCACCGCCGTCTCCCTCGTGCGTGGCGATGGCGACATAAGGCAGCTTGAGCGACCGGCCGATGGTTTCCACCAGCGTCGCCAGCGATTCGCCCGGCGTGGCGGCATGCTCCATTTGCCGGCCTAGTTCGCTGATGACCGTAACAGGATCGTCACGGTTTCCGTACATCAGGCGGTTGACGGCGTGTTGCAGTCTGGCGCGAATGGGTTGCGCCAACAGGGCCGTCACGCTGACGGCCAGCGCGGCCAACAATAAATTGGGCGCTTCACCAAACACATAAAAGGCAATGCTTACGAGGGAAACATAGAGAATCAACACCAACAGCGTTAGTCCGCCGTAGACCAGCGAGCGATTGATGAGCGGATCGACGTCCCACAGGCGGAGGCGGAAGACGGCCAGGCCGATGGTGACGGGCAGCAGGGTGACGACGAAGAGCGGAATGAAGATGGCCCCCACTGCTCCCCAAGAGCCGCCCAGGCCAATCATGCCGAACAACAGCGGCAGCGGCTGGGCGGCCAGGCCGACGAGAATCCATTTCATTTGCTGGCGTTGCGCGGGCGTGGCGACGTGGCGATAGCGATAAAGTTGGAAGAAAAGGCCGGCGATGAGAGTGATGAGCACGCCTAAAAAAAGGATGCCCCAGGCAAATTCGGCAATCCGGATGCGATATTGATAGGGAATGGCAGAATAAGAGCTGAGGGTGGCCAGGAGCAGGCCCGGAATGATGAGGAGCGCCAGCCAACCGGCCCGGCGAGGGACGAATCGGCCGTCGGGCAGAAGGTAGAACAGCAGAACCCAACTCGCCACAAAGAGCAGGGTCAGGAGGCCGGTCAATAGGGGTTCAACCTCACTGAGCCATATAGGGAATACGTAAGATGAGGTGTCGCTGCGAGCGCCAAAGCCCCAGACGACAAGCAGCAACGCGGCCGAGACGAACAGGGCAAACCAGTCGCCCCACTTGCGAAAAGCAATGAGCAGTGCGACGGCGTAGAAGATGGCCACTACGACCAGACGACAAACGAGGACGATGGCTGCGAACGTATAGACGTGTATGTACGGCCGTATGGCCCGTGCGGCGTCATAGAATTGCCAGCCCCTTAACTCGTTGAGTCGGGCCGAAGGGGCGCTGGCGATGAAGATGCCGGTGATGAGGGCAAAGATGAGCAGCCAGCCGGCGCGGGCCAGCCATATGCGCCATCGGCTTGAGCGGGTGGGTGAGGTGATCGCCGGCTGTTCTTGCACATGGGCCATACTGTCGTTCCCGTAGTCGATGTCGATTATATCATGTAGAAACCGGGTTTCTGCCGGAAACTCGGTTTCTAGTCGATGACTGTACCGGCAATCACCCGACGACGATCGCCAGTAGAGCCGGAACAAGAAAATTTGAGTTATTGTTCGATCACGATAAGGAGATCTGGTTTCTAACAATTCGGCGACTTGTCAGGCCGGCTGCCGGTTAAACAAATAAGCCGCAGCCAATCCGGTAGTAACCCCGATGGCCACTCCCATAGCGGCCAGAACAAACCACTCCGTACCATCACTCAGCAGATTAAAGGCGAGCAATGCTGCCGCCATGAATGCCACGACCGTTTCCGGAATCCAGAGGACTGCATTCGACAACCTGCCTTTCAGTAGCGACCATTGCGCGATGCCGATGGCCAGGCCTAATGCCCCACCGGCGAACAAGGCGAACAGGGTCCTTGATGTTGATTCGATCTGGGCCGACAGGACGGTATAGAGGGTGTGGGCAACCATGCCGCCGAGCACTGTGTAGAGTACCCAGCGCGCTTTGTCGATGTCTATACCTCGAAGAGCTATCGCCTGCCCGATGCCGAGGCCCAGGCCGATAAGCCCCCCGACCCATACACCGGTGGCAATCTCCGAAGCCCTCTCGCTGAGCACTTGAAATGTGCCGCTGAGAGGCCGCATTGAGATATAGGCAATGGCTACCGCGATCATAAATGTCAAGGCGGTGATCGCCGCCCAACGCATCGCAAAGTTCCAATCCTTCTGAGTCGGTTCCGCGTTCATGTTGGCCTCCACGGTCAAGATGATTTCATCATAGCGAGGACTGTATCCCGCTGTCATGGGGCCGGAGTCCTGTCTATCCCGGAATTATGGACAGAACGCCCGATCGTCGGCCGCGCAATAGGCGACACGGCCGCCGATCATGGTCATCGCCACGTTCAACTCTCTGATTGCTTCCGGCTCAATCGCCATCGGGTTGCCGGTCAGCATGATCAGATCGGCGTATTTGCCCGGTTCCAGGCTGCCCACTTCCTCATCGCGGAAAAGGGCGTAGGCGGCGTTGATCGTCATCATTGGCAAGGCCTCGGCGACGGTGACGGTGTGGGCTTTTTGCCAGTCGGGGGATTCGCAGACTTGCCCGTCCTTGCCCACCTCGTTGCGCGTCACCAGTCCATAGAGATCGTCGAGGGGGCGGATGCGGCCGAAAAACGGATCATCCCCATGCCAGGCCACCGGTAACCCCGGATTGGCGTCCAGCAGCGCGCGCCACGGCCACTCCCACGCCTGGTACTCCAACGGCGGAGGCGGGCCGAACGGCTCGCAGAGGGCATAAGGGCCAAATACGACCGGCACGATGCCGATTTCGCCATAGCGGGCCAGCTGTTCCGGCCGGATGACACAATTGTGATCGATGCGATGGCGGAAAGTATTGGGTTGCCCGCCCAGCGCCGCCGCAATCGCATTTTGAGCTTGCTCAACGGCCCGGTCGCCGCAGGCGTGCATGACCACCTGGAAACCGCGGGCTTGCGCCTCGGCCACCAGCCCGTTGAGTTCTTCCTGGGTGTGGAACAGGTCGCCCATCCCCTCGCCCGGCTCCAGTTCATAGCTCAACGCCGGGCGCTTGCAGGTTCC
>JACDJA010001885.1_pt1 | contig 16334 bp, 23 predicted proteins | sample 7449241 | NCBI WGS metagenome assembly JACDJA01 (sample SAMN14253289, study PRJNA609438) | sludge metagenome | isolation source: initial anaerobic sludge | collected 2018-12-20 | reverse complement strand
GTGGCCGTATCACTCGGCGCCGTCCATGCGGTGCCGGACGAAAGCAAGGTGCCACCCATCTGACAGGCCCCTGCGGTCCTTCCTGATCCGCCGCACGAGGACCCGGACACAATCCGTGACCAGCATCACCCCATCCCCGCTCGACAGGGCGCTCGCCCATCGGGCGCCGTCCGGCACATTGCGGAGAACCCGTCTATCCTCACGGCGATTGGGATGCCACCACCGATGGGGCGCTCGCAAAGCCCGGTGAAAATGGCTCGCTGCCGCCGCCGGGGGCGGATCGACCACTCCCCTAAGCGCTAAACCCCGTATTTCCGATAGATCCGGTGCCGGAAGGCGTGGGTCACCTTGACCAGACCGTCGGCGCCGCGCTCTTCTTCAACCTCCCTGTCCGTGGTGGAATAGACCGGGACCAGTCCTTTCTCGAAGGCGAAGCCCGCCATCAGGTAGCACGCACCGAAGTCCCCCTGGATGAGGACAAAATCCCCGGGTCGGGACTCCTCCTCGAGCCATTTTCGGACCGGTTGGAAAAACCCGCCGATCTCCGGCAGATCTGCAGGGATCTCCCGCCATACCTGCTTCAATCCCGTCGGGAGGTCCATGATCCTCCCAACGCCGAGGCTTTGAGGTGGACCCCAAGTACGGGACCATTTTCTTCGAGATTTAAGGTGTAAGAACCCCAATTTCACTCCGGCTGTTGGTTAGTCGGGGCTTGGCCTCGCCTCGCGGAGCCTTGCGGAGTTCAGGCTAGGCGTGGCCAAGCCGGCGCTGCGGCATACTTTACCCCAGCCCATCAGGCTGCCATCCTGAGCAGCGGGGTTTGGCAGTAGACCTCTGCCGGGATCCGGCCCTTCAGCCCCTGGTGCGGCCGGCGGTAGTTGTAGAACTCGAAGTAGGCTCTAAGGCCGTCGATCAGGTCCGCTACCGTCTCGTATTCCCTGATGTAAATATCCTCGTACTTTAGCGAGCGCCATAGACGCTCGACCATGATATTGTCTGTCGCACGGCCTTTGCCATCCATGCTGATTTTGATTCCGTGGTCCGTGAGCACCCCAGTAAAAGCGGCTCCGGTATATTGCGATCCCTGGTCCGTGTTGAAAATCTCCGGCTTCGAATACCGTCTCAGGGCCCGCTCGAGGCTGCTCACGCAGAAACTCTCATCCATGGTGACCGACACTTCCCAGGATAGAACGTAGCGGCTGCACCAGTCCATCACAACCGTCAGATAGACAAACCCGCCTCGCATCGGAATGTACGTTATGTCACTTGCCCATACCTGGTCCGGCCGTACGATTGGGAGATCGCGCAGCAAATAGGGATAAATCTTATGACCTTTGTCAGGCACGGTTGTCCGCTTTTTTCGGGGAGCGATGGATTCGAGCCCCATCAGCTGCATCAGACGTCGAACCCGCTTCCTGTTGACCCCATGCCCAAGCTGTACGAGATAATCGCGCATTTTACGGGTTCCGAAAAACGGGTGCCGGAGATATTCTTCGTCAATCAACCGCATCAGCTTGAGATTTTCCTCACTCTCACCCCCTGGGCTGCGATAGTAGCTGGATCGGTGCAGTTTCAAAAGCCCGCACTGCCGGCGGATGCTCAACTCCGCATGATCCTGTTCAACCATGGACCGCTTCGCCGCAACCGTTAGTCCAGATGACCGACTTTTTTTTTCAAAAAATCCACTTCGACCTGAAGGCGTCCGACCTGCCGATACGCCCGGTCCAATTCAGCCGCCTGGGCGGCTGTATCTGCGTCCTGACCGCGATCGAAAAGCTGCGAGGCACCTTCCAACAGCTGCTTTTTCCACTGCCCAATCTGGTTCGGATGGACATCAAATTCTTTCGCCAGTTCGTGAATCGGCCGTTGCCCCTTGATCGCCTCCAGCGCCACCTTGGCCTTGAATTGCTTTGTGAATCTCCGTCGTTTCGCCATCGTTGTCCCCCTTTCTTGACCTCAGATTATACCTTAATCTGTGGTCCCATTTAAGGGGTCCACTTCCTAATGCACCAAAAAAAACAACATCTGAAAAAGCTGCGAGTGCAGCGTCGCAAGTTCTAAGAGATGGAAGAACTAGTAAAGCATCAAAATCAGCGGCGGGTAGTGCGCTTACACAAAAAACTGAAAGCAAAAAGAAAAAATAGACAATCCTGTGGGAAATTGCAACTGCTATAAAAAGCCTCCGAATCCGCTGATCCCGAGGCTTTTTGTTTTTCCCATCCAAAGGCCTTCATCCGATTAGCGCCTTTAGCTCTTCCGGTTTCAAATGATGGGGTTTTCTTCCGTAAACGCCCACATCTAAAACCTTCGCAAAGGCGTTCCGGCCGAGCCTGGAGAGACAATCGGCGGCGCACTTTTGCCCATCTCCGTCGTTGTCGAAGAAGAGCAAAACTTTGCCGCCCGCAGAGAGCCGGCCGGCGATCAGGGCTTCCTGAGCTTCGCTTAAGACCGACCCCATCAGCGCCAGGGTATTGGGATACCCGGCTTGATGGAGACGAAAAACCGACAGGAAGCTTTCCACCAGGATGAAGAGATCCGCCTTTTCAGGTTGGCGGTGAAGGTTATACACCACCGCAGTTTTGACGAAATTGGGCGGTTGCTTGTACTTGCCTTCATTTTCAATTTGCTCCTGAGTAACCGCCCGTCCGCAGTAGGCCACCAGCTGGCCTTGCTCATTGTGGATTGGAATGGCAATCCGCCCATTCATCATGCCCTTGGTGCAGAAGCCTAGACCGAAATGCTCCACCGTTTCTTTGGAAATCCCGCGCTCGATGAAGAATTCATGGTCGGGAGTGAGGGATTTCAGCTGGAAGGTTAGGGGAGGATTGATAATCGGATCCTCCTCGAGCGGTTCTTGCTTTTCCGCAGATGTAGCCTTCTTTGGATCCGCGGCAGCAGGCGGGTTTCCTTTTTTTTCTTTTCTAACCAGTTTTTCTTCTGGGGCCCTGCCGGCCGACGGCTCGGCGGGCCCGGACCCTTGGAGGAACCATCCCTGCAGCAGCAAAGCCGCTTCTCGAATCGGGATGTCTTCCATCTTGGCGACAAAATCCAGGACATTCCCGCCGGATTTGCAGTCTCCAAAACAGTTGAAGATGTTTTTTTCGATGTTGACAGAGAATTGGCGGGGATTGGTGCCCTTGTGGATCGGGCAGCAGCCGACCAGGTTCTTGCCGGACTGTTTAAGATCCGCCAAAAGCCCATAGTGGCCCAACACCATTTCCATGGTAACGCCGCTTTTTATTTCCCTGTAATCCACCCAATTTTTGCTTTTTTTGCCCATTGCAAAGTCCTCCATTTAAGAAAGGTTAGCTTTAATGATTACGCTTAACCTTAATTGTTGAGGACATTCAGCATTATGTCAAATATGCGAGCTCAATTCTATTGGTTTTCCCGAACGCCCTTCGGGCGGATTTGACCGTCCATTCATTCCCTTAATTTTTCGCCTTTCAATTCCACTGATTCCCTTTGGCTTCTTTGCCTTCCTGGCTTTTTCATTGTAGCAAATCGTCCCGCTAATGCTGTCAAGGTCGTTCTTCCGGTGGGGAGACTCCACCTTGACAGCGCGGGAGCGATTTGCTTCGCCCTAAAGCGGCCAGGAAGGCAAAAGGCCTTCCCGCCGCTGAGACTTCGGTTTTCTGCCAGTCGAGGAAAATCGGGCTTCAGCTCTAACCATTAACCTATAAAGCAATGGATATTCGAAGCCTTCAGGTGATGATGGAAGATTGCGACGCGGAGATTTTCCGCTCCGGATTTTCCGGACAGCCGCTTTACTACAGCGCCCGTTGGGACGAGATCCAGGAGATGGCCTGGAAGGAGGCCAGGAGGCGAGGGATGGCCCGGCCGGACGACGTCCGCTGTGCCAACTACGCCCTGGACATTCTCGGCCTTCCTAACGAGCAGTGTGAAGCCGACCAAGACGAGAAGGGGAACTGGATCGTCTATTGGCGATAACTATTAACATCAAAACGATGAAGCTTATGACCAAGCAATTGGAGAAGCGTTTTGCCCAGGTAGGCAGCCAGGAGGGGGAAAAGGATCCGCTGGTGATCGCCAAGTTTTTCAATCCCGCCGGCGCCGGCACCTGGTACGCGACGCAATATGATCCCGAGGGAAAAGCGTTTTTCGGCTATGTGAGCATTTTCGGCGACTGGAACGACGAGTGGGGATATTTCAGCCTCAGCGAGCTGGAAACCTTTCGGGGGGCTTTCGGGCTAGGGATTGAAAGAGACCGCTACTTCACTGAAAAACCGATCAGCCAAGTAGCGCCAGCGGCCGTTTCAAGCCGCTTATAATCATTAAAGAAAAAACAATGCAGGCGAAAAATTATACCAAAAAAGGGTCCCGATTTCTCAAGACCCTTAAAGATGACGTGGACGGAATGATTGAAAGAATTGACCAGGATTTAGCCGACCTGGAGGATTTCAAGGAGAAGTTTACGGAGTTGGCTATCCGGAAATGTAAGCAGTCTTTCCGTAACGGCATCGAGGCCGGCAAGTATAGCAGTAAGAAAGGCAAGTAGCCGGCTACCGGAAGGGGAGAGGCGGAGGGCCTCTTCCTTTCCTTCCTTTTTTCTATCCTAGCAAGTTCTTTCAATCTGTCAAATCCACCCGGAAGGGGCGTTTGCCCACCCACCCTCTGGAGAAAATCCGGCCGCCCCGACCTTCGGCGGGGTTGCCTCGGCCGGTTTTTCTCCTTTCAGCCGCATAGCGGCCGAAACCGAGATTAAATGTAGGGAGCTCGATATTTGGCTTCCTGAGAGCCACCAGAATCGACGATCTCAAGGGGAGGAAGGGTTTGGTATGGGGGTTTATTAAGAGCGAACTTATTCGGTTGCAAAAAACGATTTCTAAAAAATGTGCTCTCAATCTTTTTATTATATAAATAACTAAATATAGTCAGGAAATAGAAGTTTATTGCCAGCGTCTTTGTTTCTATTTGGATCTTCCTGCATGCCTTTTTCTCCAACCGCCGCGCAAACTTCCCCCCAATCAATAAAATAATTTTCAAAAAATTCAAACGGATATTTTGAATGCTCTTTCACATCATCCTTAGTAGGTCTCCTGCCGATCTTATTAGCAATATCTCTAACCTCTAATTGAAGAGTTTTTTTATTTACTATGTATTTTTGCCTTTTTAAACGTTGTACTCTACTGTTTTTTGCCTTTGGCGTTTTTTGGCGTTTTCTAAATGGATCTAACCCAATAACTATTTCGTGATGTCTAGTTAAAGCAATATTATGATAACTTTTTGAAAGCTCTATGCCAAAATATTTTCGACCTAACAAATCGGCGATTAATGATGTTGTCCCAGCGCCGTTGAATGGGTCTAAAACTAATTCCCCTTTCATGGTAAAAGTATAAATTAAACGCTTCATCAGGTTCGGTGGTAGTTGAGTTGGGTGATCAACCCTTTTGGAGTTGTGCTTCAATCTATGAATATCCCACCAGAGATTCGTTAGCGGTTCTCTATCGGTAACCTTATATTTATTTCTATTATTTACACATGATTGGCGTAAACAATACCATTCTCTAAGGCTTATGGCAGAATTGTCAATAGCTTCATAAGTTGCTTTTTCTTCATAATTAGAGATATGTCTTGGACAACCTTTGGAGAGGCATAAAATACCATAGTGAGCTGGCATTATATTTCGAACTGGCAGACCTAAACCTTCCCATACAATGAGATCCTGAAATTGATAAAGGTTTTTTGCGAATAAATAGTGCCTTACGATCCATAAAGGGATATTTAATAAAGCGAAGGTTCTTCCCGGCTTGAGAACGCGGTAAATTTCTTTTATCCATTTATCGCACCAGGTGAAATATTCCTCTATTTGAATATCATCACACCAACCATCATATTTTTTGTTAATATTATAAGGCGGGTCTGCAAAAACAAAATCAACTGAATTTTCAGGCATTTTTTTTAATACTTCAAGGCAATTGCCATTTATTAATTGACTTGCAATGTTTTCTTTAATAGCAAGTTTTTTATTTAAAGGCTTTAATGTGGAACATTGTTCTAATTTATCATAGATGTTATTATCATTCTTGTAATTATAATAATAAAGCTGCCTATATGGTTCAATTGCAAATAAATCCGAAATCCGTTTTAGTATTGCTTCTGGATCTTCATTATCTGAATATTTGATATCTCGCCAAACATCGGACATTAGAGTTCCATATGGATGATAAATATGTTTCTTTCCACCATAATCCTTTGTAGTCAAGCCGCAGGATGGGCAAATCGTATATTTTATACGAATTCTTGCGTGTTTAAAAGATCTTGCGTGCTTAGTAAAAATGACTAAAGCTACATGGTTATCGGGTAATTGGCCATTTATTGCGATTGGTGTTTTTCTTTCTACTGCTATCCAAAGACGATATTTTAGTGATCCCTGGACTTGTGAAATTAATTCGCAGGCGTTTAATGAATCTAGTAAATAGCAAACTATGCTATCATCAGGAAGCTCAGTGTTGAATTTAAAAAGGTTTTTAGCAAAATAGTTATAAGATATCTTTGTTCTAATTGTTTTCGTCGGATAGTGGAAAAAATATACACTACCATTTTTATGGACATTTAGGATGGTATTCTGTTCCCTGACAATATTTAGGCTATAATCGCTTTCGCTGATATATGGCATATTATTTAACTGACTGTTTTATTGTGTTTGCTAAACGTAATATATCGTCTTTACTAAAGTTTATTACACAGTCGCTTGATTCAATAATCGTTTGCAATGCTGAACTACGTTCAAAATTTCCAGCACCATCAATAGCATAGGCAATTTTGTGACCTTTAGCATTTAAGATTATTTTTCTTGAAGGTGCCTGGCCCGCTTTTCTTTCAATTGTGCTATTTGTTGTGAATTGAAAACTTGATTCAATCGCCCAACATAATCCTGATTGCGATTTAGCAACAATATCAAATTTGGCCAGCTTTAACTCTCCCCCCCTGGTTCTTTCTGTTATACCATCAATTGATTTGTTTGAAAAATCCCAGTCTGGAAGTTCCTTTTTGAGTATTCTAAGTAAATATTCCTGAATAAGATATCCCAAGGCATTCGCCTTTGCACCACCAGTTTGACGACTAACCCATATATATCTTTGCCGTATATAATGATCTAATTCTACTTTCTTACCAAGCATTCCCCCTAGGACACATTTCTCGGTAATATCTTGTGGTAATTCGGGGCTTATAGCAAGGCTACCAAAGATTATAAGCATAGAGACATCTTTAATTGCCCGATCCATTGGTTTTTCTATTAATATATTTTGGCCATCTAAACCAAGAGTGACATTACTCCATTTCTTACTACGAAAAAGGGACTCCATTTGATGTGAATAACTTTTTCCATGAAAATCGAAAATTAGCGGTGAGTTTTTAAATAATGGCGGTAGCTCTGTCGCAAATCTCTTTAAACTTTCTCCGCCTATGTCTGAAATTACACAAAGATGCTTTAGGAATAAATTAGGATATAGATCCTTATTAAGTTTAATTGCTGTAATCCATGCATCTGGTGCGATATTGGCGATTTGTAAAATATTTATAAAGCTATCCTGTGTTTGTAGAAGTAATGGAACGACACTCAGATTTTTTTCTTGCTCAGCAATTTCCTTAGGCCAATAAATAACCGCAGTTTTTTTTAATTCTTCAACAGTTTTTGGATTTTGCATAAGATGTCTTTAATTGTGTGTAAAGATGAAGTTATAAAAAATAAAATAGCCTGCTATCTAGCTTGTTATGGATATGCTGAAAATTTATGCGAAACAAATCTTTTACAATATAAACTTCTGCAAGTATTAATGGAAACAAGACATTCCAATTTACAAAATAATAAATGGAAAGTAAAAATAGATAAATATACCTTATTAATTTAGCATAATGTTTTAAAATATACCAATCTATGGATATTTTCGCTATTGAAAAACCGAGGCTCACTGAACCTCGGTTTGGGTTTTTTCTTTTGATGGTTGTCTTTTCTTTCTAAATAGTTACGCTTTTTCGCTTCCGGTTTCCCCTCCACAAGCGAGCGCACTGTTTGGAAGACTGTCCTCCCAATGACTGTGACACCAGGCCTGCCGGATTTTGTACACTTGGCCGGCCGGCTGGACCTCCCAATACAGATCTCGATCCACCTGCAACCCGCCGATATTCAGGCTCTTCAATTCACTGAAGGGGATATAGCCCCATTCGGCGTTCATCAGGTCTCCGCCAAGGATAGCAAAGCCCCAGAAAATATCCCCGCCGTCATACTCGACAATATACCAATCCGAGTCGCCAAAGAAGAAATGGAGCTGGATCAGCTTTTCTCGAAGGGGAACGTGCTCAGTCTTGTAGAGTCGGGGGATTTTAGCCAGGTCCTTTTCCGTTGGGGTGTTCCACATAGACCCCTCCTTCCCGTCGGGCCCATTTCGGCCCGCGCAACAAATCTTGTCCGCGTTTTCGGATTTCCCTAAAAGGCGAGAATGGCGTTGTGAAGTTTGACGTGGTTTTCCATTACTGCCATGGGCGGGGAGGACTTAAGGGCTTCAGTGCAGGCGTTGTAGAGGCTCCAATAATTCCGATCCTGGAATTCTTCATATTCCGGATTCGTCCACTTTTCTTTCGCCACCGGCATCTGTCTTGGGGAAAGGATCCCATGGCCGTAGGCCAGCCCCAGGAATTGGAACCCCTGGTCATCGGAGATTCTCCGGCTTTTCAGAGTATCCCGATCCACCAGGATTTGGCTGTAGCGCTCAATGCTTTTGTAAAGGGTGGTGATGATTTTCCCTTCCAGATCATTCCAGACGTTCTTGGTGTGCTTTTTCATTACCACCAGATCGCCTTGGAGGGCCAGGTTATCACAGATAAACACTGTCGCCCCGACGGCCAGGCCGATTGACATTGACCGATCATAGGAATTCCGGAAAGCCACAGACAATCCCGTCTCCTCGTCTTCGGTCCGGAACTTGAGCAGAGCAAACATTTGATTGCCATTTCGGGCGATAGCATAGCTTTCGCCGATCAGGGCGTAATCCTTGAGGATCGCCTCGCAGAAAACCTTGACCCTTCCAGTTAAATCATAGTGTGAGACCGGAACATAACTGTCCGTCGCCTCGGGCAAGGGAATGAGATCGAGGGCCTCCCTATCCACTCCTTCGCCGCCGCAATGGATTAACATATCTTTCATGCTGTCTTCCTCCTCGGCAGGTCATAGTGTCAAAAAGTGTGACAAATTCCTCCCATCGGCCAGAAATCTGCCGCCAACGGGCAAATTTCGCCCGCTGATGGCGCTGGATCCATAAAAGGTTCTCTTCAGGATTTGGGAATGACTCTCAGAAAATTTTCACCAGGAAGCTCATTGCGTTTTTGAAAGAACTTTCATGATTCCCTCCTTCTTGTTTAAGGGTTAGTTTTAACCGCCAAACAGAAAGAGGCAGGGGAAAGGGGAGAGGCACACGCGGAAGAGTTTCTCAGGAAGGACGTTTCATCGGAGAGGAAATTATTATTGCCTATTATGATGGAATTTTTCTAAAAATCAAATATCTACGGGCTAAAATGCCCCCGTATAAAACATTTGTTTTTTACGCAGCAAAATCGGCTGGCAAAAATCCGCCAAAATCGGGGATTTTTTAGGTTCGCTTTTCAGAGGGTTTTATACGCACTCCAGCAAAAATCGTCAGGACGCGGTTTCCTCAACCAGCACAACATGCTTTTCAAACAATTTGAAAACTTGATTAACCCTACCTTCAACTTTGATAGTTTGTCCCTCTAGGGGAACAGCCGAATCACTTCTGACAAATATTTTACCTGTGCCATCGTCAATTTCATAGACTTTAAGACCAATGCTGATAGAGCGAATAACTTTCCCTTCGATGGAAACCATCTGACCATTGTACTGCTTGGGGCTTTTCAGGATTACACATATATGCGTTACCTTAAATTGGGTTAGATATGTTTCAGGCTTTTTCAATTTCGAAGGAAGAAAGATATAGATAAACCATGCAACGAACCCTGCCAAAAAAATGATGACAAGTTTTTTCATGGTATCCTCCTATCAATGGAGCGTTTCACGGGTTTTTTTATAATAATGATCCTCTGCCTCATAATACGTATCTAGAATAGAATCCATATTTCCTATATCTTTGCCCATGAATGCCACTCCTGCGTTAAATCGACTCCTCTCTTGAACAATATACTCAATAACATCTTGTATATTTGTAATACCACTGCGGATAGAATGATATTTAATGCTATCAATTTTTTCGGATAAGCAATGCTCCAGAAACGCACCCCTGTAAAATTTTCTATTTGCTTCAGAACTGGATTCCTGCTCTAGCTTAATCTCTTCATTTATTGTATTCAATTTGTCGTCATATGGGCTGGATGGCATGATGATTTTAATCAAGATAGGGAGGATCTCGATGAGAATAAAAAGGAATCTAATCGCCCAAATCATGGTCGAAGCCTCTTGATGGCGGGTTGCAATTTCGTTCAGAGCGAGATGGCGTGCCAAAATACCATCTGAAGAGATTCGTTCCAACTGGTCAATGGCGTCTTTTTCCTTTTGGCGGATGTCCTCCTCTTTTCTATCAAGGATCTTGCTTTTGTTTCGCCACTCGGTATCAGCTTTTTCCTGCTCTGCTAGTTTAATGCCTATGTAATTGGAAATTTCATTTTTTATTGACGCTATTTTATCTTTATTGATGTTTACTATTTCAGTCCATTCTTCTTTGGCAGCCTCATACGCCCTGTAGGTTCTTTTGCACTCTGGACCGTCTCCTTTAATACCGGTTCCTGCTTTCCCAGCGCACTCATCAAGATGCCGTTCATACCGAATTTTCTTTATTTTCTCTTTTTCATTTTTCTGTTTCTCTAGAAGCGCTTTTTCTGCCACTAGGGGATTCTGAGCTTTCTCAAAGGACTGAGCGGCCAGCTCCAGCTTTTCTTGCCTCTGCTGATTATTCGCTTTTCGCGCATCTTCGACTAAAGCGAGCTGGCTATCAAAGTCAGCTGAAATTTCTTCTTTTTTCATTTTAAATTTGGAGTCAAGTTCTTCTTCGATTTCACTTCTGAAAATTTCTAAAATGAGGGGTTCGGCAATAATAAGGCCGATGGTTAGTGCTAACACCAATCTCGAAAGAAAAGAAAAAAAGCCTCTCCAGAAACTACCATTTTTCCTTGTTGTAGAAACGATAAATCGATCTAAATTAAAAATGATCAGTGCCCAGACAACGCCAAAGATGGAGGCGATCCATATATTATTGAAGACAGTATAGAGAGCGAATCCTCCTGAAAAAAAGGCCAGAACAGCCGTACCAAGAATGGCACCTCCGATACACGCCTGCCCAATACGCACATGTTCGGGACATGCATCGAGGATTGTTCGATTTGCGCCCGAACACTTAATCAGGAAATTACGGATCATAGCTATGCCCTCCTTAATACCTCAGCGCACCATATGGCGCGCTGAGGTAAAAATATTAATGATTGGAGATCCTTTCATAATCCGTAATTTTTTCTTTAACGATGTTTTGGAAATCCTCCATAATGAATTCAAGCCACTCGAAATATGACTCCTGCTCTTTCTCGATTTTGGTACGATACAATGCCACCATGCTCGGCATGTCATTGTTCTTTTCGATAAGCGCATAGCGCTTTCTCATGAGGCTGAAAAACTCAGCCTCCCGCTCAAGGATCGTCTCCTGGAGAGACTTTACCTTACTGGTAACAAAACCATAGAACTGCTCTCGATAATTGACTTTGCTGACCTTCAGCCAAGTCTCATACTTTTCCCCAATGAGTTGCAGATTGAACTGGGTAGAAAGATGCAAGAGCTGGTTTGTAAAATCGAGTTCCGTTCTGGCCTCCCTCAGTCTCTCATTCTCAATCAACCTTCGGAATTTTCCCGGGAAAAACCTCTCGATCAGAGGGGCCTTCTCACGAAAATATCCGCTGACCCGTTGACTGATATCTCCGTGGTTCTTCTGCAGGACATCTTCGATTTCCTGCTTTTTACTGCCTACAATGGGGTACCCGCTTAGCTTTTCCATGGCCTTTCTCCTCATATTTTGGGGGTTAATGCTTCACCTTCGTCATAGCCTTATGCGAAGGTCGGTCACCGCAAAATCCTGGAGGGGCCACCAGCTATAGGCATCTCGATTGTCTTGATGAACGCTTAATTACTCGAAAAGTCTTGACAAATTTTATCATCCTGCTAGAGTAAAAAAGGACGCTCATCATATAGGTATGTCTTGCCTGAAATCGGCAAGCACACCTGGGGATTAAAAACTCAATAGAGCGGGCAACTCTGGTTTTTTTCCCTGATCGAGATGTCCTAATTAGGGCTGGTGACCACGAATCGTGTTCCTAGCCCTTTTTTTTATTCTTTTTTATTCCATAGGCATCCTCTATCCTTTCACTTACACTAAATTATTAATCGATAAGCGGGGATAAGATATTCTTGAGATTGATAATTCGATCCTCCCAGAATCGTTTTGGTTTCGTTATTTGATGATACTATTACAGCAGATTGTCTTGATGTCAATAAAAAAATGTTCAAAATGAAAAGAAAAAAAACATTTACTTTTTTGCGAAAAAATGTTATCAAGAGATTTCAAAATGATACCACATGATACCGAAATGCGGACCGCCAATCAATATAATTATAAATTCAGCAAAATAATCTAGGCTTATAAAAATGGACGATATCAAGTTAATTTTTCAACGATATGCTAAATATATCGATGGGATAGAAGCTTTGTCAAAAATATCACTAGCTCTAAATCCTACCATTGAATCTGTTGGGATAAAAAATGCCACAATCCAAGCATGTTATCGAGAGATGCGAGATATTGGCTTCAAAGATGGTGTGCTGGATTACTTATGTTATATTAACACTCTTTACATTATGCACGAATGGCATGAAATAGAAGATGGTAAAGCAGATTCACCTGAAGATCCCTATTTATTTAAGTGGAGCACCTTTTTATGGAAGCGCCAAATGAATTTAAGTTTACTTATTCGTTACTATGATAATCATAATAAGCAATTTTTTGAAATAAGTTATTGTAAAAAGATGATTAATGCAATCGATCCTGAATTAATTGTATTAAAACGTTATATGCAATTAAAACATGAACATATAGATAAAACAAATGACCATCATATTGTGAAGTACACTATACATAAATCACTTTCTATTATGAAATTTTTGATGATATATAGTAACGCATTGCCAAAGTTTTTTATTAACCATATGCTTGAGGAAATTAAATCTCTCTGAAGCTTACCTTCGAGGCGTTCTGTGAAAATCAAACACCCCCCTGCTTATCATATCTGAAAGGATTAGGCAGTTATCAGTAAAAGGATCAATTTTGAATTCTCCTGTGAATCTCCGTCCCATTTTTTATCAATTTCCTCCTCTCTCATCGTCTAATTACACCTTGATTTGTAGTTCCGTATTTAGGCTCCGCTTCGAGGCCCCTTGACACCCCGGCCGGCCGTGCTATAATTTTAATAAATTACTAAATTCATAATTTCTTAAATTCACAAATATGAACAAATACGTCAAGATTAGGGAGCAGGATATGGCGCTGATGAAGATCAGAAAAAATTTCCAGCTGACCATTCCCCACGGCCTTCGCAGGAAGTTTAAACTGGCGGAAGGGGATTACGTCGAAGTGGACACCAAGGACGAATTCATCGTCCTTCGGCCGGTGAAAGTAATCCAGCCCGACCAGGAGTATTTCTACACCAGGAAGTGGCAGGAGAAAGAAGCCGAGGTTGACGAGGATGTCCGCAAGGGTGATATCGTCGGGCCCTTCGAGAATGTCGCCGAGGCCATTAAAGCGCTAAAAACCGCAAAAATATGAAGGTGAAGCTGGCCTTTTCCAAAAGGTTCATCAAGGATTACCGCCGGCTTCCAGCCCCCATCCAAAAAGCCGCCGACAAACAGTTAGAGCGGCTGCTTTCTGATTTCCATCACCCCTCATTGAATGCTAAAAAAATGCAGGATCCGCGAGACATCTGGGAGGGGAGAGTTACCAAAGGCTATCGCCTCACCTTCCAAATCTACGAGGACCTCTTTTTCCTCCGGTGCATCGGCACCCATGATTTACTGAGAAAACCTTAATTTTTAGCAATATGAAGAATAAATCCGTCGCCATTTACGCCAGAGTGTCCACTGACAAGCAGAAAGTGGACCTGCAGTTGGAGGAGCTCAAGAGCTACATCGAGCGTTCCGGCTGGACGCTGTACAAGGAGTTCATCGACCAGGGCTTCACCGGAAGAAACACTTCCCGGCCGGCCTTCAAGGAGATGATGGACGAGGCCCGCCAGAAGAAATTCACCTCCCTTTTAGTTTGGAAACTGGACCGCCTCAGCCGGTCCCTCAAGGACCTGATCAACACCCTGGATGAATTGGGATCCCTGGGGATTGATTTTGTCTCGTATGATAATAAAATCGATACTTCCACGCCCACCGGCAAGCTGGTTTTCCAGGTGATTGGCGCCGTTGCCGAATTCGAAAGAGACATCATTTCCGAAAGAGTGAAAGCCGGCCTGGGCAGCGCCAGGCGCAAAGGCAAGCGCCTCGGAAGGCCTCCGGTGGCGCTCTATACTCTCCAAAAGGCCCGGGGCCTCCGCGAGAAAGGCCTGAGCTACAGGAAAATCGGGGAGAAGCTGGGAATTTCCGAGGGGGCAGTCAGAAAATATTGCCGTTAAACTGATTTACGTCTCTGGCGACGCGAATCAATTTTCTTTTTCGGAAAATGATCATATGGCGCAGCAAGTCTTTTCTCCCTAACCCGTTAGGAAGAAAAGCAGGGGGCGGGCCCTTGACAGATTTCACCATTATTATATAATGACTATATCAATTGATATAGTCATAACAATTAATATAAAGGTATGAAAATGCTCAAGAAAATCTCCGCTATGAAGGCAAGACAGAATCTCGGCCAGGTGATGAATGAAGTGGCTATTAAAGGGGACGATTACATCATAGAAAGGTCCGGCCGGCCGATGGTGGTAATGATCCCGATGGATCGCTATTACCAGCTGCTTCAAAGCCAGGATGAGGCCAAAGAATCCCTGCAGACTATCTGGAAGAAGATGGAAGGGGCTGACAAGAAAGAATTAGGCCAGGCGATCGGGGAGGCTATTTCTTCAGTAAGAGCTTCCCGGGCCCAGGCTCAGAACCAATGATCCGGGTGGTTCTGGACACCAACGTTTTTATCAGCGGCTTTCTTACTCCCAAGAGTCCGCCGGCTGATATTCTCACCTTGATTGTTCAGGGCCGGCTCCGCCTGGTCCTTTCTGCTTCTATTGCCAGCGAAATCAAAGCCGTTCTGGATTATCCCAAGATAAGGAAAATCCTTCAAAAACGAGGCCTTTCAAAGGATGAAATAAACATCGGTTTAGCCAGATTGGAAAAACTGGCCATTTTCACCTTGGGAAAATTGAAAATAGCAGCGGTAGAAAAAGACCCTTCCGACAACATCTTCCTTTCTGCCGCCATCGAGGGCCGAGCCGATTATATTGTAAGCGGGGATCGTCATCTTATCGAGATTGAATCCTTCCGGGGAATTCCTATTGTAACGCCGGCAGAATTTTTGGACGTATATGGAATTGTAAAGAAGAAGAAATAAGGGAGCCGAGGGGGCAGTGAGAAAATATTGCCGTTAAACCGGAAAATACGCTGCATAAAAGGACTTTTTGGCAATTGACCAGGGTAGGAGATGAGAAAACAGCCCGGATTAACCGACGAGGAAAGGCGCTATTTAATAAAGAGAATCAAGAAGCTCTTTGCCGCCTTCGGGGATTTTCACGCCGGTGCTATGAAGTGGCCGGAAAAAGGCCGAATTGTCAAGCTGGCAAATCAGGCCGCCATCGAGGCCGAGGATTTTCTTCAATGCCTGGCTGTCTCAGGCTGGACAAAGAATCTTGCAATTGAAAAACCGCCCGGGCAGGCGGATCCGCAAATAGTAAACCAAGGAAATCTTGGTTTTTTAATATTCGAACTTTCTGATATCTACTCCGAACTGATCTTGGATTTCCGGATAAACTCACCGCACCTTCGGGGATTGCGCCGTTTGACAGCTGTTTTGGTCAAACTTGACGCTCGCCTTAAAAAGAAAAACAAACCCTCCAAAACCGTGCCGGCATAGCCTCTTTTTCTTTCTAACCAGTTATTCCTCCGTCTCGGCTTGGCAATCAACTTCTTCCGATTCGATTTGGCCCTGGTCGTTGATTTCCAGCTTGAAGCAGGCGCCGGAAGGGGACTCGAGGATTACCTGTTTCATTTTTCCGAGCTGCAATTTCTACAATGCATCTTCCTTGGCGTGGATATTTTCAGC
>JACDJA010001884.1_pt1 | contig 16338 bp, 11 predicted proteins | sample 7449241 | NCBI WGS metagenome assembly JACDJA01 (sample SAMN14253289, study PRJNA609438) | sludge metagenome | isolation source: initial anaerobic sludge | collected 2018-12-20 | reverse complement strand
TTTATCGTTAAACATAATAAAGCCGTCATTATCTGCATCGTTGATGATATCTTGGTTGATATCATTTCTTGCTCCTCCTGCTAGGTAGTCAAGCTCTTTATCGACAAAGTATCTTGCCAAGGTATCGGCATATGTTTCTAATGACGTTTTATCTATTTTGATTGTAGGAGATACACTTGGATCTACAAACCTTCTCTCAAATTCTTTTAAGACATTTTTCTCATATTTTCCATCTACTACTGTCTCAAACACCTCTTCATCTTCACGGCAAACTCTTTTGAGAAAATCTAAAAGTATTTTTCCTTCTTCTGAGAGATCATCTTCACTCTTTTCCAAGACGATATCTAGTCTTGCTTGTTTGGATGTAGAATCAAAGTTTTGAATTGTGAGGGAGTTATCATAGATGAGTGTTCCATCACTATAGAGTACATACTCTTTTCCTGTTACCTTATCTCTAAAATGATCTTTGAGACCCTCTATCTCTTCTCCACCTGTGAGTTTGACTCCAGCATAATAGATCTCACCGGCTCCGTCTTGGTCATTAACAGAGACCCCTTTGTTAGAGCTTTTTATTCTGTAGGTATCGTAGCCTGTCCCTCCGTGGTTTATTGTCCCACCTATGAGAGTATCATCATCTGCTCCGCCGTAGAGAGTGTCTTGAGCATTGGTCATAAAGCATACATTGTTAATGATACACACTACGTCATCTTGAATAAGATTTTGCACTTTAGGTTCTGTATCAAGTATAAAATGACAAAATATGGTAAAGATAGAGGTTTTGTAGATGCAGTTTTGTTGCTTCTGATCAGAGGTTTGAATGTAATCAAAATTGATAAAAGCTAGACCGAATTCAGAGAGCCTTTCAAGAAATATCACAGATCATACGTTAATATTTTTGCACTGCATCGCATAATCTATCCTCCTTTTTATCACTTTTTCTCGTAAATTAAATGTTATCTAAATTCATAATAAAATATAATTTAACAAAAGATAGTTATTAAAATTAAAATAATGATGTGTAGATTTGGAACAAACTCTTATTTTTATTGTTATAATTTATTTAAAATCTATAAGTATGATAGCTTAATTCCTTGCCAACACTTTTCTACTTTTACTTCCATACTTGACATTGAGCATTGCAAGTTCAAGATAACGTATACTTTGTTTTGGTTCTATATTTTCAAGCTGACAGAAACGTGCGACAGTTTGAATAAGTCTTAGCCTATAATAAGAGGTTTGGATAGAGCCCTGATGTTTTTGGCACAAGAACTCTATCTGCTTGACCAAATCGAATATCACTTTTCATTGAAGTTGGAAGTTCTAAGAGAATATCATCTGAATCAACTCGGCAAATATAATCACCTTTTGCATTCTGTACTCCTACATTGAAAGGATGACCATCAAAGCCCGATTGGTACTGCGTTCTTATATATGCATCCAGAATCTTTGGCTATTTGAATGACTCTTTCATCTGTAGAACAATCATCAACCAATATCACTTCATACGGGTTAAGTCTTTTTACAGATTCTATGCACTCTCTAAAGTATTCAACAGGTGGATTATAAAAAGGTATGACAACCGATATTCTCATCTTTTTTCTTTCTTGGCAAGGCATCATTAGCATATACAATTCATTTTTACGACCTAAAAGTAAGAACATTATTTTAGATCCCCATACATTTTTTTAATATATGTAAAAATGTTTTTATGCTATCAAAATATTCCTAGGATTGAAATAATTTTTTTTAGTTGTTTATATTAATATTTATGATTGAGTATTTTAGAAACTATTTAAAATGAAAACTTTGTAGTTTGCATGGCATTAGTATTGAGATTTCTCTAGTAATTAATGTTATTTTTTTGCTTTATAATATTTATTTTATTTAAAAATACACAAACTAATGTTATTAAATTTACATATAAAATTATTTTAATTTTTGATATAATTATTTCATGCCAGTCAGAAAAATAAAGAAAAGTTACATCTCTTGTGTCGGTTACTTCAAGAGCTATAAAAACAACAAGCAGTTGGCTTTTGAATCTATTTTGGAAAGAGATTTTTTTATGTTGTTAGAGTTTGATAAAGATGTTGTTTCATTTGAAGAGCAACCTCTTAAAATCAACTATGAGCTTAAAGCTAAGAATACCAGGTATACTCCCGATGTATTGGTTATATACACGGATGGTTCAAAAAAAATCTTTGAAGTAAAATATCAAAGTGAAATAGATTCAGATCCAAAACTGCAGCATAAGATCTCTGTTTTAAAAGAGGAAATTGCTCGACAAATGTCTATTCTCTTCGAAACATTTACAGATACACAGATAGACAAAATTTATTTTAAAAATTGTGTTTTTCTTTATAAAAATGCTTTTCTCTCTGAGAACAAAGCAGTATCTACTAGAATCCTAGAAACTATTAATAAACTTTCGGAACCTATCACTATCAAGTCGTTTGTAGAACTTTTATCAGCCAATCAAACTGAACAATTGCAAATCCTTCCCTATCTTTGGTATGAGCTCTTTAAAAACAATACCTTACTAGATATGAGTCAAAAAATCACCATGTCATCTCTTATTTTCAAAGGTATACGTTATGAGTAAGCTAGACCTTTCCATCGGCTCAAAAGTTTTTTACAACAACCAAGAGCATATCATTCTAAAAGCAGTCAACTTTCATACCCTCTCCATAGCTCCAACAAACAATCAAACGGAAATTATCAATGTCAAAATTCAAGACCTGTCTTCAAAACCTAAAGAGGAAAAGGTTCAGATAGACAGCTATACAGACGAAGAGTGGAGTGAAGCAAAAAAGAAATACGATGCTATTAAAGACTTGGTATTTAGAAAAAAATCACGCAATGAAGTTGAAGAGGTAGCTGCTAAATACAAAGTGACCGCTATGACAGTCTATCGTTGGATAAAGACCTATGAAGAATCAGAAAAAATCAGTTCACTTATCTCAAGCAAACATAAGCGCGGCAAAAAAGGAAGTCGCATAGAGCCTTTGACAAATAAGGTCATTGAAGATGTTATAGAAGAGCTCTATCTTACCAAACAAAGAATCGGTTTTCCTAAAATCTTCAACACAATTAAAGCAGAATGTAAGAAGCTCAACATAACCGCTCCACATGAGAACACTGTCCGCAATAGAATAAAAACAATAGATCCAAAATTCGCTCTGAAAAAACGCTTCAGCACAAAAAAAGCGAATGAAAAATATGGAAATTTTGAAGGGGAATATCCAGAGGGAGACTTTCCTCTTGAAGTGTATCAAATCGATCATACTCCGCTTGATATTATACTCGTTGACTCTCACTCAAGAAAACCTCTAGGAAGACCTTATTTAACACTGGCGATTGATGTGTACTCCAGAATGGTTGCAGGGTTTTATCTCTCCTTGCAAGCGCCCGGATATTTCAGTGTGAGTCAGTGTCTCTACAATGCTTTTTTACCAAAAGATGATTTTCTAAAAAAATACGATATTCAAGGCGAATGGGAAATATACGGGATTCCTTCAAAATATGCAGTCGATAACGGCAAAGATCTCATTGGGCTTGATATGCAAAGAGTGTGTGATGAGTTTGGCATGACTATGGTTCGAAGACCAGTTGGAAGACCACAATACGGAAGCCACGTAGAAAGGGTTTTTGGGACGATAAATAAAGAGATACATAATCTACCGGGCACTACATTTTCCAATATATCCGAAAAAGCCGAGTATGCTTCCATCAAAAACGCAACATTTACCCTCGATGAGATAACCAAGTGGCTTACGGAGTTTATCGTCAATGTTTATCATAACCGTGTACATCATGGAATAGGCATGACACCGAGACAAAAATACAGTTTAGGCATCTTTGGCGATGATGAGAATCCGGGTACAGGCTTGCCGCCGATTGTAGAAGATAGGGAGTCGATTAAAATCGCTCTCTTACCTGCATTTTACCGAACCGTTCAAAAAGACGGTATCACACTTGATGGCATTACGTACTATTCGGATGTTCTGAGAACTTGGATAAACAGGGATGATGAGCAAGGCAATAAGCTAAAGTTTAAAGTCAAAAGAGACCCTCTGAGTATCCAAAAGCTTTACTTCTTTGACCCGGAACTCAAAGAGTATTTTGAGTTAAGCTACAGAAAGCTTCATGCTCCCGATATGACCGTATGGGATCTGTATGCAGCCAAGAGATATCTAAAAGAGAATAGCATCAAAGATACAAATGAAGATGATCTCTTTGATGCTTACGAACGGCTCACACATATAGAAAAACAGGCAAAAGAGAAAACAGCCAAACATAAAATGAGAAAAAGCAAAGCACCCAAAATGAGTGATATAAAATCAAAACTCAAAACTGAGTCTCCAGTTGTAAAAGAAAAAGAGACCAAACAATCCGATGATGTTTTAGATGACTTATTTGACAACATAGAAACTTTTCACATCAAAGAGTAGCCTATGAATATTGAACTAAGAGAAGAAACAAAAAAAATACTTGGCTGCTCTAATGAAGAGAGGATCAAATATATCAACGAAGAGTATTGGATCGACTATCCTATCGCTCAAAACATCTTAGAAAAGATGGAGGATATTTACAATTTTGGATATGGCAAGACCAGATATATCAGCATCTTGCTTGTGGGAGGAAGTAACAACGGAAAAACATCTCTGCTCAAACAGTTTTTAGAGAAGCATCCGCCATACGATTACAATATAGATGGCGAACAGCCTGATTGGATCACAGATGAGTTCTTTGATAAATACACTGGCATAGGCAGACCTGTTTTATATGTTATCTCACCAACAGAACCAAGCGAAAGCAGACTCTACAGCATTATCTTGGAGCAGTTAAATATACCCTATAAAACACGAGACTCTTTGGATGTAAAAGCCAAGCTCGTAGAGTATTACCTCAAAGCTCTGAGTGTCAGAGTCCTTGTTATTGATGAGATTCATAACATAATAAATGGTTCTCCTGCGCGACAAAAGCAGATCATGAGTGCGATAAGAGATTTAAGCAGCAAGCTAAAAATGCCCGTAATTTTGGCAGGCGTTAAAGAGGCTTTACGTGCTGTCAATACAGAGGACCAAATCAGCAGCAGGTATAGACCTGAATATCTAACTAAATGGAAGATGGATAAAGATTATATAAGTCTATTAGCCACCACAATAAGCAAACTGCCACTAAAAAAACAATCTACAATTATCAACAAGGATGATGCACAAGAGATTCTTGAACTATGCAACGGATATATCGGGGAGATTGTAAACCTAATAAAAGCTGCTGCTGTACATGCCATAAAAACAGGAAGCGAGAGAGTTACCATCAACGAGATAAAAGAGTGTGGATTTAATACTCTGCAAAATATTCATAAGACTATGAATCTCAAAGATATATGATCAAAAAGATAAATTTTCCGGAGCTTAAAAATGAAAACTTTGCAATCATCCCTCTGCCGCTTGAAGATGAAATACTCTCCTCCTGGATAGTACGTACTGCATATACCCACAAGACACATCCGCATACTTTTACCAACCAATATCTAAACTACAGACACCACTCTTTTTTTCTTGCTCAAAGCGATCTTACTTTAGATCCAGAAATGATTAAAATCATCGAAGAAAAAAGTCATCACAAAATAGATATCCGTTCTCTAATGCTAACAACTTACTCTGGGTATATTCAAGAAAATATCTATAAGAATAATCCGGCTACATTTTTTACCCATCAAAAATATTGTCCTATCTGTCTACGAGAAGATAAGGTGCTCTACTTTAGAAAAAAATGGCGGGTTGTTTTTTACAATATCTGCCATAAACATCAGTGCCGTCTCTATGAGCATTGCCCTTCATGTAAAACAGAACTTGAGATTTCGAAGATGTATGATAATAAGTTGCCATATACATACTGCCACCACTGCGGATTTGAACTTAAAAAAGGAAGAAAACTGCCGATTCATAAAAAGTATATTTCAAGTCTTAACTATCAAAACAAGATTTTTAAAACTATAGAAAACGGCTATATTAAGCTTGGCGAAACTCCTGTCTACTCATTTTTATTTTTTGAAGTTTTCTCAAAATTGTCAAAACTCATACTTCTCGATGGTAAACATCAATTTATAGATAAGCATCTGCTATTTTCACTCATAAAAGATGCAAAACAACAAAAAACCAATCATCCTGTATTCAAAAAAATAGATGCAAAAGCACAATCTGCACTTTTTGGATTGATTATGTATATATTTGAAGATTTTCCGAACAATTTAAAAGCCTATATCCAATCAAACGAACTTACATATTACAACTTGACGACAAAGGTACATAATATACCGTTTTGGTATGAAAGAGCCGTCAATGAAATTTCACCGCGATATCTGCCACATAGCATGACAATTACGAAAGAAGAAGTAGAACATGCAGAGCAATATTTAAAGTCAATAGGCAAAGATGTCAATAAAGCGAACCTAACAAGATTGTTAGGTTGTAATTTTGGGAGCAATGATAATGACTTGAAAAGTTATATAAATTGATATTTTTTTTAACTTTTAAGCCAAATAATATGAACCTAAATTATTTATTATAATATTTATACTATTATAGAACAATTATTATATATTAATTCTTCCATAAGGTTATAGAATGGAAAAAATACGGTTAAGTAAAAGAACATTAACACAATTAATACGCTTTGATTGTGATAGACTTTTAAAAAACATGATGACACCTGACAAAAAAGGAGTATCACCAGGTAAAGAGCGCCCTGGAATTGAAACTATTCAAGATATTGGTCATGAATGGGAAAAAGAACAATTTAATCAACTAATAGAAGCAATAGATGAGCCTTACAGAATAGCTTATTCCTATGATGAAGACCTGGAACAGTTTGAAGGTATATCACTCATAAAAGTTCTTAAGTCTAAAAATATTCCTGATCTAATAATAGAAGCTTCCTTTGATTTTTTAAATATTTTTAATAATCTTGATTATGAACTTTTTGAATTTGATGGAGCTAGGCCCGATATAATTTGGATCACAGAAGAAAATAATAAAAAAGTTATAAATATTATTGATATTAAAACGGCTGCAGAACCATCATTAAAACATTTTTCAGAAGTTGTCCTTTATGCTCTTTCACTAGATAAGCTCATCAAAGAGCAAAAACTTGAAAGTTCATTTTCTGTTAACCTTGAGACTGGATATATTTGGCCTGGTACACATGATGTGGATCTTTTTATTAAAACATTTCATGCTTATAAAGCCAGAGGCTCTTCAACAGCTCTACAAGATGCGTTAACAAATATTCTACAGCCTATCAAACTTGAACTTTATTATGAACATGTTATTGATTTTTTTGAAGACAGAGTTCCAAAAGTCTATAATCTAGCATATGAGCAAGCACATTGGTTTTTTAATAAAAAGTGTAGTCTTTGTGACTATAGAAAAGAATGTTCACAAGAATGCGATAGCGCAAACCTAATTTATCAAGTACCAGACATTACTAGAGGACAAGCAGAAACATTGATTAATGCTAAAATTTATACATTAGAAGACATGCTTACTAATGAAATTGCATGGAAAAATGCAATTCTCAATAATATTACATTGAAACCTGTCAAACAAATCATGCAAACTAAAGCTAAAGCTATCCTCAATAACAGTGTACTTCCTATATCTGAGAAAAAAACTTACTTAATGCCAAACTGGACCGATATGGCTGTTTTCATCGAAATCCATTTTGATCCTATTACAGGACTAACATATGGCATTGGAGTTAAGTTAAAAGTTTGGCATGCTGATGAGCACTCTTTCAAATCATATAAATCCGAAATTTTAATCAATGACAAGGCTGGTGCAAGTGAACGCATTTTTGAGAACTCATCTGAAAAAACAGTTTTTATTGACTTCCTCAAATATATCAATCGGATTATTGTAGCTTCCATCGATCAGGGGCAAAGTCTTCATTTTTATTTTTGGGATGCTTTAGAGCTGAAACAATTAAAACGTATGATGAAACGTTACTTCCAAGATGAAACTGTAATATCTGAAATTGACAAACTTATACAATTTTATGCGCCTGAAGGGAACTTAGAAAACCCAGATATCTTTGAAACAATTCCAGGCACCATTGTAAAAAGCACATTAAGCTATATTCTAGCACTCCCATTAAAATTTGACTATTCTCTTATTCAATCAGCCAATGCACTACTCCGTGCACAAGGCCAAGATTTTCAATATCTTTTACATAAAAACTTTTATACTGAAATGAATGATCAAATTCCATTTGAACGTGCTTATGATCTATGGACTAACAACATAAGAATTAATGATCCAGACCTTATCAACGAATATATCAAATCTGGCAAACAATATAAAGCTGAAGATGTAAAATATACACGGGAAAAACTAAGAGATCGATTGAAAACAACCATTGACAAAAGGTTGCAAGCTCTTCAAACTATTGTTGATTATATACAAAAAAATCAAAGAGAACAACTGTTATTACGAAAAAAACCTCTTGCCAAAATTCAGCCAGTAAAAAAACAGGGAATGGATACAAGCACCAATGAATTATACATCTTCGAACGATTAAATCATATATCAAGGGACCTCGAGAATAAGCAGCAACGATTATTACCTGTAGATGAGAAAGAAGCACGTTTTTTCTCAATGCGAGGGTTAGAGCTGCTAAACAAATCACCTTATTTACAAGAAATCAAAGAAATTCTATCTTCTTCAAAATATCACGGCTCAAAAATTGATGACTTTTATGTGTTTTCAATACCAACAACTTCATTGGATGCAAAAATTAATGAAGGGGCTTTTCTTCTCACTCTATCTAATGAAGTGGACCCTTTTAATCCAGCACAACCTCAAGTTAATACTGATATGTCCGTAAGCTATCATTTAGGCTTAGATTATCCTCAAGTCATTACTTTAGCGGAAGACTTTGACCTTAAAAATATTTCCTATATACCAAGAGTGCCACTTAAATCTTTTTTACAAATCACTTTAGTCAAAATTTCAGCTATCAATGAACTACCTTATATTATTGTCAAAGCAAATGACTATTATGGAAAAGCCATTGAATTTGCTTTCAAACACAATCTCTTAAATCCAGCCCTGCCCTTTGTTATAGATCCAGTGTATCGAGACTTTAATTTAAAAGATTATGAGAAAATATTAAAACTTATTGGTAAGAATCCAGTAAAAAAAACAAGGAGAAAATAAATGTCAATACCGGACCTAGCAAATGCCTTATGCTTTATACCTTATGAGCTTTCTAATAACCCAACAAATATTTCTCCTGAACTCATCAAAAATACTATTGATAATCTTGAGTCTGCCGGATTTTTAATAGATGAGGACCAAAGAAAAGCCATTACTCATTCACTATCATATACTCTAACGCTCCTTTGGGGCCCTGCTGGAACAGGAAAGACTGATACAATAGCAAATTATTTAGCTACACGTATTTTACTTGCAAATGAAATAGGTACTACAAATATTATAATTGGTTCAAATAATTATGGAGCTATTGACAATCTCTTAGCTAAGGCCTTTAAAAAAATTCGATTAATAGCTCCAGAGATTTCAATAAAATTTTTTAGAGTCAAAAGTACGTCTTCAGACAGTTTATCTGATGAAGAAATCATAGCTAAAGAAATCATAGAGCTAACAGCGTACCAAAAAGAAGAAGTACAAGAGATGATAGAACATATAGAGAATCCTGAAGTGAACTGTATAGTTGCAGGAACATGGAAACAAATAACAAAGATCGCTTCATCTAAAAGAGTGGAATGGTTTGATACTTGTGTCATTGATGAAGCAACTCAATTAAATACTGTCTCTGCTTTAGCATATTTCACGATGCTTACAAATAATGCGAGTGTAACTGTAGCAGGAGATCATAGACAACTTGGAACTATCTATTCCTATGACAATCACCTTGAAGCCGGAATTTATGATAGTATTTTTAATTTCTATCGTGATGATCACAAAATTCTTATGCAAAAACTCAATAGGACCTATAGGTCCAATGAATCCGTTGCTTCATGGCCGAGAGAGCGTTTTTATGATAATGTTTATGAAGCACATTTTTGGGATAAAAAGCCATCTTATCAACTTCAAATAAGTGAAAAACCTAAAGACTGGCCTAATCAATTGATATGGGATGATGTCTTTTTACAAGTTATTGATCCCAATAATCCTATTGTTGTAATTATTCATGATGAATCTACATCAACACTTTCCAATCACTTCGAGTGTGATTTAATTATTTCACTCAACCATCTATTAAAACTCACTTATGCCAAAGACCCTCAAGAGTATTGGAATAATTATGTTGGTATTGTGTCTCCACATAGAGCTCAAAACTCATTAATCCGTAATAAATTACTACAAAAGAATTTTGTTAATCAAAATGATCCACTTGCAATTAACACTGTAGACTCTTTTCAAGGTAAACAAAGAGAAACTATTCTTAATAGTTACGTTGTTAGTGATGCAGATTTTATCCAAAGAGAGGAAGAATTTATACTTGACTCGCGCCGCTTCAATGTCACCCTTACGAGGGCAGAATCAAAATTTATAATGATAATAAGTTCTTCTCTGATACGCTATTTATCCAATAATTACAAAACAGCAGAAGATGCATCGCATTTACAAATGTTTGCAAAACTATATTGTTCAAATGTAATTGCTAACATCAATATTAACCACTCTTTAGAAGATGGTAGTATAAGTTCCGTTCATTGCCAAGTTAGAATACCTTCTTAGTATTCTAACTCTTTAAATAAAGTATCAATTTTCAAATCACGATTGACATAACATTGTATAGCTAATGATCTAAAAAAGCTCAACTTATCATTCTTATTCATAGTTAACTTTTCTTTATTAATTTTCAAATGCCACGTATTAATAATATCTTTAAAGTCCAATGATTCAGTTAATAATGTGAACTCTTTTTTTCGTACTATTAAGATAGAATCCCATTTAATTGTTTGTTCACTTGAATGATATGCGCTTTGACCTTCAGAACGAACAGGAAAAATTTTTGTAATAATAAAATTACTATTTTTTAAAGCTTCACCAATTGCTTTCCATGCATTTTCTTTATTATGATGATATGAAAAAACCATCATTCCATTATCAGAAAGCTTTTTATAGGCTTCCTTGAAAATATTTTCTAATCTATTTTTGAATATATAATATGTCGCTTCATCATTATTTTGAGCAAATAAAGAATTAGCTGTTGGGTCAGTTTCATTATCTTTAATAAATTTTTTCAGCCATTGAAAATAAAAATCTGCTAAGTGAGAATAATGTAGATTATCATAATATGGAGGATCTGTTAATATAAGATCTACTGAGTTATTACGAACTTCATCAAGTCGTTCTGAACTTTGATTAAGAATTAATGAATCAGCTTCATTGGCATAAAATTTTTCTGAATTATCAGTAACAATAGAACTAATAATTTCTCCTGTATTGATTTTCTCAGATTGATTATTTTTAATTTTTATTTCGTAAGTTTTTTTACAATAAGCCTTAGACCTGAGCATTTTATTAAAAACTTTTTCAAAACTACCTCGTCCTAATCCACCTGTTCCCCATACATTATTTTCAACTGGTCGAGCAGGAACTGTATAAGCATGAATACCAAATAGAGGCGTAAGTTTTCTATAACCAAACGCATAGCTACATAACATATTATTTGATGCTAATGCATCTGAAAAAGCTAGTAAGAACCAACTTTGAATATTTTTATCTTCTATTTTAAGTATTTCTTTTAATAATATTCCTAAAGAAAAAAGTTGTCTGTTATTAAATAAATCTTGGTAAAAATAATATCCATGACTATGTGGTCTTTTGTCATTTTCATTAGCAATAGATATAGATGAAGTTGGTATGTTATATATGTCTTTATTTACTAAAAATTCATCTGAGATAGCATTATATTTCTGAAGATCTTGATATGTAGCTTCTTTATAAAATCTTTTACCATTTTCTTCATACTCCAGAGCGAATAAATGTAAACTTTTACTTCCATGTACGTGTTCTTTTAAGTCAAATGTATTTTTGCACTGAGGACAAGTACATTTACCTCTTGAAAAAGGTCCTTTATTTATATGCGTTCTTGTCTTACAAGCTTCACAAGTTAAAATATTTCGTTTAATATCAACTATATGCAATTTTCCACAAGATTGACAAATAACACCTTGTTCATCTTGTGTATGATACACTTTGAAATGTGGATGTGCATCAATAATAATATTACAATCGGGACATGATACTCGGTAAACCCAGAAAAAATTTATTACAGCTCTTTCCTTATCATTTATCTTTGTAGTATAGAAACTTCTAATTTTATTTGAAATATTTTGTTCTAATGCAATATAATTATTTTGAAGATCTTGAAAATCAACTGCTTCAAGTTCTTTTCTAGTTATGAAACAAGCAAGTGGATCAATATCTATACCGATAGTTTTAGCCCCCATTTTTTTTGCTTCAACTAATGAGGAACCTCCACCCATAAAAATATCCATAATAGTATATTCATCTAGAGAATTTTTTCCATAAAAGGCATTCCAAAAATCTTCTTCAGTATGTTGATCACTTAACGTTGAAGCAACAATCAAACCTCTTACAACGGATGATAAACGACGAGCCCACCATTTGTGTAATTGATATACAGGTCGTTTACTATTACCTTCTTTTAATGCTAAAGTCGATATTTCTTTAATTGGAAAACTTTGTTCAATATATGTCATACTGTACTATATCGGAAATATTACTTAAAGGTCCATAAAATCAATTTAATTTTAAAACCTTCCATTCTTTATTAAAAATTTTGTAGCTTTTGTTAATATTTCACTTTGTTCTATTAAATCAAAGTTTTTCATATAAAAAGTTCTAGATATTTTTTTTACATTTTCAACTTGGTCTGTTATGTTTTTAAAAGTATTTTTATTAATTGATTGTTTTTCAAAATAAGTTTCAAAGAATCTTTGTTTTGAATTACCATTTGTTAAAAGCAAATCAAAAAAAACTTTACCACGAAAATTTTTTTTAGAAAGTTCATTTTCAATACGTTCTAATTGCTCAGTAGGACTATGATATGAAGTAGATAAAATTAAAACACTTGAATCATCAATTTTACTAATTTTGTAATATTTAGATTTCATTTGTTCCTTCTTCAATTAGTTTACAAACAGTTTCAACTATTTTATTTGCTTCACTTTTGTCAATTATTCTTGAAACACTAGGTATATCATCTACATGAAATACACCATGTCTATTCTTATGATAAAAATTGTAACAAGCTTCCATTACTTGATTAGTTGCGATTGAACCAACATGCTGATTAAACTCATAACTTACAACAAAACGAGAACCATCCCTCTCGTATACACTACCTAAACCTAGCTTTTTATTCGGAATAGTATACCCTTTTTTATTAAGAATAACTTTTATAAATGCCTCTAAACCTCTTAATGCACCAAAACAAAAAGAACTAAAATCATCTAGTTCTAAATCTATCTTCTTTAAAGCGACTGATGCCATTAATATTTTTTTTGTTGTGTCACAAAGTTTAGAATAAGCTGTTGGTATTAAATATTCCAATTCTTTATACATATCGTCTTTTTTCAATTCTATATTAAATGTGTTATTATTTATTTTGATAATATCATCATCAGAAAGCAATTCAGACAAAATTTGATATGTAATGCTATATATTGCAAGTGGCTTACCTTGAAAATGAGTATTCCCATTGTTGTATCTTATAAATGTAAAATTATCCTTCGAGTCATCATCATGTAAAACATATTTTATTCCACTCGCAATTGAGCTTTTATCAATAGATAAACTTTTCATTTCATCTTTTAAAAACTCAATTATTAGATTAAAATCATAATCACTTAATGATTTTGTCGAATAATTAATATTTTTATCGTCAGAATATTTACATTTTTCAATAATATACTTAGTGATTTCTAATCCTATATCTTGATTTTTACCAACTTTCGGGTTAATCGTCGTGGTACCATCCCCTTTATGCCAGATACTTATAACTACATCTTTATCATCACACTTTAATATATGATTGGGTCCTTTTACTTCCAAAATTTTTGTATTAGGGTACCCTTCAATAACAGTTTTAATAATTGCATGCTTTAAATTTAGATTTTTAAACTCTGACATATTAACCTTCTGACTTTTTCACTATTTTATCATACAAGTTATTTATCAACTATAAACAACTATTTTCTTCAAAACACTCTCACACCATCTCTCGATACTGTCATCATCCACATCACCTTTTTTATGATCTTGCTTATCAAATATAAGTTCATACTCTTCTAACACATACTTAGTAAGGTCTTTGTATAACAGCTCATTTTCAATGTAATGTTCAATAATTTCCTTCATATCACTTGCTGTATATGGATTTGTATCTTCACTTGTACTAAATATCCAAGTAGACGGCCCCCAACTGCTATCCTGTTCTATTTCAACTATATACACAGCTTTTTGGTCGTATGAAAGTTCACCGAACAAAAAGCGCCTTGGCTTGTCTTCATCTCCATCTAGTATTGATTTAGATTTGCTCGACTTTCGTTTTTTATTTTGAATTTTCTTAATATCCAACGGTCCGACCAGTTCCGAACCTTCTACATATGCAAAAGCAAGTAATGCTTCATAAAACTGATAAAAATTTTCCAGATTAAATGCTTCATTAACATGCGGAATACTTTCATTTGCATCATTTGAGGTATTGGTCCCTCCAAGGTTTTCATCTCCACCGGCAGATGGAGTTTCAAAGCTGCTTCCAACTTGCTTTGGAATATCTTCTATTTTTACTTCAGATTCATTTTCCGTGTATATGGTTTTTCCATACATAGGCACATTTTTCTTATAATACTCATCTTCGTTTGTGCGTATTATATATGTTAAATATTCACTAGATGGTGTACCAGTATAAATCTTATTGCTTCTTTGAGGTTTTTTTCTTTTGAACTTTTTCTTAGGCGGCTTGGGAATATTATATTGTTCAGGATCAATATCTCTAGGGTCTACTTTAGCACTAAATTGTTTATAGTGAAGCTCTTCAAATCCTAACGCTGAGTTGTCCGAATGTATATTTAGGACCAAGTACCTAGGCTTACCTCTTTCATCGTCTCCTAGGTATATATATGAAGCGTATATCTCAAAAGGATTTTTAACAGGGAATTGCGCCTTGATTGGTTGGTACTCAAAGCTCGCACTTAAAGATTTTTGATTTGAAATATATTCAAGTCTTGCTTTTGCAAAAGAATTACCTATAAAACGACATAAAAAAGGCAGGTCTTTTTTTCCTGCTTTCTTTTTAATATGCAGCTTTATGACAGTTTCTCCTTTGGCATTTTTTTCATTGTGGAAACTACCTTCATAATAAAGCTCTCCAAGCGTCTCACTCATAATCGCATGTTTCATAGATGAAGATAAGAAGTAGAATCTATTTGCTATTGTATAGCATGGTATTATGAGTGTACATTCATCTTGTTCTTCTACATGAGCATATTGTCTCAACAGGTACTTAGTTACATCTTCATAATCTATTATGTTTTTAGCCTCTTCTTCACTAAGAACAGTTGATAAACGCACAAGATTTACATCAATATTTTCATTGACTGTAAACTCTCCCTTGAGCAAAGTTTTATTCTGACCAACATGTTCACCGTCAGTATATATATGTCCAACTTTATACTTGTATCTCATCATCTCTGGAGCAAGAAACCTGGAAAAGTATTTATTGGTTCTTATGTTTCTAAAAATTGCTTTGTAGTAGTTAGGATGTTCTTTGATATTGATATCTGTAACTGTGACAAATTCAAACGGTTGGTTAGGAAATTTTGAGAAGAAATCGAGGATTGCTGAATTGTTTTGTGACAAATCTCAATCCTCCAGTAACATTTATTATTGTTGAGTAACTTTTGTTCTTGTAAATGACATCTATGTCCTATAATCAGCGTTTATCTTAACATACTCATAACCCAAATCGCAGCCATAAGCCTTAAAACTGCCATCTCCAACACCCAAATCACAAGATATTGTGAACTTTTTGTGCTGCATTACTGTGGCACATTTTTTCTCCATCTCCTCATCAAAATAGACCTCGCCTCTATCATAAACGCAGTGTTCATCAAAAGAGATTTTAAGTCTATCTTCATAAACCTCAACACCGCAAGAACCTATGGTTGAAGCTATTCTTCCCCAGTTTGGATCTTCACCAAAAAGTGCAGTTTTAACCAAAAGTGAATCAGATAGTGCTTTAGCTGCTCTTTGTGCCTCAGAGCTGTTT
>JACDJA010001882.1_pt1 | contig 16341 bp, 18 predicted proteins | sample 7449241 | NCBI WGS metagenome assembly JACDJA01 (sample SAMN14253289, study PRJNA609438) | sludge metagenome | isolation source: initial anaerobic sludge | collected 2018-12-20 | reverse complement strand
CATTACTTCGTTTTTGTGCGCATCGCTTAAAACCGTGGTCATTACCTCCCGAAGCTGTTCTACCTCTTTTTCAAAAGTCTCAATGATTTGGTCAAGATCGTCGTTGGGGGAGAATCCTTTCCCGGTGATCATCTTCTCGGTCTTCACAATCTCGTTACGAATTACCTTGTAGGTTTCGTAGTTGTAACGGTCGAAGTACTCGAACCGGCCCGTCAAACGGCGAATGGTGAGTGATATTTCGGCATCGGTAACGGCTTCGCCTTTTAGCTTAAACTCATTCAGATGGGCGAACAGCTCCAGGTCTTTTTTGATGGCCTCACGCCTTTTGGCATCCATCTCTTTGAGTTGTCCCGGAGAGGGTGGATGAGCAATGTAATCTTCATGCTCCAGGCGGGTAATCCACCGGTACATATCGCTCAAAAGTCGCTCTTTGCGTTGCTGGTAATAGCTGCGATTGCGCTTGTACTCTTTCAGGATAGGTACGTTACCGGCCACAATTCCGATTTTACGCTCCAGTTCCTTGCGTTCGCGTTCAAGTACCAGGTTGGCGATCTCTTCAATTTTCGTGATAAGCGCAAATTTCACTTCTTCCGGGTCCAGCGCGTCCATGTCCATCACGTTGCCCCGGTCGGACCGAAACCAAATATCATTGATTCGGGCGGTTTTTTCTTCCAGCTTTTGAAAGATAAACACGTCCATGCTATCCTGAACCAACGGGAGAACGATACGCACGTATTCGTAAGGATTGCCAAAACGCCAAATGCGGCCTTCCAACTGGCGCAATTGCGTTGGGTTGTATTCGGGATAGCAATTGTAAATAGCGGTTCCGCGCTTTTGAAAGTCCATCCCTTCGCTGATGGTGGATGTACCAATAACCACCTTCACCAATCCCGCGTTAAAAGCCTCTTTTGTGGCATCTTTCTTTTCGGGTGTGGAGTTACCGCCTTCGATAATCTCCACTTCATCAAATTTGCCTCTAATGTCGAGTATGTCGGCATCCTTCATACCCGCTTTGCGCTGAAATTCCCTGTAAGATATGCCACGCTTAAAGCCTATTTCCTTTTCCAACCACTCTTTGATGTATTGGAAATACGCTTTACCCCGGTTGATGTAGATGATTTGGCCAGAACATGGCTCATTTTGCTGGTCGTGCCACTCCTTAACAGACTTGATGGATTTGAGCGCGTACTCAATCTTCGGACTTTCGGCTACAAACTCTTTATAGTCTTTTGGGTGCTCATTTAGCGCGATAAAGGGCGATAAAGCATTGTTGAGGCTCATGCTCATAAACGAAAGCATTTTCCCGAACTGCTTTTGTTGTACAGAAAGCTCAATACCTGCCAAAATCTGGTTTTGCACTTCCCGTTGCATGGGGGTCATTTTCAGATAGGTCAATATCTGGTCGGAGGCTTTGAGCCGGACAATACGACCGTCTTTTTTCTCGTTGACCTTTGGCAGGTTGATTTTCTCCGGGCGTTTTTCGCCGTCGGCAGAGCGGTAAATGATGTGATTGTAAATAAGCGACTGCAACAATAACCGGTTGTTGAATGCCTTTACCACGGCGCGGGGCTCAATGGTTTCGCGAATGGTTACCACGTTCTCGGTCTCCTCGCGTACGTGAAGCTCAAAGAAGTCGTTAATGGAGTTGATGTTTCTCCTTTTCATGCTGTCGTAACCTACCAGGGATAGCATGGAATAGACTTCGATAGGCTGGTTGGTGAAAGGGGTGGCAGATAACAGCATGATGTTTTTGCCAAACTTGCGCTGAATGTAATTGGCCAGCAAAAAGGCTTTCACTCCACGGTCGGTGGTGTTGCCACTGGTGGTGTTGAACCGGCGTTTTTTATCGTTACCTTTCTTCTTTACCTGGCTAAAGATGTTTTTAAAGTTGTGCGCTTCGTCAATAACCAGGTAGTCATACCCGACTTTGTCGATTTGTGCGTTGTTTTTCTCCAGGGCTTTACCGATGGTCTCTAAAATTTTCTGGCTCTCCTTTACTTCATCCCGGTTGCTTTTCTTTCCTTCGTTTTGAGTGAGAATATTGCGAAGCTCATCAATAAACTCGTTGGCGGCATCCATTGTGAAGCCGATATTGACCAGGCCGTTGTAATTGACCAGAGTAATGCTTTTTTCCGGCACCTTGTTCACGTCGATTTTTGGCAGCCACTTAGCGCCCAGGTTGCCCCACTCATTCAGCTTAATGCCGGTGGCGGTTAAAATGCCGGTATTGATAAGGTTGCCTTTTTTGTCGTACTGGCCGAACATCTCGGCTTTCCATTTTTCATACACACCGTTGGGCACACATACCAGAGCACGCTTACATTTGCCATCGTGCAGGGCCTGGGCCATCTCTACAATGGCGGTGAGGGTTTTGCCCACGCCCACATCAAACGCCAAAATGCCGCTCTCAACGGCCTCCATAAAGCCCACACCTTCGCGCTGTACCGGTTTCATTTGCCAGGGAAACCCGTTCCAGGTGGCCGATAATTCGCAACCGATGGGAATGCGGCTGTAATTGATTTCGCTGTCGCCATTAAAGAGGTGGTTCCATTGCTTGTCAATGTCCTTTTGAATGGGCGTTGGGATGGCCTCATACAAAAAATCGCTGAACAGCTTTTCGCCTTCGTTTTTAGCGGCGCTCTTAATGTCTTCGCGCATCTCCTTTCGGATATTGTTAATTTCCTTATCGGTAAATACTTTAGAGTTACCGGCTTTTTTCATTTCGGAGATGCGCTCATTAACAAAGCTGTCAAGTATCCGGTTAGAAGGGGAACGGCCCTCGATGTAATACTCCACGATGTTATAGGCCTTGCTTTCTTTAAACCGTTCCAGGGGTAACGATTCCAGCCACACCTTAAAAGCATCGGTGAGGCTCATCATGCCTTCCAATAACACCCCGGTGTCGGTATGCAGGGCATTTAATTTGTATTCGAGGGCAAACCTTGAATAAGCGGTGATATGAGGCCTTTCCAACGGGCTTTTGTCACTAATTGTGAGAGGCCGGGGTTTGCGTTCTTCCAACTTTTGCCAGTGATTGTCGTAAACCGGCTGGCCGTAGTGCTCTACTATAAACGCCTGGTCTTTTTCGAGCCGGTTTAACTTATCGTAAATGTTTCCGAAGGTGTAAATGGGTTCGGGCAGCAAATCACCATCGGAATAATAGAGGGCACCGGCTTTCACCAGACGAATGAGGTCTTTTTCGTTGACAGAAACACCCGTTTTTGAGTTTTGAATATCGTTTTTGGCTACATAAACCAGTTCATTGTCCTGGGTGCGCACAATCTGAAAAATCACTTTATCGTACTCATGCGTTTTTTTAGTAGCAATACCCAAAATAGCGCCCTGTGGCACGGTACGGAGGTCGCGGAAATGGTTGTCCTTAATTATTGTGGTGCGGGCCGCGATAAGCAAATTACTTTTCACATTTCCGGACTGTAAAAAATAGGCCTCCCAACCGGTCATTGGTATTCCCAGCCGGCGCCGGTACCATACCCACGCTTGTATTTGTTCTTTTGTTATTCCCTGGTTGTACTTCGCCACTACTTCATCGAAGCTTTGCACGTTTTTAGCCTTTCCGGTGGTTCCGGGAAGGTAGCCCAGGCCGCGCAACCGCTCTGTGTGTGCCAGGGCCGACTTAATTAGGTCGGGGTTCTCGTTTAGGGCCTTTATCATCCCGGAGGTCAGGCTGTAAAGGTTGCCAGTGTTTTCTAATCCGTTTATGTAGCTCATTCTTAGAAATATTTGTATATTTGTAATACGAGATTGGTCTGGCTAATTAAGCGCTCTAATTGCCGTCTGCTGAAATACGGTAAAGCAAGGTCAATTGCAGTCATTCCAACCTGCTCTTACTCGCGTGAATGGTTGTCAGAAATATGCACAAGAGACTGTTTGGATATTTTTATTAATTCCGGTTCATGCATAATTTCATGCGCAATGTTCTCGTTAATCTCTCCAACTACCAAGTCATTTAGCCCTATTAAACCCTCAAGCCCTAAAAGTTCCAACAACGCTAACTCTGCCTGGGCTTCGGCTTCCAACAGATCAATGGAAGAATTATTCCCTAAAAAAGAGAACATCCTTTCCACGTCCTCGCGTGTGCCTTCGATGGTGTAAGGAAAGGCCAGCGAGGTGGTTTTCTTTTCCACGCCGGCCACCTTCCCGGGATGCAGCTTAAAGTATTCGGAATTGGAGCAAAGCCTCACAAAATCGGTCATTACAATTCGCTTTCGATTTGGGGTATGCACATAGCCGGTGCCTGCCCGGTGGAAAGCACCATGCTTAAAATTTCGTTCTCAACCCACCGGTAACCTTGTCCGGTTTGTAACCGTTGGTGGATGTTAGGTGCGTTGTACTCGGTAACCATTTTCAGGCCGTCTAAAACTTCGGCTCTCAGCCGGTGAATAAGGGTGATGTCTTTTTTCATTTTACTTTCGTTTAAAAACAATTATATCGGGACAAACTTTGGTTTTTGAGAATATGGCAGGCAGGCGGTAGGCATCCACCAGATCCGCATAACGGCTCAACTCCACCTTCATGGGTTCGTACTTATTGCCGTTGCGCATGAAGTTTTGAGCGGTAATGTAAATAAGCAGGCCGCCCGGCTTTAGCATTTTTAGGCCAAACAGCATAAAGGCGATCTCCATTTGTGCGAATTTCACCTTATTCATCAGGCTGCGCATCCGTCCGCTGTAAAAGTTATGATACTGGCCATAGGGCGGGTTGGTGATGACCAGGTTAAAGGGATAACCTTTGAGCCAGCTCACTTTGCTTTTCATCAAACCGCCGTAAAGCTCCTCGCTTATGGGCTGCAAAAAGGCCGTCTCCAGGTAGTTTTTATAGATGGTGGCATCCGGGAAACGCAATGTAGCAATGCGGTGGCTAATATCATCGGGCTCAAACCCGGTAATTAAACTCTTATCCGGGAACGGCAAAATGATGTTGCCTGTGCCCAGGGACGGGTCAAGTATTGTTCCCCCATCGTACCCGTAATGAACGGCAAGCCTATACATGATCTCACAAACCCAATCCGGTGTGTAGAACTGGTGGAGAATGCCCACGTCTTTTTCTTTTGTTCCCCCTTTGCCGGAGTAACGGCTAATGAAGTCAATATCCGACTTAGCATAGCTTTTGCCTTTTGAATCCTTTTCATGGATTAGTTTTTCAATGTCTATGTTATTTGCCGTCATTTTAGTCTTAAAAATGTCTCCCGGAGCGCCCGGGCACTTAAAAAATGACGTCATTTTGTAGCTTCCGCAGGCGAAGTTTCAGCGGATCAGCTCCCGCAGCGGTACTAAATTGACGTCATACTTAATTTTCACCTTTGGCATATTCCAGAAGGCCCAGCTCCAAACATCTCCATTCCAGGAATCGGGCCGGGGGTTTTCCTTTAACCACGCCTTCGCGTGCGATTCCGACACCATTTTGAAGAGTTCTTCGCGGTAATTGATCACACCTTTACGGTACCGGATTTTTTCCGCCTTTGGGTTTGGAGCCGTCCAATCCTTTTATTGCGGGGCTTGATGTTTTGTTTGCATTGATAAGCAGGATAACACCAACGGCCAACGCGCCACCAATCAGCAGTTTGTTAGTAAGGTCTCCGGTTACAAGTGATACAGGGTTAAACATGGTATTTTGTTTTTTGTGGGGTTGCTAATATTTTTCCTATCGCGGTGCCGACTATTAATGCAGCGTTAGCATCCATTTTCAGGAGCTTCGCTGCATAATAGAAGGTGCCCCCGGTGAGGGCCACATAAACCGCCTCTTTAATTCTTTCGTTGAGCTCTTCGGACATTTCTTCGGGTTTTTCGGTTAGAAACGAGGTTTTTGGCCGCGTTGGCCATGCCGGGAAGAACTTTCTCACTACTGCGACCAATCACATAGCCACCAATGGAAAGTTGTAAAACGTCCCAAAATTCATTGGTTAATTCAGGCCGGGGTATCTGCCAAAGGTTGTTAAGAATTGGGGCTATCACAGAATCGTAAGCAATGATAAACCCAAATACATACATCAGGGTAGGCCGCCAATTACGTTGCATTTTGGTGCCGGTGGCCTCGGCAAGTATAATGGACTGTTTTATCTCAAGCAGTTTACCCTGGGTTTCCTTCGCTATTTGCAAAACTTCTTCCTTGCTGGTAAAATTTCGGTCGAAGGCTTCACCAGTCTTTTCAATCACGTTGGATAATCCGTCAATTATCTTTTTCATCCCTGTCATTTAGGTATTTCACAAAAAAAAACCAGCTAAACCCAGCAGAACCAGGCCAGTCACCGATAAACCAACGGTTGTGTAGTTGAAGGAACGAATCCTGTTGAGCCAGCCTCTTAGGAACTTTTCATTATCGCCTTTGGCAATGGCATTGTAATAGACCTCCCTGGCATATTTGTAGGCGTTAAACAGGGCAATAGGGTTTACCGCGTTAACCGACTTCACGGTAAGGGGCCCCATATCGCCATCTACACTAATGTTTTGGCCCAGGGTTGAAAGCACGCGCTGAAGTATGGCAATGCCGTTTTTGCCGCTGTTTACAAAGGCATCGAAAATGATGCTTTGCAGGTTTACATCCCTTACCTGGTCGAGGTGTATCTTATCCCAAAACTTTGCTTTGTAGAAGTCGATAACCATGCCGTGGAGCAATGGATGGGGCACCTGGTAGTTGTAAGGCAACCGGCCTCCTTTACTTTCCTTCGCCCGGTCGATAATGGGCCACCCTATCCAATCGGGGTGAAACCGGCGGGATATGCCGCGATAGGTCTCGCCGCCTTTGTCACCGGATACATTGGCATAATAACCTTCGTGTCCCAGGGTATTTTCAATTACTTTTGCAAACATGGTTTAGGATTTAAGGAGTTTGGTTCGGGCGGCTTCCGATTTGGCCAGCAAACGGGTGCTTTTCATCGCTTCGTATTCGGCCTGCGATAGCAGGGCTATCTTTTCGGTGGGTACCCAAAACTTAATTTTGCGGGTGTTGATGGTGGTGGTAATTTCAATCATACCATTGCGAAAGTTACCGGTAGCAATCCCCAGGTAGGTCTTGCATGGCAAATCGAGCAACCGGTCGCGGCCATAACCATAGTCGGGCACGTGATTGTTGGATATTGCCGCGAACAGGGGTGCGCCATCCACGTCGATCACATAGGCATAGTTGCGTAACACGGCTGTATTATTCACTATCTGCCGGTAGGTGGTTTCATCCACCTGCGCGGGAAACCCGGCCATTTCCACGGCCCGTTGGGTTTGTTCATTAAAGTTACCGGTTACACCCCCACCGGAAAGAATCAGGTGGGCATACTCCCCGCCTTTGTTGATGAGCGCCTTTTGAAGGTTCTCCACAAAGAGGTTATTGTCACCGGATTTCAGCGGGAACATACTTTTGTCGGGCGCTTGTGGCTTTACGCCCATGCCGGAACCAAAGCGGTCTTCCTGTTTGCGGTTGAAGTAAATGACACCTCCAACCATAACGCCAAGCAATAAAAGTTCAGTTGTTTTCATTAGGCTGCAAGGTATTTTTGGAAGAGACGAAGCTCTTCGCTGTTCAACTCTTTGTTTATCCAGGCAAGGAGGTTCTTATTGTAGAGCCTTTTGAAAGCAGAGGATACGTCTCCAAAGGTGAGCCCGTTTTTGGGGCCGTTGGCATTAATCAGTTTTGCCACGTCGAACATGGCGGCTTCGTTGGTGCCCCAGCCTTTCATGGCCGTGTATAGACGCGAAGCCAGCTGTACGGCTATGCCTTCTTTTGAGCCGTCGCCCAGCTTGCGTTCGGCTGCCTGGTATTCCTTCTCCCGGTTATGTTTTTTCCACATATACCAGCCAATGCCCAGCACGGTGGCGCCTCCAATAACAAGGGCGGTATTTCTAATAAGGTTGCCTTTTGTGGCAGCTGCTAAAATTGGTATCATCACATAAATTTTTTATAGGTTTGAATCTTCTTGTTTACACCGGGTTTCCTGCTTTTTGCAGCAAGTAGCTTCAGGTTTTCAAGTGTCAGGTTGTCCACCAGGGCCTGCACACTCTCTATGATGTCAATTTCATCCATCACGGAATCGACGATTGCTTTAACAGGGATATTAAGCTGTTTCATGGCTGTCCACCTTTAGCATTTCCAAAACCTCGGTCAACAGACTGGTGTCGCGTGAAAGCAGATTGGTGAGTTCAAAGAATTGAGTAGCCACGGCTTCATCCTGTTTTAGCAACCAATTGCGAATAAATCCGGCAATTTTTGCCTGTGTGCCCTGTCCATTTGCTTCGGGTTGAACTTCGGCACCTTCCAGGGCGCCCATTTGCGGCACGTCTATTCCCATTAACCGGCCAATAGCGGTGGCTGCAATTGTAGCCAGGGCGGGATTGGCCGATACGGTTTCCACGATGCCGGCCAAACCATTGGTCTTTTCGTACTCGGTGGCTTTTTTATCGAGCTCAAACTCTTTGTCCTTGTACTTGTTTTCCTTCTCCAGCTCAAAGTTTTCCTTTTTCAGGGTTTCATTTTCGGCCTCAAATTTTTCCAGCCGCTTTTCCAGCTTGCTGTTTTTTTCTTTGAGGTCAGAGATCATATAATCTTTAAAGTCGGAAGGAACATTATTCACGGCTGGTTGGTTTAGCATGGTGGGTGTTGTTGCGGGTGCGTTTAATCCACCCAATGAAACATTGTATTTAGATTGTTTTAAATTTGTAGAGCCGTTTCGTTTGCGCTCCTGGATAACCAATGTGTCGGGATTGTGGGTTGCCATTATCTCATTCAGCAATCCCTCCACATCGGTTGGTTCCAGGCTTGTGTATAAAACTTTCTCTACACCATATTTGCTAATCAACACGTCGAAAGGCTGACCAAGTCGTTGCAGGTGAATTGATGTTTGCTTAATATCCATAGTTTTGCGGTTTATGTGTTATTAAAAAAATTATCTCCTTCTGCGGCTAACCCGCCGCTTTACAATACGCCTGCGAACAGGCCGCCTTGCAATGGTTTTCCGAACCGGCCGGCGCACTATTCGCCGGGTGGTAGGCCGTCTTTTAACCACTCTGCGAGGAACAGGGCGCCGAACAGTGCGCCTGGGCGTAACAGAGCGACGAATCACCCGCCTCTTTGCCGGACGGCGAACTATCCGCCGGGTAGTAGGCCGTCTCTTAACCACTCTGCGAGGAACAGGGCGCCGAACTGTGCGCCTGGGCGTAACAGAGCGACGAATTACCCGCCTCTTTGCCGGACGGCGAACAATCCTCCTTTTGGCAGAGCTTCGTTTAATTATTCGCCTTTTGGCCATAGAGGATTTCCTGCCACGGGAAGAACCAACTCTGCGCTTTAAGAGGGCCCTTTTGCGGGCCAAAGCTTTTTTTTTGGCAAGAGCGTTTTTGCGGGCTAAAGCTTTTTTCCGGGCTAAAGCACGTTTTTGGGCAGCTAATGCGCGACTTTTGGCAGCATTTTTTTGCGCCGCTGAAGCTTTGCGCTCTGAAACACGTTTGCGTGCCAGGGCCCTGAAACTTTTTGCCTGCTGGTTCATCAGCTGCTTGCGAAGGGAGGCAGACATACGGCCAAGCTCACGGGCGTTTTTCTTCTCCCATTTTTTCAGCAGCATGGTGGTGTACCGTTTTTGCAGGCTCAATTCACGCTTTAGTTGAGCAATGGCCCTGGCATTGGCCTGCAAGGTGCGCTTCATCCCGCCATGTTCACGGCTTTTGTGGTTCACCTGGCTAATGCCGGAACGCAAACGGCGTTCGGCGCTGGCCATGCGGCGCTGGCCGTTCTCAATGCGGCGAATGCGATTATTTAAAGCCGTCTTTTTGCGACGCTTTAAATAGGCAGTCCGTTTTTCGGCTGCGGTTTGGGGCACCTTTACGGTGGGTAGCTTCGAGAGCTTTGGCACGTAAACACCTTTGGTGCTGGTGGCACCGGTGTCAACCCCCAAGGCATTTTTAATGCCCTCACCAACTTGTTCGATTAGTGGTTTACTCATTATTTGAATTATTATTAAAAAATGGAAAATTCCAGGCTAAACTGGTATTGGCAACGGCCTCTTCAATATCGTCGAACCGTTTGTGTAAAGCAGGAAACTCGTTGCGAATGACGTTGACCTTGCTTTTTATAATTCCCAGGTCACGGTAGCTTCTTTTATCGGCTGTTTGAAGCTGGGATATTTGTTGATACATCACCGAATCGGCTTGTCGCTGTTTGTTCAGGGATGCAATGAGGTTGGTTTGCCGGTGTTCAAAATCCTTTTGAATGGTTTCCAGGGTGCGGGGAATCGCTACAATCTCCCGCACCGGGGTGATGGCCCAGGTAAAAAGCATGGAGATCAGGGTAATGAGCCCACCGGCTATGAGGCGGCCAACATTATTGATGATGGATGTTTTTAACTGGTTTGTCATGGTTTATTGCTTCTTAACTCCAATACCAAATTCCTTTACTTCATGTGGTCGTTTAATATTCTGCTCTGCCAGGGCAATAGCCTTTTCAATATTGTTGAACCGTTGGTGCAGTAACGGAAACTCGTCGCGAATAACATTCACCTTGCTTTGTATGATAACCAGCTCACAATAGCTTTTTTCGAGGGCTGTTTGAAGCTGTGATATTTCGAGAAACATCAACGAATCAGATCGCCGCTGTTTATCCAGGGATGCAATAAGGCTGGTTTGGCGCTGCTCAAAATCCTTTTGTATAGTCTCCAGTATGCGGGGAACCGCTACAATCTCCCGCACCGGTGTTATGGCCCAGATAAAGAGCATGGAGAACAGGGTAATGAGCCCACCGGCCATGAGGCGGCCTGTGTTGTTGATAATGGAGTCCTTTAGTGACATAGTTTGCATTTATGAGAATGAGAAATACTTGTTAATTTTAATAATAGTCGTTTCAAAAGGCATCTTTTCTTTATATTTATCACACTGACTGATTAACACCATCGAACCTGTAAACACAACGTGATTCAGCCCTTCGGTATCCGGGTATTCAAACTGTATGGTCATACATTTATCGGCATTCGTTTTTTTGTACTTGCTTTCATTAATGCGATAATCCTTCACGATTATTGGAATATTCACCAGCTTGTCAATTGACACCTTATCGCCTGCAAATTGTACTTCCTCAACTGCAAATTCAGAGAACTTATTCATTTGTAAACTGCGTTGAAATGGTTTTACATTCATTCCGGTAATTCTGATAGGCCTCATACTCCTGCCGATAGGTGGCATTATCAAGGTTGAAATTGTTGATAAGCGCTATTTCATCATTCACAGAATATTGAAGCCTGATTAAGCCGGAAACTATTACACTTTTCCTTATTTCAGTTACTTCAATTGACTGATATTCAAAAACAATATCATTTTGGTCGTCCGTTTTGGTTTGAACATTAAAATTCAAACGGAATCTGTTTCCAAGATTCTCCATCAAGGGAGGACTAATTGCAGATCGCGCTTTCATAGAAATATTTTTTCTGTAAGTTGTGACAATCTGCATGTTTCATCCATCCGTGGTAACTTGCAAAAGCCTTTGTATTTCCTTTGCTCACGGCTTTTATCATGTTGCCTTTTATAGACTTTCTCAATCGGGTGTGGGTGTGAAAGAACACATACCCAAGAAAATCAATGCCGCGAGATGCAACAGGAAACACCTGATAATTATCTTTCACAGTCAGTTTTAATTCATCCTTTAGATAGCGGTCTGCCTTTGTAAAAAGGTTATGCAGATATTCTTTACTGTCACTTAGCACTACTATATCATCACAATAACGGCAGTAGTGCTTTGCCTTTAATTCCTCCTTGCAATAATGGTCGAAGTAGGTTAGATATAGGTTTCCAAATACCTGACTTAAAAGATTGCCTATGGGTAATCCCTGCTCTTTATCAATTATCGTATTGAGCAATTCGATAACATCACGGTCTTTAATTTTTTTGCCGATAATTAATTTTAGTATGTCGTTGTCAACCGACGGATAAAACTTCTTTATGTCCATCTTCAGGCAATAACGGGTTCCTTCTACATCCTTTAAGGCTCTTTTAATCCGCCTCACACCGTCATGAATGCCCCGGCATTTAATAGATGAATAGGTATCACGAATAAGCGCCTTCTCCCAATGCGGCTCCAGAACATTCATAATAGCATGATGCACTATCCTGTCAGGATAATAGGGCAGCTTGTAAATATCACGTATTTTAGTGCCGCACTGTTTTTTGAAGACAGAGTACTCTGAACAAGTAAATGACTTGTTTGTGAGTGATTCATGTATGTCAGTGATGCACTTATCCATGTTCTTGTTTACAAATTTCACTTCATCGTAATGAGATTTCCCACGCCTGGCTTTCAGATGGGCCTCTTTAATGTTTTCCTTGTCAATAATCTTTTCAAAAAAACCGCTTGCTCTCTTCATGTTTGCTTTTATTAACCGGGAACGTTCGCCGAAGCTACCAGCACCATAACGGTTATGCTTTTATTTTTTGCCAAGTGGCATGGTTGAATAGTGAAGGGCAAAAAAAGCTTAGGTGAGCCCCGATATTCCAATTCGCGTTAGACGAATCGTTATTCGCGTTCAAGTAAGACACGCCAGCATTCCCTGCGTTATTCAAATTCCCGCCGGAAAAACCAACCCGCCACCGAATTTCACCATTCAACCCATTTGAATATGTTAAACTGCCTTTTCGCGTCGGAGGCGCGTTACGTTAAAAGCAAAGGCGAGCCCCGATAGACCAAGACGCGGCAGACGAATCGAAAGACGCGTTCAAGGAAGACACGCCAGCAAACCCTGCGTAATACAAATTCCCGCCGGAAAAACCAACCCGCCACCCGCTGCCCCTCCCCACATAGTCACAATAATTATTAATGCTTCCCCCTCCTGTTGTCTTTGGCACTATTGCGCCGGAAACAGGATGAATAGTATTAAAATAGGTGTTGCCTGGTATTTGAACACCTAAATCAGTGTAACCCACTACCGTATCCGATGCTAAAACTCCTTTGTTGTTTGTTACATACACGTTGTAATCATTAAAATTCACACCATCCAGGCATTTCCATATATGCCCCCATAGATTTTCTATCCCCCGGTAACTCATTGACACCACTTTATTATCGCTCCAATCGGTGCTGCTATAAATATCTGAATCATACCAGGAATCAGCCTCAATCGAACAACTGCTGTTTCCGACATGGAGCGTTCGCCCCGTTATTCTTTTCCAGGAAGTACTGCTTTTACCATAGCAATATCCGGGAATACGAAAGTCGCTATTCAGATCGGCGTATTCGGTAAAAAACAGCAATTGGATTAGGGAGCGATACCAAAACAGCTCTAATTGCCAACCTCCACCGCGATTTTGGGCCATTGTTCGGAAAGTTGGCAATGAATTTGAGTGAGATGCTGCCAGACCTGGTTGTGATGCAAGCCCAATTGCATCTTCCCCCGCTTCAAAGCGTCCCAGGTAAATACAATCAAGCTCATTACCATTGCCGTCAATAAAAGCCGGATGGACCGTAAATCCTTCATAAGGATATAGCGACACACCTACTCTAATCTTGCTTTTTGAAGCATTTACAGGAGAAGTCTCATAAGTTTGGAAATAGTACAGTTTCGGAATTTTCACCATAACCTGCCCATCAGCCCCATCGAACCTTGCAGTACAAATTTCAAAAGTGTCGTCAACATCAAAAACACCGGTTGAATTGCTCCCATTTCGCGGGTCTTCAACTACAAGTGTATCATTACTTAGCTTTGACAGAATCTTAACATACCGATTTGTTTTACCATTGGTAGTATTGTGCAGAAAACGTCCCTGGTAGTTTTCTTCTGTTTTAGTAAATAATCCAGTACAGCTCACACTGGTATTTGTAGAGTAAGTGCATATTCCAGATACCGAAGGAGACTGACCTGCCTGATTATGCCCATCGTTTGGGTCAAGATTGTAAAATTCAGCGCCTCCATTATCCAGCATTACACTCTTTATCTTATTGTGGACAAAGAGTAAGTTTTCAGGTATATTAGACAATGGGCGGGTGCCAATACCATAGCCGGCTTCCCCGTAAGCTCCTCCTCCGGCAAATCCCGATAATGAGCCTATTCGAGTACACCCGGAAGTTATCCGTCCCTCGTCCCATTCAACACCATACCAACCCAGATTATCACCGTCAACAGCTGGTGAACCGGGGTAATAATTGCCAACAAATTGCCGTATCTTCTCCTCTGTCCAGGCTTTTGGCGTAGGGTCATCATCGTGTGTGGGGGTAAATGGGCCGGAGGCTCCGCCTTTGAGCAGTACTTCATTTTTGTAGGCCACGTCTGAAACCTCACGTGCAACACGATACCAGTAGTTCACGCCATCGAACCAAAATTCGATGGTGTTGAGAGTTCCTGAAATGTTATTCCAACGGTGACTTTCCGGGGCCTCTTTAAAAGGTTTTGAAAACGCGGGCACGTAGGTTTCATTACCCGAGGCGGTTAATACCACCAAGCATCTGGCGCCTGGTACCGCATTTTCAGTGTTTACTGTAAAAATCAGTTCATCCGTAATGCCAGTATGTGGCATGCTGGTTAAAATTGACGTAAAGGGAATCGAGGTGCTAAAATCAATAGCTTGCCGGCGGGTTTCGTTTATTGCGACTTCAGCAGTAGTGCCGTCGGCCATCTCAATAGAAGAAGCCGGTTGATTGTGTGCTTTTGCCGCCTTCCCAGCCAGTCCGGTAAACACCCCGCCCGAACTAACCGGGTTTTGGCTGCTTTCAGTTGGCTGCGCATCCACCGTAATAGGCGCCTGCCTGCTATCTGTGTTTACCCAGGAACTGGTATCCCCATCCCACGTCCAAAAAGTGTCTGTTTCGCCTACAATGGCATACCAGCCATCCTCTCCAACAGGGAGATCGGTTTGTAAAGCTGCGACAGTGGGGAAAAAACCTTTATTGTTCTCATCCTTGCCGCCGGTGTCTTTATAACTTTTATCCGGCAGCACCTTAAACAGGCTGGTTTCATTATTGACTTCATCCACCAATGCCACTACCTGCCCGGGGTAAGACGAGGGCCCGGCAATATAGGCCTCCATCGTAGCCAGGTCGGTAAATACCGAATCGTCGTCGATGGGGAAAGCGCCTAATCGCTTATAGCCTTTGGGGAGGGGAAGGGGTTGTATTGCCATCAGATTGTTACATTATAGGTGGCAGCGCTACCGAAGGGAACGGCAGGGGTATAAACATACACCTTGTAAGTGATGGCTGTAAAGCCATTGGCGCCTTCCACGTTGATGGTAGTCAACTGAAAGGTATCCTTTACTTCGGCGTTGCCAAGTTCAACATATTTGATTGTGCTCACATCGCGCAGGGTGGAGGGGTAGGCAATGACTATGCGCCTGGTTCCGGCTGCTATATTAATGGTGAAGCCGGTTCCGTTGGCCGGGTTCATTCTTTTGCCTGGCAGAGCTCTTATATCGGAAGAGAGGGCCGGAGCTCCGGCATTGGGCTGAGCCCCATAAAATGCCTGGCGAACACCGGTATATCTTAATGAATCGGTTTTGCTGCCTGCCAGAATTTTACCTGCTGGCACCGGTTCGCCCAGGTTGTTGAGCTTCGTGGGGCCTTCATCGTAAAAAGCGGTTGCGGAAAAATCCAGGTAAGCACCATCCTGAACCTGTGCGTTTGGCTGGTTGTAGGTTTGCAGAGCTATTCCATCTACCAGGGAAACCCCGGCACCACCACCGGTACTCAACTGCAAAAGATACCGATTCAATGGGCCTGCATCGTTTTGGTTAAACGAGGGCACAATGGCGGGTTCTACAAAAGTACCGGCCTCCACGGTCTGGTTGTTGGGCGCAATGCCAAAAACCGGAGCCGTATAGGTTACCTGGGTAGCCTTTGTCGCGAAGTTTTTCAGGATATTGGTGAGCGTTGTGTCTTTTGCCATTACATCGCCATCCTTGTAAGCGCCCTGTTCCGCCCCGTTGAACTGAATATCCTCACTCAACCGGATGGAAGAAGTATTGAGCGATTTTAGAACTTCCTCAATCTTTTCACTGGTTGGGCCAATCTTGTTAACAAGACGGCCCTCCAGCTCTGCCACCTCAATGTTAAGAATCAGAAGTTGGGTTTTGCCAGGTTCGGCTATGCCTTGCACCACGTAAAGTTCAGCCCCACTGCCAAAGGAGAGGTTAACCGGGTGGGCGGTGGTGCGGTATATAAAGAGCTTGTACCGGGCACCGTTCATGTGGTTGTAAAGGGCTACGTCACAATCACGGTTGGTGTCGAGGCGAAACTCCGAGTACTCGTTGTTGCCCAGGTCGAGTAACAGCATTCCATCGGGCTGGTTCCTGGTGTAATATTCAGGATGCCCATAGGGAAAGCCAATGGTGCCATCCGAAACCATGACTTGCTTTGGCGGGCGTGCTTTTT
>JACDJA010001881.1_pt1 | contig 16348 bp, 12 predicted proteins | sample 7449241 | NCBI WGS metagenome assembly JACDJA01 (sample SAMN14253289, study PRJNA609438) | sludge metagenome | isolation source: initial anaerobic sludge | collected 2018-12-20 | reverse complement strand
TAATGGTGCGGGCGCACCCCTAAAGGATTACTACGTGCTGCCAAATACTGGACGTCGCTTGCTTGAAACCGTGCTTGCATTTAAGCGACCCGAAAAGTCGGGGGAGCTGTACCAGCAATTGCTCGGCGTCGATGGGTTTGATGAGGCAAAGAAAGCGCGGATCATCAGATTCACCAACACGTACTCGCATAATGGGCAGATCGATGATCCAGAACACGATCTCTCTGTCCTTGCAGAAACGCCTGAGATATTACGTGACGTATTGGCGTTGGTTGAATACGTGGACCCTGACCACTACAGGGGCATGGTTCAATCTGTGGCGCCGCAAGCAGGGGCTGCGGGTGGCGATTGAAGGGGATAGAGGGCGTTAGTTGCGCCCCTCTCTTTGGTGTCGCGCGCGCTCGCGCCTGCTCTGCGGCCCTGATGCGGTTGACTGCATCCTCAAGGCCTGATACACAGTGGACAAAATTCGCTATGCGACCCGGCATGAACAGGACGAATAAGTCGCCGGGATAATGAACCTGAGAACCAAGGCTTCCGGCCTAGTGGGGCAACTTGCCTGGCACGTCAGGCCAAATGTTGACGACTGATACTGGATGGCCTGTCTCTTCTTATAGAGAAATGGGGAGTGACTCGCTTGGACCAACAACAAAATCTCATCCATGCAAAGAATCTGTTTTTCGCGGCCCTAGGTATTGATATAGCGGCATCCTTGATTATCGGTGCCGATAGCTTCTCAACCATTGACGCGCTAAAAGACATTGAGTCTGGAGTCCGCGCCGCAGATGACGCGCTCCTGAGTCACATCGATCTATGGGACTCGATCGCAAACGTGTTATTCGCGACCATGATCGGCGTGGGCCTTGCATTGGTGAAGTGGCTAAATTCGTGCTATCGCTTCGCCAGCCAGACAATTGCAGCCACCGGATTTAAGCACGAAAGCTGGACTGCTGCTGGTTGGATCATACCTATTCTTAATCTATTTAAACCTTACCTGATTCTTAACGAGATTTATAAGGCTGGGTCGCGTAATTGGGGCGACGGCGATGATTGGAAGAAACAGGATGGATCGTTCCTTCTGCTCTCATGGTGGATCTTCTGGGCAGTTATTCATCTTATTGGATGGATCGTCACGAAACAGGCTATTAGGGACTCGTTCCGCGATGATCTGACGCTTACTCAAGTAATAGGCCTATATGACATCCAGGCATGGGCATGCGTGTTTTCAGTCGCGATAGCCATCTTGTGGTTCATAGTTGCACACAACCTCACACGACGTTTGATTGGTCGTGCAAATCCAGAGACTGCATTTGCTGGATCGCGAGGACAGATTGTCGGGCCTGCGACGTGTTCGGCAACAATCGCCGTTGATCCTATTTCACCCGCTATCGGGCCACGACCGACCAACTCGACTGAACGGCTAGTGTCATTGACCTCGCCTGCTGACGCGTCTCTGAACATGGCAGCCGCGCCGCCACCATCTCGATGGCGACAAATTGATTCGGGCAATGATGACCATATCTATGATGAAATTGCGCGCGAGCTTGAAACTGGCGCAACCGAAAAGGGGCTGTGGATTCGCTTGTTTGCCGAATGCGATGGAGATGACAATCGGACAAAAGTGCTCTACATAAAGCAACGCGCTGAAAAACTCATTTCCGCTAAACAGGCGCGCCTAGCTGAAATCGCGCGAGAACAAGCAGTGGAGGCGGAGCGCCTTGCAATGCAACAGGCACAATCCGTCAAGGAAAAGGAATTACTTGCCGCAGTGTGGGATGGCAACATCGTAATTGTAGCCAAATTGTTGCAGGAAGGCGTCAAGCCAGACCATTTGAAAGATGAAGCAGGTCGGTCAGTATATGAGCTCGCAAAGGAAAGAGGCGATCAACAAATGATCCAATTGTTTCAAGAACATAAGAAGAAATCGATTACTGAGCGAGAGCCTGGAAAGATCGTCGTCAAAACTTGCTCTGTATGCAAGGCGATGAACGACGATTCAAATATCATTTGCACACGATGTGGGACCATATTCCAGGACTAAGGGCACGACACAGATCGGATCGGCAATATCTAGCGCGACTGGCTGGAAGCTCTGAGTATGGTAACGGAGGGTGCGATGATTAATCTATTCTCGAAAGCACGTATCCAACGCCAATTTATCTGCTTAAGTTTGTCGAGCCGCCCCGTATGAGTAACGTCAATATCAAACGAGCCGTCGAGAACATTCGGGCGAACACGACTGTCTATACTCCTGTCGTAGAGATAATCGTTAACGGCATTCAAGCCATAGACGAGACAGGCCGGAAGGACGGAAAAGTGTTGGTGCGGGCGCAGCGCAGCAATCAGGTTGAACTGGATGGCAGTCTGCCGGAAATCATCGGATTCGATATCGAGGATAATGGCATCGGATTCACTGACGCACACCGCAAGTCCTTCGATACGCTATATAGTGATCTCAAGATTACGGAAGGTGGCAAAGGATTTGGGCGTTTCACCAGCCTCAAGTACTTCGAAGACCTGCACGTCAAAAGTATCTACCGCGATGGTGAAGTATTTAAGGTGCGTAGTTTCTCGATGGGCAAGGAGCACGAGATCATCGTGCACGAGAAAGTCGCGGTGGCAGACGGGCTCGATACGGGATCAACGGTGACACTTGCCACGCTCAAGAGCGGACGGGGTTTAGATAAAAAGCTTTCAACAATCGCCCGAAACCTCGTGGAGCGCCTGCTCCCGTACTTCATTACGCAGGATTACGTCTGCCCGGACATTATTCTTTCTGAGCAAGACGGTAGCAGCGAGATCCGCCTCAATGATTTTGTCAGTAATGAGTTGTCCGCCGTTGTCCGAGAGGTCCGAGTAGAGCACAAGACATATACTATAAAAGCACAAGAAACGGACGAAGAGTTCTTGGTCCGAGTTTTCAAGGTTTATGCGCCTCGCAATCAGAAAAGCCGGATCAGCCTTGTTGCGCACAGGCGGGAAGTCTCGGGCTCAACAATTCACAAGCACATTCCGGAATTCGAAGACGAATTCTTCGAGAAAGACCGAAATGGGGAGAGTGACCGCGAGCGCAACTACATCATCAAAGCCTATGTGTTTGGCTCCTATCTGGACCGCAACGTGTCGCTGGAGCGCGGCGGGTTCGAGTTTCAAATGGACAGCGACCTCATCCTTGGGATTGGGCAGACACAGATCGAACAGGGCGCTGCCGAGATCGCCCGCGAGGCGATGGGCTCGGACATTACGTTCCGGCAGCAACGCAAGAAGGAGCGCGTGCAAACATACGTGGATGAGGAAGCGCCTTGGCACAAGTCGATCCTGGAGAAAATCGACCTGAGCAGCATGCCTTGCAATCCGTCCAACGAGGAAATCGAAACGCGGCTCCAGAAGGAAAAGTTCGCGCAAGAAGTCTCGATCCGCAAAGACGTGGCACAGCTGCTGTCCGAAACGAGTGTCGAAAAGGTAAAGAGCAGCGTTACAGAGATCGTCAACAAGGTTTCCGGTACCAGCAAGAATGACCTTATTCATTACATCGCGCTGCGACGTACACTTCTCGATATCTTCGGCAAGAGTCTCGAAGTGGACGAATCCGGCTCGTACTCGTCAGAAGGAATGGTTCACGACATTATTTTTCCGCGTAAGGGCGACTCGGACGCCACGTCGTTCCACGATCACAATCTCTGGATTGTGGACGAACGCCTGAACTTCACAACTTGGGTATCATCTGACGTACCGCTCAACGGCAAGAACACGGACCGCCCGGACCTTTTGGTCTACAACAAGCGTGTGCTCTTCCGTGGGGATAATGAGGCGAGCAATCCGATCACGATCTTTGAGTTCAAGAAACCGCAACGCGACGACTTCGTGAATCCGTCCTCACGCGAGGATCCGGTTCAGCAGATAGTGCGATACGTGAACGATATTCGCGACGGCAAGTACAAAACTCCCGAAGGCCGCAAGATGCTGGTCGCCGAAAACACGCCGTTCTATGGCTATGTCGTATGCGACCTGACACAGAAGGTTGAGAACTGGCTGGAGCGCGAGAAAAACTTCACGCCTATGCCGGACCGGCTGGGGTGGTTTCATTGGATGGGCAATATCAACCTCTATGTCGAGGTCATCAGTTGGGATAAGGTGCTGAAAGACGCGAAGATGCGCAACCAGATTTTCTTCCAGAAGCTCGGGATCGCGTGACGCGCCCCGCGTAGCTGAGCCGGCGGTCTATGTTCCATTTCCTCGGTATCTATACATAACTACCGAAACTATGGAACAATGCCGGCATGACCACCCCTGAACGCCGCATCCAGACCCTCCTGCGCCGGGCCGGCACGGCCCGGTCGCGGGAGCTGGTCGCGGCCGGGATCTCCCGGAGCCAGCTCTCCCGCATGGTGGCCGCCGGCCAGCTGGTCCGGCTGGTGCGGGGGCTGTATGCGCTGCCCGATTACCAGGTCGGGGAGCACGGGGCGCTGGTCACGGTGGCCAAGCGCGCCCCCGGCGTGCTGTTCTGCCTGTTCACGGCGCTGCGCTTCCACGAGCTGACCACCCAGGCCCCGTTCGAGGTCTGGATCGCCATCGGCAACAAGGAGCATCCGCCTCGGCTGGATTACCCGCCGCTGCGCACGGTGCGTTTCTCCGCGGCCGCCCTCAGGGCCGGGGTGGAGACCCACAAAGTGGACGGCACGCGGGTGCGCGTGACCGGCGTGGCCAAGACGGTCGCCGACTGCTTCAAGTTCCGCAACAAGATCGGCCTGGACGTGGCGCTGGAGGCGCTGCGCGAGGCGCGCCGCAGCAAGAAGGCGAGCGTCGACGAGCTGTGGCAGTTCGCCAGGCTCAACCGGGTGGCGAATGTGATGCGCCCCTATATGGAGGCAGTGGCGTGAATAAAGGATTCTCCGACTATCTGGTCTTCGTGGACGAAAGCGGCGATCACGGTCTTGACAGTATCGATCGGAATTATCCGATGTTCGTGCTGGCCTTCTGTGTGATCAACAAGGTGGATTATGTAGAAACTATCGTTCCGGCGATTCAGCGCTTCAAGCTTAAGCATTTCGGCCATGACAATGTGATCCTGCATGAGCGGAATATTCGGAAAGATGCCGGTGATTTCGCGTTTCTCAAATCAAGGGAGATGAAGGCGGCCTTCCTTGAAGAATTGACGCAGATACTTGCGGACGCGCCGTTTACGCTGATCAGCTCAGTTATCCGCAAGGAGGCGCTGAAGCATAAATATGCTACGCCCGACAACCCTTACCATATCGCACTCGGGTTTGGGCTTGAGCGTGTTCATTATTACTTGCAGGGGCAAGGGACGGGTGGTGCAAGAACTCATGTAACCGTTGAACGACGCGGACGTCGAGAGGATGGCGAGCTTGAGCTTGAGTTTCGACGAGTCTGCGATGGCGGGAATTACCGTAACCAACAACTGCCGCTGGAAATCGTGTTTGCAGACAAGAAGGCTAATCTGCCCGGTTTGCAGCTGGCGGATCTTGTTGCGAGGCCCATCGGCATGAGCATTCTTCGTCCCGAACAACCAAACCGTGCTTTTGAGGTGCTCGCTGGCAAGTTCTATACGAACCCTAAAGGGTCTTATGCAGGTTGGGGACTGAAATGCTTCCCCTAGAAAGCAAAAGGCCCCGACGTATCCGCCGAGGCCAGTTGCCGACCGGGAATCCCCAGTCCAAAGACTTTGGCTGGACACTTTTCGTATCCAGCTTTCGGTGCGATTATCGGCAGATGTTGCGGTTATCGCAACACTAATTTCACGGGGTGCAGGATGATGGCGCCTGAATAATCAATAAAATACATACAAAAAACAAATAGATAAATGACTTCTAATTCACTTCCAATTCGACTCTTATTTCCGCCCATTCGGCTCAACCCAGCCGAAGCCAATCCATAGCCAGCCATGGGCATATTCAGCGAGTCGGTCGTCGAAGAAGCCGCCCTGGCCTGGCTGGGGGAGCTGGGCTTCGCGGTCCTGCACGGACCTGACATCGCGCCGGGCGAGCCGGCTGCGGAACGCGGCGACTACGGCCAGGTGGTCCTGGAAGCGCGCCTGCGCACGGCCCTGGCCCGTCTCAATCCCCAACTCCCCGCCGAAGCCCTCGACGATGCCTTCCGCAAACTGACCCGCCCCGAAGGCCCGACCCTCGAAGCCCGCAATCGTGCCGTGCATCGGCTGCTGATCGACGGCGTGACGGTCGAGTACCGCCATGCGCAAGGCCACATCGCAGGCGCACAGGTGCGGGTGATCGATTTCGATACGCCGGCCAACAACGACTGGCAGGCGGTGAATCAGTTCACCGTCATCGAGAACAAGCACAACCGCCGCCCTGACGTGATCGTGTTCATCAACGGCCTGCCGCTGGTGCTGTTCGAGCTGAAGAACGCCGCCAACGAGAACGCGACAATCTGGTCGGCCTGGCAGCAGTGCCAGACCTACAAGACCCAGTTGCCGACGCTGTTCGCCTTCAATACGCTGCTGGTGATCTCCGATGGAATGGACGCGCGCATTGGCACGCTCACGGCCGGCAAGGAGTGGTTCAAGCCTTGGCGCACGGTGGAGGGCGAGACCCTGGCCGGGGCGCACCTGTCCGAACTCCAGGTCATGCTGCAAGGGGTGTTCCAGCAGCGCCGGCTACTGGATCTGATTGGCCATTTCATCGTCTACGAGGATGAGGGCGACGGGAAGCTCATCAAGAAGATGGCCGGCTACCACCAGTTCCATGCCGTGAACGTGGCCGTGGCCGAGACGCTGCGCGCCGCGCAGTTCGACCAGGCCGAGACGCAGGGGCGCTACGAAAGCGGCCGCCAGCATGGCGGCGATCCGGGGGATCGGCGCATCGGCGTGGTCTGGCACACCCAGGGCTCGGGAAAGAGTCTGTCGATGGCCTTCTATGCCGGGCGCGTGATCCGCGAACCGACCATGAAGAACCCGACCGTGGTCGTGCTCACTGACCGCAATGATCTGGACGATCAGTTGTTCGGGACCTTCTCGCGCTGCCAGGATCTGCTGCGCCAGCCACCCGTGCAGGCCGAGAGCCGCAGCGACCTGCGCACAAAGCTGGACGTGGATGCCGGCGGCGTGGTGTTCACCACCATCCAGAAGTTCATGCCGGAGGAGAAGGGAGATCGCCACCCGGTGCTGTCGAACCGCCGTAACGTCGTGGTCATCGCCGATGAGGCGCACCGCAGCCAGTACGACTTCATCGACGGCTTCGCCCGCCACATGCGCGATGCATTGCCAAATGCCTCGTTCATCGGTTTCACCGGCACGCCCATCGAGCTGACCGACAAGAATACCCGTGCAGTGTTCGGCGACTACATCAGCGTTTACGACATTCAACGGGCGGTCGAGGACAAGGCGACCGTTCCGATTTACTACGAAAGCCGCTTGGCCAAGCTGGCACTCGCCGAGGCCGAAAAGCCGAAGATCGATTCCGAGTTCGAGGAAGTGACCGAGGGCGAGGAGATCGAGCGCAAGGAGAAGCTCAAGAGCCGCTGGGCGCAATTGGAGGCCGTGGTCGGCTCCGAGCGGCGCCTGAAGCTGGTGGCGCAGGATATCGTCGACCACTTCGAACAGCGTCTGGAGACCCTGGACGGCAAGGCCATGGTGGTCGCCATGTCCCGGCGCATCTGCGTCGAGCTGTACAAGGAGATCGTCAAGCTACGTCCGGCCTGGCACGATGACGACGATGCCAAGGGCGCGATCAAGATCGTCATGACCGGCTCCGCCTCCGATCCGCTGGACTGGCAGCCGCACATCCGCAACAAGCCGCGCCGCGAGGCCTTGGCGAATCGCTTTCGCAACGCGAAGGACGACCTGAAGCTGGTGCTGGTCCGCGACATGTGGTTGACGGGCTTCGACGCGCCCTGCATGCACACCATGTACATCGACAAGCCCATGCGCGGCCACAGCCTGATGCAGGCCATCGCCCGCGTGAACCGGGTGTTCAAGGACAAGCCCGGCGGCCTGGTGGTGGACTACCTGGGGCTGGCCCCCGAACTCAAGGCCGCGCTCGCCACGTACACGGAGAGCGGCGGCACCGGCAAGACCGCCATCGACCAGCAGGAGGCCGTCGCCGTGATGCTGGAGAAGTACGAGGTGTGTACCGGCATCATGCACGGCTTCGACTGGTCCCTGTGGACCACCGGCAAGCCGCAGGAGCGGCTGAGCCTGCTGCCGGCAGCCCTGGAACACGTGCTGGCCCAGGACGACGGCAAGAACCGCTGGCTGGCAGCCGTACAGGCCCTGTCGCAGGCCTTCGCGCTGGCCGTACCCCACGAGCAGGCCCTCGCCATCCGCGACGACGTGGCGTTCTTCCAGGCCGTCCGGGCCAGCCTCGCCAAGCGAGCCCCCGGCGAGGCCCGCAGCGAGGAGGAACTGGACCACGCCGTCCGCCAGATCGTCTCCCGCGCCGTGGCCCCCGAAGGCGTTGTCGATATCTTCGCCGCCGCCGGCCTTAAGAAGCCAGACATCTCCATCCTCAGTGAAGAGTTCCTCGCCGAGGTCCAAGACATGCCCCAGCGCAACCTGGCCGTGGAACTGCTGCAAAAGCTCCTCAAGGGCGAGATCCGCACCCGCAGCCGCAAGAACGTGGTCCAGGCCCGTTCGTTCTCCGAGATGCTGGAGCAGGCACTGAGGCGCTACCAGAACCGGGCCATTGAGGCGGCTCAGGTCATCGAGGAACTGATCGAGCTGGCCAAGCAGATGCGGGAAGCGCAGGCGCGCGGCGAGGCGCTGAACCTGACCGAGGATGAAGTGGCCTTCTACGACGCCTTGGAAACCAGCGACAGCGCCGTGAAGGTACTGGGCGACGAGACGCTGCGCGATATCGCCCGCGAACTGGTCAAGACAGTTCGTGCCAACGTCACCATCGACTGGACCGTGCGCGAGAACGTCCGCGCGCAATTGCGCGTGCTGGTCAAACGCATCCTGCGCAAATACGGCTATCCGCCGGACAAGCAGGAAAAGGCAACGCAAACAGTACTGGAACAGGCTGCGTTGTTGTCGCAGGAGTGGGCGGTTGCGTAAAGCTAAGCTCTCGCGCAAGCCAGAAATCTAAAGCGATATATGCCAATAAGCTGATATGACTGTGACTAGACGTTTGTAATCAGGGGGGGTATTTGTGGCGACCATAAACATCGCACACCTCAACGATACGTTGGTGCTTCACTTCGAGACCGAGGGGAGGCGAATAAATGCATACACACTTGCGTCGACTCTCGTAGCGATTGCTGACGCTGCTAAAGCTGCAAATGCCTCACTCAATCCAGGGTACGAAATCGAAGTCGTTGTAGAGGCTGTGGGACCTGGCAGCTTCAGGGCGACGATCCGAGCGCTCTATACATCTAGGGCGGGTATCCTGGCCGGCCAAGCGGTCGCTGCAATCGTTCTTGGTGTGCTCGGAAATTACATATACGAGCGCACATTTTCTGTCGATGACTCAGTGAAGATAGAAATCAACACTGATGAAGTGATCATCAAGCATGGTAACGACCAAATTATTGTGCCAAGAAACGTGTACGATGCGACTCGTCAGGCGGAGAAGAACGATAACTTTCCGAAGGCGGTCTCACGCGCCCTTGATGCAGTCGCAAACGATCAAGAAATATCCGGGCTAGGGATGGTGCCTCGTATTGATTCGCCGCCGCCTGAGATCGTTATTGATCGCAGAGCCCTTAAGGCTGCTGCGCTACAGCCAATAGATACCCCCAATAACCGCATTATTCCGGAACTTGTTGATCTGCAAATTCTCAAGGCGATTCTTGAGCGGAGCAAACGCAAGTGGGAGTTTATGTGGCGCGGAGTAAAGATATCAGCACCTGTTACAGACGAAAAATTCTATATTGATTTCTTTGCCCATGACATCACAATCGCTCCAGGCGATATCTTGAAAGTCACGCTGCATATTCACCAACGGAAAGATCCTGCAACGGGCATCTATCGCAACCTCGGATATGAAGTAATCCAAGTTCATAGTCATACGCCCCGAGTCAAACAGTTAAATCTTGACAATACGGCGTGATGGCCGCCCAAGTGATCAAACCCGGATTGGGGGACTCTGAAATGCCCCGTCTTCGTCGTGCCCCGAAGGGCGCGTGCGACAAGTGGCGGTGAGCTAGATAGACGATGACATGTCTGCGGTCCTCGCCAATCACTCCGAGTTTGTGGCATAATGGCGGCAGGGCTTCGGGCAGGAGCCTGCCACCCGTCATAGCAAAGCTGTTGACAGCACTGCCGACACACTCCCTCTCTTCCTGTGCATGCCATGTTCAGGTTCGAGAAGCGGCAGACGGGTGACGTTTCGTCATGAACCGGGAGAACTGTCATGTCGAGTGAAGCCATTCGCCCGTCCACCCTGGACGGCATTAAACGCCTCGCCAAGTTGCTCAAGGTCGAAAGGGGCATTAAGCACTTGAGGGCCTTGGATGATGCCGCGCAGGCTGCGGGATTCCAGAACTTTCGTCACGCGAGCAATGTGCTGCGCACTGTGTCTAAACCGGGCTTGTCGCGCCCAGCCCATCGCTTATACCTGACCGCATATTGGAAAGACCGCGAGGCTGGTGCAAGCGGCCGCGAAACGCTTACCATCAGTCTGTCCACCCCGTGGAACGGCCTGATTACGCCGCTCCAACTTCAGAACCATCGCGCACTGGTGAACTTACGCGTGGAGGGGCCTGACCATCTCGTAGGCGGTCATCTGCATAGCACGCAGTCCGAAGCACGGCGGGCGGCCTGCGCAGCAGCACGAGCCCTGCATTTCACAGACGCAACGAAGCTGCGACCATCCAAGAGCCATAGCCGAGCCTTCCCTGGTGGGCAGTCGAGTAATGCTGTTCCCGGTCGTGACCACTACAGTGTCTGGTATGACCGCGAGACGAAGCGCTATTTGCTCGTAGATGAGCCTTACGAAATGACCGTTGAACGCCTAGCCCAGGAGCGGGAGGCTTGGGCGAAGCGGAATGGCTTTACCATCGTCAAGCCCGAATGGGCAGGTATGTACGCGCCCGACATCGGTTCTCGCCTCTACCTGATCGCCGACGAGGCAAAGGGTATCCCGCTTCAGCCCATTGCTGACGCACTGAACAAGCTGGCCTCACCCATTGTTGAGGTCACATGGGACGGTGAATCCGCGCCAATGATGCCATTCTTCGTGAGCCCTGGCGCCATCGCCAAGGCCTCGGCAGCAAAGGACAAGCCGAAGCCACCACGCAAGCCAAGTGGCCAGCGCAATTCGGTTGGCTACGTGCGGACTTTTATAGGTCCGCAACGCCGTCCGAATGCGCGGATGCCAATCGACGCACATGCCGAAGTTGGCCGATTGCTGACTTCGGTGCTGTCAGCTACCTACTACCGCAAGGGTGTCTATAACCGCATCGATGCAGTTCGCAGCGAACTCGACGAGTGGGCGCAGTGCGAATACAGTCATGCTGAGCTGCCCAACGATCAATTCTTCGCGCTGTACTATAACCAGTCTGGTTCGGAGCTCTCTCGGTCGTTGTCGGATGCAGAGCGCGCACGCCACATCGAGAGCCTTGCGTATGTGAAAAAGCGCTTGAGTGAACACTATCCTGATTGTCCACCCCTACGGGCTCTGCTGAAGAAGGTGGATGCTGGGCTTAAGTCTCTACAGAGTTGGACGATGTGATGGACTGCATCGTCAGCGAGCAATGTACTCGGATGTTTGCGTCGGCGGAAATTCTCACTCAGTCATGAAGCTGCGGAGAATAGTTGGCGGCGCGCAGTGCGCGCCGCCCATCCCAATCATGCACGCAACAGCTTGCGGGTGCCAATGACGTCAGCTCTTGTGATTCTTCGCATCACAGGCGGATGTTGCCGGATTTTGGCGTCGCGAATTGCTTGGGCTCTTTACCAAGTGGGAAGCCGACCACGTACAGCACGTTGGTTGGCATCGGCTTGCTGTCCGGGTCAGATCCCCATTTTACCTGCATCTTGCGCTCGGCGTAGCGCAGCGAGACACCGAGTGCCTTGAGCGCATCGATATGCGATTGCATCTCGTCGTATACATCAAATTTCTGTGTTTCTGTGTAGAGATCGGCGCAATCCCGGTACTCTCTGAAGTAGTCTACCAGCGCGGCAAAGCTTTCGTCCGCTTCACGGCTCAACTCGAAGGCCGGTTCCGACAAGTCCATCGTGCAGGTTTCCGCTAACTTGGCCAACTGCTTGCCCGTGGTCAACGGAATCGCCGTTAAGGTGACGTGCTCCTGCTCAAACTTTTCTTTCGCAGCCTTCAGTTCTTCCTCCGATGGGATGGTGAACGGCTTGTTAAGTGCATCGATGTCCTCGAACTCGAATGCCCTGGCAAGAGCGCGACGTGTATCAAGACTGGCGGACAAACCTTGCTCGACCCGCTGGATCGTCCGCACGTTGAGCCCGGAAATGGCGGCCAATTGCTCCTGTGACCATTGCCGCATTACACGGAATAGCCTGATACAAACAGCAAGTTCAGCCAGAGTCAGCAGCCGGGTTTTTTGAGCATGTTCAGTAGCGTTCATTGGTGGCTCCATCGTTTTCAGTAGACGTGGCGAAGTATGGGGAGCCAGGAGTAAGGGCAACACGACAGCAACCCGACAGCCGGCCGACAGATTAAAACCAGCTCTCGGATGTTGTGAAATTCCAGCATCATACTTCGCTCTATATCCTGTATGGCGCACATAATTTGACAAGTTAAACAATATGTTATCCTATAATTAGCTCGCCCTCGAAAGCTAAGACGATACCAACCATATAAGGTGGAATTTGGGAAGGGTGTTCCAACAACAGCGCCAACACTTCTGAAGCTGGGTCCGTAACCAAAGGTAGGCAGTTTCTCTCAGAGAGGACGCACCCATTGTGGTTCTGCTACTACCGCTCGTCAGCCCTACATACGACAGTTCTGCCATAGTCATTCATCGAGAAATATAGTGCCCTATGCGCTTCCCCGAACAGCGCAACGAAACGACGGCCGGCGATCCTGGCCTTGACGGTCCGTTCATGATCCGCTTTGTCGGTGGAAATATGGCCGTAGTCACCTGCCATAATGCGCTGGAGCATTGAATCGAGATCTGCGCCAGCCTCGATAATTGCTTGCGCCTCGTCTGTGAGACATACGTCACCATAAGCCCAGTCCGGAATGAACGTTTGGACGATTTCATCATCAAGAATTAATGCGTAAGTCATGGTTTGTATACCTCTCAAAATGCGATGGGTACGATACATAATCCTAGGGTGAGCCATCGACGAGGCCACTCTAGGGTGATATTGAAAGACCATCCAGGCTGCCCGATCACGCATCTAATGTTGAACCTGCGTTACAGGCCCCCTGTAAAACCAGTCTAGCGAGGCTGCTTCCCGCTTCCTGCAAGGTTGCAAACAGACGTGGAGAGTCCTGGTACTGCACATCAGGGGTGCTGTAATGCGTATAGAAAGGCTTCGGTTCGCCAGGCAGGAGCCTAATTTCGCCGAGGTGATCTTCGCCGCGGTACACGAGCAATACGACGCCGTAGCAAGAATCGCATGGGCGGAAGCGTAATAACCTCACGCTGTTCGTCCATATCCATTGGCTCATAAGCAGGTCGTAGTAAGTCCAGTAGATGTACGCCATACCGGCCTCGTCTTCATAAGACCTATAGCATGCGGTGATGGTCGTTTGCACTACAAAACCAGAGCTTTCCGCTAACTCGATATGGTTGTCTAGTTCGCGACCGTCTCCGCCGTCTAGAAAGGCTTTGCGGAAAACTATCCCGTTGTATTCGATTGTGTGAGGCCATGTGGTGGCGGAATGTTCACTAGTGACCAAGATGACATGAATAATGTTGTCACCGTAATGCATATATGTACTTGAAGGCGCCGCTACTGCTACGTGAGAAGCCTCAATCGCTGATACAATGTGATCAACTATATGATCGATGTACATGACATAGAATGTCGTTGGCTGACACATGGTGAGCCTCCTTTGGTAGATTGCGGTGTGAACGCGAAGTCGCCTTTTTGTTGCCCTTGGCGCTTGGTCATGCGCCAAGGGCTATCTCTGCTGCGTGAACTGCGTGCTAATCGGCAGTTTCGGCTGCGAAGTCCCAGTGTTGCTCGCGATAGCCGATGGCAACGCGATACAAGCGCCCCGGCTCGACACTGATCGTCTCGTGCTGCCCGGGTTCATGTACCAACGTCGCGCCTTTGCGCACGAAATATTTGTCGTCTGGGCTCTTAAGAATCTCGGGCGCGTGAAGCGTGTGCGAATTTCGTAGAAGGAGAGTCGTGGTGTCCGGTAGGACCGACGACCTGTTTGGTAGGCGCTTGACTGGTACGAAAGCCAGATCGCCTTGCCGGATAATCTGACCAAGGATTTCGGGCTTCACATTCCAAATCTTGCACAGCGCCCACTCTACGGTGGACTCAGGCGTTTCTAGAGCGGCTTTTGCGCGTCGTGGACTCGGTATGCTGTGAGCGAATGCCGTTCCGTCTTCGTTACGACCAATCAAGAACCAGTTTTTCCACACGTTAGCGTAACGTTTACGCCGATGTACGATGGTCAGCCGGACCTGGATGACAGCCAGGCCCTTCTGTTCATCGTAACCGTAGAGGTCGACACTGAGTTTGGCGCTTCGGCTAGACGAAATCGTAGTCCAGCCCGGTGTTATGTCTTGGGCATTCTTGGCCGCGCTGATTAGGTCGCTGGCAAAAGGGGGTGTATGGCGCAGCTGCCCGTACTCCAGTCGCGTCGACTGGTCGTCATTGGAGCTGGTTGCCGTGTGACGGGGTGAAAAAAAATCAGAATCGTTGAAGAGCATGAGGATACCCTCGCCCCAGGGTTGGCAATTCGGAGCGCAGAGCGAAGGAAGGGGGCTTGCATCCAACGCACGCGTTCGCCGGCATGGTGTCTGCCAGCAGGTGGTCGAATGGCCTATTGGGGTAAAGACGGGGTGCATGACGTAAGAGCCATGCACAGAAAAGTATCCTCAAATTCTAGATTAATGATTTTCAGCCAAGCGTCAACCCCCTTGACGGAAAATTTTTTTCATGATCGAGCTGATGATGTGGATAAGCTGCGTTTGCGTACATAGCTTCAGCCAAGTTTTATCGCCAAACGCTCCGCATCGACATGCGTATACCGATGCAGCATACGGAGATCCCGATGGCCAGTTATGCTGGCGACTTCCATTATGTTTAGCCCTTTTTCGAAAAGTCGGCTGGTTGCTTCATGCCGCGTATCGTGGAAACGCACGGATACCTTGGCTCGCCGCTTTGCGCGCTCCCAGGCCTTCTTAATACTGTCAGCCGTGACTGGAAACACGCGGTTATCCAGCCGAGGAAGGCTCAACAGCACCTCTGCTGCCTTCGATGAGAGCGGGAGTATCCGGCCTCTCCCATTCTTCGACGTATTCAACACGGCGATACGCCGAACCAGATCCACCTGGTCCCATTGAAGCCGAAGCAGGTCAGACCGCCGAGCACCGGTCTCCAACGCGAGGATGAAAAACGGCTTCATCCACGGATTCCGTGGCCCAGGCAGAAACCTGCCGTTTTGGTCACGCTCGACTGGTTCGAAGGCTTCGAGGAGAGCCTGCTCCTCTTCGGGCGAGATGCGGCGAACTTGTCCCGGTGGATTTTTTGGACGCCGGATCATTGAAACGGGGTTAACGACCATGGGAATCCCATAGTCCTTGATTGCGGCGGTGCATACCGCGCCGATTAGGTTAAGTTCTCGATTGACCGTCGACGGGGAGACGCTCAATAGCCGTCTATCCCGATACTCCGCGATCACTTTGGGGCTGAGTGCTGCCAGGGAGTAATGGGAGATCTTGTCACGAAGCAGGGCAGTGATCTTGTAATTCTCATTTTTCGCTCCGGCCTTTTGCGGCGTGACCTCATCCCGATAGCGCTTGAGGACGTCGGCAAACAGAGTCTGATCAGCGAGAGATCGGTTTACGAAGACGCCTCGATCCATTTCGGACTCGATCATGCGCGCCCATGCTTCGGCCTCTGCGCGCGTGTCGAACGAAGCAGTTTGCAGGGGGAATCCGTGACGACGGATCTTGGCTTGGAAGGTGCTTCCGCGTTTGACGATGGTTGCCATACTTGCACTCCTGAAAAATTAAGGGGTGCTTCGTATAGGAACCAGAGCGGATGTTTTTTCCTGGAGTGTCCCAGGAGTGTCCCAAATGGCGGGGCATATATAATCGAGGACTCGTAAGTCCGCGAAAAATATGGTGGGCGCGACAGGGATTGAACCTGTGACCCCCGCCGTGTGAAGGCGATGCTCTCCCGCTGAGCTACGCGCCCATTTTTACTGGCTGGCGCCTGGAGTCCCCGCGGCCGGAGCCGACTCCAGAGACGGTCCCGGCG
>JACDJA010001880.1_pt1 | contig 16361 bp, 23 predicted proteins | sample 7449241 | NCBI WGS metagenome assembly JACDJA01 (sample SAMN14253289, study PRJNA609438) | sludge metagenome | isolation source: initial anaerobic sludge | collected 2018-12-20 | reverse complement strand
GTCGCGGGAATGGCCGAGCAGCGGGATGAGCGGCGAGTCGTCTTCGACGGCCTGCCAGTTCCCGCACAACGTCGCGTCCAGGCCCGACCAGTCGACGGCCTCGAGGAACTTGATACGCGACGGGTAACCAGTACCAACCATAGCGAAGTCGGTGGGGTCCGATGACGGGCCGGGGTAGTGGTACTCCGGGTCGTAGCTGTGCGGCAGGTAGATGGTTCCTTTGGGGAACCGGTCGATGTTGGTCGGGTCGTTGACGACGTTCACGTCTACGTGAGCGGCGCGTTCGACCTGCCGGTCGTCCTCGTACGGCGACTCTGTGTGGAGTAGGACAACCTTGTGGCGGCGGTCCCGGAACACGTCCAACGTGAACGGGCTCACATAGAACGACGACGTGACCACGATCAGGTCGGGCCACCAGTCGTAGACCGTCGACCGGAGCGAAGCACATGCCATGTGGACCGCTTCGTCGGACGTGTCGCAAGCCTTCTCGTACCACTCCAACCGGGCCGCGAAGTTCGCGTTACGGACATCGCAGCCTGTGGCCGTGAGTGCCTTGGACCAGCCCCGGTGAACGTCGGCCACGCTGAAGTTAGGCCCGGGCTCCACCATGAGAACTCTCACAAGGGCGCTGCTCCCCGTAGTAGATTGTGTGCCATGAGGCGTCCGGCACCGATCTGGTGGGTTCGCGGTATGTACTGGCGGGGTCGTCGCTACCTGATCTGGCGTCGAGAACATCCGGACTGGCCGTTCCCGAAGTACCTGCGCTAGAAGCCGTCTTCGCGGCCGACCATCACCTCAGACGAGGCGACCCAACAGTCGAGCTCGGTGACCCACTGGAACGCCCACCGGTCCGGGCCGTACCCGACGCCGTCGAGCAGCAGGTCGCCGACGCAGACGGTGACGTCGATCAGCAGGTCCTGGGCGGCGGCGGGAAGTACCTTCCCGCCGACGTACACCCTGGCCGTGACGATCCAGTCGGTAGGGTCGATCCCCGACGGTGACAGGGTGACCGAACAGGGGTGCTGCCAGCCGGCGGCACCGGGCTCGAACGGGTACACCTTCACCGCGCCCGCCGTAGCAAGGGTTGCTACAGGAACGCCGTTGGTGTCGGCCAACAAGGCGAACAGTTCGGCGAGGGCGTTCTGGAAGGTGGTGCGGCTCATACCGCTCCGACACCCTCGAGCATTTCGCCCTGCAGGATCGCGGCGACCTTGTTGAGCATCCCTGGCCCGAGAAGCGGGTTGAACTCCTGGGTGGCGAAGGCGTTGTACGTTTCGGTCCCTGACGCCATCTCTGCCGTCCAGATGTGGCGCAGCATCATCGAGGCGGCCTCCTTGAACCTGGCCGGGACGACCTCGGTGGCGGCTGCCCGCCCGGCGACGTAGGTGACTTCGACGTTGCGGCGGCCTGACGGGTAGGTGGTGTCGTAGTTGGACGACCGTCGGATGAGCCGCCCGGAGATGACCTTTCCTGGGGTGCCGTCGTGGAGGTAGTTCGTCGCGGCTTTGGTGGCGTTCGTTTCGGCGGTGAGTACCTGGGAGGTGGTGCCGGTGTATTCGGTGACGGTGGTGATCGAGTAGACGGGGATGCGGCGTAGCTGGATGCTGTAGCCGCCGCCGTCGTGAAGCTCGGCGGTGACGGTCCTTGTCCTGACCGGGCCACACAGTTCGTCTAGCTGGGCAGAGATAGCGGTCACGGCTTGGCGTAGCCGCTCGTCGGCGTCGGTGTTGGACTGTGCGAGCCCTACTGCGGCTTTGGCTTCGGCGAGGGACAGGACGTCGATGTCGTCGACGTCGGCCAGGTAGACGGTGAACGTCCCGGAGGCGGTGTCGGCGACCGTCCCGGTGGCGGTCCACTTGAACTCCCAGACGCCGTCCTCGTCGACCGCCAGATCCTTGTAGAACACCCCCGTCGACGATTTGGTGATCGTCCCACCCGCGTAGGTGTAGGTCCCTTCGGTGTTGCCTGACGGGTCGGTGACGACGAGAGTGATGGTGGTGGGGTCGGTGAGGGTTGTGCCGACGTAGAAGCTGTTGGTGAGCCGGACATTATCCCCGACGATGTGGCGGTCTGCCATCAGGTGTGCTCCGGTCGGCTAGAGAAACCTCCGCCGATCTGCGGTGCGGAGTTCTTGGCTTGGGTGGCTGTGGGCCGCGAGTTGCCGTCGTTGACGGTTGAGATGACGCCGTCGTAGGTGACGCCCGGGTGGTCGTATCGGATTCCGGGCTGGTCGTAGGTGACTGCCATCTACACCCCCCTCATGATCCGTGACCACGCCCATCCGAACAGGACCGACAGCAGGAACCAGCCGGCGAGGATCTTGACGATCAGCATCCGACTGCTCGTAGTCCTGCGAGGTCACCGGATCGGTACGGCGGGTCTGCGCCTTCAGTGGACATGACCTGGCCGGGCGGGGCGTGGCCCAATCCGAAGACGTGGCCGACCTCATGCCAGGCCATGTCGTCGAAGAAGTAGGCGGGGAGGTTGTTGTCGACTTGGATCATGCCGCCCGAGTAGCGGCCGCCGTTCCAATGGTTCCACGTACTCGCTGCGGTCGTGCCGGGAAGTTCGGTGCGGTACACGATCACCACGCCGTTCGGTGCGGCGGTTGGACGGCGGTCGGTGAAGCCGCCGTAGTCGACTCTGATCCCGGTGGCGGCGTGCGCGGCCCGGAACGCGTCCTTGAAGTCTTCGATCTGACCGGTCGTGAACCCGGCCGGGTTGATCTGCCAGACGACCGGATGGCATCGCCAGGTGTGCGGCGAGCCGTCGGGGTAGCGGGCGAGGACCGTGTAGTCACACCCGGCGAGTAGGAGCAGCGCTAGGAACGCGAGCGCCTTGCGGGTCATCCGAGTTCTTCGCGTGCCTTGGTGATCGCGGCGGCAAGCTGATCGAAGTTCGGGTCGCTGGCCTTCAGCGTGACCGTGGCGAGGACGGAGCGGAGGAACTCTGCCGTTTCGAGGGTGAGGGTGACCTTCGGTTCGGTCATGCGAGCGGGTCGGGGAGCGCCTGGTCGGCGGCGACGGCGGCCTGGATGGACTGCTGACGGCGGTGCTGCTTCAGGATGTCCCGGACCTCGGACTTCCACTTGTCGGCGTAGAACGCTGCGAGGGCGTTACGGATCTCGGTGGCCGTCCCTGTCGGTGGGGTGAAGCCGGGGGGCGGCGAAGCGGACAAGGCTGAGACGATGTTGTCGACCTTGCCGTTCGGGATCGTGACGGTGATGTCCATGCGCTGCTCCTATGCGGCGATCAGTCCGAGAGTGACGAGGGCGGCGTGAATGCCTGCCGCGGACACGGCGACCCCCGTGGGTTTGGCGACGGCAGCGGTGCCGAAGAACCCGAGGTACGGGGCACCGCCAGTGGCGTTGACCTCTAGGGCCTTCTGACCGCCGGCGTAGTGCTTGACGGTGTTGGCGGTGGCGATGTCCCAGTAGGTGTCGGTGTCGTGGCCGGGAATCCAACTGGTGACCGGAGAACTTGACGAACCGATGACCATCTGGTTGTTCCCGGAGGCGACAGCGTTCGTCCCCAGCAGGACACACCGGTAATAGGTGTTCGACAGGCCGGCCTGATGGCCGACGGCGACGACCTCGTAGGCGGTGTTTGATTCGAGCGCCCGGTACCCCAACCCGAACCCGTAGTCCCCTGAGTTCAGGTAACCGGCTTGGAGCCCGACGAACGTCCCGAAAATCCCGGTGGACGCTCGGGCGGCCGACTTCCCGATTCCGATGATCGTGCCGGCCACGGAGAGGTTCGCTTGGTATCCGGCCAACCCGCCGATGAGCACCGAGTCAGCGACGTTGGTGGCTTGGTAACCGGCCTGCAACCCGATTGTGACGTTGTGAGTGCCGGGGGTGACCATCGCCGCCCCCGCCTGATAGCCCATAGCGGTAAGGAACGTGGCTCCCACCGGGGCGCTCGCCGCAGCCTGGAACCCGACGGCGGTGACGTAGGTGGCGGCGTTACTGATACCAGCAACGTTCGATCCGGTCACAGCGTCCGACGTGTAGACCTGACCGGCGATCCCACCGCTGCCGGTTGTGACCGTCCCCGTGAACGTCGGGCTAGCGGCCGGTGCGCCACCCATCGTCGTGAGCATCGCCCCGACGGTCGTGTCGTCCAGCACCGTCCGGGCCGCGGCCGAGAAATCGGCGAGCGCCCACGTCCCAGCCCCGGTCGAGTACGGCACCTTGTCCGCAGCCGACGTGAGGGCGGCGATGGCGGTCAGGTCGGAGTCGAGGGGCTGATAGGTGGTGGCGGCGGTGGCCGTGGGGAGCGCGGCGTTGGCGACCGTTTCGGTAGCGGCTATCCGGGCTTTGACCGTCGCCTCAGACCCGGAAGGATCGGTCCCTAGCTCAGCCTGGATCGCTTCGATGGCGTCGTTGGTGTCGGCGTGGAACTCGGAGTGGGTGCGGGTGCCGATCTCGTCGTCGAGTTCGTCTGTCGCGGTGGGGTTGGTGAACGAGTCGAGCCCGCTCGGATAGCTGGTTGTCATACCGGCAAGTCACCCCACCTTTCCTGTAGAAGCTTGATGTTCTGTGGTGCGTGGTCGAACCGTCCCGGCGACCGGGACTCGAGATGCACGACCTGGGCGGCGGTCATAACGACCTCATGGCCTGCCTCACGGGCACGGAGACACAGGTCGACGTCCTCGTACCCGTTGACGTAGTCCTCGTCGAACCCGCCCAGGTCGTCCCACACGTCACGCCTAACGGCGAGACACGCGCCGGTCACCGCGGGGACAGGGCCGGTCTTGGCTTGGCTGCGACGGTTGTACGCCTCCAACCGTCCCGCCTGGTCCCTTCGCATGAACACGCCTGTGTGCTGGATTTGGCCGTCCGGGTAGAACAGGGCAGCCCCGGTGATTGCGGCCGAAGGAACGCCGTTCCGGGTGCTTAGCGGGGCCGTGAGTTGCCCCAGCCAGCCGGTCTGGACGACCGTGTCGTCGTTGAGGAACACCAGCACGTCGGCGGTCGTACGGGCCGCCCCGGCGTTGCACGTTTCGGCGAACCCGGCCCGCTCTTGGTCGTGCTCCACGATCACGAACACGTCGGGGGCGGTGGCCGTGACCGCGTCCACCGCGGCGACACACATCTCCGATTCCGGGTCGAGAGTCGGGATGACTACAGCGACCGTCACCGGATAGGGGCCGGGTCGAAGATCAGACCGTCCTCAGCGCACAGTTCGGCCCATTCGGCGGCGAGCTCGTCGTCGGACTTGAGTCCGCCGGCACGCCAGTGGGTGCCGTGCATCGGATGGACGTCGGAGGCTTCGTAGGCTTCGCGTCCCTGGCGCAGCTTGCGGGTCATCTGCTCTAGTGAGCGGTACTGGAAGTGGCGGAAAGCGAGCGGCCCGATAACCGATGGGCCGGGGAGGGTGACGTCATGGTTACCCATGTGCATCCGTGCGTCGGGGTGGGCACGGAACGCCACCTTGGCGAGCTTCTGCGGTTCGACTCGACGCATCGGGGAGAACGCCCCCCACGCTTCGGTGAAACAGACCGCCGCTGGTCGGCCGTCAACGATGTGGTCCCAGCCGAACGCCCGCACCACTTGGATCTCGTCGTCGACCTTTGCGAGTGCGTCGGCGATGCGGCACGGCTCCCCCGTAACAGGGTCGACGCCGTACCAGATCTCGTCGGCGTCGAACGGGAGCACCCAGTCAGCGCCGATGTCGTAGGCCCGCCGTGCCAGCCGTGACATCTTTACGTCCTGCTCATAGGCAAGGACCGGGTCTTGGATGACGGTGATCGGTGCGCCGCACGCCTCCAAATCGTTGAGGATGTGCGGCGTGTTGTCGGTCGACAAGTTGTCGGCGACGATCAGATGGTCGACGCCCTCGGCGATCAGGTGCCGTAGCACCGTGTCGAGGACGTCCTGCTCATCTTTCACCATGCAGATTCCGACGATCACGCTGAGGCTCCTGTCGCTGTCAGGTCCCTGGACACCACCGTTTCGCCGGGGTCCACGTCCCGGACCACCACCGCCCCGGCACCCACCGTCGCGTTGTCGTGGACGGTGCGGAGGTTGGCGATGCGGGCACCGACGCCGATCAGGACACCGAATCCGATGTTGACGTCCCCGGCGACATCAACGCCCGGCGAGATGGTCGTGTATGCCCCGACGTTGGTTCGGGTCAGGGTGGAGCCGGGGCCGACATGGACGTGTTCGCCGAGCACACAATCGGGGCCGACGTGAACCCCGGCGGCGATGACACAGCCGGGGCCGATGTGGGCGGTGCGGTCGACTGTCGCCGTCGGATGCACCAAAGTCACTGGGGTGTCTCCGACGGCGAGCCGCCGCCTCGTTGCGGGATCGTTCACCCCCACCACATACGGCGCGCCCTCGGCGAGTGCAGCGCATCGGTGCGAAGGCTTGTACCGGTCGTCGAGCATGTAGCAGCCGTGGCCGGCGGCTTCGGCGACCGCACGGACGTCCTGGCCGTGACCGCCAGCACCCAACACGGCGAGAATCACGACCAGCCCTCGGGTTCTAGGCCGAGAGCGACACGCTTAGCGTCGTCAACGATGCTGTCGTAGGTCGAGCATCCACAGCAGTCGTATCCGCCGTCGTACTTGCCTTTGTCGATCAGCGGTCGGAGTTTGGTTTCGATCTCGATTGAGATTTCTCGGCGGATGCGGCGGGCCTCGGATTCGGTCACGGCTTCCACCCTGGGCTGCCCATACCCCCGGAAGATCCGATGTGTTCACAGCGGGGTTCGTCGTCCCGGCCGCCCCAGTAGCCGAACGAAAGCCCGCGGGCGAGGCACTGTTTCGTCAGTGACGTTTCTACGCCCGGTTGCAAGGACCGCAGAAGCGACGCATGGGCGACCATCGGATTGAGCCAGAACCCCCGTCGGTGTTCCTGCCAGCCGCCGCGGTCCACCAGACCGGTGATCGTGGGGAGAACAGAACCGAACCGCTGCTCAACCTGATTCCACGGCTGCCGGACGAGGACCATGTTCGCCACGAACGGGAAGGCGTCGAGGGTGGCGGCCATCTCGTCGAGGGGTGCGTCCCTCACGATGAAGTCCTCTTCGACGTGGAACACCCATTCGTCTTCGGTGGTGAGCGCCCCCCACGCTTGGGCGAGGTTCGCTGTCAGCCCTTGACGTGAACCGGTCGCAACCAGTTCCATCATCCATCCGTTGGCGAAAGACTGCGGCTCCCACCTATTGGGGTCACCGTCGTAAGCCAGGATGCACCGGTCGAAGCGATCGGACCACGGCCCGACCACCGATTCGAGCGCCATGAAGGTCTGCTGTAGGTACTCCCACCGTCCGTGGGAGGTCACCACAAGTGTGAACATGCGCTGTCACCCTTCGCTGTGGGTTGGTCCCCAGGGGTGCCGGTAAGGGCGCAGCGCCGCCCACTATCCGACCCCCTGGGGTCCACTCGTACCCGGATTTGCGCTGCCGGGAGATTCAGGCGGCGGTGAGCTTGACGTGAGGCCATTTGGCCTCGAACGCCGCTCTGTCGGCCGCGATGATGTCGGCCCACCCGTCGGGGGTGGCCGTCTGTGACCCGCCGTCGAGATGTTCGACCAAAGCGTCTACGGCGATGCCGTACCACGCCCCGGCTTTCTCGAGCTCTAGGCACAGGTCGTTGTCGGAGTACCACCAACGCATCGACTCGTCGAACCGGAACCCGGAGGCGATCCACTCGGCCCGGAGAGCGAAAGCGAACCCGGCGAGTCCGCCGGTCCCGTCGTAACGGTTCGCGCAGATCCCGGACACGGGAACCACTCCGGAGCCTTGACGGCCGTCGTAGTTGCCTGAGACGGCCATCACGCCGTTCTGTGACCGGAGCCCGCCGACAAGCCTTCGAAGGAACCGTGGCCCCAGGCGGAGGTCGTTGTTGAGGAACACGACATCCGCGATCCCCAGGTGGCGGGAGAGCGCTTCGTTGATGCCAGCGTTCCACATGTGCGAAATACCGGGAGCTTCGCTGGCGTCGAACACGTCAGCGACGGTCTGCGACTCGAGCCATTCCCGCATCTCGGGGTCGGACGATCCGTTGTCGAACAGCAGCAGGTCCGAGTAGCCGCCTTGGGCGACGATGTCGCCGACAAGGTTGCGGGTCATCTCGAACTGGTCCTTGACCGGGATCACTACCGTCACCGCCGAGGAAGCGGGCCGGCGTAGGTCTTTGTAGTCGGCTTCGGTCAGCCACTGTTCTTTCTTGTGGCTGGTCTTCACCCCGGTGTGAACATGCACCGGGAACCCTGCCTGACGTGCCCGGAGACAGAACGAGAAGTCCTCGCCGAACGGCCGTGGGTGGCCGTCCCTACGCACCGGGGTGAACCAGTCCGCGCCGATTGCCTCGAGGCAGCGGCGGGAGATCATCAGGAACGCCCCGCCCGTAGCCGCGACCTCCACCACACTGTCGGGCGGGTAGTCATACGCAGTGTCGAACGCCGCTGTTCCTAGCGTGTTCTCCCGGTACAGGGTCGGGAACACCTCAGCGTCCGGTGCCTGATACTTGCGTTGACCGACGATCTTCTGGCCGAAGCACAGGCCGCCCAGGACGTCGAGGTTCCCGGCTTCCATCGTCCGGGCCAGGATCTCGGGGGCGTCCGGTTCCCACCCCATATCCGAATCGGCGAACAGCAGCAGATCGGCACCGGGATGGCCGGTGAGGAACGCGGCGGCGGCGTCGTTGCGGGCCTTGTCGATCTGCCCTGCGCCCGCCTGGGTCGAAATGAACCCGAGCCGGTCACCCTGACGGAGCCGGCCGAACATCTGTGCGTCGACGGTCATCGTGTTCATCAGCGACTGCTGAAACGTCGTCGACACGTCCCCGCCGTGGAGGTGGGCGATGACCAGCCCGGAGGTCGTGCGGTTCACTTCGACCAGGCGGTCAACCCAGTCGGGCACCTAGGCGGCAGGCTTGCTACGGCGCGTGGACCGCTGCTCACCGGGAGCGGCGGTCGCTGCTTCGATGTTGTCCTGACGGACCAGACCGCGGTGCGACCATTCCTTGATGACCGCACGGTCGTCGTCGTCACGGTCGTCGAGCGGGATGGACGGCTCGAGATGCACGTCGCGGCCGAGGGCTTCGACGTAGACGGAGCACTGCTTGGTGGGACGGTAAAGCATTGGCGCTGTCTCCTTGCGCTGAGCGGCCCCGGCCACCCGAAGGTGACCGGGGCCGGCGGCGGGGCTATCAGGCCCCAGGGTTGCTGGACACGATGAACGCCGAGTTGTTGACGGCGTCGGCACCGGTCCGGAAGTGGCAGTACCAGCCGCGGCGACCGTTGGGGAGGCCGTTGCCGGTGCTGAACAGATGGGGAATGAACTCGACAGAGATTCCCACGCGATCGGCGATCACGTAATTGCTGAAATCTCCATAGACAAAAGCCGTATTAGTGGCCGTCGACAGGGCGGTGGACATGTCCGACGCCTGGTAGGCGGGCCGACCCAGGATCGAGCTCGAAACGGGCTGATCGAGGGTGACGGTCTGGCCGTAGTAGTCGGTGCCCATCGCCCGGACCCGGTTGTGGTAGGCCAGCGAACCGACCCACGACGCGCCGTCCTGCCAGCGCTGCGGAAGCAGGTTCTGAGCGTCAAGCAGGTCCGTGGCCGTGAACGCCGAGTTGGTGGCGTGCATCTCACGGAGCGTGGACTCGCCGTAGATGGCGGTCACGATCCCGATCGGCTGCGTGGAGCCGGTGCCCTTGATGAACGCCGAAGCCTCGAGCCGGTCCTTCGCATCCGCGATCTCGGCGGCGACCTGCGCGCCGAGCCCCTGGATGTCCTCGAACGCCTCGAGCGTCGCGGGGATGGTCCCGGAAGCCTTGTAGCAGGTGATGCCGGGGGCCTCGTAGCTGGCCGCCACGTCGGTGGAGTCGCCGCCCTCAGTGCCCCACGCCAGCGTCACACCAGCCGACGTCACACCGTTCCACACGTTCGTGAGGACGGACTCGACGCGGCTGATCTGCCGCATCGGGTTCCGGGTGCCGGCGTTCGTGACGATCACGGACGGGTCGAGGAACACGGGGATCATCGCGCCGCCGTTGGCGGCGGTCAGGGTCAGACCGCGGTACTCGTCGTACTGGGAGGCGGCACGGAGGGCAGCGCCCTCAGCGTCGGTGATCTCCCAGGTGCGGCCGCCGATCAGCTTGAAGAAGCCGCGGGCGTAGTCGTCCGAGCTGTGACGGAGGATGTATTCGTCCATGCCCCGCAGGTGCGGGTCGGACAGGCCCTTGATGACCTTGCGTTCGGCTTCGGTCTTGGCGTCGCCGTCCATGTGCCGGTTCTCGCCGATGGCACGGGTGGCGGCCTCACGGGTCCCGACCTCACGCTGGTAGCGCTCGTCGTACGGGTCCTTGTCGCCGACGATCACGTTGATCGACCGGTCAGCGATGCTGTCGCCGGACTCGAGGACGGTGAGGTCCCCGGAGCGGACGGCGGCGATCGAAGCGGCACGCGCCTCGAGCTCGATGCCCTCGGCGATGGCGGCGTCACGGACGAACACGCCGTCGTCGAAACGCTGAGTCTCTTCGGGGGTGAGCGACCGGTCGGCGGCACCCTGGTGGATGGCCTCAAGTTCGGCCTGCAGGAACGCGACGGTGTCGCGCAGTTCGGTGAGTCGATCCATGTGGATCAGTCCTTTCAGAGTCGGACAGCCCTCAACGCGTGTTCGCGTTGGGCTGGTGTGAGTCCTCCGAAGTGACTGGCGCTGTTGTCGGCGTCGGTGGTGGTGGTTGGTGCGGCGCTGGCCTGCTCAGGTGCGTTAGCGGCGTGAGCGGTCAGGGTGCGGAGATCGTGGAACCGGTCAGAGAGGGACCGGACACCGGAGGTGGCTTCGGCGTAGGCCGGCCAGGAGACGGGGCCGAGCTCGAACAGCTTGGCTTCGCGGACGATGCGTTCGGGGAGGCCGTCAGGGTTCGATTCGGAACGGACGGGGTTGTCGTCCCATTCGTCACGTACCGGCTGGAACCGGAACGACGCGCCGTACTGGCCTTCGGCCAAACCTTCGTACAGCCATTCGGGGAGGCCACGGAACAACGCGGCTTCGTAGTAGCCGCCCCGCTCGTCCTCACGGATGCTCAGCGGCTTGGCGATCGGGACATCAGGCAGGATTTCGGAGCGGCCGTGGTTCCACATGATCCGGACCTTCTCGGCCCGTTCCTGAATCGACTTGGCGAACGCGCCCTTGCCGATCCGTTCGATGAACCGGCCCTCGTACACCGAATCGATGACGGTGGGGGTGTCGAACACCGAGAAGTGGCCGAACAGGGTCAGGCGGCCGTCGTCGGCGGCTCTGACTTCCATCGGCGGGGTGGACCGGTAAAGGTCGCCTCCGGGTGTGTCCATCAGCTTGCTCCTTGAGAAGCCGGCGCTGACGGCAGGGTGGTGGTTCCAGGGGGTTGCAGCTGCACGGGCAGCAGACCGGTGTGTTGGCCGACGAGCAGCGACAGGTCACCCGACGTGACCGCGGCTACCGCCTCGTCGGGCTTCATGCCGCCATCGACCAAGGTCCGGATGGCTTGGGCTTGGGTGGCGATGACTTCGGCGGCGTCCTTGGCGTCTTCGCGGAGGAAGGCGACGTCGGTCAGGTCGTACCAAAGCTCCGACCCGGCGGGGACGGGGACGAGCGAGGCGAGCGCTTCGCACATCTGCCGCAGCGACGGGTAGGCGTACTGCTCGCCGAACTGCCTTCTCGCCTGCCCGAAGTTGCCGGCGTTCAACGCCGAGCCCTGCAAGCCTTCGGAGATGCCGAGGACAGCGGCGGGGACACGGGCCCGGGACGCGATCTGTGTCTCACCCGCGCCCTGAATCGCTTTGAAGTCGAGGTCCCGGAAGTTCAGCCCGATGCTGACGGGGTCGGCGCCGCCGAACAGGTGCAACGCTTCCCACTGGCGGGACGTTTCGTACCGTTCGCGGAACTGTTCGACGATCGCTTTCGCCTTCTCCGCACCCTGGTCACCGCGAGTGACCTCTTCCGGGTATTTGAGCGCGAACGGTGGTACGCCCCGCTCGAGGAACTTGGCTTTGTGGGCGGTCATCTGCCGGTCCGTGTCGATCTGGGTCAACACGCTGGCTACCCAGGAGACACCTCGGAACCGCATAAGGGGGTCAGGCTCCGGGGCGTAATGTGCCACGTCCGACGGGGCGAAATACTTGGGGTCGTACTTGCCGCCGATCCCTCCCGGCCAGTAGGCGTAGGCGACGACGGTGGCGTCGGGCGCGTCGGCGATCTCGTACTCAGACGTCATGTTCGACCCCAACACGATGTGCATGTGGTCGGGGCGGACGTGATGCAACTGGCGGCCGATGCGGAGCCGGTAGGCGTTCCCGGACAGGGATGCGTCCTGCTCGAACCTGGCGAGAATGTCCCCCGACGTGGCGTTCGGCGTCGGGCGCTCCAACGGGATCAGCGACTGGTCGCCGAACATCTTGCGGTCAGACAGGGTCCGGTACTTGAACCGGGCCTCAGACACCAGGCCGGCACGGGCGGCGATGCACGCGGCGACGATCCCGCTGCGTCGGTACACACCGGACACCATCGACTCGAACGAATCCGGGGCCGACTCGGAGGGGACACCGGGCGGGCCTTGCGGCGCGCCGAACCCCAACGGGTAACGGTTTCCCTGGAACTGGAAGAACAGGTCCTCGAGCGACGACCGTTCCTCGACCGTGACTTGAGGTTGAGGGTTGCCGGTGGCGGCTAGTAGCCGGTCACGCCACCTCATGTGAACTCGAAGAACACGGCACCCGCCGACTGGTCGTTGGTCGAATGCCAGACGGCACGGTCATGCGCGACCACCGCAGCTACGGCGGCGTCGATCTTGCGGGGCGACGACTTGGAATCCTTCACGATCACCGTCCCCTGGGGAGTCTGCTTCGTCACCGCGTTCCCGAAATGGCGCGCCAGCACTTCGGAACCGTCATGGCACAAGTTCTGTTCAGTCACCGCCGCATAAAGCCGGTTGCAGGCGGGGGCCATGCGGGCACGGGAGAACGTGTCGAAACGGACGACGACATCGCCGTACCGTTCCTCCCACCGCTCCATCTCCGATTCCCACTTCGGCGGGTCCGCCGCCAACTCGACCACGTCAAAGGACCGCATCGTTTCGTCCATGACGGCGTCGACCTCTTCACGCGGGACCGTCCAGCCCTGCGGCCTACCCGCCGACTCCCACACCTTCACGACGAACAGTTGCGGGACCTCGTCCTCGCCGGGGATCGTGCAACCGATCAGCGCCGTGGAGTCGTCCGTGTACGAGCCGTCGAACCCGAGAACAATCCGCCCCGACTTCGGGGCCGGTTTCGCCTCGAGCGCATCCCACGTCCCCGTCGGTAGCCACGCCTCAGCGGAGGTCACCCACTGGTTCAGGCGCTTCGTCCGAAACTCGTTCTCCGGGGTGCTGACCACGGCGGCGGCGAAGTCCTCGCCCGACACGATGTCATCGAAACCGGGGTTCGCCAGCTTCCACACGTCCGGGTCCCGGTGATCCGCCTTATCCGGCGCACCCCACCAGGCGAAGAAGAACGACGGGTCATCCACGTCACCGGCAACGACTTTGCGGCCGTGCTCGAACAGGCGGTGACACAGCGTCGGGTTACCCAACCGGTCCGTCATCACGCCTGCGGTGGTGATCCCCAGCAGCAGCGGCTCGCGGCGGGCACCAGCAGCCAACGACATGACGTTCCAGAGCTCGTCGTTGGGTTGGGCGTGGACCTCGTCGAAGATCGTCAGGCTCGGGCTGAGCCCTTCCTTGGTGTACGCCTCAGCCGACAGAACCCGGTAGACCGAACCGTTGTCGGTCCGTTCGATGGCGTCCCGGTAGACCTTGCACATCGCTTCGAGCTCAGGTTCCATCTGAACCATCTGACGGGCCATGCCGAACACGATCCGGGCCTGATCCCGGTCCGCGGCACACGAAAAAATCTCGCCGCCGTCAGGGCCGGTGTAGAACAACTCGGCCAGGGCTATACCCGACGACAGCGCAGACTTGCCGTTCTTGCGGGGCAGCCCGATCAGCGCACGCCGGAACCTTCGCTGGCCGTCATCGCGTTTGGCGAACAGGTCCGACAGGAGCGAGTCCTGCCAGGGCCGCATCGCCAAGTCCTCGCCGACCGAACCGGCGATCGTGTCCTTGGTCTGCCGACACATCTTCGAGATGAACCCGGCGATGTCCGGGCCATCCGAATCGGATTCAGGTACCGGTGTCAGCCACCTTGGCTCGTTGGGCACGTAGCTGCTCCATCTTCGAGGCGGCCTTCACTTCGGCCAGCCCCAACCTCGACCGCTCAGCCGGGTTGAACCCCAGATCCCCAAAACACGACTGCACCCACTTGCCGGCGGCGATCACATCAGCCGTCTTCGACTTCGGGTCAGCCCGCACCTCGGCGTAAAGCTCCAACGCCTGACGGGCCAAGACAATCGCCGCAGCATCCGACTCGGCCAGCCAATGCCGGCCCGCCAGAAGCGACCGCTCGAGCGCAGCCAACGGCGTCAACTCCACCGCCGCAGCATCAACCGGGGCCACAGCCACCAACTCAGTGGTCGGAGTCAACGCCCGCTTGCCCGGATTACCGGTGCGGCGCTTCTGCTCCGAAGGTTTCGGCTTACGGCCAGCGGTCGCCATCGGGACCGCCTTTCATCTGATAATCGGATTCTGAATCGCGGCGACGTGCGGAAGGATGGCAGGGGGTGCTGGTTTGGGTGTGTCCCCGTCCCGATGCCCTCCCCTACCTCGGTGGGTGTGGGATGGCGGCGGTGTGGTCCGCTGGCCCTGCTGCCACGTTGCAGCGTGGGCACAGCACCAAACCTGTGGTGTGGTCGAGGGTGAGGCGGGTGGCGGGGTGGGGTGGGGTGCCGTAGCCGGGGCAGGTCATGCCGTGTTCGGCGATCCATGCTTGGCGGATGGTGGCTGAGCGTCGGGTCCAGTCGCCCTGGTATTGGGGGCGGCGTGCGTTGCGTTGCTGCTGGTAGGTGGCCTCGCAGCGTTGGCATCGGGTGCCGTTGGCTGGTGTCCCGCAGGTTAGGCAGGGGCGGCGCATCTACCAGTCACCCCACCAGCCGAGGCACAGACCGACGAACGTCACCACTGTCGCAAGCGATAGCAGGAGCAGCGCCGTGACGCTGAGGGTGATCAGACCTGCGATCAGTGAGTCGACCCAGGTCTTGCCCGAGTAGTTGGGGCGGCGTGGCATCAGCTACACCCCTGACGCGACAGTGCCCCGACCCGTGAAGGTCAGGGCACAGAGCAACACGGCCACCCTATCACGCCCGTAACACTCCCTGTCAAGTAGGTCATGCTGCCGAGTACCTGTGTACTTCGGTGTCCTTGGGCCACTTGCCCGAGTCGTGCTTCTGCCTGAGCTCGATCTCCGACGGCATCGCCAACGTGGTGGCGTCAGGGTCACGGCAGATGAAGTCACGGCACGACTTGCACAGCAGCACCTTCGTCGGGAGCATCCCGCCGAGATCGGTGGGCTTCCCACGGTTGTATGACACGGGGGACCACCAGGGGGTGCCGTTGACTTTCAGGCGGGCGCATGACTGGCAGCCCGCTTCGCCGTCTGCGGACTTGCCGGCATCGGGTTTGTGGCGGCCGTACGTTTCGGCGATGGCACGGTCGAACACCCTCGCCGACTGGCGTACACGGCCTGGGGCGGTGCGGGCTATCGGGTTGAGGAAGCAGAGCAGGTCGGCCATCGTCACGATCGGGTGACCGGCGACCATGTTCGCCTCGAGGATCAATGCCCGTTCGGCGCGGTCGAGCTCGGCGATCAACAGGCGGGCACGGTCGGGGCGTATCGCTGTCTCCCCGGTGGTGTCGGTGATACGGGGGCCTTTCTCGCCGGCCTCGTCCCGGTCGTAGGAGATGGCGGTGGTGCGTGTCCCCTCGAGGTCCTGAGCCTTCATCCCGTCATCGACTTGGGCTAACAGGCGGGTTCGGATACCGGGACGCCAGCCCAGGTAGTCGACGCATACCGCAACGGCTTTGCTCGTGTCGCTCATGGCTGTCCTTCTGCTTGGGTTGCGGCGGTGTCGAGTCGGGTGGCCTCAGAGAACGCCCGGGTGTAGGCCCGGAGTAGAGCGGCGATCTTTCTGGCCCGGTTGGGGGTCATCCGCCAGATGACCTTGCCGTTCTCGGCGGTGATACTCACGGCGTAGACCAAATCAGCAGGCACACACCGAAGGGCGGGCGCTCGTTGGGGCCGATCTCGGTGGCGTTGGCACGGACGAAGCGGCGGCGCCCTCGCAGGAACTCGACCCGTAAGCCCAGGCCACGATCGCGGAACGGCTCGACCAGGTCCTGCCACCACCGTTGTTCGGTGCGGTTGGCAGGAAGGAGCATCACGACCGACTCGGCCCCTCCCACAAGGAATGCTGCCTGCGCCTTG
>JACDJA010001879.1_pt1 | contig 16370 bp, 13 predicted proteins | sample 7449241 | NCBI WGS metagenome assembly JACDJA01 (sample SAMN14253289, study PRJNA609438) | sludge metagenome | isolation source: initial anaerobic sludge | collected 2018-12-20 | reverse complement strand
GGGTGTTCCATGGCTTTGTTTACGAATACCTGTGTTGTTTCGGCAAACTCTGAAAAATCTCCTCCACTTGGATCCTGCAATTGGATTGAGAAGCCGCCGGTAGCACCTAGTCCACGGATTGAAGGTGCGTTAAAGGCAAGCACTAATGCTTCAGGAATTTTTGCAAATTCACCAAAGGCGTTGGCAATCAGGCTTTGAACTTGCTCATCGGAATTTTTTCGAGTATCCCAGTGATGCAACGGCACGAACATCGTAGCGTGATTCGGACCACGGCTGCTGAAGACAAAGTTCATACCAGCCATTGCATCAGTTGAATGAACAGCTGGATTTGACAGAAAATAATTCTCTATTTTTTCCAGAACCTTCTTGGTACGGGAAATGGAAGCGCCATCTGGCAGCTGTACTATCGTAATAAAATAGCCCTGATCTTCTTCTGGAAGGAAGCCTCCCGGCACTGTTTTGAATAAACTGACAGCAAAAAATATTGCTATTAAAAAAACGAAGATTGATAGTACCGACTTTTTTATGATTGTGCCGGCCATACTGACGTAACGAGTCTGCGCCCAATCAAACGTTCGGTTGAAAATTTTCCAGAATCTATTAGGAGAATCATGGCCGGGTTTGAGTACCAAGGCGCATAAGGCAGGGCTCAGTGTCAGTGCGACGAATCCGGAAATCATGACTGACAATGCAATGGTGATGGCAAATTGTTTGTACAGTTCGCCGGTGATACCTCCCAGAAATGCGACGGGCAAGAATACCGAAGCAAGCACCAAAACAATAGCAATCAGTGCTCCGAATAACTCCTGCATGGCTTTTATTGCAGCATTCTTGGGCGTGAGACCATTGGTTATATGGCGCTCGACGTTTTCTACCACAACAATCGCATCATCCACCACGATACCGATGGAAAGCACCATGCCAAACAGGGTGAGCGTATTGACCGAGAATCCCAACGCCTCCATTCCGATAAATGTACCAATAAGGGAAATAGGTGCAGCAATAGCCGGTATCAGCGTGGCACGCCAGCTTTGTAAAAAGATGAAAACAACCAGTACAACCAGCAGCAAGGCTTCTGCCAGGGTTTTTACAACTTCATAGATAGAAACTTCAATGAATGTAGTGGTGTCGTAAGGAACATCATAGGATGCACCGGGAGGAAAGTCTTTAGCAAGTCGATCCATTTCATTACGGATACGCTGTGCTGTTTCAAGTGCGTTGGCACCAGGCGAGAGATAAGTCAGCAGGAAAGTATTTGGCCGCCCGTTCTGTCGGGCTTGCAGATCATAGGATTGTGCTCCCAACTCTACTTGTGCGACGTCTTTCAATCGCACCATAGAGCCATCCGGGTAAGCCCGGATGATCATATCTTCAAATTCTTTTACCTCGCTCATCCGTCCTTTGGTCATAACGGGAATAGTGAGCTCGGTTTCATTGATTACAGGTTCACGGCCGATCCGACCTGCAGGAAAATCACGATTCTGTTCACGAACGGCAGCGACGATATCACTCGGCGTGAAATTAAGTTGTGCCATCCGGATAGGATCGAGAATCAGCCGCATGGAGTAATTTTGACCACCGAAGATTGAAGCATCTCCAACACCGGGAAGTCGTTTGATATTATCGAGTACCCTGAGCAGAGCATAATTCGACAGAAATATGGTGTCGTGAGCGGGGTCAGTAGAGCTCAGTGCAACTACCAGCAATAGATCAGGTGAGGTTTTCTTGACCGTTATACCTTGCCGGATAACTTCATCAGGCAGTTGCGGTTCGGCCAGTTTTTGCCGATTTTGAGTTTGTACTTGTGCAATATCGACATCCGTTCCGATTTCGAACGTGAGCCTCATTGTCATGTGGCCATCATTTGTGCTGGTGGATTCGTAATACAGAAGATTATCGATACCAGGAAGCTGCACTTCTATCGGGCGCGCAACGGCTTCCGCCACTACATCCGCACTGGCACCGGGATAATCCGCATCAATTTGTACGACAGGTGGCGTAATCTCAGGAAATTGGGCGATCGGGAGATCTCTTAAGGAAACCAGGCCGACAATAACAATGATGATGGATAGTACCGATGCAAAAATCGGTCGTTCAATAAAAAAACGAGAATTCATGGCACGCCTTACGCGGTTTATTCTGGATGGTTGCTTGAGGAAGTCTGGCTTTCTTCTCTCTGGTAGGGAACAGGGTTTACTTGGATTCCCGGATGGATTCTGTGAATCCCTTCTACAACCACTTGTTCTCCCGTGCGCAGGCCGCTTTCAATCAGCCATTCACTGCCGCGCCATGCGCTGGCCAGTACCGGGCGGAGTTCAACCTTTCCTTCATTGATGATATAAACGAACGAGCCGCTTGGTCGTTGTTGCACGGCACGCTGAGGAATCAGAATGGCATCTGCTCTGCTGTAACCTTTAATACGAACTTTAACAAACTGGCCTGGATAGAAATGAGCTTCTCCGGGAGCATTCTTACTAGCAGGGTTGGGAAACGCGAAGCGTCCTAGCAGCATGCCAGTTTCGGGTCGTATTACAATATCTTGAAAATCCAGTAGCCCTTCTTCCGGATAAATACTGCCATCAGAGAAAGTCATTACACCGCGCAACTGGAAAATACTTTCAGGTCTTTCAAGTTTGTGCTCGGAAAGTTCGCGGCGAAGGCGCAGCAAATAACTTTCCGGAACATTTACGTTGACATACATGGGGTCTAGCTGATCAATGGTGGTCAGTAGATCGGTTTGGGCTTCGATCAGACGCCCCTCGTAAAATTGACTGCGGTTGATCCGGCCTTCTACCGGAGCGGTGATGAGCGTGTTATCCAGGTCAAATTTGGCCTTGATTACGTCGTTCTGTGCCGTATCCAGAGTTGCTTTTGCACTACGTACTTCTGCGATAGCATCGTCAACATCTTTTTGGCTGACTGCTTTTTGTTTCAGCAGGGGTTGCACCCGGGCAAGATCCTTGTTGGCTTGCTCCAATCGGGCACGTGCCTGGGCAACCATTGCTTTGCTACCCAGATAGGCTGCTTTGAAGGGTGTTGGATCAATCAAGTACAGCTTGTCACCTTTTCTGATATTTCGGCCTTCGATAAAGAATATCTTTTTGATAACGCCATTTACCTGTGAACGAATTTCAACCGGCCGGAAAGATTCGGTTTGGCCAATGAATTCAGGTTCTTCCGCAATTGTACGAGTGGTGACAGTGATGACTTCAACCTGCGGAGCAGGAGGAGGAGAATCAGTGGATGATTTTGAGCAACCGGCCAGAAGAGCAAGGAGCAACAAGAAACTTGTTATAACCGCATTGGCTTGCGTGGTTGTTTGACGAAGCGTTTGATACATAATGTTATTCTCGATAGCTCTGAAGAAATAATCAAAAGATATTCTTAAGTTGGGATAAAAGTCATGAAAGTACTATTTATAGTTTATTTCAGTTGTTGCGCAGCAGCCCGGTTGATATTGGCAGTGGTACATCGGTACCATCAGCGAGCCAGCCTCCACCCAGTGCTTTGTAAAGTTGGACGACAGAAACTAGATGTAAATGGCGAGCGATCACAAGTGCAGATTCGGCATCAAATAATTTTCGCTTTGTAAGCAACACATCAACGTAGCTTGTAATTCCGCCCTGATAGCGCAAATTTGCTATCTGTAAAGCCGAACTTAATGCTTCAACCTGTTTCTGTTTGGCTTTGTACTGATCATTTGCTGTTCGAATGGCTGCTAGTGCATCTTCAACTTCCTTGAACGCTACCAGGATGGTTTGTTCGTACTGTGCCAATGCCTGTTTTGCCTGTGCTTCTGCAGCACGTTGTTCGTATCCGAGTGTTTGTGCATTTAGCAGTGGTCCCGCAAGCCCGAATCCAGCAGCGCCAAATTTACTGTCAGAATCCAGCAGACTTGCCAGTGCCGGGCTGGAAAATCCAAAAAATCCTGTCAGCGTTATTCTGGGAAAGCGCGTGGCCTTGGCGACTCCGATTCTAGCAATTGCTGCTTTCAGCGTTTGTTCTGCCTGTAAAATATCAGGGCGCCGTTGCAGTAATTCAGAAGGCAGGCCGGGTGGAATATCGGGAGGGGTGGATTGTCCGCTCAGTGAGTATCCTCGTGCTACCGGCGCGGGGGTTCTGCCCGCCAGCACGCTAAGCTCATTTTCTTTTTGTGCAATCTGTCTTTCCAGCTCTGCCACCTGGGCAGCAGCTGCAGCACGCTCTGCTTCAAACTGATCCAGATCAAGCCGGGTAGTCAATCCACCTTCCAGTTGCGCACTGGAGATGGCGACAGATTCTTCCCATGAAGTTAATGCGTGATGGGCAATTTTTAGTTGCGTATCAAATTGCAAAAGATCGAAATAGGATTGTGCTACTGAGCTTACTAACGTCAGAACAACGGCTCGACGATTTTCTTCGCGTGCCAGCAGATCTGCCCGAGCGGCCTCATTGGAGCGGCGGATTCTGCCCCAGATATCCAATTCCCAGTTCAAAATGGTTTGTCCGAAATAGTTATAGGGTGTCGGAAATCCTTTGCGGCTGAATCCTCCTAAGGTTTCTATCGGCGCATTCCCATCGATGGTAATGTTCGGAATGAAGTCCATCTGTGTAATACCCAAGCGCGCCTGAAGTTCTTCAACACTAGCTGCTGCTTGCTTGAGATCCTTGTTTTCGGCCAAGGCTTGATCAATCAGCAATTGCAGCTTTTCATCCCGGAGCAGCTCCCACCAAGGAAGATTGGCAATGGACCGCCCCTCTGTTTGAGACAGACGAAATTTTTCTGTGGTATCGATCTGAGGGCGTGAATAGTCAGGGCCCATGGCGCAAGATGTTATTAACAAGCTCGAACATAACAGCAGAACAGGTGTTTGACGACGATTTGGCCTGGTTGAAATAGCCCTTCTATTTTTGAAATAGGATATTGCAGTTAGCCGAGGCAGTATAGATGTAACGATTCCGAGTATCTGGAGATGGAAATTTAAGTGTGGCGACATGCCATTACCTTTTTAAACCTTGAATGTATAAAAATTTATTATGCCTTAATTTTTTACGCTTGGCTAAAATACAACAGGATTGTGAACAAACAAACCTGTTGAAGATATGGCTGATGCTTACTTTTGTATGATACTACTTGCATGGTCGATAAAATTGATAACAAGATAAATATTCATACCTTATTCTTGTGATATGACCAGATAGAACCTGATGTATCTTTTATTCGGATGCATGCAGTGGGAGCTGTTGCAAGCCTTCTTCCGCATTGGTACGGTACAAGCCAACCAAATTAATGAATTAAAAAATGGGGAAGATTTCTCCGGAGGTGCTATTTCTTGATTGAAATAAACATGGTCTCCGGAGAACATTACGAAGTGGAGACAGATTGTGATTTATTAAACGGATAACACCAGCTTATTTTTCACCGTTTTCAGGAGTGGCTGCTGCTTCTGTGCTGGCTGCCTTCATGCTGAGTCGTAACCGACCTTTATCGTCTGCTTCCAGTACTTTGACCCGAATAATCTGGCCTTCCTTGAGGTGGTCAGCAACGCTTTCGACTCGTTCATTGGCAATTTGCGAGATGTGGAGCAGACCATCTTTTCCAGGAAGAATGCTGACAATAGCACCGAAATCAAGCAATTTGAGTACTGTTCCCTCATAAATCTTGCCAACCTCAACATCTGCAGTAATATTTTCGATACGCCTTTTCGCCTGTTCCCCACCTTCATTGCTGATGCTGGCAATTGTCACAGAACCATCATCGGAGATATCGATAGTGGTTCCGGTTTCCTCGGTCAGTGCGCGAATAACTGCCCCGCCTTTACCGATCACATCACGTATTTTTTCAGGATTAATTTTGAATTTGATAATACGTGGTGCGTGAACCGATACGCTATCTCTTGCTATTGGGAGAGATTGTTTCATGATATCCAGAATATGGAGTCGCCCTTCTTTTGCTTGAAGTAAGGCTACCTGCATGATTTCTTTCGTGATTCCCTGGATTTTTATATCCATTTGTAATGCAGTGATACCCTCTTCAGTCCCTGCGACCTTAAAATCCATATCGCCCAGATGATCTTCATCACCAAGGATATCAGTCAGTACGGCAAATCGATTGCCTTCCTTGATCAGCCCCATAGCAATACCAGCGACATGAGCTTTCAGAGGAGCTCCTGCATCCATCAGTGCAAGACAACCTCCGCAGACAGAAGCCATCGAACTTGAACCATTTGATTCCGTAACTTCAGAGACTACCCGCATCGCATAGCCGAATTCTTCTACTGGCGGCAGGACAGCAAGCAGAGCACGCTTGGCCAATCGTCCGTGGCCAATTTCACGCCGCTTGGGTGATCCCACTCTTCCGGTTTCACCCGTGGCAAAAGGAGGCATGTTGTAATGCAGCATGAAACGTTCGGAATAATCCCCTTGGAGTGCATCAATTTTCTGCTCATCTCGGGCAGTTCCCAGTGTGGTCACTACCAAAGCCTGCGTCTCACCTCGTGTGAACAGTGCTGAACCATGAGTACGTGGTAATACGCCATGGCGAATGGTAATTGGTCTAACTGTACGTGTTCCGCGGCCGTCAATGCGGGATTCACCATCAAGGATGCTGTTACGCACAATTTTGGCTTCAAGCGCAAAACCGATTTCCTTGATCGTTTGCTCACTGGGGCCTTCCTCAGTACCTGCTTTCAATTCGGTAAATACACGTTGCCAGATTTCACTAATTGCTTCTGTTCTGACCGATTTTTGTTTCAGCCGGAATGCATCGCGCAAATCCGCTTCAGCCAGTTGAGTAATTTTTTCAATCAGTGAATGATCTTTTTCTGCCGGTTGCCAATCCCATGCGGTTACACCAGTCTCATCAGCCAGTTCATTGATCATGTTGATCACCTGCTGCATTTGATCATGGCCATAGGTTACTGCTCCGAGCATGACATCTTCGGAGAGTTCATTAGCTTCTGACTCAACCATCAGCACAGCTTTTTGGGTGCCTGCCACTACGAGATTGAGTTGCGATTTATTGAGCTGGGTAGTGGTTGGATTAAGGACATATTCGTTGTCAATATAACCTACGCGTGCTGCACCGATAGGCCCATCAAATGGGATACCGGAGAGTATCAGTGCCGCAGATGCGCCGATCGTTGCAGGAATGTCAGCATCGATTTCAGCATCTGATGACAATACCATTGCGATGACTTGTACCTCATTGTAAAAACCATCGGGGAAGAGCGGACGTATCGGCCGATCAATCAGCCGGGATGTTAGTATTTCCTTTTCAGAAGGACGACCTTCACGTTTAAAGAAGCTTCCTGGAATGCGCCCGGCAGAATAAAATTTTTCCTGATAATCAACTGTGAGCGGGAAAAAATCCTGTCCAGGTTTGGTTTTTTTATCTCCTACTACTGTAACCAGCACAACCGTGTCATCCATGGAAACCATGACAGCACCATGTGCCTGTTTCGCAATTTCTCCAGTTTCAATGGTGAGCGTATGGTGTCCGTAAGTTATGCTTTTTTTTATCGGTTTCAATTAATAATCCTTCTTTGATCAAATCATGCCCAAGATCGACTGCACAATTATATTTAAGTGCAAATCGATCAGGGTTATTCAAATTAGAGTGCAGACGACTGACCAGATTCATCTGCAGCTTTGCAATCATCTGCGATAATTTGTGGAGTGCAGTACGATTAACTACCACATGATTTTTTTATTTTCTTAAACCCAGGCGTTCGATCAGGATCCGGTAATTGTCACTATTTCTAGATTTCAGATAATCCAATAGTTTGCGTCGCCGACTAACCATACGCAACAGGCCGCGACGGGAGTGGTGATCTTTGACATGTTCCTTGAAATGATCAATCAGGCTATTGATTCGCGTTGTCAATATAGCCACCTGTACCTCTGGCGAACCGGTGTCTCCTGCTACTCTCTGATAATCCAGTATAACCTGGCTTTTTTGATCGGTTGTTACAGCCATTTACTTTCTCCTGCTTGTAATTAATCCATATACTTAACCAGTCGCAATTTTACTCTTTAATAAATAGCTTGCCAAATAAAATCAAGGTATTGGAAGCAATCGTGCTTTATTACCCACCAGATTTCTATCTCTATTAAGAATATCCTGAACCCATATTCGTTTGCCACTGACAAGTCACAATTTATTGAATTTTTGTAGAAGCATGTATTGCAGTTTTTTATCCAGTTTATTTTCCAATACAGAAATTGGAAAAAATTTCACCCAGTAGATCATCGCTTGTGAATTCGCCAGTAATAGATGACAGGGCTTGTTGCGCAAGGCGAAGTTCTTCAGCAAGTATTTCTAACTGATCTGCAGTGTGCAACCAGGTTTCTGCTCTTTTCAGTAATTCTTTTGCATGCAGCAATGCTTGCAAATGCCGCTGGCGAGCCATGTAAGCACCTTCTCCAGCAATGTTGGTCTGCCAGCCAACAGTTTTAAGCAGTACTGTTCGTAGCAGCTCTATGCCTTCACCGCTTTTTACTGAAAGATAGATAGCTGTTCCTGAAGTATCTTCTTCTATGCGAGAGAGCTGTCCGGATAAATCAATTTTGTTGTGTACAGTCAATACTGGCAGTTCTTTCGGCAAACGAGCCAGTACAGAGTGATCTTCCTTGGTCACGCCATAGCGGCCGTCAACCAATAGTAATACCAGATCGGCCTGTTCAATTGCAGCGTAGGCACGGGCAATCCCATGTTGTTCAACGATATCGCTGGTTTCTCTCAATCCTGCGGTGTCAATCAAATGCAGTGGTATTCCTTCAATTTCGATCGATTGCCGAATGGTATCCCTTGTTGTACCGGGTATCTCGGTGACGATAGCTATCTCGTCTCCAGCAAGTCGATTCAGTAAGCTGGATTTGCCCACATTGGGCTGGCCTGTCAGTACGACTTTGATCCCTTCCTGTAATAAATTTCCCCGACGGGATGCGGACAATACTTGTTCCAGTTTTGTCTGGATTGAAGCCAGCTGTTCCACGGCATGGGCAGACTGAAGAAAATCAATCTCTTCTTCCGGGAAATCGAGCGTTGCTTCGACCAGCACACGCAAATCAATCAGCGCGCTTACAAGCTGATGAATCGCCGATGAGAATTCCCCATGTAATGAGCGCACTGCACAACGTGCGGCATTGGCAGTGCTGGCTTCTATCAGGTCGGCTACTCCTTCAGCTTGTGCAAGATCAAGTTTTTCGTTGAGAAAAGCGCGCAGTGTAAATTCACCCGGTTCCGCTAGGCGAGCACCCAGTTGAAGGCAGCGGGTCAACAGCAGGTTCATAACAGCGGGGCCGCCATGTCCGTGCAGCTCCAGTACGTCTTCTCCGGTATAGGAGTTGGGGGAAGGGAAATACAGCACGATTCCCTGATCAATAACTTGATTGTTTTGATCAAGAAAGTTGAATAAACCGGCGTGACGTGGATCAGGAAGCTTGCCCAGGATTGTCTGGGCAAGCTGTTCTAGATTTGTCCCTGAAATCCGGACTATTCCAATGCCGCCACGGCCAGGTGGTGTGGCGATTGCTGCAATGGTGTCATTATTCTTCACCAAGGAGGTGGCAGGGCGTTGCATACCTTCTTTATCAAAAGGGACACAGAGCAGTTGAAGTTATAAATATTTATTTCTTTCTCGTTCTTTTGTGCATTCTTCTCGGAATGTTAACAGGTTTTTTAGGACTATCAGCCGGACCACTGGCAGGTGCTTCTGTATTTTCTGAATCGTTAATAACCTGGTTACTGACGGGTAGTTCAGGAGCATCTTTACTAGCGGGTGATTCAGGAGCGTCTTGACTGGGGGCAGTCCCGTACATTTTTGTAATCTTCCATTGCTGCGCGATTGACAGAATATTATTGACCAGGGAATAAAGAACAAGACCGGCCGGGAAGAAGAAGAAAATGGCACTGAAGGCAACAGGCATAATTTGCATTATTTTTGCCTGGATTGGATCTGTTGGGGTCGGATTAAGCCTGGTCTGTATAAACATGGAAATGCCCAGCAGAACCGGCAGCAGGTATTTGGGATCTGGAGAAGATAAATCAGTGATCCACAGTGCAAAAGGAGCGTAACGCAGTTCTACTGCTGCAAGTATTGTCCAGTACAGCGCAATAAAAACCGGGATTTGCACCAGTATGGGAAAACACCCCCCCATTGGGTTGATTTTTTCTGTTTTATAAAAATCCATCATCGCCTGATGCATGCGCTGCCGATCACCCTTGTATTGATCCTGAATACGCTTCAACTTGGGCGTTACCAAGCGTAATTTTGCCATGGATCGGTAGCCGGCCGCAGATAGCGGGAAGAACAGCAGCTTGACGGTTATGGTCAGAAGGATAATTGCTATTCCCCAGTTTCCTGTCCACGAATGGTAGAAAGAAAGTAAACGGAATAATGGCTTGGCGATCATGGTCAGCCAGCCGTAATCAACAGTAAGCTCCAGCCCCGGAGCTAGTTCAGCAAGCCTATCTTGCTCTTCCGGACCTGCATAAAGTGGCATGGTGGTTGTAACAGTTTCACCAGCAGTGATAACTCCGGCCGGAACAATTACCCCGGCTGTATAGAGATTATCGCTTTGTCGCTTGGCAAAATATTCGCGTGGTGTTTGTTGTGGCGGCAACCAGGCAGTCAGGAAATAGTGTTCCAGCATGGCGATCCAGCCATTGTTCGCATTGGCCGGATAATCTGTCTTGCCTTTGTCCAGGTCATCAAACGGAATTTTCTGATATTTCTCTTCGTCAGTGTAAACAGCAGCCCCCAGAAAACTGCGAATCATCATGGTGTGTGCTGGTGGCGGAGTGTCGTCACGCAACATCTGGAAATAAGCAAACGGACGGATTGTGGCATCGCTCTTGTTTGCTATCTCGAAGCCGATGTCGATTACGTAGCTGTCGCGGTGAAAGGTGTAGGTTTTTATAACCTGAACTCCCTGAGTTTCAGGTGCCAGCAGGCGGATGACAACTTTATCCTCGCCGGCAGTCAGTTCGTAGTTGCGTATGCCTGATTCCACCTGATAAACCGTTTTATGGTTAGGCAATCCCTCGCCTACCAGACCGGATTGTGCGACATAGGTACGCGAAGCTTCGCTATGCAATAGAGAGTAAGGTACGTTCTCGTCTTCAGGAGAAGGTTGTTGCAGTAGTTCCAGTCGCCGTAAATCGCCTCCCATCGTGTCGATTTCTGCAATGACCTTGTCGGTGACGACACGTATTTGTTCGCCTGAAGGCAACAGGCGTGGGGTAACCGAATCAGCTGTATCTCCACTTGAAGGTATCCCGTCCAGATCCGATCCTGTTTGTGATGCTGTGAGTTCACTGCCTGGAATAGGAAGGCCGTCGTTATTTTTTGACTGTGTGACTCCGGCTGCGGAATTAGCCTGAGCTACAACGGGTGGAGGGGCGTTGAACTTTTCCTGTTCTTTTACCCATGCATCCCATAAAAACAGCAGCGATGTCGAAAAAATGATAAGCAGTACGATTTTTTTATTGTCCATTTTTTGAAGCTCGGGGATGCGGAAAAGTTTTAGTAAAAACGCTTTAAGAATGTGATAGATAAGTTGGTTATTATGGGCGTGTTGGCTGTTTTATGGGATAGGGTCATAGCCGCCCGGATTCCAGGGGTGGCAGCGGAGTATCCGCCTTGTACCCAGCCATAATCCTTTTATCAAGCCATGTTTTGTCAACGCTTCCCGCATATAATTCGAGCAGGTTGGGTAAAACCTGCAGGAAGGTGGAATCAGGAGGCCGATGCTGTATTGGTAGAGTTTAATAAGGCCAATAATCAGTTGCTTCATAATTGCCTGGCTGCTTTATGTAACAGCGTTACAGCTTCCTGATAGATGCGCGCAGAATCTGACGGTTCCACAGAACGCCGTAGCTGCATGACGCAATCCGTACCTTGAATCACCTGTCTATGCTTGCGAAATGCCTCTCTGATCAATCGTTTGATGCGGTTTCTTCTGACAGCTTTCCGCTCGATCTTTTTGGCTACGATTAAGCCGATGCGCGCATAACCGTCGTTGATCGGCTTCAGCTTTATATGCAATCGCAAAGAAAGGCTTTCGAACACAGTCCGATGTCTCAGTACAGCGCGAAATTCATCAGCTTTTCGCAGTCTGCACGATTTGGGTAACGAGTAAACATGCTCGGTTGTCAAGAAACAGCTCGGACAGTAAACCTGGATTTGTCCATGTTATACACTGAGTCTGACCCGTCCCTTTGCCCGGCGTGCACGAATAACAGCTCTGCCACCACGTGTCTTCATGCGAGCACGGAATCCATGAGTACGTTTTTTGCTGATAACGGATGGTTGATAGGTACGTTTCATTTTATAAAATGCCTATTTTTGCTATAAAAAATACGAAGAGAGGTCAGAAAATCGCTTAAATTAATGATAAAAATATTGCCCACCTACTCCTTTCAGGGCCGAATAGTATATCTTAATCTGGCAGGTTTTCGCCACACGTGTTTTTAGTAGGACGTTATGAAAACGAAACATAAATGGTACAACTCGACTTTTGTCCGTTGTCGGATTGCAGGTAACAGATTTTAGTAATATTGCGTGACTGGGCCGGCACCTTTACACTTTATTTTCGTGTAAATGAGGTAAGGTATCGGGTAAATTTTCGGGAAGCTGATCGGGTTATAGGTATGAGGGAAGATAATGACGACGAATCAATTAGTAATAGATCAGCGGCAGTGGGAAAGGCGGGCTGAGATTTCGTTTGTGTGTCCCTATCAGTTGGGAATCAAACAGGGCAGGCGGGTTGCACAGCGGCGCTCCGATCGTGGCGCGGTTTATGTTGATCAATACGGATGGCGTCTTGTAGTCTGTGTTCTTGCCATCGTGTTATTCAGTGCGACAGATGCCTTTTTGACGATAAATATATTGTCTGGAGGTGGTACAGAACTTAACTATTTTATGGCGATCCTGATTGAGGAAGGCATGCAGAAATTTGTTTTCACTAAACTAGCGCTTACCTCTCTGGCGGTGATTATGTTGACCATACACCATGAAGTACGGCTTTGTGCCGGAATTCGCTGTCGCCACCTTCTTTATATATTTTTATCGGGTTATGCTTGTTTGATCTGTTATGAGTTAATGTTATTGCAGTTTATTGGTATGTGACCTTTTTATATGGAACCGATTGTACGATGGCTCATGGTTGCCGGTATCGTTTTGCTTGTTATCGGGGCAGTATTACATCTGGCACCCTGGTTATTTAATTGGTTTGGAAAGCTGCCGGGAGATATCCATATTGAAACTCGACACAGTAAAGTATTCATACCCATTACTTCCATGCTGATTGTTAGTATCGTTTTGAGTGTGATTATCAATCTGTTCAAGAAATAAGTATTTTTGTAAATATGCCATCTGCCAGGGTTTGGCTAATCTTATCGGTGCTGTACATTTAGATAAATCAGGGTTATTCATGAATATTGCCTTTATTGGTGGAGGGAATATGGCTGGCGCCATGATCGGCGGTCTGATCCGTCATGGACATACGCCATCACAGATCAGTGTTGTAGAGATCGATGCGCAGCAGCAACAGCGACTTGTCAAGGAATATGGCATGACAGTAACTGCATCTATAGCTGATGGAATTCGGGGCAGCGAGATCGTTGTTCTGGCTGTAAAGCCACAACAATTACATGCCGCAGTAAGCGAATCAGCACAACTTTTTCAAGGTAAGCTTGTTATTTCGATTGCAGCAGGTGTCCGTGCAGACGATCTAAGCCAGTGGCTGAACCGGCATGAGTTTATTATTCGTGCTATGCCTAACACACCGGCTTTAATCGGAAAGGGGGTGACAGGCTTATACGCTCTGCCTCGTGTGGATACCCGGCAGAAGGAACAAGCAACGAGGATTCTGGCGGGAATCGGAACTATCGTCTGGGTAGATGAAGAAGCTCAGCTGGATGCTGTAACAGCTTTGTCAGGATGTGGCCCAGCATATGTCTTCTATTTTCTGGAGGCGATGCAGCAGGCTGGGGCAGAGCTAGGTTTGACAGCTGATACCGCGAAACAGTTGGCAATGCAAACATTCCTGGGGGCGACATACCTTGCTGTGCAAAGTGATGACACGCTTGCAACCCTGAGAACACGTGTAACTTCGAAGGGAGGGGTGACCGAACAAGCGTTACTCAGTATGGAACAGTCCGATATCAGGGGTGCATTTATTCGCGCTATACATATTGCCAATGATCGTTCCCGGGAAATGGGAGAAATGTTTAGACATACGTAATACTTAAGGTGCTCTTCAGTCTGTATCCAGATAATGGGGTAGAAACAATCATAACTTTCAACGGAAAAAACCATGCCCAATCAAATAATAATATTTTTGCTGGACACAGTTCTTGGCCTGTTTTCTCTGGCGTTATTACTGCGGTTCTATGTGCAGTGGTCACGCATTCCTTATTTTCATCCGGTTTCAAGATTTCTGGTCATTGTGACAGATTTTATTGTACGGCCAGCACGCCGAGTGATTCCCAGCTGGCGGGGGCTTGATCTCTCCACCTTTGTACTGGCCTGGTTAGCTCAATTTATTATTTTGATCAGTATCAATCTGTTGGCAGACTCTGGCGCGAGTGTCAGTATATTCGCATTTATCTTACTGGCATTCATCAAGCTGGCCAGCATGACGCTTAATATTCTGTTTATCACGATCATTGCGCAGGCCCTATTATCCTGGATTAATCCGCACAGCCCGTTGGCGCCCGTGCTGGAAAGTTTTACCGGGCCTGTTCTGGAACCGTTGCGCCGGTTTATTCCTCCCATAGCCAATTTTGACCTTTCTCCATTATTTGCCTTGATTCTGCTGCAGGTGCTGATGATGGTTGTGGAGAACTTACAGCGTCAGATTGTGCATGCGTTTTGATGGACTGGTATTGTCTTGATCGCGATCACAATCTGATACTGAAGCTCTATATCCAGCCGGGTGCCAGGCAGACTGAAGCAATCGGTGTGCATGGCGAGGAGCTGAAAATAAAACTGGCGGCTCCCCCAGTGGATGGCAAAGCCAATCGTGCTTTAGCAGTATTTTTGGCAAAACGCTTCAATGTCCCCCTGAAGCGCATCACCCTGAAACGGGGTGCGCAATCCCGGCATAAAGTCGTTGAGATCTACCAGCCGGTCAATGGCCCCGAAGTATTGTTCAACGAAATAAGAGCCGAATAACCCGCAGTTGTACCCAATGTTTGTTTTGTTGGGCGTAACATAGTGTTTTCAAGTGAAGCCGGCCTGAATTTCGAGTTTGCAGAATTTATTTCTTCAGGATATGAAACAGGAGGTTTTATGTCAGACAAAAATATACAGGATCGTGCCGCCGGAGCCATTATGGGTGCGTTCATCGGGGATGCATTGGGGCTGGGGCCGCATTGGTACTATGATCTCTCCGAGTTGCGTCGTGATTATGGTGACTGGATTGCCGACTATGCTGATCCCAAACCAAATCGCTACCATGCCGGATTAAAAGCAGGGCAGCTATCACAGGCGGGTTTCATCCTGAAGCTAATGGTTCAGTCGCTGGTCGAGCGGGGTGGTTACGAGGCAGAGGATTTTTGCCGCCGTATGGATGAAACACTTTTTCCATTGCTTGACGGTACGCCTGTCAATGGCCCGGGTGGTTACACCAGCCAATCAATCCGTGAAACCTGGCGGCGACGCGTACAGCAAAAGCTGCATTGGGGGCAGACCGGAGGTCATGCCGATACCACCGAGGCAGCAGAGCGTACGCTGGCCATTGCTGTTCGTTATGCGTTCCGACCAGACAAACTCGCAGTAGCCATTACAGACAATACGACACTGACCCAGTCTGATGAGATGGTGGCGGCGATGACTGTAGCTTACGGTGCTGTGCTGGGACTGTTGATTCAGGGGCATGCGCTGGATACCAGCTTATCTGGAAAGCTCATGAATCTCGTGAAGAGTGGTGCGCTGCCATTTCACGCCGTGACGGGGGACAATCTGCAGCCACCACGCCCTGGTGATCCGGATCCACCACGTGCTGGGCGTTTTGCTTCTCCAGATGCATTGCTTACGCCTTCTTATATGGCTGCGGCGGCAGTGGATCCTGATATTCGGATTGAGCCAGCCTGGAAGGTATCCATTGTGTATGGCATGCCGTGTGCAATTTATCACTTACTACCTGCCGCTTATTATCTGGCTGCCCGGTTTCATGATGATTTTGAATCGGCTGTTTTACATGCAATTAATGGTGGTGGGCAAAATTTGTCGCGCGCCATATTGACCGGGGCACTCGTAGGCGCGCAAACCGGCTTGTCCGGTATCCCGCAACGTTTGCTGGATGGACTCGACGATTCAGTAACACTTGGTAAATTAGCAATGGAACTTGCAGCTATGGCGGGTTCAGCCTGAGACTGACGT
>JACDJA010001877.1_pt1 | contig 16377 bp, 12 predicted proteins | sample 7449241 | NCBI WGS metagenome assembly JACDJA01 (sample SAMN14253289, study PRJNA609438) | sludge metagenome | isolation source: initial anaerobic sludge | collected 2018-12-20 | reverse complement strand
GCCGGTGCGCCCGAAAGTGGCTGCAGCGGAGACTGGTCCGAAGGTCAATGGCTAGTGTTCCGTGACATGAATCATAATGGTGATCTCGACGCTGATGAGGCAGTACTGCAGCATGGTCGTGTGCCGGGCGCCAGAAAAACCGTTTTTATTGGTGGTAATGGGCCGCTGCGGTCTGCATTGGTCTATATGCCTTTGGGGCATGCCGAGCGGACCAGTGGAGCGTTTGGTGCAGGCCGGCTGCGCCTGTGCGTGACTCGGGATATTTTGCCCAATGCAAGAGAGCTGGTGATCTCAGTCAGTGGTCGGGTACGTATGCAGCGCATTGACTTTGGTGGTGCCTGCCCACCGCTATAGGGGCGTAGTGACCTTGGATCACCAGAACACTCACGGTTACGAGTAGCTGTGATGTAACCTCCGTGGGAAAGCAGTGGCTTTCGTCCTGAAAGCCACTGCTCATTCACTCCATCCCCAACTTCTTCAACCGATACCGCAACGCCCGAAAACTGATCCCCAGCTTCTTCGCCGCTGCAGTCTTGTTCCAGCGCGTCGCCTCAAGCGCTTTCTCTATCGCCTGGCGCTCAATGGATTCGAGGTAACCTTCCAGATCAATATCTCCCTCTGGTACCAGCGTGGGGCAGGCATCCGAGATCGCGGCGCCGCTGGCGACCTCTGATCCACCCGAGGCCATGCCATTGCCCATATGCAGGTCCGCAGCACTGATGCGGTCTGCGTCGCACAGGGTAAAAGCACGCTCAAGAATGTTCTCCAGTTCCCTCACATTGCCGGGAAAATCGTGTTCTTTCAGCCGCTCCACGGCATCGGCATTAAGCACAGCGGGGTCGCATTCATACTCCCGCGCAATCCGTTCAAGGATATGGTTGGCCAGAAGCTCGATGTCGTCCTTGCGGTCCCGGAGTGGGGGTACGGCCAGTTCGATCACGTTAATCCGGTAAAACAGATCCTGACGGAAGCCTCCGCCCTGAACCAGTTCGGCCAGGTTTTTATGAGTAGCGCTGAGCAGGCGGATATCGACCGGGATTTCTTTGGTGTCTCCCACCGGGCGCACGGCTTTTTCCTGAATGGCCCGTAGCAGTTTTACCTGCATGGCGAGAGGGAGGTCGGCTACTTCGTCCAGAAACAACGTTCCGCCATCGGCTGAACGGAACAGCCCTTCCTTGTTGTCAACGGCGCCGGTAAAGCTGCCTTTTTTGTGACCGAAAAATTCGCTCTCCATGAGCTCGGAAGGAATGGCGCCGCAGTTAACGGCGATAAAGGGCCCATCCCGGCGCGGGCCTTGCAGGTGAATCATTCTGGCCACCAGTTCTTTGCCGCTGCCGGATTCACCGTTGATAAATACCGGTGCCTGGCTTCTCGCGAGTTTGCGGGTCTGTTTGCGCAGTTTTTTGATTTGTACGGAGTTGCCCAGTAACAGCCCGGGCTCGTCGGTGGTCGCCTCCTCCTGGGATTCGGGCTGTGCCAGCTTCAGTGCACTGTTTACCAGTTCTCTGAGCCGGTTGAGCTCAACGGGTTTGGACACGAAATCAAATGCGCCGGCTTTCAGCGATTCAATGGCGGTGTCCATGTTGCCATACGCGGTGATTACGGCAACAGGGGTGGCTGGCCGGTGCTGTTGAATCCACTGCACCAGCTCTATGCCGTTGCCATCGGGCAGGTTCATGTCTGTCAAGCATAGCTGCGGGTTATGGCTTTCCAGCAGTTTGAGAGCGCTCGTAAGATCCGGGGCAGTCAGGGTTTTAATGCCCATACGAGTCAGGGTGATTTCAAGCAGGTCCCGGATGTCCGGTTCATCATCAACAATCAGCGCAGTGTGAGTGGTCATCTTGTCGTGTTGGTTCCGTGTCGGTCCATGTCAGATCATTCGCCCGGGGTGGGCGAAGGTTATGCGAAAGCAGCAGCCTGGCTGATCGTCTTCCACCAGAGACAGATGGGCCTGGTTAGATTCGCACAGTTCCCTTGCCAGATAAAGCCCAAGCCCGGTACCGCCCTGGTCGGTTGTGTAAAAGGGCTCGAAAACCGAGTGGCTGGCACTTTTAGCGACGCCTGGGCCGAAGTCCCTTACGTCCACATAAGCCCGTTCACCATCAGCAGTGGCTCCGGCGCGCAGCTCAATTTTACGCACGCCACAATGCTGCTGGCTGTACCGCAGGCCGTTGTCACACAGGTTGACCAGCACCTGCTCGATCTGACTTTTATCAAATCGGGCTTCGGGTACGCCAGGTGTGATCTTGACAGTGATATCGGTTGGCGGCTTGGTTTTCTCCTGGGTTTGCAGGAAGTCGGTTTTGAATTCTTTCAGCCACGCCGCAACATCTACAAGGTCTGCATTCGCCGGTTTACGCCGTGAAAGGCTGAGCACGTTCTCCACAATGCCGTTCACGCGCCGTGAGTGGCGGCGGATAATATCCAGCATCTGCTTGTCACCCTTATCGAGGTTGGGTGATTCTTCCAGCAGCTGGGCTGCGTGGCTTATTGCACCGAGAGGATTGCGTATCTCGTGAGCGATGCCCGCCGTCAGTCGCCCCAGGGAGGCCAGTTTCATTTGCTGCGCCTGCTGTGTCACTTTGCTCATATCCTCGATAAAAACCAGGATCTGGTCGCCACGCTTCTGGTCGAGCTGGGTAAAGTTAACCTGAAGCAGAGGCGATGTGGGTGCCGGTTGAAACGGCTCGGTGCGCTTTTCAGGATTCTTCAGCCAGGCTTCCAATCCGGCTTTCAGGGGTTGGGGAAGGGTATGGGAGCGGCTGGCTGATGGTCTCGCATCTGTTGGGGTGCCGAACAGCAATTCTTCAGCCGCTGCGTTTGCGAGGCGTATCTGCCCGTGCCGGTCGAGCACAAGAATACCCGTGCGCATACGCTGAATGATCTGCTGGTTGATCTGCTCCAGTTCTGCAATGCTTTGCGCCCGACTTGTGGCCAGTGCTTCGCTGCGCATCATCCGCCGGGAAATGTTCTGCAGAACAAACGCTGCGGCAAAATAGAGAATACCCAGGGAGCCCGCCCGCACGATATCGTCGCCCTGCCCATCGAGCGTCAGCGCTGCCCACCCTGAAATGCTCAAAGAGCAGATCGCCGCAAGTGCCGCGTAGAAGGTTCCCATGCGGCTGGGGGTCAGAATGTTTCCTGCCGCAACAGAGACGATAACCAGGTTGGCCAGCCCATTGGTGATACCGGTACTGGTAAACAGCAGCCCGTGCATGATCAGAATGTCCAGAAGAATGGACAGGGTGATGTGCCGTTGCCCCGGCTGAAAACCTGCGAGAATAACCAGTGCCACAAAACAGTTCAGTGCCAGGTAACCCACCACGCCAAGCTGGTAGTAATCAAGCAGGCGGAAACGGGTGTCAAAATTCACCGGGTCAACAAACAACAGGGCAACCAGCATCAGGCTGATCACAACCCTGTAGTGGTTGTATATTCGAAACAGTTTTGCCTGCTGCAAACCGGGTGTTCTTTGGCCGGCGCTGACTGCGGATACCGTATCTGTCGCCATGGTTTTGAGAAATCCGTTGCTGAGCGGAAGAAATCAGGGTCTGTGCGGGGTTATAATAGCCTTTTCGTGGCAATGAGTTACAGGAGCCAGTTTATGTCTGTGTCCGGGAGCACCCCGTTTTCCAGTGCATTACCCCGTAATCTGCGGGTGGTGATGGCGCAGTTGGATTTTCTTGTGGGGGATATTCCCGGCAATACTGACCGGATTATTGCTGCGGCGAAGCGTGCGCGCTCAGAGCAAGACGCAGATATCGTGGTTTTCCCGGAGCTTTGCATCACCGGTTATCCACCGGAAGACCTGCTGCTGCGCCCCAGTATGGATGTAAGAGTGAGTGAGGCCCTGGAGCGGCTGCAAGGTGCAGAGCTGGGGGCTGCAATTGTTGTCGGTGCGCCGCTTCGCAGCGGTGGCCTGTTATACAACGCAGCCGTGGTGATTGAAGGCGGCGAAATTACTGGCCGGTATTTCAAACGGTTTCCTCCGAATTACCAGGTGTTTGATGAAAAACGCTACTTTGCCGAGGCTGCGGACGCGGTTGTTGTGGAAATCTGTGGTGTGCCGGTTGGTCTTACCGTGTGTGAGGATATCTGGGCCGATGGCCCGGTTGAGGATTCCGCTGCGGCTGGCGCCCGCCTGATCATCAACCTGAACGCATCGCCCTATGACATTGATAAACAGGCCCGGCGAAAAGCACTGCTGGAGCGTAAATCCCGCGAGAACCAGGTGAGTATCGTTTACACCAATCTGGTAGGCGCGCAGGATGAGCTGGTGTTCGACGGCGGCTCAATGGTCTTTGACCACTCGGGTACTCTGGCGGTTGAGGCGCCGCAGTTTGCCGATGGGTTGTTCCCGGTGGATTTTCTGTGCGAGCGCCATTGTCAGCCTACTTCCCAGCCGCTGCCACCGGAGCCCTCTGTGGAAGCTAACGTTTACAGCGCGCTTGTTACCGGTGTTCGGGATTATGTAAACAAAAACGGCTTCAAATCGGTGGTGCTCGGGCTTTCCGGTGGCATCGATTCTGCTGTGGCCCTGGCTGTCGCCACGGATGCGCTGGGGCCGGAACGTGTCCGTGCTGTGATGATGCCGTTTCGGTATACGTCAGACATCAGCCTTGAAGACGCAGAGGCCCAGGCTCAGGCCATGGGGGTTCAATACGATGTGTATTCCATAGAGCCCATATACGAATCCTTTATGGCGACCCTGGCAGCGCCGTTTGAGGGCACCTCGCCGGATACAACCGAGGAAAATCTGCAGGCCCGTATTCGCGGCGTGGTGCTCATGTCGCTGTCCAACAAGTTTGGCTCGCTGGTGCTTACAACAGGGAATAAAAGCGAGCTGGCGGTGGGGTATTCAACTCTCTATGGCGACATGGCGGGTGGTTTCGATGTGCTGAAGGATGTGCCCAAAACGCTGGTGTTCCGCCTGGCCTGGTACCGTAACTCCGTGTCGCCGGTGATTCCTGAGCGCGTGATAACGCGGCCACCCTCGGCGGAGCTGGCTCCGGATCAGAAAGATGAGGATAACCTTCCCGGCTATGACGTGCTGGATCAGATTCTGAATTTGTACGTGGAGCGGGATTTCAGTGCAGATGCAATCATTGCCGAGGGCTTTGATCCGGCAGATGTTAACCGTGTGATTCGGCTGGTGGATATCAACGAATACAAACGCCGGCAGGCACCCATCGGGGTGCGCATTACCGAGCGCGGTTTTGGCAAGGACCGCCGCTACCCCATTACCAGTGGTTGGAAAAGCGGCAAGTAGAACGCCGGGTTATTCGTCGCCCATAAGCCCGAAGGTTATCACGCTGGACAGCGAACGGTTCTCGCGCTTCAGCAGGTTGGCTTCAAATTCGCCGCGGCTGTTGAATGCCTGACTTTCAGGGAAGTTCTGGCGAAGCATGGCGATTGCGTCGTTAGAACCCTTCTTGAACTTCAGGAAATCGAAGGTTTCCGCCAGAATAATCAGGGCTTCTTCAACGGAAGGTGAGGTGGGGTAGTTCTCTACGATGTAGCGCGCCCGGGTATTGGCTGCCACGTAGGCTTCACGTTTGATGTAGTAGCGTGCGGCGTGAAGCTCCAGCTCCGCCATGCGGTTGCGTATGGCGATCATGCGCTGGCGGGCATCGGCAGCGTACTCACTCTCCGGGTAACGGTTCAGCAGTTCACTGAAATCCCGGAATGCCTGCTGCTGTTCTCCGGGATCCCTGGCGGCCACATCTATGGGGAAATAACGCGCGGCCAGCCCGATGTCCAGGTTATAGGAAGCCAGCCCCCGCATGTACAGCGCGTAATCGGCATGATCGCTTTGCGGGTTCAGGCGCAGGAAGCGATCGGCTGCCGCTCTGGAGCCTTCAAGGTCCAGATTCTGGTAACGGGCATAGATGAGATCAAGTTGTGCCTGCTCGGCGTAACGACCAAACGGATAATAGGTTTCCAGGGCATCGAGGTTCTGCTCGGCTTCGTTAAAGTTGCCGGAGTTCATGGCTTGCCGTGCATTGTCGTAATAGGTTTTTTCCGGCAATACTTCCTCCTGCTTGTTGGACGCGCAGGCACTGATCAAAACAATCAGTGTGGAAAGTAGCAGTAAACGAAAACCTGATCTCATGCCGGAATCCCGTATAATGTCGATTAATTCGAGTGCGTCATTGTAGCGGGGAACGCGCCCCATGTGCAGTATCACATAGAGTGCGGCGCCCGATTGTTTCAAAATTCTGACCGCAACGTAACACACACAGGCCCCGGGGGCTTAATGTCATCTGAAAACCGAATAACGGCCAGTTTTTCTGTACCGCCAGGGCTGAGTGACCGGCGTCTGGACCAGGCAGCGGCCGAGCTTATGCCCGAGCACTCGCGCTCACGCCTGCAATCCTGGATTCGCAGCGGCGCCCTGACGGTGAATGGAGGCGCCCGAAAGCCCAGGGATAAGGTGATGCTGGGGGACAGGCTGGAGCTGGATGCCGAACCGGAAGCACAGGTTACCTGGCAGGCGGAAGAGATCAGCCTGGATATTGTTTATGAAGACGAGCACCTGCTGGTAATCAACAAGCCCGCAGGCCTTGTGGTGCACCCTGCTGCGGGCCACGCTGATGGTACGCTGGTAAACGCGCTGCTGAACTACGCCCCGGAGGTGGAGAACCTGCCCCGGGCCGGTATTGTTCACCGCCTCGACAAGGACACCTCCGGCGTCATGGTGGTTGCGCGAAGCCTGATCGCCCACACCTCGCTGGTGGATCAGCTGCAGACTCGCAGTATGGGCCGGGAATACGAGGCGGTTGTTGTGGGTACGCTCACCGGAGGCGCCACGGTCGATGCGCCGATTGGCAGGCACCCCCAGGACCGGAAAAAAATGGGCGTGGTCAAAAGCGGAAAGCCCGCAGTAACCCATTACCGGCTGATTGAGCGTTTCGCTGCGCATACTCATGTGCGCTGCAAACTGGAAAGCGGCCGCACGCACCAGATTCGCGTGCATATGGCTCATGTGAAGCATCCGCTGGTTGGCGACCCGCTTTACGGTGGCAGGTTGCGCTTACCCAAAGGCACAACCGAAGAGTTGCGAGAGGTTCTGGCGGCATTCAACCGGCAGGCACTGCATGCCCGTAAGCTCACGCTGGAGCACCCGGAAACCGGTGAAATCCTGAGCTGGGAAGTGCCGCTGCCTGAGGATTTTTCAGGCCTGCTCGCGGCGCTACGCAAGCATCTTCAGGAGCTGGAGAATAATGAATTCTGAAATGGTCCGGGATTTGTCGCTTATTCGCCCGGATTGGCCGGCACCCCCGAACATCCGTGCGGTTTGCACAACCCGCCCGGGTGGATTCAGCCCACCACCCTGGGACAGCCTGAACCTGGGGAGCCATGTGGGTGATGCCCCGGAACGGGTTCTGGAAAACCGCAAAGCGCTGGCCGATGCCTGCGGTCTTTCTGTCGGAGCATTCGGCTGGCTGAATCAGGTTCATGGGGTTGAGGCGGTGAATTTGTCGTCTGGAAATGCTCGCGGGATTCCGGAGGCCGATGGCAGTTTCACGCGGGCAAGGGGTCAGGCTTGCGCCATTCTCACTGCCGACTGCCTGCCCGTCATCCTCTGTGATCATCAGGGCGATGTTGTGGCGGCTGCGCACGCCGGCTGGCGAAGCCTCTGTGGCGGCATACTGGAAAACCTGGTGGCTGGTATGGAATTGCCAGGGAGTGCTTTGATGGCCTGGCTCGGGCCAGCCATAGGCCCCGACGAATTTGAGGTGGGCCCTGAAGTCAAAGCCGCATTCATGGCGCAGGACCCGCATGCAGAAACAGCGTTCAGAACCCCGGGCGCCCGCGAGGGTCATTTCATGGCAGATATCTATACACTGGCCCGGCAACGGTTGGAGAGGCTGGGTATCGATAATATACACGGTGGTGGTTTTTGTACGGTCACCGACCGTCAACGTTTCTATTCTTATCGCCGCGATGGCCAGACCGGGCGCATGGCGACGGTTGTCTGGAAAAGCTGAGCCGTGTCAAATTTCTGACGTGTTTGATGGGCGTGACCTTGAACTTCCCCGGGCCGGCACTACATTAGTTCTCAAAGCAAACCGAATGCGCACTAACAAATCGCATTCGCCGGACGAATCGGGGAAGAGAATTCATGAGAATCGACAAGCTCACCAGCCTATTGCAAGGTGCACTGGCAGACGCCCAGTCACTGGCCGTTGGCAAGGATCACAACTTCATTGAACCGCTGCACCTCATGCAGGCCATGCTTGACCAGCAGGGCAGCTCCATCAAGCCGCTGCTCAAGCAGGCCGGTGCCGAGCCCGGTCGGGTTCGCCAGGCCGTGGCACAGGAAATCGAGAATCTGCCCGAAGTACGCGGCAGTGCGGGCGATGTGGCCATGTCCAACGATATGGGCCGTCTTTTCAATATTGCGGACAAGTTGGCGCAGAAGCGCAAAGACCAGTTTATCTCCAGTGAGCTGATGTTGCTGGCGGCCCTGGAAGACCGTGGCACCCTCGGTCGTATTTTGCGTGAGCAGGGCGTAGACAAGGCGGCATTGGAAAAGGCGATTGATTCAGTACGTGGAGGTGAAACAGTGGATGACCCAGGGGCTGAGGAAAATCGCCAGGCTCTCTCGAAGTATACGATTGACCTGACCGAGCGCGCAGAAGCCGGGAAACTTGACCCGGTGATTGGCCGTGACGACGAAATACGCCGCACCATCCAGGTGTTGCAACGCCGCCGCAAAAACAACCCGGTGCTCATCGGGGAGCCGGGCGTGGGTAAAACCGCCATTGCCGAAGGCCTGGCCCAGCGGATTGTAAACGGCGAAGTGCCGGAAGGGCTGAAAAACAAGCGGGTTTTGTCTCTGGATATGGGCGCGCTCATAGCCGGCGCCAAGTTCCGTGGGGAGTTTGAAGAGCGCCTGAAAGCGGTGCTTAACGAACTGGCCAAACAGGAAGGCCAGATTATCCTGTTTATCGATGAAATCCACACGGTGGTAGGTGCGGGTAAAGCCGAAGGCTCCATGGATGCTGGCAATATGCTCAAGCCGGCATTGGCCCGTGGTGAATTGCACTGTGTAGGCGCCACTACTCTGAATGAATACCGCGAGAACATTGAGAAGGACGCCGCCCTGGAACGCCGTTTCCAGAAAGTGTTAGTGAATGAGCCCAGTGAAGAAGACACGGTCGCCATCCTCCGTGGTCTGAAAGAGCGTTACGAAGTGCACCACGGCGTGGAAGTGACCGACGGAGCGATTATTGCTGCGGCCAAGCTGTCCCAGCGTTACATCACCGACCGCCAGTTGCCGGATAAGGCCATTGATCTGATCGATGAGGCAGCCAGCCAGATCCGTATGGAAATGGACTCCAAGCCAGAGCCTCTTGATCGACTTGAGCGTCGCCTGATTCAGCTGAAAATTGAACGTGAGGCGATGAAAAAGGAAACCGATGCCGCATCGAAGAAGCGCCTGGAAGAATTGTCTGACGTAATTCTGAGTGTTGAACGGGAATACTCGGATCTTGAAGAAGTATGGAACGCCGAGAAAGCGGCTTTGCATGGTTCTCAGGAAATAAAGAGCCAACTGGAACAGGCTCGGATCGATCTGGAAAACGCCCGCCGGGCTGGCGATCTGGGCAAAATGTCCGAGTTGCAGTATGGCCGCATTCCAGAGCTGGAGCGCCAGCTGGATATGGCAGGCCAGGCTGAAATGATGGAAATGACGCTTCTGCGCAATCGCGTTACCGACGAGGAAATCGCGGAGGTTGTCTCCAAGTGGACAGGTATTCCGGTATCCAAAATGCTGGAAGGCGAGCGCGACAAACTGATGCGCATGGAAGACGCACTGCATAATCGTGTTATTGGCCAGAATGAAGCAGTAGAAGCCGTGTCGAACGCCGTGCGCCGATCCCGCGCTGGCCTGGCAGATCCGAACCGGCCTAACGGTTCCTTCCTGTTCCTTGGGCCCACCGGTGTTGGTAAAACGGAATTGTGTAAGGCTCTGGCGTCATTCCTCTTCGATACCGATGATGCCATGGTGCGGATTGATATGTCCGAGTTTATGGAGAAGCACTCCGTTGCCCGGCTGATTGGTGCGCCCCCCGGGTATGTGGGGTATGAAGAGGGTGGATACCTCACTGAAGCCGTTCGTCGTCGCCCCTATTCCGTGCTGCTGCTGGATGAAGTTGAAAAGGCGCACCCGGATGTCTTCAACATACTGCTTCAGGTGCTTGATGATGGCCGCCTTACCGATGGCCAGGGCCGTACGGTGGACTTCCGCAATACGGTTATCGTGATGACCTCGAACCTGGGTTCGGACATCATTCAGCAGAAGGCTGGCGAAGAAAATTATGAAGCCATGAAGAGTGCAGTCATGGAGGTGGTGGGAACCCACTTCCGGCCAGAGTTTATCAACCGTGTAGACGAGGTGGTTGTATTCCACCCGCTTGCAGGAGATCAGATTCACGGCATCGCGAAAATCCAGATCGAGATTCTCAACAAGCGTCTGCAGGAGCAGGGTGTGAAACTGGAGCTGGACGAAGCTGCGCTGGATTTACTTGCAGAAGTCGGATACGACCCGGTTTACGGTGCGCGGCCTCTCAAGAGGGCAATTCAGCGGATGATTGAAAACCCGCTGGCGCAGAGGCTGCTTCAAGGTGATTTCGTGGCCGACGATACCATTCGTGCCACTGTCGATGACGGCAAGCTGGTGTTCAAGGCAGCGTAACCGGAGTAAAACATGTCTGAAGGGGCAGCGCCTAAGGGCCTGCCCCCATTTTTTAACTGGCGTTAGAGCTTATTGCTGACCGTCTTCGGGCTCACAATTTTCAGCGACAATTTCTTCGTACTTCTGTTTCTGCTCAGCGATTTCTTCGGGCGTAAGGTAGCGCTGCTCGCCATCTTCTTCCACGCGAATGCGTGAATTTGAATTGATGATATCCAGATTTGCCTTTGCGGTTGCACAGTTGGCCTCGCGCTGTTTCCGCCGTGCAGCTTCAACTGCCGACTCCTTTTGTTTCTGCGCCTCCTTTCGTTGCTGCTCCTGAATCTCGTCGAGCTGCTGCTGAGGGCTGGGGCGATTGCTGCTGGCACTGGAGCTGGTGCCGGAGCGTACGTTAATGGTCTCGGAGCTGGCGCCTACCGGTTGGCGGTCACCAAAATGAGTTACACCGTTTTCGTCCGTCCATTTATACACCGAAGCGCCCATTGCCAGGCCTGGTGTGAGGGCGATTAATAGTGTCAGCATCAGGGTTTGTCTGTTCATGGCTCTACTCATGGTGTGTTCACTGCTCCCGGGCAAGCCTTTAACCTGACAGAGACCGGGCCCCTAGTTCTGTTTTGTGTTTGGGTATAATGCCATTTGTGCAATGTATTTTCTTCTGTCTGGTTCAAAACTCTGTATCGGAATTGTGAAGACTAATGTCAGGTGTTTCGTCAGATATGGTTGTATTAAGCGCCTGGAGCTATTGACAGGGAGTTTCGCGCTGTCAGAATTACCGATTGCCTGAAGACTGGGGCTAATACGGCAGGCAACCCCGTGCAAGTATCCCCCGTTATTTACCACACTGAGCGTGCCGCGCATCTGTCGCGGAATGGTTGTTGCATACGTGCAACCCGTCCATTGGCCGTTCTCCGCAACCCTCAGGAGGGCGGCTGGCCAGGAGACAACCTCTTAATAAAGTGTGGAGCAGCAGCCGGTTCCGCTTTCACAAGAAGCATGGCAACCGTGAATCCAGGCAACCGGGCGTGTGCCCGGCTCATTCACTCGTAGAAGAGGGTAAAAAATCGTGGAGTTATTGTCTGGCGCCGATATGCTGATCCGCTCCCTGCAGGACCAAGGGATCGAGTACATATACGGCTATCCGGGTGGCGCAGCCCTTCATATTTATGACGCGCTGTTCAGGCAGGATCAGGTCAAACATATTCTGGTGAGGCACGAACAGGCGGCGGTGCACATGGCAGATGGCTATGCGCGCGCTACCGGGCAGCCCGGAACCGTGCTTGTAACCTCCGGCCCTGGAGCCACCAACACCATTACCGGAATTGCCACTGCGTTCATGGACTCCATTCCCATGGTGGTTCTGTGCGGTCAGGTTGCGTCCACCCTGATTGGCGAAGACGCGTTCCAGGAAACGGACATGATGGGCGTCTCCCGCCCCGTGGTTAAGCATAACCTCAGTGTGCGCCATCCTTCAGAAATTCCGGAAATTATCCGCAAGGCGTATTACATCGCTTCAACGGGCCGCCCCGGGCCGGTTGTAGTGGACATCCCCAAGGATATGACCGCGCCAAATGAGCGTTTTGAGTACGCTTACCCGAAAAAGATCAAGTTGCGGTCATATAACCCGGCTATACGGGGTCATGCGGGGCAGATCAAGAAAGCCGTCGATATGATGCTGGCGGCCCGCAGGCCCGTGATTTACGCCGGTGGCGGTGTCATTCTTGGTAAAGCCTCGGGGCAATTGACAGAACTGGTGCGCAAGCTGGGTTATCCGATCACCAATACCTTGATGGGCATTGGCTGTTACCCGGCCAGCGACAAACAGCACCTTGGCTGGCTGGGTATGCACGGAACCTACGAAGCCAACATGGCAATGCACCATTCCGATCTTATTCTGGCTGTGGGCGCACGGTTTGATGACCGGGTAACCAACGCCACTGAAAAGTTCTGCCCCGGTGCCCGTATCATTCATATCGACATTGACCCCGCATCCATTTCCAAGACTATCGACGCCGATGTGCCCATCGTGGGCCCGGTTGATGTGGTCCTAAAGGAAATGCTGGCGCTGGTGAAAGATAGCAAGGAAAAGCCGGATGCGGATGCGTTAGCCTCCTGGTGGAAACAGATTGACGAATGGCGTGCATTCCACGGCATGCGCTATGAAACCAGCCCGGATGTGATCAAACCGCAGGAAGTTGTGGAAATGCTGTGCCGTCTTACCAACGGAGATGCTTTTGTTACCTCCGATGTGGGGCAGCACCAGATGTTCGCCGCCCAGTACTACAAGTTTGACAAGCCTAACCGGTGGATCAACTCTGGCGGCCTGGGCACCATGGGGTTTGGCTTGCCGGCAGCGATGGGTATCAAGCTCACACATCCGGACGACGAGGTGCTCTGTATCACCGGTGAAGGCAGTATCCAGATGAACATTCAGGAACTGTCCACCTGCAACCAGTACAAACTGCCGGTAAAGATCATCAATCTGAATAACCAGGCACTCGGCATGGTAAAGCAGTGGCAGGATATGAACTATGAGTCCCGGCACTCACATTCGTACATGGAGTCGCTGCCGGATTTCATCAAGCTGGCGGAAGCATACGGGCATGTTGGTATTCGCATCGACAGGAAAGAAGATCTGGAGCCAAAGCTTAAAGAGGCGCTTGCCATGAAGGACAGGCTGGTTTTCGTGGATATTCAGGTCGATCCCTTTGAGCACGTGTATCCGATGCAGGTGGCCCGTGGCTCCATGAAAGACATGTGGCTCAGCAAGACGGAGAGAGTGTGATCATGCGTCGAATCATTTCTGTTTTGCTTGAAAACGAGCCGGGAGCCCTGTCCCGCGTGGTGGGATTATTCTCGCAGCGAAATTACAACATTGAGACGCTCACCGTTGCCCCCACCGAGGATGAGACCCTGTCGCGTCTTACGGTAACAACGACCGGCTCAGACCGGGTTATTGAGCAGATCACCAAGCAACTCAACAAGCTTGTTGAAGTAGTCAAGTTGGTGGATCTCACGGAGGGCGCCCATATTGAGCGCGAGCTGATGCTGATCAAACTGAAAGCTACGGGATCGCAACGGGCGGAAATCAAGCGCACCGTGGATATATTCCGGGGCCAGATAGTTGACGTTACCAGTTCGGTGTACACCGTGCAGTTAGCCGGTGACAGCGACAAGCTGGATGGATTTGTTCAGGCGATCGGCACATCGGGCGTACTTGAAGTGGTGCGTTCGGGCGTATCCGGAATCGCCAGGGGCGAAAAGGTTTTAAGTCTCTAGGCAGTTTTAAATCATACGAACGACCAGGTCTCCTGAAAGGCCATCACAAATAACAGAGGTTACCCATGCAGGTTTATTACGATAAGGATTGCGATCTTTCCATCATCCAGGGCAAGAAAGTTGCCATCATCGGTTTTGGCTCACAGGGTCACGCCCATGCGTGCAACCTGAAAGAGTCCGGTGTAGATGTAACTGTAGGTCTGCGCCCAGGATCTTCTTCCATTGCCAAGGCAGAAGCCTACGGCCTGAAAACCAGCGACGTGCCATCTGCGGTGGCTGCTGCTGATGTCGTCATGGTTCTGACACCGGACGAGTTTCAGTCCCAGCTGTACAAAGCCGAAATCGAGCCGAACCTCAAGCAGGGTGCTACCCTGGCGTTTGCCCACGGTTTTGCCATTCACTACAACCAGATTGTTCCGCGCAAGGATCTGGACGTTATCATGGTTGCACCGAAAGCTCCGGGCCACACGGTGCGCACCGAGTTCGCCAACGGCGGCGGTATTCCTGATCTGATTGCCATCTTCCAGGATGCGTCCGGTAACGCCAAGAACCTCGCACTTTCCTATGCCAGCGGCATCGGCGGCGGTCGTACCGGTATTATCGAAACCACATTCAAAGATGAAACCGAAACCGATTTGTTCGGTGAACAGGCGGTTCTTTGCGGTGGCGCGGTTGAACTGGTGAAAGCCGGTTTCGAGACGCTGACCGAAGCCGGTTACGCGCCCGAAATGGCCTACTTCGAGTGCCTGCACGAACTCAAGCTGATTGTGGACCTGATGTACGAAGGCGGTATCGCCAACATGAACTACTCCATTTCCAATAACGCGGAGTATGGTGAGTATGTGACTGGCCCGGAAATCATCAACGAGCAGTCCCGCGAAGCTATGCGTAATGCCCTCAAGCGAATTCAAAGTGGTGAATACGCGAAAATGTTCATCTCCGAGGGTGCTCTCAACTACCCATCCATGACTGCGCGTCGTCGCCAGAATGCGGCACATGAGATTGAGGTCGTGGGGGAGAAGCTGCGTGGAATGATGCCGTGGATCTCTGCCAACAAGATCGTGGATAAGGATAAGAACTAAGCGCAGTTTCGCTTGGTGTAACAAAACGCGGCCCGGGTGGCCGCGTTTTTCGTATATACTCCGCCCAAATACTTTCCGGAGTTATGGGAATGACTGAAGATAGAAAAGATGCCGAATTGGGTTCCTCCGCCAATGAGCCGGAATTGTCCGAGAGCACGGCGGGTGAATTTGATATTGAGCCAGGTGAGGTTGTTGAGGAAGAGTTGGTAGAAGGTGCACCGGTGCGCAGGAAAGGCATTTACCTTCTCCCGAACGCGCTTACCACGGCCTCGCTGTTCTCTGGCTTTTACGCCATCGTGTCTGCAGCTGGTGGCGTTTTTGATAACGCAGCGATTGCGATCTTTGTTTCCATGATACTCGACGGGCTTGATGGCCGTGTTGCCCGCATGACCAATACCCAGAGCAAATTTGGTGAGGAGTATGACAGCCTTGCCGACATGGTTGCATTCGGTGTCGCGCCGGGCTTCGTTGCCTTCTTCTGGTCGCTGAACGGGCTCGATAAAATTGGTTGGGCTATCACCTTTATATACGTTGCTGGCGCAGCGTTGCGTCTCGCCCGTTTTAACACCCAGATCGGATCCGTGGACAAAAAGTATTTTGTTGGCCTGCCCAGCCCAGCGGCGGCAGCATGCGTTGCTGGTCTGGTATGGTGTTTTCACGCATGGGAGCCTGCAGCCTGGCTCACATTCCTGACTCTGGTTGTTGTCGGTGGTTCGGGTGTGCTGATGGTCAGCAATGTTCTGTATCGCAGCTTCAAGGATCTTGATCTCCGCGGCCGAGTGCCCTTTGCAGCTATTTTGCTTGTGGTCCTGATGTTCGTAGTTGTTGCACTGGATCCGGCCACGGTGCTTTTTACCGGATTCCTGATCTATGCCCTCTCGGGCCCGGTGCGTGCGTTGTTTCGTAGAAAAACGCGGCGTCCGGCCGGTGGCAAGGGCTAGTGCTTGGCTGCAGGATCAGTGTTGTGCGATTTTTGATCGGTTTTTCTCGTTTTTTGCAGTATTTATAGGTGGAAACCGAGAACTTTGAGAGTTAATTCAAAAACCCCGTTGACAGTTCTGCGGGTGTCTGTAGAATGCGCATCTCCTTCGAGGGGCACGCCGCTGAGGCGGGGTGATTCTGGAAGGGCAACTGTTTGAAAGTATTGAAGAAAGCGGAGTTTAACTTTCTTCAAATAAACGGTTGACAAGGCGGCGGATCGATGTAGAATACGCCACCTTGATTGAGCAACGGCTCAACGGCTCTTTAACAAATTGACCAAGTAATTCGTGTGGGCGCTGGCTGGAGTATTTCGACAGGAAATACCAAGACAGCGACTCG
>JACDJA010001876.1_pt1 | contig 16384 bp, 29 predicted proteins | sample 7449241 | NCBI WGS metagenome assembly JACDJA01 (sample SAMN14253289, study PRJNA609438) | sludge metagenome | isolation source: initial anaerobic sludge | collected 2018-12-20 | reverse complement strand
TGAACCGTATTTGATGAAGACCTTGAGATACTCGCTGCCGCGCTCCAGCGTGATGTCAGGCGTCAGCGCCTTGCCGGTCGCCCCCTTGCGCAGCACGCCATGGCAGCCGGCGCAACGCTCGAAGAAAATTTTCTTGCCCTTTTCAAATTCCACCGCGGTCATCTTGGGCGCCTTGGGGTTGATGTCCTGGTGCATCGGCACATCGGCGAGCGGTGAGCCGCCACTCGCCTGGTATTCCTGCATCACCTGGTCGCCGTGCGCTGCGGGATCCTGGGCCTGCGCCAGAGGCACACCGCCCAGCATCGTCATCGACAGCACGGCACTGTAGATCGTCTGCTTCCTCACGTGTCCTTCTCGGTTGGATTGCTGTTGCCTTCGTTGTCGTGCTTCGGATTCGCTTACCCTGTTTATGCGAAAAAGGGTCCGCCCAAAATTTACATTAAGAATACGTATTCTGCCAACCGAGTCGGGAGGACAATTTTTCGCACCTGCTGCGGCCGGCCGGCGGCTCCGGCGCAGCAAAAGTGGGGCGCGGGGCCCGGCGCAGTTCGTCCGATGTGCACGGCGCCTCCTCACCCCGCCATTGGCACGCTGTGCGCCCCTGCGGCAGGCGAGCCGGAGAACGTTTCGGGCGGCGGGGATTGACACACGATCGGCCCTCCACGCCCGCCGATCCGCTGAAACACGACCCCGCGCAACAAGGGATTCGCCCGGATTTGCACGCGGCAGCGCGCGATCGGGATAGGGGCGGTCGGTTTATCTGGCCGAACCCCTCCCACACCACCCGGCATGCGGGTCAGCACCGGGCGGTTCGAGAAGTTGAGATCATGAGAGTCGGGGTAGGCCAAGTTTGTCGAAGTCGGCAATGGTCAGCACCCGTTTGATGTCGCCATTGCTGCTCCTCCACCAGCAGCGCGTATTTTGCGCCACCCGCGTTGCTACATGCTCAGCCGCGCCAAGCTTGGTCAGTTCCCGGAAGATGGCGCTTCCTCGCCGCCATTGCGTGAGTTGGATCGCCCGCAATCGGTGGCGTAGCCATGCGTCCAGCCTTCGCCGGACGCCCGGCGTTTGCGCCAGTCCAAAGCAAGCTTTCCAGCCCGACAGGTATCCAGTTGCGCTTCGCTTCGTTCGCTGTGATCAACTTACGGGAGGACTTGCATCTCCAGGCGTGCGCCCGTGCCGGGCGCACCATAAAAAAAGCCGGGACACGCCCGGCTGTTTTCTGTGTTGCGGCCGCCTTACTCGGCGTCGGCGGGCGCTTCGTCCGACGCCGGGCGGTCGACCAGTTCGACCAGGGCCATCGGTGCATTGTCGCCGACGCGGAAACCGTACTTGAGGATGCGCAGATAGCCACCGGGGCGCGCCTGATAGCGCGGGCCGAGTTCGCCGAACAGCTTCACCACCATCTCGCGATCGCGCAGGCGATCGAAGGCCAGGCGATGGTTGGCCAGTGTGGGTTCCTTGCCCAGGGTGATCAGCGGCTCGACGAAGCGGCGCAGTTCCTTGGCCTTGGGCAGCGTGGTCTTGATCACCTCATGCCGCAGCAGCGAGTTGCTCATGTTGCGGAACATGGCGAGCCGGTGGCTGGTGGTGCGATTGAGTTTGCGGTTCGATTGACGATGGCGCATGGCGGTTTCCTTTCAATGTGTATTCTTGGGCCAGGCCACCTGCCACGGCAGCCCGCACTTTATAGGTATTGTCGGGTTTGAATCAGGGACGCTCGAGTCCGGCGGGCGGCCAGTTTTCCAGCTTCATGCCCAGCGACAGGCCCTTGGAGGCCAGCACATCCTTGATCTCGTTGAGCGACTTGCGGCCCAGGTTCGGGGTGCGCAGCAGCTCGGTCTCGGAGCGCTGGATCAGGTCGCCGATGAAGTAGATGTTCTCGGCCTTCAGACAGTTGGCCGAACGCACGGTCAGTTCCAGGTCGTCCACCGGACGCAGCAGCATCGGGTCGACCTGCGGCGAGCGCGGCGACTCGGATTGCGCCGGGGTACCTTCCAGATCGGCGAACACCGACAACTGGTTGACCAGGATGCGGGCCGCCGTACGCACCGCCTCCTCGGGTTCCACCACGCCGTTGGTCTCGATGTCGATGACCAGGCGGTCGAGGTCGGTGCGCTGCTCGACGCGCGCGCTCTCCACCGAATACGCGACGCGGCGTACCGGGCTGAACGAGGCATCGACCAGGATCGAGCCGACGGCGCGGGTTTCTTCCGGCATCTTGCGCGCGGTCGCGGGCTGATAGCCGCGTCCCGCTTCGATCTTGATCTCCATGTCGAGCTTGCCGCCCTTGGTCAGATGCGCAATGACATGGTCCGGATTCAGCACTTCGATGTCGTGACCGACCTCGATGTCTCCCGCCGTGACCACGCCTTCTCCGGCTTTGGAGACGCGCAGGATCGCGGCTGGCTTGCCGTGCATCTTGAAGGCGATGCCCTTCAGGTTGAGCAGGATGTCGACGACGTCTTCCTGCACGCCCTCGATGGTCGAGTACTCGTGCACGACGCCGCTGATGGTGACCTCGGTCGGGGCATAACCAACCATGGACGACAGCAGGACACGACGCAGCGCATTGCCGAGCGTGTGGCCGTAGCCACGCTCGAAGGGTTCCATGATGACCTTGGCGTGCAGCGGCGAGGCGCGATCCACCTCGACGATCCGCGGCGTGAGAAAATCCGTTGCGCTTTGCATGGGGTGCGTTTCCTTACGTCTGGCTCAGACTTACTTGGAGTAGAGTTCGATGACCAGCGATTCGTTGATCGTCGACGGCAGTTCGGAGCGCTGCGGGGCCGCCTTGTACGTCCCCTTGAGCGCCTTGGCGTCGACCTCGATCCACTCGGGATAGCCGCGCGCTGCGGTCGCCTCGGCGGCCGCCTTGATGCGCAGGTGCGCCCTCGCTTTTTCCGTCACCTCGACGACGTCGCCGGCCCGTACCTGATACGACGGGATGTTGACGCGTCGGCCATTGACCAGAATGCCGTTGTGGCGCACCACTTGCCGCGCTTCCGTGCGCGAGGCGCCAAAGCCCATGCGGTAGCACACCGAGTCCAGGCGCGATTCCAGCAGCGCCAGGAGGTTCTCGCCGGTCACGCCCTTGCGGCGGTCGGCTTCCTTGTACACGAGGCGGAACTGGCCTTCGAGCACGCCATAAATACGACGGATCTTCTGCTTCTCGCGCAGTTGGACACCGTAGCCGGACAGGCGCGCGCCGCTCTTCTGGCCGTGCTGGCCGGGCGCATACGCGCGGCGCTCGATGGCGCACTTGTCGGTGAAGCACTTCTCGCCTTTGAGGAACAGCTTCTCGCCTTCACGGCGGCACTGACGGCACTTGGGATCAAGATTACGAGCCATGGTATTCCCTGATGTTTAGATGCGACGCTTTTTCGACGGGCGGCAACCGTTGTGCGGAATCGGCGTGACGTCGGAGATTGCGGTGATCTTGAAGCCCAGCGCGTTCAACGCGCGCACGCTGGACTCGCGGCCGGGGCCGGGGCCCTTGATGCGGACTTCCAGGTTCTTCACGCCGAACTCCTGCGCCATCTTGCCGGCATTTTCCGCGGCGACCTGCGCGGCGAACGGCGTCGACTTGCGCGAACCCTTGAAGCCCGCGCCGCCGGAAGTCGCCCACGACAAGGCGTTGCCCTGGCGATCGGTGATGGTCACGATGGTGTTGTTGAAGGACGCGTGAATGTGCGCGATACCTTCGGCGACATTCTTCTTGACCTTCTTGCGCACGCGCGCGGAGGTTTTGGTTGCCATGATCTAATCCTTACTTTTTGATGGCCTTGCGCGGGCCCTTGCGGGTACGCGCGTTGGTGCGGGTGCGCTGACCCCGCACCGGCAAACCCTTGCGATGGCGGAAACCACGGTAGCAGCCAAGGTCCATCAGGCGCTTGATGTTCATCGTGACTTCGCGGCGCAGATCGCCCTCGACCGTGAAACGCGCGACGCCTTCGCGCAGCCGCTCCATCTCGGCCTCGGTCAGATCCTTGATCTTGACGGTGTGCGCGACGCCGGACGCGTCACAGATCTTGCCGGACGTGGTACGACCAATGCCGAAAATCGCGGTCAACGCAATGACGGCGTGCTGATGATTCGGGATGTTAACCCCTGCTATACGGGCCATTCGCAAAGCTCCGAACGGAAAACAAAAAATTATAACACATCGACCCGCCTCCGGGCCGAACATTCAACGCGGCGGCTCAGCCCTGACGCTGTTTGTGGCGCGGATCCTCACAGATCACGCGGACCACGCCCTTGCGGCGGACAATCTTGCACTTGCGGCACATTTTCTTGACTGAAGCCTGCACTCTCATGGTTTTCTCCATTCACCCGCCGGCGGCATGCCACCGGCCAAACAATCATTTAGCCCTGAAAACGATCCGGCCCTTGGTCAGATCGTAGGGCGTCAGTTCAACGGTCACCTTGTCGCCGGGCAGGATGCGGATGTAATGCATGCGCATCTTTCCCGAAATGTGCCCCAGCAGAACATGTCCGTTTTCCAGCTTGACCCGAAATGTCGCGTTGGGCAGGTTTTCCAGCACCTCGCCCTGCATCTGGATCACGTCTTCCTTCGACATCAGCGTCCCACCAGACCGTTCCTGAAATTCGCCTTCTTCAGCAAGCCTTCGTACTGGTGCGACATCACATAGGCCTGTACCTGCGCCATGAAATCCATGGCCACCACGACGATGATCAGCAGCGAGGTGCCGCCAAAATAGAACGGCACGTTCCACTTCAGGATCAGGAACTCGGGCAGCAGACACACCAGAGTGATGTAGATCGCGCCCACCAGCGTCAGCCGCGTCAGGATCCTGTCGATGTAGCGCGCGGTCTGGTCGCCCGGACGAATCCCCGGCACGAACGCACCGCTTTTCTTCAGGTTGTCGGCGGTCTCCTTCGGATCGAACACCAGTGCCGTGTAGAAGAAGCAGAAGAAGATGATCGCCAGCGCGTACAGCAGGACATACACCGGTTGTCCGGGCGACAGCGTGCCGGCGATGTCGCGCAGCCAGCCCATGCTCTCGCCGCTGCCAAACCAGCCCGCCAGCGTAGCGGGAAACAGGATGATGCTGGAAGCGAAAATCGGCGGGATCACACCGGCCATGTTCAGCTTCAGCGGCAGATGCGAACTCTGCCCGCCAACTACCATTTTGCCTACCTGTCGCTTGGCGTAGTTGACCAGGATCTTGCGCTGCCCACGCTCGACAAACACCACCAGCGCCGTCACCAGGATCACGCCGACGAACAGCACCAGCACCAGCGGGATCGAAAACGCCCCGGTACGCGTCAGTTCCAGCGTGCCGCCGATGGCGCGCGGCAGACCCGCCGCGATGCCGGCGAAAATGATGATCGAAATGCCATTGCCCAAGCCGCGCTCGGTGATCTGTTCGCCCAGCCACATGAGAAACATGGTGCCGGCAGTCAGCGTCACCACGGTGATTACGCGAAACCCGAAGCCGGGGTCGAGCACCAACCCGGCCTGTGATTCGAGAGCGATCGCAATGCCCATCGACTGGAACAGTGCCAGGAACAGCGTGCCGTAGCGCGTGTACTGCGTGATCTTGCGCCGCCCGGCCTCGCCTTCCTTCTTCAACTCCTTCAACTGCGGCGACACCGTGCTCATCAACTGCACGATGATCGAGGCCGAGATGTACGGCATGATGCCGAGCGCGAACACGCTGAAGCGCGACAAGGCTCCGCCCGAGAACATGTTGAACATGCCCAGGATGCCGCCCTGCTGCGACTTGAACAGCTGGTCGAGCACCAGGGGATCGATGCCCGGCACGGGAATGAAGGTGCCGATACGGTAGACGACGAGCGCGCCCAGCAGGAACAGTAGCCGGCGCTTCAGGTCGCCGAACTTGTTCAAACCGGTTTTCGGGGTGGCCACGACGCGCTCCTCGTCCGCTTACTCGCTGACGCTGCCGCCTGCGGCTTCGATCGCCGCACGCGCACCCTTGGTCACCGCAATGCCGCGCAGCTTGACCGCCTTGCCGATCTCGCCGGCAAGATAGACGCGCGCAGCCTTCGCCGCCGCGCCGACAACACCCGCCTGCTTGAGAACCAGCAGGTCGATCTCGTCCGCGCCGACCAGCGCGATGTCGGACAGGCGCACGCGCGCCGTGTCGGCCTTGGTCAGCGACACGAAGCCGCGCTTGGGCAGACGACGATGCATCGGCATCTGGCCGCCCTCAAAGCCGACCTTGTGGAAGCCACCGGCGCGGGACTTCTGGCCCTTGTGGCCGCGGCCCGCGGTTTTGCCCAGTCCGGAGCCGATGCCACGGCCAACGCGGCGTTTCTCTTTCTTGGCGCCGTCAGCCGGCTTGATCGTATTCAGTTCCATGTTAGGCCTCGCACTTCACCAGATAGGCGACACGATTGATCATGCCGCGGTTCTCGGGCGTATCCGCCACTTCGACGGTATGGTTGAGACGACGCAGGCCCAGGCCCCGCACGCAGGCGCGGTGCGGCGCCTTGGTGCCGATGAGGCTCTTCACCAGCGTGACCCTGATTTTCTTTTGCTCGCTCATGACTGCAACTTACCCCGTGATTTCTTCGACGGACTTGCCGCGCTTGGCCGCGATCTCGGACGGTGTCGACAGCTTCTGCAGGCCGTCGAGGGTCGCGCGCACGACGTTGTAGGGATTGGTCGAACCCAGGCACTTGGCGAGCACGTTCTGCACGCCCATGACCTCGAACACCGCGCGCATCGCTCCTCCGGCGATGATGCCGGTACCCTCGGACGCCGGCTGGATGAGCACGCGCGAGGCGCCATGCTGACCCACCACGGTGTGGTGGAAGGTGCCGTTCTTCAGGTTGACCTTGACCATCTTGCGGCGCGCTTCTTCCATCGCCTTCTGCACGGCCACGGGCACTTCGCGGGATTTGCCCTTGCCCATGCCGATGCCGCCATCGCCGTCACCCACCACGGTAAGTGCGGCAAAGCTCATGATGCGGCCACCCTTCACCACCTTGGTGACGCGGTTGACCGAGATCATCTTTTCGCGCAGGCCGTCGCCGCGCTCTTCGTTGGTGCTGCCAGGTGCTGTACGGGCCATCTTGATTCTGCCTCGTTAAAAAACCAAACCGCCTTCGCGGGCCGCTTCCGCCAGGGCCTTGACGCGCCCATGGAACCTGAAGCCGGAACGATCGAAAGCCACCTTCTCGATACCCAGACCCCTGGCCTTCTCGGCGAGGCGCTTGCCCACCGCGGCAGCCGCCGCAACAGTGCCGCCGTTGGCCACCGAGGCGCGCAGATCCTTGTCGTTCGACGACGCGCTGGTCATCACCGTGCCGCCATCGGCAGAAATGATCTGCGCGTAGATGTGGCTGTTGGTGCGGTGGATGGCCAGCCGGGTCGCCTTGACGGCCGCGATCTTGGCGCGGGTTTTGCGCGCTCTGCGAATCCGTGATTGCTTCGTGTTCATGGTTTGTCCTTAAAGCCTTACTTCTTCTTGGTCTCTTTCTTGATGACCACCTCGTTTGCGTAGCGGACACCCTTGCCCTTGTAGGGCTCGGGCGGACGGTACGCGCGCACGTCGGCGGCCACCTGCCCCACGGCCTGACGATCGGTGCCCTTGATCACGATCTCGGTCTGCGTGGGCGTCTCGGCCTTGATTCCGGCGGGCATCTTGTGCACCACGGGGTGCGAGAAACCGAGCGTCAGGTTGAGCGCATCGCCCTGGGCCTGCGCACGAAAGCCCACGCCGATCAGCGTCAGGCGTTTCTCGAAGCCCTGCGTGACGCCGTGCACCATGTTGTTGACGAGCGCGCGCATCGTCCCGGCCATGGCGTTGGCCTGGATGGTGTCGCGCGTCGGCGCGAAATTCAGCACGCCATCGGCGAGCGTGACGTTCACGTCGGCCGACGCGGCCTGCTGCAGACTACCCAGCGGACCCTTGACGGATATTGTGTTGCCGATCACGACCTCGACGCCTTTCGGCACGGTGACCGGATTCTTAGCTACGCGTGACATCTCTATATACCTCCGCTTACGCGACCACGCACAGAATCTCGCCGCCCACGCCCTTGGAGCGCGCGTGGCGATCGGCCATCACGCCACGCGAGGTGGAGACGATGGCCACGCCGAGGCCGTTCATCACGCGCGGCAGCTCCTCGACGCCCTTGTAGATACGCAGGCCGGGTTTGCTCACGCGCTCGATGCGCTCGATGACCGGACGGCCGGCGTAATATTTCAGTTGCAGTTCGAGTTCCGGCTTGCCGACGGCGCCGCGCACGGCAAAATCGTCGATGTAGCCCTCGTCCTTCAGCACCTGCGCGATGGCAACCTTCACTTTCGACGAAGGCATCGTCACGCTGGCCTTCTCGACGGACTGCGCGTTGCGGATGCGGGTCAGCATGTCCGCGATGGGATCACTCATACTCATATCGTTCGCCCCTTACCAGCTTGCCTTGACGATGCCGGGGATCTCGCCGCGCATCGCGTACTCGCGCAACTTGCCGCGCGCGAGGCCGAACTTGGCGAACACGCCGCGCGGACGGCCCGTGAGCTGGCAGCGGTTGCGCTGGCGCACCGGGCTGGCGTTGCGCGGCAGTGCCTGGAGCGCATGCAGGGCCTCCATGCGTGCCTCATCGGAGGACCGCGAATTCGCGATCACGGCCTTGAGTTCAGCGCGTTTGGCGGCGTACTTCTTCACCAGGCGCGCGCGCTTTTCTTCACGGTTGATCAAGCATACCTTGGCCATGCTTACCTCAATTCTTGAACGGAAAACTGAAGGCGGCCAGCAGCGCGCGGGCCTCTTCGTCGGTCTTGGCGGTCGTGGTGATGGTGATGTTCATCCCACGCAACGCATCGATCTTGTCGTACTCGATCTCGGGAAAGATGATCTGTTCCTTGACGCCCATGTTGTAGTTGCCACGACCATCGAAGGACTTGCCCGAGATGCCGCGGAAGTCACGGATGCGCGGCATCGCCACCGTCACCAGGCGGTCGAGGAACTCGTACATCTGCGCACGACGCAGCGTCACCATGCAGCCCACTGGGTAGTTTTCGCGGATCTTGAAGCCGGCGATCGATTTTTTCGACTTGGTCACGACCGGCTTCTGGCCGGCGATCTTCTGCATGTCGCCGACGGCGTGCTCCATGACCTTCTTGTCGGCCACGGCCTCGCCCACACCCATGTTGAGCGTGATCTTCTGGATACGCGGGACTTCCATGATCGATTTGTAGCCAAACTGCTCGACCAGTTTGGGCACGACCGTTTTGCGGTAAAACTCTTGCAAGCGCGCCATGATTACCCCTGAGCGTCAACCATTTCGCCATTGGACTTGTAGACCCGCACCTTGCGGCCGTCCTCCAGCGTCTTGTACCCGATCCGATCCGCCTTCCTGGTGGCGACATTGAACAGCGCCACGTTGGAAACGTGAATCGGCATTTCCTTTTCCACGATGCCGCCCGGCTGGTTGCGCATGGGGTTCGGCTTCTGGTGCTTCTTCACCCGGTTGACCCCCTCAACCAGCACGGCGTCGTCTTCCAGCACGCGCAACACCGTGCCACGCTTGCCCTTGTCCTTGCCGGCCAGGATGATGACCTGATCGTTCTTGCGAATGCGTGCCATGACTCCCCCTTACAGAACTTCCGGCGCCAGCGAGACGATCTTCATGAACTTCTCGGTGCGCAGCTCGCGCGTCACCGGCCCGAAGATGCGGGTGCCGATGGGCTCGAGCTTGTTGTTGAGCAGCACGGCGGCGTTACCGTCAAAGCGCACCACGGAACCATCAGGCCGACGCACACCCTTGGCGGTACGCACGACGACGGCGTTATAGACGTCGCCCTTCTTGACGCGACCACGCGGCGCGGCATCCTTGATGCTGACCTTGATGATGTCGCCCACGCTGGCGTAGCGCCGATGGCTGCCACCCAGCACCTTGATGCACATCACCGAGCGCGCACCCGTGTTGTCTGCAACGTCCAGTACGGACTGCATCTGAATCATTTAAATTGCCTCCAACTTAATCCACCACGCCTTGCAACAGAACAGCGGCGGCCAGTTTTGGAACCCGTTCGGGAGATACGCCGCGCGTGCGCGGCGGGGAAACCCCAGTCGACGAACCGGCATCCAGCCGGGCCACCAACCGGAAAACCCGGCACTATACCGGGCTTTTGCATTCAGCGCAAGCGTCAGACGCGTGCGCGCACCAGCAGCTTGCTCACCTTCCAGGCCTTGGTCCGCGACAGCTTGCGCGATTCCTCGATCTGGACGGTATCGCCCTCGTGAAACTCGTTGTTTTCATCGTGAGCGTGATATTTCTTCGACATGCGGATGACCTTGCCGATCACCGGGTGCTTGACCCGACGCTCGACCAGCACCGTCACCGTCTTGTCCATCTTGTCGCTCACCACACGCCCGGTCAGCGTGCGCGTCATCTTGTTCGTTTCAGTCATGCTTGACCCGCCTTCTCACGCATAATGGTCTTCACCCGGGCGGCGGCGCGGCGCAGCTTGGCGAGGTCAGCCGTCTTGTTCGACTGCTGCGTGGCCACCTGCATGCGCAGCGAAAAATGCGCGCGCAGCAGCGACTCGAGTTCCTGTTGCAGTTCGGCGGCATTCTTGCCGCGCAATTCTTTAGCGTTCATGGTCAACTCCCGATCATGCGGGTCACGAAGGTGGTCGCGATCGGCAGCTTGGCGGACGCCAGGCGGAAGGCCTCGCGCGCCACGTCCTCATGCACGCCGTCCATCTCGTACAGCACCTTGCCCGGCTGGATTTCCGCCACGTAGTACTCCGGCGCGCCCTTGCCGCTACCCATACGCACCTCGGCAGGCTTCTTGGAAATCGGCTTGTCCGGGAAGATGCGGATCCAGATGCGGCCACCCCGCTTGATGTGACGCGTCATGGCGCGACGCGCCGCCTCGATCTGGCGTGCCGTCAGACGGCCACGCCCCACGGCCTTGAGGCCGAAATCGCCGAAGCTGACGTTGGCGCCACGGGTGGCCAGGCCGGTATTGCGGCCCTTGTGTTCCTTGCGGAATTTTCTTCTAGCTGGCTGCAGCATGTTTCACTCCTGGTTTCTTGCCGCGGCGTTCCGGCTCGGCGGTGACGGGCTGCTCGCCGCGATTGAGCGCATCGCCCTTGTAGACCCACACCTTGATGCCGATGATGCCGTAAGTCGTCTTCGCCTCGGCGAGACCGTAATCGATTTCGGCGCGCAGCGTGTGCAGCGGCACGCGCCCTTCGCGGTACCACTCGGTGCGGGCGATCTCGGCGCCGTTCAGGCGCCCCGAGCTCATGATCTTGATGCCCTGCGCACCCAGGCGCATGGCGTTCTGCATCGCGCGCTTCATGGCGCGGCGGAACATCACGCGCTTTTCCAGCTGCTGGGCAATGCCGTCGGCAATGATCTGCGCGTCGGTCTCGGGCTTGCGCACTTCCTCGATGTTGACGTGCACCGGCACGGTCATCATGCGCGCCAGCTCACGGCGCAGGACTTCGATGTCCTCGCCCTTCTTGCCGATGACGACACCCGGACGGCCGCTGTAGATGGTGATGCGAGCGTTCTTCGCCGGACGCTCGATCATGACCTTGGACACCGAGGCGTGGGCGAGCTTCTTCTTCAGATAGTCGCGCACCTTGATGTCCTCCAGCAAGGTGCTGGAGAAATTGCGGTTCGAGCCGTACCACTTGGCGGTCCAGATCCGCTGGACGCCCAGGCGGAAACCGATCGGATTTACTTTCTGTCCCATAGCGCTTCCTCAATCGCCAACCGTCACGGTGATGTGACAGGTCGGTTTGCTAATACGGTTGCCGCGGCCCTTGGCCCGGGCGGTGAAGCGCTTCAGCACGGCGCCCTGGTCGACGCAGATGGTCCTGACCTTCAGCGTATCGATGTCGGCGCCCTCGTTGTGCTCGGCGTTGGCGATCGCGGATTCCAGCACCTTCTTGATGATGCCGGCGCCCTTTTTGGGGCTGAACGCCAGAATGTCGAGCGCCTTGTCGACGCGCAGGCCGCGGATCTGGTCGGCGACCAGACGGCCTTTCTGGGCGGAGAGGCGTGTGCCACGCAAAATTGCAGAGACTTCCATCATGCGCTCCTTATCTCTTCGCCTTCTTGTCCGCGACGTGGCCCTTGAAGGTGCGCGTCAGCGAAAACTCGCCCAGCTTGTGGCCGACCATGTTCTCGGTGACGAACACCGGAACGTGCTGGCGACCGTTGTGGACGGCAATGGTGAGGCCGATGAAATCCGGCAGCACGGTGGAGCGGCGCGACCAGGTCTTGATCGGGCGCTTGTCGCTCGTGTTGCGTGCAGTCTCGATTTTCTTCAGCAGATGCCCATCGACGAAGGGCCCCTTTTTGATTGAACGTGCCATATCTGTCTACCTTGTTCAGCGCGCGTGACGGCGGCGCACGATCATGTTGGAGGTGCGCTTGTTGCTGCGGGTGCGATAGCCCTTGGTCGGCACGCCCCACGGGCTGACCGGATGCCGGCCTGCCGTGGTACGGCCCTCGCCACCGCCGTGCGGGTGGTCGATCGGGTTCATCACCACGCCGCGCACCGTCGGACGGATGCCGCGCCAGCGGTTGGCGCCGGCCTTGCCGATCGAGCGCAGGCTGTGCTCCTCGTTGCCGCATTCGCCGAGGGTCGCGCGGCAGTCGACGTGTACCTTGCGGATCTCGCCGGAGCGAAGGCGCAACTGCGCGTAGCTGCCCTCGCGTGCCAGCACCTGTACCGAGGTCCCGGCCGAGCGGGCGATCTGCGCGCCCTTGCCGGGCATCATTTCCACACAGTGCACGGTGCTGCCGACCGGAATGCTGCGCAGCGGCAGGCAGTTACCAGGCTTGATCGGCGCCTCGGCGCCATTCAGCAGCTGGCTGCCGACCTGCACGCCGCGCGGCGCGATGATGTAGCGGCGCTCACCGTCAGCGTAGCAGAGGAGCGCAAGATGCGCGGAGCGGTTGGGATCGTATTCCAGGCGCTCGACCTTGGCCGGGATGCCATCCTTGTTGCGACGGAAATCGACCACGCGATAGTGCTGCTTGTGGCCGCCGCCCTTGTGCCGAACGGTGATGCGGCCGTTGTTGTTACGGCCGGACCCGCGCTTCTTCGGCTCGACCAGGGCCGCCACGGGCTGACCCTTGTGCAGGCCCGGGGTGGCGACCTTGACGACCGCGCGACGACCGGCGGAAGTGGGTTTGACTTTAATCAGTGCCATGATGGTTTCCTTACTGGCCGGACGTGAAGTCGATGTCCTGGCCCTGCTTGAGGGTGACGTAGGCCTTCTTCCAGTTGTCGCGACGGCCCGTGACGCGGCCCGAGCGCTTGACCTTGCCTTTGACGTTCAACACCTGCACGCCGGTGACCTCGACCTTGAACAGGCTGGCGACGGCAGCGCCGATCTCCTGTTTGGTCGCGTCGGGCAGCACGCGGAACACCACCTGGTTCTGCTTGTCGGCCACGCGTGTGCTCTTCTCGGAGATCACCGGCGCGAGAATGACCTTGAGCAGACGTTCCTGACTGATCGCGCTCATCACACCATCTCCTCAAACTGCTTGACCGCCGCCTTGGTGATCAGCACGTTGCCAAATTTGATCAGGCTCCAGGGGTCGGCCTGGTGCGGCTCGACCACGTAGACATCACGCAGGTTGCGCGACGACAGCCACAGGTTGTCATCCACCGTGTCGGCGATGATCATCACCTTGCCGTAGCCCATGGACTTCAACTTGCCGGCGAGCGCCTTGGTCTTGGGCGAATCGATGCCCAGGCTCTCGACGACCTTGATCTTGCCCTCGCGCGCCAACTGCGACAGGATCGTCGCCAGACCGGCGCGGTACATCTTGCGGTTGACCTTGTGGCTGAAGTTCTCGTTCGGCTTGTTCGGGAACGCGACGCCACCGCCACGCCAGATCGGGCTGGAGGTGCGACCCGCACGCGCGCGGCCGGTGCCCTTCTGGCGCCACGGCTTGCGCGTCGAGGCCGTCACCTCGGCGCGCGTCTGCTGCGCGCGGTTGGCGCTGCGCGCGTTGGCCTGGAACGCGGTCACCACCTGGTGCACCAATGCTTCGTTGTAGTCACGGCCGAAGGTCTCGTCCGACGCGGCGACGCTGGTCACCTGCTGGCCCTGATCGTTGATCACTACGAGTTCCATCAGGCACCCCCTTTCACGGCGGGACGCACGACGACGTGGCCACCCTTGGCGCCCGGCACGGCACCCTTCACCAGCACCAGCCCGCGTTCGGCGTCGACACGGACGACTTCGAGGTTCTGCTTGGTGCACGTCACATCACCCATGTGGCCGGACATGCGCTTGCCCGGAAACACGCGGCCCGGGTCCTGGCACATGCCGATGGAGCCCGGCACGTTGTGCGACCGGGAGTTGCCGTGCGAGGCGCGCTGCGAGGCAAAATTGTGGCGCTTGATGGTGCCGGCGAAGCCCTTGCCCTGGGTGACTCCACTGACGTCGACCTTCTGGCCGGCCTGGAACACCTCGACGGAGACGGTTGCGCCCGGCTGGTACTGCGCCGCCACGTCGGGGCTGACGCGGAACTCGCGCAGGACGGCGGCCGCCTCGACGCCGGCCTTGACGAAGTGACCCGCCTCGGCCTTGTTGACGCGGCTGTTGCGGCGATTGCCGTAGGCCACCTGGACGGCGGAATAGCCGTCGGTTTCCGGAGTGCGCACTTGCGTGACGCGATTATTGGACATTTCCAGCACCGTCACCGGAACGGCTGCGCCGTTGTCGGTGAAGATGCGGGTCATGCCGACCTTGCGGCCAACGAGCCCGATACTCATGTTCGTATTTCCTATCTCTGGCCCGGAACATGCGCCCCGGACAAGGGTTGTAGGTGCCGATTGCTATTGACCGGCGACTTGGTGAAGCAGAAGGGGCGACATTATACCCATGCCGCCCGCTTTTTACAACTTGATTTCGACGTCCACGCCGGCGGGCAGGTCCAGCTTCATCAGGGCATCCACCGTCTTGTCAGTGGGGTCCATGATGTCCATCAGGCGGCGATGGGTGCGGATCTCGAACTGGTCGCGGCTGGTCTTGTTGACGTGCGGTGAGCGCAGAATGTCGAAACGCTCGATCGAGGTCGGCAGCGGCACCGGGCCCTTGACCACGGCGCCGGTGCGCTTGGCGGTCTCGACGATCTCGAGGGCCGATTGGTCGATCAGCTTGTAGTCGAACGCCTTCAGGCGAATGCGGATTTTCTGGCTTTGCATGGAATGGACCTTACTCTTCGATCTTGGCGACGACACCGGCGCCGACGGTACGGCCGCCTTCGCGGATGGCGAAACGCAAACCTTCGTCCATGGCGATCGGGGCGATCAGCGAGACCTTGATGCTGACGTTGTCGCCAGGCATCACCATCTCGGTGCCGGCCGGAAGCTCGATGCTGCCAGTGACGTCGGTGGTGCGGAAGTAGAACTGCGGACGGTAGCCGTTGAAGAACGGGGTGTGACGACCGCCTTCGTCCTTCGACAGCACGTAGATCTCGGCGCTGAACTTGGTGTGCGGCTTGATGCTGCCAGGCTTGGCCAGAACCTGGCCGCGCTGGACTTCTTCACGCTTGGTGCCGCGCAGCAGGACGCCGACGTTGTCGCCCGCCTGGCCCTGGTCAAGAAGCTTCCTGAACATCTCGACGCCGGTGCAGGTGGTCTTGACGGTGGGGACGATGCCGACGATCTCGATCTCTTCACCAACCTTGATGACGCCACGCTCGACACGACCGGTGACGACGGTGCCGCGACCGGAAATGGAGAAGACGTCCTCGACGGGCATGAGGAAGGGCTTGTCGATGGCGCGCTCGGGGGTGGGGATGTAGCTGTCGAGCGCGGCAGCCAGCTTGAGGATGCTGGGCTCGCCGATGTCGCTCTGGTCGCCTTCGAGGGCCTTCAGCGCGGAACCGATGATGATGGGGGTGTCGTCGCCAGGGAAGTCGTACTTGGACAGGAGCTCGCGAACTTCCATTTCGACAAGCTCGAGCAGCTCGGCGTCGTCGACCATGTCGGCCTTGTTCATGTAGACGATGATGTAGGGCACGCCAACCTGACGCGCAAGCAGGATGTGCTCGCGGGTCTGCGGCATGGGACCGTCGGCGGAGGAGACGACAAGAATGGCGCCGTCCATCTGCGCAGCACCGGTGATCATGTTCTTGACGTAGTCGGCGTGGCCGGGGCAGTCGACGTGCGCGTAGTGACGGCTGTCAGTCTCGTACTCGACGTGCGAGGTGTTGATGGTGATGCCGCGCGCCTTCTCCTCGGGAGAAGAGTCGATCTCGTCGTATTTCTTCGCCGCGCCACCAAACTTCTTCGACAGAATGGTGGTGATCGCCGCGGTCAAGGTGGTCTTGCCGTGGTCAACGTGACCAATCGTACCAACGTTCACGTGCGGCTTGGTCCGCTCGAATTTTTCCTTAGCCAT